>Ga0272441_10009138_pt1 | contig 15418 bp, 11 predicted proteins | sample SSMProp6N_FD_193582 | JGI IMG/M metagenome (GOLD analysis project Ga0272441, IMG submission 193582) | Marine sediment archaeal communities from Little Sippewissett salt marsh, Falmouth, MA, United States - SSM-Prop-6N | ecosystem: Environmental > Aquatic > Marine > Wetlands > Sediment ... | reverse complement strand
CCCGCGCGATCCGGGCCGGCGACGAAATGCTTCGGAACACGAGCAACATCTTCCGGTAGGAACTGACCATGAATGACAAACTCTCGCACGTGATTCTACCGATTCTGATGGCTCTGTTTGTCTGTTCGCCCGGTGCGACGGCGCAGGACGGGCAGGCTTCTCACGCGTCGCTTTCGCTGCACGTTCATCTCCCGCGCGAGGTAACTGTTCACGGCGGCCTGTTGACTCTGGGCCAGATCAGTGTTGTCAGAGGCGATCCGGCCTTGGTGAGTTCCGTGGGCAAGATCGGACTGGGCCGGCTCTCCGTGCCGGGACAGAAGGCGGTTCTGGACCGATCCATGATTCTGAGCCGACTGGCGTCGTACGGCATCGCGACGGAGAAGGTTCGCCTCACCGGGGCCGAGACGGTGGCCGTGCGTCGCTACCAGACCACCATTACCACCGAGGACTTCCTCGAAATGGGCAAGGCGTTCATTCAACAGCATTTGTCCGGCCGGATGATCTGCGATGCGATCCCAACGGTCAGGCCAAAGGACGTGATCCTGCCCGGCCAGGTGGCCGACCTGCAGGTGACACCGGGGTTCGTTAGGAAGAAGACTTTCGGTGGCGCGACGGTTCGGATCGTCATCACGGCCGACGGCGAGGACGTTGCCGTGCGGGACATGCCGTTTCGATTCAAGTACCGGTGCCGACGGGCGGTGACCCGTAAGGAGATCGCCGAGGGGGAGGTGCTGACGGCTGAGAACGTGAAGATCGAGACGGTCGTATCGGATCGGCCGGAGCCGGCAGGGTGGAAACCGCCGTACGGGTTGGTAGCCGTCCGGGTGCTGCGGGCCGATACGGAATTGCGGCCAGATATGGCCTCGGCTGGACAGTCGGCTGTTGTCGTTCGACGTAATGATACGGTGGTCATTCGGATCGCGCGGCCGGGATTGATCGTTTCGGCCGTCGGCACCGCGCTGCAGGAAGCCCGTGTCGGAGAGTTCGTGAAAGTCCGGAACGCGGACTCCAACCGCATCATTGTGTGCAAGGTGAACAACGATGGCACCGTCGAGCCAATGATCTGAAACGAGATCGTCGAAGAAGAAGACGAGGGATTCTCGCGGACACGGAAGATAGAAGGAGAATGCGCAATGGACAGGAAGGCAATACTGGTATTCGTGACGCTTGTGGTGGGGCTGCTGGCGGCGGATTGTTCACAGGCAGAGTCGATCTGGGCCCGGCGGGACAAGAACGTGCCGTCTCTCTACGCCGATGACGTAGCCCGCCGGATCGGCGACATTCTAACCGTCAGAATCGCCGAGGACAGCAAGGTGGATAACAAGGCCAAGCGCGACCTGAAGAAGGAAACCGGGCGGTCAAGTGATTTCAATGGCGAACTGAACATCGACCATATCCTGCCGAGCATACCGGGCTTCACGATGGATGCCAGCTCGAGCAACGAGTTGAAGAGCAAGGCCGACTTCAAGGACGAGCGGAGTTTCATCGACAAGGTCACCGTCGTCGTGATCGACATCCTCCCAAATGGCAATCTGGTCGTGATCGGTACGCGTGATCGGAACATTGCGGGTGACGTACAGACCATCGAGGTCAGCGGCATCGTTCGTCCCAGCGATATTGCCTTCGACAACACCGTCAAGAGCGAGCAGATCGCCAATTTCCGCATTGTCACAAAGAATACCGGCATATCGGCGCCCTATACCCGGCCAGGCTGGTTGGGACGGATCTTCGACGTCGTGTGGCCGTGGTAACGAGTGTTGCTGGGATCCTGCCTGGTCCTTTAGGGAGTGGCGACTATGAGATTCACGCCGGTACGAGCACCCGGTAGATCGGGAACACCTGAATGTCTGTTGGCCCTGCTGTTGCTACTGCTGGGGACGGGTAAGGCTGTCCGCGGCGAGCGCATCAAGGACATCGTAGACATCCAGGGAGTCCGCGGCAATCCGCTTACAGGCATCGGTCTCGTAACCGGCCTGGCGGGGACGGGCGACACCAGCCTTCTGTCACGGCAGATGCTCACCAACGTCCTGCGCGATTCGGGGCTGGTGCTGTCCCCCACGGACTTGACTGGCGGCAACATCGCCGTGGTGATGATCACCGCTGACTTGGGCCCTTTTGATCGAGAAGGGTCGCGTATTGACGTGGACGTGTCCTCTCTGGGAGATGCGGAAAGCCTTCAGGGGGCCATGCTGTTGCCCACGCCTCTGAGGGGGCTCGACGGTCAGGTCTATGCCGTGGCCCAGGGCGGCGTGTCGATCGGCGGCTGGTCGGTCTCCGGCACACAGGCATCGCTCTCCAAGAACCATCAGACCGTTGGTCGAATCCCCGACGGGGGCATCGTCGAGCGGGCGGAACTTGCGACCTTCGTCGAGCAGGTGGCGGGGCAGCGGTACATCACGCTCAACCTGCGGAACAATGATTTTACCACCGCTCAGAGGATCAGCGACGTCATCAACCTGTCCTATTCGGACAGCGCGATCGTGCTCGACGCCGGGGCCATCCGAGTTAGCGTGCCCGGCACGATCACGCAGCGAGGGATCATCAGCTTCGTTGATGATGTCCTCCGAAAGGAAGTGACGGTGGATGCGCCAGCGACTGTCGTGATCAACGAACGGACAGGCACGATCGTTGTCGGGGAGAACGTCGGTATTTCGGCGGTGGCTATTTCCCAGGGCAATCTGGTCGTCAAGGTGAAGGAGACCGCTCAGGTCTCGCAGCCGGTGGCACCTTTCTCAGACGCCGGATCGACCGTTATCGTTCCGGAGACGTACGTGGGGGCCGAGGAGCAGGATGCCTATCTGATCCCCATGGTCCGCTCGATAACGGTTTCGGAACTGGCCAAGACGCTCAACGCGATCGGGGCCTCCCCAAGGGATCTCGTCGCGATCTTCAATGCTCTGAAGAGAGCCGGCGCCCTTCAGGCGAAGCTGGTCATTATGTAGAAAGCCGACCATGGAAACTATCGATTCCATTGGAATGCCACCGATGTGGCCTCATGTTGAGGGGGCGGATCCCGTCCTCTCCCGTGCCTTGGATCACTTCTCTCCAACCGCCCCTGGCGAGAGCGAACAGCGTGTTGCGAACGACGCCGCCCTGCCGGCGGACCGCCTGGATGAAAAGAAGAAGCAGATCGCGCGGGACTTTGAGTCCGTGCTCCTCACGAAGCTGTTCGATGAAGTGCAGAAGTCCATCGGAAGCTGGGGACTGGAGGAGGAGGACGGAACATCACAACAGGTCCAGGGACTGTTCTGGCTGTACCTCGCCCGGGATGTTGCCGACAAAGGCGGATTGGGGTTATGGACGGACATCTATCAGAATTTGAAGCAAATGGGCAACATAGACAGCCTGACGGCGTCGCTCGATGAGGAACTGTAACTATGATGTTGTCTACGGTGCAAGAAAAGGTTGCGGCACTGCTGGATGTACTCGATGAGGATATCCGGCACATCGAGGTGGCGCTGTCGAGGCTGGACACGCTCCGAACCCTGCTGATCAAGCGGGATGATGCCTCGCTGGAGAAGCTCCTGGACGAGATTCGGAAGGAAACCGAGACGTACGCGACCAACGAGCAACAACGGCAAATGCTGCGGAAGGCCATTGCCACGCACTTGGGGCGCAACGGCACGGATCTCACGCTGTCGGAGATTCAGACCCTGGTAGAAGGATCCTCGCGCAAGGCGCTCCAGGATCGACAGGTCAGACTCAAGTCTTTGACCGCGCAACTTCGTCGCGAGTACACAGTCACGGCCGTGCTCCTTTCGGACTGTGCGAGGTTCAACCGGTCGCTCATGCAGGCCTTCTTTGGTCCTGGAAGCCAGGGTGGGATCACATACAGTCCAAGCGGTACTACAAGACAACAGAGCCATACGACACTGATGAGTATGCAATTCTGATAGCAGTTATGCGGCACGTGGACTGCAAGAAGAAACGGATATGAGGAGATAAGAGAGTCGTAGAATGAACCGTCTCACTGTCATCTCTTGGGTCGAACGATGCAAAATTTCTCGATAGGATTGAGCGGCTTGCATGCGGTTCAAGCTGCCATGGACGTTGTAGGAAACAACGTTGCCAATGCAGATACGGACGGATATCACCGTCAACGGGTCGATTTGGCTCCTTCCACATGCGGTCAAAGCGGAACCGGCATCGGCGCGGGTGTCGACGTATTGGGTGTCACACGTCTGATTGACACATTTCTGGATGGTGAGATTACGCGTCAGGAGTCTTCGCAGGGTCAGGTTTCGCAGGAACTCTCCATTCTCGAAGCTGTGGAGACGACATTCGGCGAATTCGGCGAAGGCGGTGGGCTCAATGTGCTGATTGACACATTTTTTGACGATCTGCGTACCTTGGCTGCTCATCCGTTGGAGCAGGTCCAGCGTAATGAGGTGATCAGCTCAGCGGGAATCCTGGCGAGCGCATTCCGCCAGATGGGTACGTCTCTCGAGGACCGAGAGAACCAGATGGTGCAGGAAGCGCGGCATGTCATTGATTCGGTCAACGCGCTCACGAGGCAGATCGGCGAACTAAACGGGAAGATACAAGCCATCGAGATTGGCCAGGGTCAGGCCAATAACCTCCGCGACCATCGCGACCGTTTGATCACGGAATTGGCCGGCCTTGTCGGCGTCGAGGTGCAGCAGAGAGAATACGGCACGGTGGATGTCTCGATTGCCGGCGCACCAGTCGTCACGGGGTCTATCGTGCTCGACCTCGGCATCAGCCTGCAGAGCGACGGAGTGCTGATCGTTACGACGGGCGACAACGAAAGCCGCGGTCTCCGTATCCAGAGCGGACGGCTCAGTGGGTTGCTGGCCCTGAAGAATGAGTTGCTCAGAGAGGTTCGTGGCGGTCTGGATACCCTCGCACAAGCCCTCATCAACCAGGTAAACCAGCACCATGCCCAGGGCCTTGGGCGAGGAGGCTCATTCGGTGAACTGAACGGGTGGCCCATCGATGCCACGGATTGGACGGGCCTGCCCGCTCCGGTCACAGATGGGACGTTCTACGTTCGAGTGACGAATGATGCGACAGGCCAGGTGGAGCGGCACGGCGTGGACGTGGATATCTCCGGCCCCTCGCCGGATACACCGGCATCGATTGCCGCAAAGATCGACTCGATCGACGGCCTGCACGCGTCCATCAACTCCTCCGGGCTCCATATCGCAGGCGATCCGGGCTACACGTTTGATTTCATTCCTGCCGTATTGTCCGAGCCGACGGCCACGGACTTCACAGCGGCTTTCCCACCGAGCGTGTCAGTCTCCGGTGTTTACAGCGGACAGGACAATCATGTCCTCACGTTTACGGTCGCCGGTACCGGCTCTGTCGGCAATGGAACTCTCCAACTCGATGTACGGGATGAAAATGGGGAGACGGTCAATGTCGTGAACATTGGCGACGGCTACGCGGCCGGCGATACGATTGAACTGCACAACGGCATTCGGATCGTTGTCGGCACGGGTCAGTTGAACGCCGGGGACAGTTTTGAGGTCGAGACGCTCGCCACAACGGATACTTCCGGCTTTCTCGCGGCGGCTGGGATGAATGTCTTTTTCTCGGGAACCAGTGCCTCCGACATGCAGATCAGCAAGGACATCCTCGACACGCCGGATCGAATCGCTACGGCTTTCGGCGGTGATTTCACGGATAATGCCTGTGCCCTGGGGCTCGCGGGGATACGTGACGAATCGATAGATAGTCTCGGCGGCAGGACTGCCAGCGGGTACTATCACACTATCATCTCAGACCTGGGCCAGTCGGTTGCAGCCAGGCAGTCTCGCCAGGAGAATATCGAGGCTGTCATTCAGAATCTCAAGAAGCAGCAGAGCGATGTGAGTGCCGTCAACATCAACGATGAGGCGGCTCATTTGATGGTTCTTGAGAAGACCTTTCAAGCGGTCGCGAAGTATATGAGTGGCCTTCAGACGATGTTGACAGAACTGATGGACATCCTATAGGACGATCATGAGCGGATCACTGACCAGCATATATGATACTGTCAGCTACGCCCTGCGTCTGCACGGTAAAACGATTACTCAGTTACAGGAACAGGCGTCCACAGGGAACCGGGTGAATCAGGCATCGGATAGTCCTTCCAATGCCCATCGGATCCTGGCGCTGCATTCGCAGGATCGGTCTCTTGACAGCTACCAGGGGAACATCACCGAGTTGATCAGTAACCTTCAGATCTCATCGACGATTCTCGCGGACATGGCCTCCGAATTGGCAAGCACGAGGGGACTTCTGACGCAGATTGTTGGAGGGATCTACGATGAAGAAGGGCGTAAGAGAATCGCCGAGAGTCTCGATGGCACGCTCGAGCAAATGGTCTCGCTTGCGAATACGAAATACGCGAATCAATACCTTTTCGGCGGGGATGATACAGCTACGGCTCCATACAAGGTCGTGCGGGAGGGTGATCAGATTGTCCGCGTGATCTACCGGGGAAGTGAAGAGGCACGTCGCGTGGATGTGGCGCCGGGCATAGATGTCGAAGCGCACCACGTGGGCGACGAGGTCTTTCGAAATCACGACCGCACGGACCCCGTGTTTCTTGGCCAGACGGGAGCGGCGGCCGGCACCGGCACGTCGAACGTACAGGGCGACGTCTGGCTTACTGTGGAGCACGACGGCGCCAACTACCGAGTCTCCATCGACGACGGTGCTACGTTTGTGACAGTACCTGCCGGCGGGGATGCCAATCAGGCCGTGACTGACTCCCGCACAGGCCGGGTCTTGTACATCGACACCACCGGCATCAATGCGACGGGAGCGGATCTGGTTCGCGTGCCAGGGACGTACGATGTTTTCAGTACCCTGATCAGTCTGAGAGATCTTCTGGTCAATGAGCGAAATGTGGACGAGCGGGAATTGCTCGATTATGCCGATCAGTGCGTTGCGGCCGTGGAAGAGGTCCGATATCTGATTACCCAGGCGGACGCATCCACAGGCTCGAAAATCGGGTTCATGAATACACTGAAACAGAACCTTGAGAACATGCAGTTCGACACGCAGGATGAGGCGACGCGCCTGCAGGAAGCGGACATCGCGCAGATCGCTATCGATCTATCCCGCAAGGAGGTCCTGTACCAGATGTCCCTTTCCGTCGCCGGCAAGCTGATGACCACTTCATTATTGGACTTCATGCGTTAGGCGTCACGTCCGGGAAAGTGGGAGGCGCCCGCGTGTTCTTCAGGGCGGTCTGGCCGAGTTACAGACGCCTGTGTCTGATTTCTATCCGGGAGTTTGGTGATGCCCGGCAGCAGCGACGCGATAACGCCTTTTCACTGCACGGCACGCGATTTGCTACGTTGGTAGAAACCGGAGACAGCTTAAGGTTCGTACGCGGGTGGGAAGCCTGCGACACAGGGAGTAGAGCAAATGACAACGATGCAAACTGGCTCAGACTACTACCAGAGGGGCCTGGAACTGGCCGAGGCCGGCAGGTATCAGGAAGGACTGAACTGTATACGCGAACACCTTCGTGCAATGCCGCATGATGCGCAGGCTCTCAACGATGCCGGGGCTATCTTGCACTGCCTAGGTCGTGATGTCGACGCGATCGATAGCCTGAGGAAAGCGCGAAACCTGAAGCCCGACAGTGCAGAGATCGCCTGGAATCTTGTCGAAACATATCTGGGAGCAGGTCTGCCGGCAGAGGCATCCGAACTGCTCGACGACATGGAGCGGATGAGCATCCTGAGTGTGGACGTTCTCAATCGGACCGCTACCATGCTCCTCGATCAAGGCAAGAAAGGCCTGGCCCTCGAAGTGCTGCTTCGCTCATATCGACTGTGGCCCGAGCAGGAGGTGCTGCGACCGATCCTCAGCGTGATCCGGGCCAAGCGGCCCAAAGTGGCCTTCTTCCATAGCGGAACGGCGGAGGACAGCGCTCTGGTAGATGCCTGTGAATTCATACGGGAGCGCTTCCCGACAGAGTCCTATGCGGCCCGCGATCCCGAGGAAGTCACACGCCTGATGGAGTGGTGCGACATCGCCTGGTTCGATGGGGGCGGCGAGATGGCCGGGGAAGCCATGCGCTGGGGCGGTCGCGCCAGAGTCATCATCAGCATAGAGCGCTCAGACGTGCAAAGCCAATGGCCTGCGAAAGTGCAGTGGGAGAATGTAGACATCCTGGCGCAGATCGGCAACTCGGACGCAGAGGGTGTCCTGTGTCGGCAGGTACCTGATATTCGCAATCGTACGCGGTTTGTCATCGTCCCGAATGGGGTGAATCTCGACCGCTATCAGTTTCGCCACCGGGAACGGGGCAAGAATCTGGCTTGTATCGGCAGCCTGACGATGGAGACCAACCCCGCTCTCCTAGTGCAGTGTATGCAGAAGATGCACTACATTGACGCGGAGTATCGGCTGTTCTTCTCCGGAGCCTTCGAGAACCCGGCGCTGGAAGAGTATGTTCGGCACATGGTTCAGACTCTGGGGCTGACCGATGTGGTCTCCTTTGAGCCTCACACCGGCGATCTCAACAACTGGCTGTGTGATAAGCACTTCGTTGTGACCGCAGGTATCGGCAAGAGTAACGTCCAGGGGCTCCTGGTTGGAATGGCCTGCGGGCTCAAGCCCGTCGTCCACAACTTTGTCGGGGCCGATCGGTTGTTGCCGCCGCACCACCTGTTCAATATCGCCGAGGAATTCTGCGAGCAGGTCCTTTCGCACGACTACGAGCCGCAGCAGTATCGTCGTTTTGTGGAAGAACACCACCCGATCCGGCGACAGTTGAAGATGGTCGATGGAATCCTCACACAGCTTGAGACCGAGATCGAGATGCAGGCGGCGTCTGCCCCGTCCAGCGACTTTGCCGGGACAGTGGACGTGCCCGCGTGTTCCCAGTCTGACGCGCAATGAGGCTGTAGATTCAGGTTCTGCACGCGATGCCCGACTTCCCCATGACATTGAGCGATTCGCGAAGGCCGCTGCGCAGAGCGCCGGTCAGGCATGTGTCGGGTAGACGACCTTTGGTAAGTGTTCTCCTGCCAACCTACAATCGGCCACGGTATCTGGCAGAAGCATTGGCCAGTGCCGTGCGGCAGACATATCGCAATCTTGAGATCCTCGTCATCCGGGACGGCGGTGAGGAGGTCGCCGATGTCGTGGGCTCATTCCATGACGCTCGCGTCGTCTTCATCGACCGGAAGGAGAATCGAGGGAAACCGGCTTCTCTGAACGAAGCCCTAAGCCGCGCGCAGGGCAAATATGTTGCCTATCTCGACGACGATGATCTGTACTACCCCCACCATGTCGAGACCCTGGTCAACGTCCTGGAGCGACAGACTGATTTCCACGTGGCCTATAGCGATCTGTACAAGACCTACTGGACGGCACTGCCGGGTCTTGTCGCAGCAGAACGGGCAAGTGACCGAATCGCTCTGAGCAAGCGTGTGGAGATCAGTCGCGATTTCGACCGGTTTCTCATGCTGTATTTCAATCACGTGCTGCATGTCTCTCTGATGCACCGGCGAGATCTTCTCGATCGAACCGGTTTGTACAATGAAAGCTTGAACGTTTTGATCGATTGGGACATGACCCGGCGGCTGGCCTTTTTCTCGGACTTTCTCCACGTTCCTGCCATCACGGGCGAATTCTACAGCCCGATCGGTGCGTGCGACCGCTTGTCCTTTCAGGGACGGCAGGACCCACAGGAGTATCTGAAGAACGTGCTGACCATTCGGACCACGAGGCCGCCAAAGCCGTGGACCAAAATCAAGGACCTGTCCATCATTCTTCTCGTGGATCGGCTGGACGGGGATGCCGTGGACACGATGCGACGCATCCGGCGACACACATTCTATCCGTACAGGCTCTATGTTCCTCACCCACAGGCGGACAGATTGCAGTCACGCATCAGAATACCGCATATCACGTTTGTGCCTGTAGAGAACGCCGATACGCCTGCGGGATGGCTCGATGCTGCCATGCGAGCGTGCGACGGAGACTACATTGCTGTCGTGCCAGGCACCCTTCCTGTCGCGGAGATGTGGCTGGAGAACGCTCTCCACGCATTGCTGAAGAGCACCGAACCGGAAGGCTTCTTCCTGGAGGGAGCGACGCCGCAACTCTGGTCGGCAGTGCTTCGGCGCACAGACCTCGAATCGGCGCGAAGAGCCTATCCACATCTTGCGATCGAGGCGTCGCTTGCCGCCGCCGGTGTTCCCATACGCCCGCCGAGAGAGGAAGAACTGCCGTTCCAGTTCGACGAACTCCTGCGACAAGCCAAACAGGCGGAGGCGAATGGGGACTGGACTACGACCGTGAGGCTGTGCGAACACATGACCCGACATTTCCAGAACGATCTGTGGATGAAGACGATGATTGCCCAGGCCTATCTGGCGGCAGGCGACTACGCTCGAGCGGAACTATTGAGCCACCAGATCAACGAGGAACAGCCCACCGTTGACACACTGCTGCTCGAAGCCAGGGTACATCGACGAAAGAAGGATTATCCAAGGGCGATCCATTTACTCAGGCAGGCCGGCGAGTGGCTCAAGAGCCCGGTGCCGCCGCCGATTCCTGCGGAAGAGAATTCGTGTCCGGCGTAATGAGAGGCTTTACCCACCCGGGGATCAGGACAAACATGAATACAGCGCGAACGAACGAAGCTGACAAACACAAGCGTATGCAGCACTATGAGGTGTTGCGGGAACTGGGGGATTGCCACACATCGGTCGGGAACTACAACCAGGCCCAACGCTGCTACGAGAAGGCTGCTGCGCTTGGGCCGGATGAGCCCGGGCCGTACGTCGGGTTGGGGGTGGCCGCTCTGCAGGTGGGCAAACTCGAAGATGCGGAGATTGCATTCCGAGTGGCTTGCCGTCTGGATCCGAAGTGCGCCAAAGCCTACTCCGGCTTGGCCATGGTCGCGCAGCAGCGTCGGGAGCATCCGGAATCCTTCGATTACTATATGAAATCGCTCGAACTGGACACGGACAACATTACGGCTCTGCTCGGCATGTTCCAGGTATCGTGTGAGATGGGCTCTTTTGCCAAAGTGATCTACTACCTGCAAGTCTACCTGGAGATGCATCCCGGCGACACCTCCGTGATGTTTGCGCTGTCGGCGCTTTATCTCAAGGATGGGCAGGTGGAGCAGGCCCGGGAAATGTTGCTGCGCCTCCTGGCACTGGAGCCGGCGAATCAGGATGCGGCCAATCTGCTCGAAGAGGTGCAACACAGTCTGGCCCACGTGGAATGAAGGTGGCTATGACGAACGACTGTGCGTCAGTTGAGTCGGTGGACCAGGAGGCCTCGGTGGCCCGGTTGTGCGGTCTCCTGGCAGAGCAAGTCGCATGTGGGCGGCAAGGCCGCATAGCTCAGGTCGAGCGTCTGGCTGCTCAGGTTGACGGTGTCATTGCCGGCATGACGCATTGTCAGGAGTCCTTGCCTGTGATGACGGACTCCCAGCGCCGTCGTGTACGGCGGCTGTATGACGAGCTTGTTTTGACGCTCCAGGCGGATCAGGCGGATGTGCAGACCAAGCTCCGACAGTTGCGACAAGTCAAGCGCATCGTCGGAGCCTGCAAGAGAAACGAGGGGCCAAGACCGGGTTGACGGTGTTCGGTGGGCGGTACGGCGCAGTGCTGCAGTGAGGACCGAGACGATCTCTGGCTGCCGTTCGGAACGACGTTCATATGGGTGGTCGGTACACCACGGCACCCGAGAAGACCAGAGGATGAGATGGATTTAGACAATGGCCACGTCGATTCCCGACACGTTGCAACCGACGAGTGTACGATCGTTGGCTCCACGAACCTCCATGTCCGGACCAGACAGGAGTGGCAGGAAGACTGGCCCGAAGAGTTGTCATTCTGGGAGACGTGGATTGCCGCGGCAGGTGGACGCTGGCATGGTGAATTCGCGACACGGATCGACCCGGAGTCAGGACTTCAAGATACATTCGTAGAGTGTCTGGATCGCTCTCTGTCCAGGCATCGGCTTCTCGACGTCGGGGCCGGACCTCTGACGATGATCAACAAGAAGTGCGACTTCACAGAACTGGAGATTCATGCCGTTGACCCGCTGGCGGACGATTACAACCGTCTACTGCACAGGCACGGCATTGAGCCCCCGGTCAGAACGCAGCGCCTCGATGGAGAGAAGCTGACGCAGAAGTACGAGCGAGGCTTCTTTGATGTTTCCTATTCGCGAAACGCGATTGATCATGCGTACGATCCCCTGAAGATCATCGCGGAGATGATCGAGGTTACGAAAGAACAAGGGCACGTCATTCTCCAGATGGGCGTTCATGTGGGTTCCCACAATTGCTGGCGTGGTCTGCACAAGTGGGATTTCTGGCTGAAGAAGAACCGTCTCCTGTTGGGGGGGCAGGCCGGCTCCGAGATTGACGTCACGGCCGTCTTGAAGGATTCAGCCGATCTCGTGCGAGCGACTGTGGAAGGCGGAATGATGACAGTTGTCCTTCGTAAGAGACTCCGACCATCAAACATCCGCTCTGTGGACCGGCTACCCGCACTTCAGCGTGAGGAGGAGTCGTTGACCGGCAGAACTGCGACCGTGCGCAGGCACGAGGGCCGCTCGACCACGTCGGACGGCTTCTCGAACCTTCTCGATCTTGCCACCTTCCTCGATGGACAAGACGACTACGTGATCCTAAAGCTGCCGGAGAGTTTTCCCGACTATCGCGATCACAGCGATTTGGATATCCTTTGTGCGGATCGTGATCGTTTCCGCAACCACGTCCTTCAGGTCGGCAAGGCCTATGAGGATAGAGGCTTTCGTATTGAAGTCACCGAGGACGGCCGGAACCTCCACATTGATTTCTTCGCCCCCGGCGCCGAGCGTCTGAACTTTCGCTTTGACCTGCTTGATCGTCTCGACTACGAGAAGGTGCGCGTCGCGCCTCCCTATGCCGATGTCGTCCTGCACAGCGCCCAATGCGTAAGTCACGGTGGTGTAAGTGTTTGCGTCCCCGCCCTCGAACACGATCTTGCGATTCGGCTTCTTGAATATGTCGAGTACCGGGATAGACGCCCCGATAAGGTCAAACACTGGGACTATGTCAGAGCGCACTATGTCCCCACATTTGTTGATGTGGTTAACCGGTATACAGATTTGAACGTGACGGCCCAAGAGGCGTGCGGGGCCTTGAACCTGCATGTGGACCGGCAACATACGGGTCTCAATGCGGTCCAGAGGGAAACGCCGCGAGCATCATCACCATTCTACGGCGTTTCGGAAACCTGTCAGATTCCGAATCTCGATGCCATCTACCAGGAGCATTTCGGTCGGCGGACGGACGGGTGTTTTGTGGAAGTCGGCGCATTTGACGGAGAATACGTAAGCAACACAAGTGGTTTGGCCGACATGGGTTGGACGGGTTATTACATTGAGCCGGTGCCGGAGTACGCGCAGCGCTGCCAGGCTCGTCATGCCAAGAACTCGCGGGTGACCGTCAGCCAGGTCGCCATCGGTGCAGAGCCGGCCACGGTAGACATAAACGTGGCTGGTCCGTTGTCGACGATCAGCGAGCGAGCCAGACAGAATTTCCAGTCGCTCGATTGGGCGAAACGCTATTTCGCCCGGGATGCGAAGATGGCAGTCAGTCAACTGCCTTTGAACGAGTATCTGGAGCAACACGGTGTTCAGCCCGGCTTTGAGGTGCTCTCCATCGATGTGGAAGGATATGAATGGGAGGTCGTGCGGAGTTTTGACATCGGAAGATGGCGCCCGCAAATGGTTGTAATCGAGCTACACGATCAGAATGACAGCTACCTCGTATTGCGTGAAGGCTGCAAGAAGATCGTCCAGTACTTCTCCGAGCACAACTATGAGCCGATCTACAAGGATTCATCCAATACGATCTATATCCCGGCAGCTCTCCCTACGCGAAGATCGCGCATGGACTATTTCCTGATCTGGGGCCACGGGCTGCCGCACACGCGCGAGATTGTCGACGTCATACGGGACGTGGATGATTTTGAGATCATCACGATCGTCAAGAAACATGTCGGCGATATGAAAAGGTTCGTGCAGGATATCTATGCCTGCGATACGGTTCCTTTCAAGCATCTCGTGGCCAAGACGCAATACCTGCTGGACACCACGCCCGAGATTGTGTTCATTCTCGTACGCAACACGAATCCACAGGAGAAATACTTCGGTGAAGGGGCCTTTCGTCACATCCAGTGTCAACTGGTCAAAGACGTCAAGGAGAAGATACGAAACCGCTTCAATCCCCGCGTGGGCGGCAAACGAACCGAAAACCACGTCATTCACGCCTCTGACTACGAGAGTCAGGTTGCACACGTACTCGGCGTCCTGGGGCTACAGCCGATCGAGCACTACCTGCGACAACCCAACCCCGATCTGGACGTCCCCTTTCACATCAAGCCATTTGACAACTACGTCGTGAAGGAGGTACCGGTTGACGACCTCCACGCCAACATCCTGGGCGTCGGTCTGGTGCCCCTTACGGAGACGCCGCACTACAGGTTTCTGACCGGAGATCGAAAACCCTATGAGCTCTATCACGAGAGATACGTGGGGACGAAACTGACCGACGACCATTTCCCCGAAGCCTACGATCGTATGATTTCTGCTTTTGAGTACGACGGTCAAAGACCGGATGGCAGGAGAAGTCTGATTCTTGCCCAGGATCTGGGCGATGGCACGTACCGTATTCTGGACGGCGTGCATCGTGCGGCAATCCTCAAGCATCGCGGGGCTGCTATGGTGACGATAGCGGAGCCTGGTGCAATCGCACAGCCTGTATCGAGTCAGGCGGCGTGCGTCGGGGTGATCTTCAGCAAGGATCGGGCCATGCAACTGCGTGCAACGCTCGAATCATTCATGTTGCACTGTGGCGATGCGGAGCGCGTGAATCTATCTGTGCTGTACACTACCTCTGACGCACGTCACCGTCGGCAGTACGATCAACTCAAAGAGATGTTCTCCGGCGTGAGATTCGTCGAAGAACGGGATCTTAAGTCACAAACGCTATCCATCCTCGACGGGAGTCAGTACGTGCTGTTTCTCGTGGATGACAACATTTTCGTAAGACCATTCCGAATACAGGATGTGACGGCTACGCTGGAGAAAGAAGAGGATGCTCTGGGATTCTCTCTGCGTCTGGGCACCAATACGGATTACTGCTACACGCTCGACCGCCCCCAAGCCGTGCCTGCCTTTGAAGAGGTCGATGTCGACATGCTGAAATGCATGTGGCCAACTGCCGAGTGTGATTTCAGCTATCCCCTGGAAATCTCAAGCTCCGTCTTCAGAACGACGGATATTCTGCCCCTGGTGCGCGAGACGGATTTCCAGACCCCTAATCAACTCGAGGTACAGCTCAGTAAGCACAGATCACGGTGCCACCGGCGCCCGCGGCTGTTGACCTTCCGGCAATCCGCGACATTCTGCAATCCCGTGAACGTCGTCCAGA
>Ga0272441_10009137_pt1 | contig 15418 bp, 14 predicted proteins | sample SSMProp6N_FD_193582 | JGI IMG/M metagenome (GOLD analysis project Ga0272441, IMG submission 193582) | Marine sediment archaeal communities from Little Sippewissett salt marsh, Falmouth, MA, United States - SSM-Prop-6N | ecosystem: Environmental > Aquatic > Marine > Wetlands > Sediment ... | reverse complement strand
CCGCTCTGGAGCGAAAAGCATAGCCATAGCTATGGTTTGAGTGAAGAGCAAGCTTACGGACACGAAGACCAGCCTGAACCGTGATAGGCACTGTTGAAACAACACACTGTATTTTCGATCATTCGAGTTTCCTCATAAGAGCCAATTCCTTATCAGTGCTCTAAGCCGCCTGGTGAGAAATGCGGGCTAGAGTAGGTGTATTTTGCCTAGCACTGTCAGGCGATCTCGTGCATCCTGACCAGAAATTCATCGCATTTCATGTAATGCGTGCCATCGCATGAAAAGTTCAGCCCTACGACACCATTGACGACATTCAACGAGCCGGACCGCAGATAGACCTGGGGATCTTTCCAGCGCAGCTGCTTGAAACCATCAAGCACCGGCATGATCGACTGAGGGCTGATTACCGCCTCCGATGGGTAAGGCGACAGCGGATAATTGTGAAATGCATCATGTTTCAGAAATTCCTCTTTGACGTAGACCCGGTACCGCATCGGGTCTTCTACCAGCCACAGGCTGACCTGGCCGCTGGAGAAATGCACTTTGGTATGAAACACACCGTGATCGGTCATCAGGCCGGCGACCTTGCCGATCACCTCATCCATATGTTGATCGAATTCGTTAGATGTGCGCTGTTGATTAAAGAGAAACGCGCGTATCGATGGATCTCCGCGAATCTGCAACCAGTCATTTGACATGACATCCCCTCCTCGTTCAGTGGCGCTAGCGACATTTTTTGTTTTGTCTCAATTTTTTGTTATACCAGCACTTCGGATGCAGAAATGATCTGTTCAGCGATTTCTCCGATACGTTTATTGTGGTTCATAGCCAGCTTGCGCATGGCACTGTAAGCCTGATCCTCACTCAGTCTTTTGCTCTGCATAATGATTCCTTTCGCTTTCTCGATGCGCTTGCGGTCCCGCAAAGCATTCTTTGCCGATCTCAGCTCCTGCATGATGCGCTGCTGTTCCCGAAAACGCACCCGAGCGACTTTGATCAGCGAGTCCAGACGCGAGATATCATTACAATCGATCACGAATGCGCTCACGCCCGCTGCCACAGCCGCGCTTATCGACTCGGAGCGCGAATCCCGGGTGAACACCAGCATCGGAACGGGCTGTTTTTCCGTAATCGTGCTTATTTTGTTGATCGCGCTAGTACTGACCTGATCGATCAGGAAAATGACCACATCAGGCTGAACCCGTTCGATGGTCAGCGAGGCTTCGTCATCGATTTTGAGAACGTCGCACACACGGCAACCAGCCTTCGATGCAACATGCATGAGAGGCCACGAACTTTCAGCGTTATCAGCAAAGACAATCAGATCCATATACCGGCATCCACTCAATACGCCCTGTAATCAGCAGCAAGATGCATGCCACCACTTTCTTGTGACTAAGCGTCTGAATTTACGCGTGATTGCTATCAGCGAACGACACGCCGCTCTGGCTGTTGCAACGATCCAGTGCAAACAGCGGCTCAACCGCCCCGCCCTGGTGCGCACCTGCGCGCACGAGGTCCAGGAGATTACCGCGTCGCCGTCGCTGCTCGCAATGACAAGTGAGCAGGCTAGCCTGAAACAGTTTTTTCGTTGCTGACCGTTTTGCAAATCGGACGCAATTTGTCGACAATGGAAAAGTATAAATGCATATTGAGCATGCTCGTTCGCATAAACGCCCGAAATGTCCCGCACACTCGCTAAACATGCGCCAATCTGACATCAGCTGTATCATTCTGGCAGGCGGCAAAGGCCGGCGCGTTCGTGGCATGGATAAAGGCCTGCTAGAATATCGGGATAAGCTTTTGATTGAGCATGTGATCGACAGGATTGCGCCACAGGTTGACGACATCATCATCAGCGCGAACCGGAATCTCGAAGCCTACAGAAGCTTCGGTTACCCCGTGGTCAGTGATAGCGCTTATCCGTTCCAAGGGCCGCTCTCTGGCATTTCCAGCACATTGCCGCATTGCAGACACCAGTGGGCCCTGGTCGTCCCCTGTGACATGCCGGCTTTACCGGACGATCTTGTCGCGATGATGCGGAAACACACACGACAAGCCAAGCTGATCGCCGTCTGCATGCAGAACCGGCTTCAATTGATCTTGCTGATGCACTGTACGCTCGCGAGCACTATCCATGCGTGTCTCGCTCACAATCAGCTCAGCGTGATGGACTGGCTGGTCGCGAACGAAGCCTTCGTACTGTCCGTGGATAATGAGAATAACTTTCGCAACATCAATACAATGGACCAGCTCCTGAAATAGAAACACGGATGTGATCACTTGCGCACACGAGTCCCGGGATTGAAAATAGCAGTATGGAGATAACGATTCAGCAGCGTCATCAGGCTATCAATCGGGTAACGCTCTGGGGCGTTTTCGTCAATCTGATGCTATCAGCCACCAAGCTGGTGGGTGGATTTCTAGGCCAATCCCAGGCCCTCATAGCAGACGGTCTGCATTCACTGTCGGATCTCGCCAGTGACGCAATGGTTTTCTTCGCCGCCAGGCACGCGAGTGAGGAGGCCGATGAGCAACATCCCTATGGACACGCACGTTTCGAGACGATTGCGACGGTCGCCCTCGCGGTTTTGCTGGTCATCGTGGGCCTCGGGATCGCCTATGACGCCATCGTCAGCCTGGTTGGCAATGAAGCCATTGCCAAGCCGGATCCGTTCACGCTGTGGATCGCTGGGATCTCGATACTCAGCAACGAGGGGCTCTACCACTACACGCGGATTGTCGGTAAGCGCATCCGCTCCAACCTGCTGGTAGCCAACGCCTGGCATCATCGCAGCGACGCGGTGTCTTCGATCGTGGTGCTGGTGGGTATCGCAGGCACACAACTCGACATGCCCAAGCTCGATGCCTACGCCGCGATCGTTGTCGCACTGATGATCGTAAGGATCGGCTTCAAGCTGGGCTATGACAGCGTTCAGGAGTTGGTTGATGCCAGTCTCGAACCCGAGCTGGTTGAAAAAATCCGGCAGCAGATACTCGCTCACGAGGGTGTACGCGAATTGCACATGCTGCGCACGCGCAGAATGGGGCATCATGCTCACGTTGATGTGCATATTCTGGTCGCGCCGCGTGTAAGCGTTTCAGAGGGTCATCATATCTCGGAGACGGTAGAGCAAATGTTGATCGATTCGTTCGATGCCATCAACGATGTGACCGTCCACATCGATCCCGAGGATGACGAGGAAGTGGCTCGGAGCATGCACTTGCCGCTGCGCAGCGAACTGACGCGCGAATTGCGGCAACAATGGGGCGCGATACCTGAACTGGAATCAATCGACGATATCACGCTGCACTATCTCAAAGGTGAGATTCGTGTCGAGGCCAGCATGCCACTCGAGAAAGTGGCCGACGTTGAAAACAGCAGGCAGTTGCAGGCAGCGTTTCAACACGCCAGCCTGAATGTTCCAGGGGTTGGGACGGCTGTGCTAAAATTTCATTAATGCGTCATTTTGGTGCAACCCAGAAACGGGCGCACCAAACCGAAGCGGCGATATTCAAAATATGCACTACTTTGGAAAAGAAACAGCCACTTAGTCGATTTAAAAAGCTGGCACAGTTCCTGCAAAATTTCGCTTTACAAAAATCCACGCCGTCCGATTGATCAGCACGATTAGCGACGGAAATTTCATTCCATACTGGAGAGCAAGTAAATGTCTGCAAGTGACGTTCTAAATATGATCAAGGAAAAAGACGTTAAATTCGTCGATTTCCGTTTCACCGACACCCAGGGCAAGGAACAGCATGTTTCCGTCCCCAGCCACACGATCGATGAAGATGTACTCGGCGAGGGCAAGATGTTCGATGGCTCCTCGATCCAGGGCTGGAAAGGCATCAATGAATCGGACATGATTCTGATGCCGGACACCACCACAGCCGTGATCGACCCATTCTGCGAAGAAGTCACCATGAACCTGCGCTGCGACGTGATCGAACCGACGACGATGCAGGGCTACAACCGCGACCCGCGTTCAGTTGCGAATCGCGCCGAAGCCTACCTCAAATCGACCGGCATTGGCGATACGGCTTACTTTGGGCCAGAAAACGAATTCTTTGTGTTCGACGGCGTGCAGTGGGGCGATGAAATCGGTGGCGCCTTTTACAAGATCGAATCTGAAGAAGCGGCCTGGAACACCGGCAAGGAATACGAAGGCAACAACATGGGACACCGTCCCCACGTCAAGGGTGGCTATTTCCCGGTGCCGCCGATCGATTCATTACAGGACATTCGCTCGACGATGTGCCTGACCATGGAAGAAATGGGCTGCGAGACCGAAGTCCACCATCACGAGGTCGGCACCGCGGGCCAGTGCGAAATCGGCGCGCTGTTCAATACCATGGTGCGCAAGGCGGACGAGGTACAGATCTACAAGTACGTCGTGCACAACGTCGCGCACGCGTTCGGCAAGACCGCCACCTTCATGCCCAAGCCAATGGTCGGTGACAACGGCAACGGCATGCACGTGCACCAGTCGATTTCGAAGAACGGTGAAAACATCTTTGCCGGCGATCAGTATGGCGGCCTGTCGGAAACGGCACTGTACTACATCGGCGGCATCATCAAGCATGCCAAGGCGCTGAACGCGTTTGCGAACGCCTCGACCAACAGCTACAAGCGCCTGGTACCGGGCTTTGAAGCACCGGTCATGCTCGCCTACTCGGCTCGCAACCGCTCTGCATCGATACGCATACCTCACGTTTCGAGCCCGAAAGCGCGTCGCATCGAGGTGCGTTTCCCGGACTCCACAGCCAATCCGTATCTGTGCTTCGCTGCGATGCTGATGGCCGGTCTCGATGGCATCCAGAACAAGATCCATCCGGGCGATGCGCTGGACAAAGACCTGTACGACCTGCCGCCGGAGGAAGAGGCCGCGATCCCACAAGTAGCGTTCTCGTTTGATGAAGCACTGAAAGCGCTGGATCAAGACCGCGCGTTCCTGACGGCCGGGGGTGTGTTCGATGATGACATGATCAATGGCTATCTGGCGCTAAAGCGTGTCGAGGTTTCCCGCCAACGCCTGGCCGTGCATCCGTGTGAATACGATATGTACTACAGCGTCTGAGCGATCTTCTAAACCAGCAAAAGCCCCGCATTGCGGGGCTTTTTTTTGCCTATTGACGCGGCGTTAGCCCGTCCAAATCGTTGCGCTCGCTGCGATCAAGGGCTATGCTCAGATCATGAGAATCGTACACGCCACTATGCTCGCCTCGGTCGTAACCCTGTTTACAACCAGCCTCGTCGCTACCCAGCTTTACAAAAGCGTCGACCAGGACGGCAATATCGTCTACTCGGACACACCGACACCCGGCGCGGAACAGTTGAAACCGCCACCGTTATCAACTGTCGAAAGTGCACCCAAACCCGCAGCAGCCGAAAAATCGGAGGCCGAAGCACCCGAAGGCGGCGAGGGGGCGCCGGCTAAAAAGCCACCGACCAAATACACAACGTTCGAAATCGCACAGCCCCGCAATGACGATACGATCTGGGATAGCACCGGCTCCATCCCGGTCGCATTGCAGCTCGAACCACCCCTCGACGTTGAAAACGGCCACAGCATCTGGGTCTACGTCGATGGCAGTGCAGTGGTCCGCAAAAGCCAGAGCCTGGTGCAGCCGCTGTCCAACATCGACAGAGGAACGCACAAAATCCGGGCGGAGATCAGGGACGAAAAACGCAGAACACTGAAGCGCACCAAGAATGTCACCGTGCACCTGAAACGCCCATCTGCGATCCCGCGAGGCGGCCCCTAAGACCAATTTTTCTGCGACGACCCGAACCCGATGCTGTAACAGGGCCGCGGAAAAAACACACCCGCACCAAGCTGGTGCGCTATAATCTCTGAAGATTTGACAGGTCTTTCTGACCGATCCTGTATGGCGCCGTCGCGCAGACGCGTCGTTTTGTAACCTATTGTATTTACGATCGCTTTCTATCAACAGCAGGTTTTTCCGATGCCGTGGAAAATTGGTTCAAAATTTGCAGTGTGCTTCGTACATGAGCGAGACGAGCCCTCTACAAGCCATCCTCGATAACCTGCATTCTGGTGTTCTGGTGATCAACCAGGACCTGTGCGTCGAGTGCATGAACCCCTCTGCTGAAAATCTTTTTCAGGTCAGCAGCCGTCGAGCGATGAACCGGTCGATCGAAGAACTGGTGCCCAGCGAGCCGGAATTTCACGATCGCTTGTCGCGCTCGCTCGTTTCCGGGCATCCTTTCACGGTATACGACACCTGTTTACAGAGCCATGATGGCTCGATGTTGAACGTCGATTACTCTGCGTCACCGATAGCCTACCGGCCGGTCGGTCGGTTCCTGCTGCTCGAATTTACCCGCTTGAACAGCTTCATGAAGATCTCGAAGGAGGAAACGCTGATACACCAACACGACGCGACCCGCAGTCTGCTGCGGGGGCTCGCTCATGAGATCAAGAATCCGCTCGGCGGTATTCGCGGATCGGCACAACTGCTGGACCGCGTGCTGGATGCCGAGAATAGAGAGTTCACCCGGATCATCATCAGAGAAGCGGACCGTCTGCAGAGCCTGGTCGATCGCATGCTCGGACCCAAGAACCTGCCGGTCAAAGACAATCTCAACATACACAAAGTGCTCGAGCACATTCGCCAGTTGGTCAGTGCAGAAGCCGAATCGATCACGTTCATCGTCGATTACGACCCGAGCCTGCCGGATCTGCGCGCAGATGAATCCATGCTGATTCAAGCGCTCTTGAACATCGCCAGGAATGCAGTTACTGCGCTCAACGGTGAAGGCCAGATCATCCTGCGCACGCGACCGAGACGAAACTGCGCGATCCGGTCACATACCTATCCGCTGGTCGCACAAATCGACATCATAGATAATGGCGAAGGCATACCGAAAGACCTGACAGAAACATTATTCTTTCCAATGGTGACGGGCCGCGCTGAGGGTTCGGGACTGGGTCTTTCGATTGCTCAGTCATTGATACAACAACATAACGGCTTGATTGAATTCACCAGTAAGCCGGGTGAAACCTGTTTCACGATCTTGATACCGCTGGAGAATGGTGATGACTGAATCGCGTCATATCTGGATCATTGACGATGACGACTCGATACGCTTCGTTCTACAAAAAGCGTTGGAAAATGGTGGTATGGAGGTCACCAGTTTTGACAGCGCCAACAACGTGCTCGAGAAACTGAAGGACGGTGAACCGGATGCTGTCATTACGGACATCCGGATGCCAGGCATGAATGGCCTGGAATTGTTGTCGCGCCTGTCCGAACTGCACCCTAATCTGCCGGTGATCATCATGACTGCGCATACCGATCTGGAGAGTGCGGTATCGGCATACCAGGGCGGCGCTTTTGAATATCTGCCGAAGCCCTTTGACATCGACGATGCTGTGGAACTGGCACAGCGTGCCAGTGATCGTCATAAGGCACAGGACCACGTGCCCGAGATCATATCCGACACGCCTGAAATTATCGGGGAAGCCCCCTCGATGCAGGAAGTATTTCGCGCAATCGGGCGCTTGTCCAAATCAAACATCAACGTACTGATTACCGGCGAGTCCGGTACCGGCAAAGAGCTGGTCGCACTGTCTTTGCACAGGCACAGCCCGCGGGCGAACAAGCCGTTCATCGCGATCAATACCGCAGCGATACCCAGAGAGCTGCTGGAATCGGAATTGTTTGGCCACGAAAAAGGTGCTTTTACCGGCGCGCAGTCGCTGAGACGTGGGCGATTCGAACAGGCCGACAAAGGCACGTTGTTTCTTGATGAAATCGGCGACATGCCGGCAGAGTTGCAAACACGTTTGCTGCGAGTGCTGTCCGATGGTGAATTTTACCGCGTCGGCGGCCATACACCGATCAAAGTCAACGTGCGTGTGATCGCGGCCACGCATCAGAATCTGGAAGAAAATGTCAGAAAGGGCCTGTTCCGCGAAGACCTGTTTCACCGTCTCAACGTGATCCGTATCCAACTGCCTTCGTTGCGAGACAGGCGCGAAGACATCCCCGCACTCCTGAGATTGTTTCTGGGGCGCGCGATCAAGGAACTCGAGGTCGAACCCAAGACCATCCTTCCGGAAGTCGAGGAATATCTGTCGACGCTCGACTGGCCGGGTAACGTCAGACAACTCGAGAACACCTGCCATTGGCTGGCAGTGATGACTTCCGGCCAGACGATCCATATGTCCGACCTTCCACTGGAGCTGCAACCTGAATCGAGCACACGGACCGAAGCAGCCAGCCAGAACTGGCAGGACAAGTTGTCAAGCTGGTCTCAGCAACAACTCGCCTCCGGCGGCAAGGCCATCGCCGAGCAGGTCATACCAGAGGTTGAAAAGATTCTGATCAAAGCGGCATTGAATAAAACCGGCGGACGCAAGAATGACGCTGCCAACCTGCTGGGATGGGGCCGGAACACTTTGACGCGCAAGATCAAGGAACACGAAATCGAGTAACGCGAACCCACAAAAATGTGGGCTGGCCCGATCCGAATACCTTACAAAGGTGACTGATCTATCTTGTCGATACAATTGATGTAGGCTTCTTCCAGGTCACCGCCGCGATAGGTCTGCCTGAATTCTCCAGGGGTACCCTCGAAGCATACCTGCCTTCGGTGCAAGACGGCCATCCTGTCTGCCAATTCATCGACATCGGCCAGTAGATGCGAGCTGAAGAACAGGGTCACACCTTGTTGTTTGAGCCTGAACAGCTGTCGCTTGAATGATGCCCGCGCCCTGGGGTCCAGGCCGCTCATCGGCTCATCGAGGATCAACAATTTTTTGCCGCTCAGCAAGCAGGATGCAATGCCCAGTTTCTGGGTCATGCCTTTGGACAGGCGCCGCACTGATGAATCCATGATCGTTCGGTCGAGCGCAAGCATATCGAGCATTTCCTCAATTTGACGACTGCTCTGTTTGTTCGCGTAGAGCTCTAACATGTATTGAAAATACTCCTTGCACCTGAGGTATGCAGGGGGCGAAAAGCGATCTGGAAGGTAGGCCACCTGATTTCGAGAACTGACTTGGCGGTGGGATATGCCAAACAGCTCGATCGAACCGCGATCAATTGCGACAAGGTCGAGTATCGCCTTGATCATCGTCGACTTACCGCAACCATTGATACCCACCAGCGCATAAAAGCTGCCGGCATCAACTCTGAGATCTAGTTCATCGAGTACGCGGTTTTGTCCATAACTTTTTAGAAGCTTATGGCACTCGATCGCGGATTCGCTCATCGACTTCAATCACGCAAAAACGCACAGCCCAGGGAAGCTGGGCTCGGCGAAGTCGCTCAACCCGTACTTGTCAAAAGTTGCGGAATACAGCGGCACAGTTGTCGCTGGGATTTTGAAGCTCGTAATCGCTGGCCGCGGTGATGCAAAGGGCCTCTGCTGTCGCATCCCAACCCGTCCCGGCCACGCCGAGTTGCATCGCTCCGGAATCAGGCGAGCCGTCATCGACTTTCCGGTCCAGCTCAGCGATGACTTCGACAGGAACACCTCGGCCACTGATCAGTTCGTGCGTGTTGGCTGCGCCTGTTTGTGCCAGGGTGCCATAAGAAAGGTTCATGCCCGAACCAAAGCCATTGTCAGGGCATACCGTCGGTGGGCACGCATAGTCATCAGCGAGAACCGTCGCCGCGGCATTGGTATAACCTCCAGTCAGGTAACCGGCGGCTTCGAGATGAACCCAGACCAGCGCGCGCTCGCTATCAGTATCGACCAGGCCATTGCCATCACCGCCTGCTGGTGCACCGGGTAAAGTCACTGTTGACTGCGCGTCGAGATAATCGCCTGGGAAAGAACGGTAACGGTCCTGAAAACTGAACCAGGCTGCGGTTATGCCGTCCACGGTATTGTTCATCGCACGCACGCGTGCCGTATTGATGAGCTCTTGCCCCTTGAGCACGCCCCCCAGAAGCAGGCCGATGATCACCAGCACGATGGCTATCTCGATCAGGGTGAAGCCTTCTTGTCTATTCAAATTTTTCATACCGGTCAGACTCATTTGTTATTGTCGCGTTTCGTTGTTATCAACGGAGCAAATAACATACCAATATTTATAGACCAAAAAGCAGCGGCTTACGGCCATTCTTGCCGCAGATTGCCGCAAAGCGCTGGTCTTCGTGTCTATTTGTCAACATCCTGTCGAGATTTCGTCATTCTGTCCTCGAGTTCAGCAAGTTTCATCTTGAGAAAATCAAGCTCATGCGGATCTGTCACCTCGCCACTGACAATCAAGCCACCGACCAGTGCCTTTGCGGCTTCGACCTGATCCATATCTTCCAGCAGCATGATTCTCATGTCTTTCGCCCAGTAGGGTACAGCGCTGACTGCTGCCTTATCTGCCAGGGCATTCGCGTATTTCAACGCCAACGGCATATCTTTGAGTTCATGCCGAGCGACAATGACCGCATGGGCCAGCCAACGCCAGTGCTTTTCGGGCTCCTGACTAAACTTGTCGAATATAAATGCCATCATCTCGCGTTGCCTGACGCGGTCGCTCACGCTGCCATACACCCTGGCTGCAACCAACATCGGATAGTGGCCCTCGGGATCAAGCTCCAGAATCGTGTCCAGCCATTCGATGACGACACTGTAGTCAAGCGAATGGAGCGGAAGGCTAAGACCGGGTTGATTGTCGAAGGCCTGCAACCACAGATTGAGCACCTTCGCTGTCGCGATCGGTTCGCCGAGGGAGCCGATGATATAGGTACCTGGCGACAGTGGCTGGGGCAGATCTTCGGCTCTCGGCGCTATCTGCGCCTGCGATCCATGCCAGATCAGTTGTGCAATCAGCGCAAGCACAAGCACAATCGTCACCGGTAGCGGCACGTCTCCAAACGGTCTTTCCTTATCGAGATAGCGCCTGAACATCAGAAATTTTTTCGATAGAAATCAAATAGTGCAATGGCCGATAGCAGAATCACGTAGATCAACGTCTGAGTCAACAACGGCAACAACATCTCGAAACGCCCGGTATTGTATGCCAGCCATTCCGTTTGGGTATAAAGATGCAAATCGGGCAGCAGCCAGGTCAACACTTCGATAAAGCGCTCGATGAATTTCTGGGAAACGCTTGAATGGGCAATGACTGGATACATTGCCATGAGATGAAAGGAGGCTATTGCACGCGAGGCGGCGTAGAAGACGAATACACCGGTCAAAGCAATGGGCATCTGTCTGAAGGTGAATATCATGACCAGGGCCAGCACCACTATCAGCACAAGCTCGAGTAGCAGCGATATTGACCAGATCAGCACCTGGCTGCCCGACGCGTAAAGCAGCAGAAGCATGCTGAAACAGACCGTGACAATAAGCGCGAGGTGTATGAAGCCAATGAGTTTACCCAGATAGTAGCTACTCCTGGCAATTGGCATCGCCACAATCATTTCCAGCGTTTTGTCATTGAGTTCGCGCAGCATCGTTGACACAACGAAAAGTGCGATCATGATCACCGCATTGATTCGGAGTAGTGCCGCGAGTATCGACACCTGGGTAACCCGGTGCTCTGTGATTGCCAGCTCTCCGATGAACTCGACCAAACCGAAACTGATTGCCAATACCAGCAAGGAAAGCCATAGCAACCGATTACGCATTGATTCTATTATGGTAAATTTCGCTATCGTCAATACATTTGCAAACATCTTCACTGCACTAACCGTTTGTTAACACCTGGTGTAAGCATTACGACATGTCGCTTCTATCCGAAAAACTGTTATCTGGCAATGAGCACCGGCTGCTCGGACTGATGACGATGTCATTGATCGCGGCTATTTCATTCAGCGACAACATCAACATCTCGCGAAGCCTGTTCATCACGCATTTCGGTTTCTTCCTGATGTGGCAACCGGTGTACAAGCAGGAAATCGATTTCAGCCTCACTCAAATTCTGATTCTACTCGGTGTAATCGGTGTTTTCCTGATCTGGTTGAATGTCTGGCTGATACCTTTCTGGATGCTGCTGTTGCTGAGCCTGCTCACGGGGAGAATTTTTTCACAAGGACTCGGTCGGGTCGCCTATGGTGTCGCTGTCATCGTGCTTTTTCTCCATCTTATAGTGATAACCACGCCCGCATTGTTTGGTCTGCATGGCCTCTCTGCAGCGGTGACCTCCACGCTGGAACTGCTGTTGATCATACTGCTGGTGCCCTTGCTCTTCATCCGCACCGACGAACATCGTTCTGACAGGCGCGTTGATTTTATTCGTGGCTTCCTGATCGTCATGCTCGCGGTATTCTTGTGCATGGGCAGCGTGCTGGTCACTTTCACTGCCAATATAGCCTATATTCAAGCGCTTGCCAGCACTATTATGATTGCAGCCATTTTTTTGCTGCTGATGGCGCTGTTATGGTCACCTCGGAGTAGCTTCACCGGTCTGGCGCAGCTTTGGGAGAAGTATCTGCTGGACATCGGCGGGCCGTTCGAACAATGGATATCACAACTCTCATCCCTCGAGGCCAAAGCCTCGCTCGAACCCGATTTTTTCCTCGAAACCGCGATCAAGCGTCTGCAGCAGCGGCGCTGGATAAGAGGCATCGGCTGGAAAACAAAGCAGTCTGAAGGGCTTGCTGGCGAAGCCACCAAATACCAGGCCCGTTTCAGCGATAAGACAGTCGAGCTGACGCTGTATGCGAACAGCCCGATAAGTCCGATGCTGATGTTGCATACCCGGTTGATGGTCAACGTGTTGATCTTTTATTACAAGTCAAAATTACAGGAGCGCCAATTGACCAAACAGGCGCACCTGCGCGCGATCTATGAAACCGGCTCAAAACTGACCCATGATGTGAAGAACATAATTCAAGCGGCAAAAACCCTGACCCAGGCCGTTTTGCGCGAAGACCGACGCACTGATGAAGCACAAAAGATTTTGCGAAAACAACTGCCACTTTTGACTGAGCGCTTACAGTCCACCCTGGACAAGCTCAGTGCGCCAGTACTGGAATCAACGGAGGCAGTGCCGCTGAAAACCTGGTGGCAGGACATACAAGCCAAATACGCCGGGCGGAGTATCCAGTTTTTCGGGGCAGTCGATAGCAACCCCTCTATTCCACTCGAACTTTTTAATACCGTGACCGAAAATCTGCTGGAAAATGCCCGGACCAAGAAACAGGTGCAACCTGACCTGTCAATAACCGTGACCCTCGACGCCGAGCAGGATGATGTACAACTGCGGGTGTGCGACAGCGGCTCGCCTGTTGCCCTGGAGATTCGGTCACAGTTGTTCAATGAAGTGGTATCTTCCGAGGACGGCTTTGGCATCGGGCTGTACCACTCAAGTCAGCTGGCCAAGCGTGCTGGCTATCGCCTGGTGCTCGAGAGCAACGACCATGGCCACGTTTGCTTTGTGCTGTCATCAACAGACACCTAGAATACATAGCCTGGATGCAGCGAGGCGCAGTCCTGGGAAAATCATCGCAATGCCGGCACACTCCCGGATTGCGCTTCGTTGCAGCCGCGCTAAGCATTAATGCCGCATTTCCTGTCGGTTGGCAGAGTAGGAACATACAATCACGATCTGCGCAGCATTTATCCATGCTGGTGACGTTTATCCGGGGCAGCAGTGAGGTTAAGGCAGCAGTTTTATTTCGACCAGCCTGGCCTTCAATTCATAAGCGCTGATCCAGAATACGATATCATCGAATTCGCCCCCGGGCGTAGTCGCGCCCGCAGGTGTCGGTGTTCGACTGACAAACTCCGAGTCCGCATCATTATTTTCGGCCTCATCGACATTCCCGGCCGGTATCGCTGGCCTTGGCACACCGTCGACACTCAGACTACCATACGCATTCTTCCCATGAGTGAAAACAACGGCAACGACGTTGTTGGCCAGCAGCGGCGTTACCGTACCGTCCGGACTGCGGGTTCTGATCTTACCAGAGCCGCTCTCATTCAGGTTAAACGCGCCGCCATCAGCGGCGACCTTGGAGTCCACCCAGTATTCATACAGCGAACTCCAGGCATCGGATGGCCTCAGCCCCAGCGTACCCCAGGGTAAATTGCCACGGTCGTTAGCGCAGGTTCCACCAGCGTTTCTATTCTCCAGACCAGCTTGCGGATTGGCGGTATCGATATCGCAATCTGTTGTGCAGGGACAGGGCAAGTAAGGCCCTCCCGGCGCCGAGCTAAAAGCGTAGCCCAACAGAGCGGTCTTGATGACTTCGAGGTCTTCCTGGGTTTCTGCTCTCTTGGTCGTATCGATGCGCGCCCCGAGGGTCCCGAGAAAGCTGCCGACCAGAACCCCGATGATGACCAGCACGATCGCCAGTTCGATCAAGGTAAAGCCGCGCTGATGGCAGAACTTTGGTACGTTCATTCAGAACAACTCACGACGTCGAACGGATCTGCATCGGTTATACAAAAAGCAATATCATTTTCCGTTGGCGTGTAGTTGCCGGTGCCATCGCCGACGGGATTGACGACCTCGACGTAGTTGGCCAAGAATTTCTTTGTATCGCTATCACCGGCGGCAGGCTCGTTGCGCACCTGCCCGGCCGTGCGGTTGCCCGCATAGATGACGACAGCAGCATACTCGGTGCCATCAACGACGATACAGTTCGCACCATTGCAAGCAGGTGCACCCCCAACCGTTGTGTTTTCGGGCGCATAGTAGGACGACACGGCATAGAAAAAGTGGTCTTTCCAGTTCTGCCAGGTCTTGTAGCCTTCGCCTGCAATAAGCGCGCTGCAATAGCCTTTGTCAAAAAGAACCGGCTCTGCGTCATTGGGCGCGTACGACGAACCAAGAGCACCATCGGAATCGTCGACTTCATACGGAAAACGTCCGACATAGGACGCGCCGGCCGTATCGCTGTAGTTCTCGTCGACACGATAATCCGCGCCCGAAAAATCCACTGCTGCCGGCCTGGGTAGTTTACGTTTGAGGTTGTCTTCACCATACCCCCCGATGCACTCGGCCAAAGCCTCGGTCAACCGCCGCATCTTGCTGTCGGGGTCCGTAGCAAAATCCTTCCGGGAGCGGATCGCATCCCACAGCTCGTCACGCATGATCGTCACCAAAGCATCGTTGAATGGATTGGCTACTTCATCGGTTCCGATGCCTCTGGTAATGAACTCATCGTTCGCCAGAGGCGTGCCCGTTAACGAAGCATTGTCGATCAAACCATTGCCTTCGAGGTATGCCGCGGGTGTATAGTCCTTTCCACACAATGAGCTATCGTCATAGTTCCGACTCTGCGCCGGTAGCACGGTCGAAGGATCGATGATCACAGCCACGACCCTGTCCTGCGCCAGCGCACCTTGTCTGACCGTTCCATCAGGATTGTACAGCCGTATAGCGCCATTGGTATCCTGGTTCAGCATCTTGGTCTTGGGCGAACTCTTGTATTCACCGGATACGGCGTACCACAAACACTGGCCAGTGCCCGATTTGAGCACACCCGTCTC
>Ga0272441_10009136_pt1 | contig 15418 bp, 5 predicted proteins | sample SSMProp6N_FD_193582 | JGI IMG/M metagenome (GOLD analysis project Ga0272441, IMG submission 193582) | Marine sediment archaeal communities from Little Sippewissett salt marsh, Falmouth, MA, United States - SSM-Prop-6N | ecosystem: Environmental > Aquatic > Marine > Wetlands > Sediment ... | reverse complement strand
ACTTCGCCCCTTTCAGATAAGGGCACGTCGAGAATCGCAACATCCTCGCCCATTAGTTTTAATATAGAGGTGCGTATCATTTGGGCATCGTTCACGTTCGTTCCGTTCCCAAGTTCTATTACCTTCTCAAGATGGCAAAGAACGTCGTTTAGGTAGGGTATTCCCTTATTAGACATGAGAAAGTCAGTGGCAGATGCGAAAAGGTAATTCTGAGATGCTCTTTCTGGATCTTGAAGGGACTCATATGCAGAGCCAAAACCCGCGAAACAAAGTGCACCGAAGTCAGGTAATATTCCGTTATGTATCAAGCAATTTTCAAGTGCTTCAATACCCTTCTCGATCCTATTCGTAATAGTATAGAAAAATCCGAGGTTTGCCTGAGTCATAGCTAAGTCTGGCATGTAGGTGTCTGGATTTATCATTTATCATCTTAATAATTTCTCACAACTCAGCCTAATTTTTTAACTGTTTCGTTGTACTTCCTTTAAGCTGCAAGATTCAGTGTTCATTGATTGCTTTGCGGATTATAGTGCTTAACGATACTTTGCGGATTATAGTGCTTAACGATACTTTTCGGACAAATCTCGAACTCGCAAGAGTTAGAGATTTGATCTATTCGTATCGTTAAACACTATTCTGGCGAAAGCCAATTAGTATCATCTAATTGGTTTTCGACTATAATCTCGAACTCGCAAGAGTTAGAGATTTGGCCTATTCGTATCGTTAAGCACTATTTTGGCGAAAAATAATTAGTATTATCTAATTGGTTTTCGACTATAATCCACATTTTTTGTTTCTCTTAGGTATTTTATCTCATCATGAATTGGGCAAATTACGGTAAGTATCTGATTCTCGTGGCGAGTCTACGAATTCTTAAAATCTAAAGGTATAGATGTTGCTATCAAACCACGAGGAAAAAGTCGAACTGATACTCCTTCGGAGACTAGGAGTGAAGTGAAGCCATACAATAATCAATGATACAAGAAATGGGCTAAGTTTAAGGAATATGGGAAAAGATGGCGTGTCGAGACTGGATATTCTAAGAATCAAGCTAATGTAAGGAGGGATAACGAGAGTTGAAGTTGCACGTATTCACGGGAACTGCCCTATCAGGAAAGACTGGTTTTTTGACAGAGAGAATGATAGCGTCTCACCGTGAGAATCCCTTATCTTATACATTTCTGGGACCGTCTGGTGTGTTCGTAAAGGAATTCTCAGAGTGGTTTGCAAGGCGTCTTAACTCTTCTGTCCCCAGAAGCAACTTCCTTGTCATAGATCAGTTTGCTGTAGAGCTTTTCATTGATTCCCATCCAGGGATGATACATGCAGATGACCATCTCCAAAATGTACTCGTCGCCAGCATCCTAGGGTCAGCGAGCAAGAACGACCTCGGCGTCTTCTATCCTTTGAAAGATTCCCTCAGGTTGGCCGCATTCGTAGTGGAGGCCGTAAAGGATGCTAAAGACGACGGAGACGTGAACCTCACAGCGAAGTTTACAAATGACCAAGCGCGGTCCTTGGTCCAGTTTGTTTTGAGAGAGCTTGAAGCCCGCTATGGTTCTAACCTTTTCGATACATTCGATGCTTACCGAAATACCAATTGCGAGGAACTCAAATATAAGATTAAATCCCGATTTGGAAGTAAGCTTTACCTCGATGGATTCACCAACCTCTCCAATGCCCAGATTTCATTTCTCTCCAATATCTTGCCCCTATTCGATGAAGCTTTTATGACGTTGGATACAGCTCTTGTAACCACCGATAGCTGGGATAAGCTCAGAGTGATGCTAGAGTCCCGACCTATCCAGATATGCGAAATAGAGCGATCATTCCCTTTAGAGGCCTCAAAACCCCTGGAACGACTTCTAGCAGGCAAAGGACCACGAGTTAGCCTGGAAGGTAGTTTCATTCAAATAGATCGCTACAAGGACCCTGAAGAGGAACTGATACAAGTCTGCCGGCAGATAAAGAAACGGATTGTAGATGAAGCAATGGACCCGGGGGAAATCGCCATAGTCCTGAACAATTTCTCTGAGCGAGTAGGAGAGTTCTCCAAGAAATTGGATGAGTATGGTATTCCCGTCCGAGTAAGCGGTGAAGAACCGTTATCGAGTAGTATAGCAGTTCAGCTAATTATTTTACCTTTCAAATCAGTTCTGGCTGGCTATCCACCTCAGATGTTAATATCTATGTTGGATCACGGACTAGGGGTGGTGGAGACTGCAGAATTCGATCTCGACAATCTTGAAACATTAGCTAAACGAGCCGGCTTGTACATGGGTCCCCGACGAGCCTCTCTGCGAGACAGGAGGGACGACTGGAGGTCCAAGTTGGATGATCACCTTGCCGTTTCGAGACGAATGCTGGAAACCCTCCGTCAGGATGAGTCTGTCTATGAGAGTGATATTCTGGTGCGTGAGTCAGAAATCCAGCTTTGCCAGGATTTGATGGAGAAATCGAATGAACTATTCAACTCGTTGGAAAGAATCGAGACGATCAGATCGTGTAAAGCGTGTCTCAAACTGTTTAGAGACGAGCTTGGATCATGGATAGTTCCTCTTAAAAACCGTCTCCTCGATGATCCAGAGCTAGAGTGTGAGGTCATGGCCATCGACAAGCTTGAGCATATGTTGGATCGGCTGGACGTTGTAGTTAGTAAGATGGGCAAGCAAACATTGACTCTTGCAGAGTTCATGAACTTTCTGTTGATACTGATGAGCAACGAGGAATTTAGCCCGTCACCACAGTTGGCCAATACTGTGGAAATCTTGCCCCTCTATTCGGCCAGGTTCAAACATCGTTCATTGAAGTTCATCATAAATTTCAACGATGGGATCTATCCCACTCGCGGGGTAAATCCGCTCTATTCCCTGGATGTTTTATCCTCAGGAGAATCATGTTACTACAACATTAAAGAGCGCGAGCAGAGAGAGTCCCTCTATTCTTGCCTATGTACCTCGTCTGAGGTTGTCATAACCTATCCAATGGCCTCACGCGAAGGGGAACTAATGGTACCGTCCCTATGGATCGATGCATGGAGTTACGATGAGATTGATGCTTCAGAAACAGTAACTGCCCCAATGAGTGCTGAGGAGCTAGCCATTGAGTTCGGATTAAGGCTGGCAAGATGTGAAAAACCGATTGTACCAGGTAATAAACCGGATTTACTAGATGCCCTAACGCTATATGCAGAATCGGAATTTTCCTGGAATATTCGAGACAGGGCAGTTGTGGATTACCTAGTTGGCACGCGGTTCAGTTACACAAAGCTATCGGATTTCAACAAATGTCCGTTCAGGTTCTTCCTTCGTCGTATACTCGGCCTTGAAGAGAGATCCATTGACCTTTATGGGCTATCGCCCTTAGAACTTGGTTCTATATACCACGCTGCTTTGGACCGCCTCTACGATTTGATTCAAGAAGGGATGAGCTTAGAGCAGGTCATAGAATGCGGGAAAGTTAGACACGTGATTGAAGTAATAACTCCGAGATTCCTGGCTGCCAACAGAATCCGATCCTTGCCGATTGTGAGAGAGAATATGATTAACGGGGTCACACAAGGAGTGCAGAAGTATCTGGAGTTTGAACTGAAGGTGCCAGAGAAGGCCTTTATCGGCGAGAAAACTCTGACTGAGGTACCGTTCAAGATTCAACTGGCCGAAATGGCCGATATTCTATCAGAAACCTCCAAAAAGTATGAAGACCTGGTCTTCCAAGGGAGAATAGATAGGATCGATATCAACGTTATTGAGCCGAGAAAAGGAAAAACGAAGAAGAAACAAGAAAGCAAGACATATGATGTGGTCCTCTCAGATTATAAATCAAGTTTCGCTGACGATTGGAACCAGCTCAAGCTTTATACCTTGGCGCTACTTTCGATGGACTTAAAAGATCTTTCGAATAATCCTGTTTTGATCAGATCATTTTTCAGAATAATTAAGAAATGCAATATCGCGTTGAAATTGGATGCTTTCCCAAATGAAAGCCGAATTGAGATGCATAGCAGGGGGAAGAAGTGCTTAACATTTGCGGAGATTGATCGTGAGCTGCTCAATACTCTCGACCGCATCTATGAGCTGAGAGAGTTCCTGCCCGGCAGAATGATAGATGAGAAGGCTGCAAAATGCCATTTTTGCGGCTTCAAGCAGAACTGTGAGCATTTTATGGACCGGCTAGGAGGCCTGTAATGACTGATATGGATAGGTTCATATCGGCCAGTGCTGGAACCGGCAAGACTCATACCATCTCGAAAACCTATGTGGACCTATTTGAGCGAGCCATAGGGAGTGAAGAGCCGTTGGGCGTTGCCAATGTAGTGGCCATAACCTTCACCAGGAAAGCTGCTGCAGAGCTTAAATCACGAATTTTGAAAATGATCAGTTCCAGAGAATATGAAAATCCGGCTTGGCAGCAGCTCAAATCAGCCATGGCCTTTGCCTGGATAAGCACGATTGATTCCTTTGCTCATCGAATTCTATCTGAGGTGGGAATCTTTGCGGAGGTGGATCCTGATCTGCAGATTGGCTCTGGATCGATCATGACCGATATTCTGAAGCGATGCATAGATCAGGTCTTCTTCGAGCATGAAGCAGTATTGGAAGAGTTATTGGTTTTTTATACTCTCGATGAAATCGCAGATGCCCTATCCAAGGAAGCCTTAAAGAAAAAGTATGCGATGCTGAGTTCAAGACCGGCGAGCCAGGTTGAGGCAGGCTTAGCTCTTCATAGCGATCCAGAGGTATCTGAGCGACTTATGATCGCCTCGACCGCATTTAAGAAGCTGTTTGATGTGGTCTATGCATCTTTTCTAATAGAGTTAAATGAAGATAACATCACCGATTTTGCCGGCGTTCTCATCACTCTCAAAGATATTCTGTCATCTCCACGTTATGCATGGGTTCGGGAGAAATACAGCAAACAGTTCAGATACATCATTGTGGATGAATTTCAGGATACCGATTATCTGCAGAAGGATATATTGGATCTGCTCAAGACAGATGACAATTACATAACATATGTGGGTGATGCTAAGCAGTCTATTTATCGGTTCAGAGGGGCCGAGGTGGTGGTATTCAACAAGGCCAGAACGGAGATAGCATCCAGAACGGAAGATCTACAGCAGCTGGATAGAAACTTCCGTTCCCATCCCGATATCTTGGAATTTTGCAATGCCTTTTATCCTCTTATCTTTGATGGCTCAGATTGTCCTCATTCTCAAACCTACGAGCATGTAAGATCGTTGCCTGTAGTGGGTGAGACTGGCTGCAGGCCACGGGTAAAAGTCCTCTTCGATCCTGAAGACGAAGCCGAAGCGGCTGCAAGATATATTTGCAGCATAGCGGGACAGGAGTTTGAGTTCTTAACGAGAATCGAAGATTCAGATGACGTTAAGCTGGTCGCCACAAGAAGACCAGTAGAGTTCAAGGATATTGCCATTCTTCTGAGGAATATGAAGCCTAAAACTGGCAAAAAGTACATGCAAGCTCTTTCCAGGTATGGAGTACCTTATTACGCAGTTGGCGAGTCAGGGTTTTTCGATATACATGAAATTGCAGGTATTTTAGCTACTCTTAAGGTTCTATCTAATCCGAGAGACGATATGGCCCTAACCATAGCCCTCATGTCGCCTGTTGTGGGTCTAGACATAAACGAGATGGCTACGCTCAAATACAAGGCAAAGATGAACGGAACTCGAATCTATGAGACTATGGGTATTATCAAGGAGATGGATATAGCACCAGGTAGAATTGAAAGTCTCACGAAATTCCATCAGGCTCTCGTGAAGTATCTTCCGATTAGAACCTTTATCCGGCCAAGCGAATTGGTGGAGAAGCTTGTAGATGATTTGAATTATGCAGCATTTCTTGCCACCGAAGATAGCACAGGCCGAAAGACAGCCAACCTCAGAAAGTTCATAATAACAGCCAAGCGACTTGATGAAGCCGGAGTATCCTTGAGGGAGCTTGTCAGGATGCTTGATAAGGTAGGTCTAGATGACGAGGAGCAGGCTTCAATTGAGAGCGAAGAGACAAATGCCGTCAAGATTATGACCGTGCATAAAGCCAAAGGACTAGAGTTTCCGATCGTGATTGTGGGTAATACTTCCTGGAAACAAAAGTCCTCAGAAAATTCATTGCTATTCAACAACGATGACGATGGAATATGCTTCACCCTCAACTATAAGGATGAAGAATCTGCCGACACATTTCTCAGTCGGCTAAATGCAGAAGAACGAGATAAGAATTTCGAAGAGGAGAAGCGGTCGCTATACGTTGCTACCACCCGCGCCTCAGATATGTTGGTCCTGACTTTTTCTGGTTATAAGGGCAGAAAATCTCAGCCCTGGAGAAATATGCTCGATGGTAACGTGCTTAAGATAGAGGGGAAAGGTGTGAAACCCGCCCAAGGGTTTAATCATCTGATTGAGGTGCTCACGGTACCTGAAGACGTGGTTAAAGTGGTTACATTCATTTCTGCAACTCCACCGGATGCTAGCATGGAGACCAGGTACATTGAGCCTGTAACCTCTACGACTTTCAAGAAGTACATCTCACCTACTGCTATCATTGAAGCCTCAATGGTTGACTGGAGGAAAGATCAAGAAGATTATGAGACGGCCGAGGATATTGATAGGGACAAAAGCCAAAGCCAAGCGCTAGGCCTCATAGCTCATCGGATCATGGAAGCTGTAAGGAATGGATGCAAGCTGGAAGAAGTTCTGCATGATGGACGTATCAACCTACGTCGAGAACAAATTGGAATCTCGCAGGATGATATCGAAAAGGTCTGCAATTACCTTAATGATCTGAAGGATCATCCTTTGGTGAAGGAAATGGAGACGTCCTCTCATTCCTTGAACGAATATGAAATAACCAAACCTTTTGGTAAGTACATTCTCTACGGTAGGCTCGATAAGGTGATAAGGACTTCAGAGGGATGGAAAATCTTGGACTTCAAATTCTCGGGATCGGAAAGCTATAGCGAGGCTCACAAGTACCAGATGAAGTTTTACCTTTATTTGGCCAGGGAAATATTTTCGAGTTTGCAAAAAGCAGAACTGTTCTACCTCAAAGATGGCGTATCTATGAAAGTGCAGTTGGACGACGAGGCAATAAGTGACTTCGAGAATGATTTGTTTAGACGAATAGAAAGCTATATTTAGGATTTTTCCGAGGTTAGTAATCTCTTTTTGATAGCTTTTAGAGCTGTAGACATATCAAGATAATCACGTGCAAATGATTCACAGAGCAAGTCGTACGTCAGGAAAACGTCATATTTCTGCATAGCCTTCACGGGAAAGTACTGGGCCAACTTGACAGGATCTGGCTGTTCAAGGATATATTGACTGTAGTACGCGTGAATATCCCTCTCACTCATATTCTCAAATACAAGGGCTATGCCCTCGTCACTTACATTTAATCTTTTATGCAATCCTAAACCAAGAAGAGTGCGATTCACACGGGTTCCACACCATGTGAACCATATCGTATCATTACCATCTTTGAAGAACGGATGATGTAAGATATTTGATTCTCGGGCAAACGTCCTCGCTTCACTTAACATATCTTTAGCCACTTTATCCAGATAGATAGGCACGTTGGTGTCTGAAAGAATTTCACGCATTTTCTCATGAATGCGTGGATGAAGATCTGGCCCTGTGGTGCCAGCGAATAGCGGCAAGCGACCCCCTCTGGATGGTTCTACCAGAATTTCGTCGTGCTCAGGTTTTGTTTCAATAATTTTCCAGCGTTTACCTGCCAGGATCAAGAAGCCATCTGCACCGGTTGATGGTAGTGAGGAAATAGTTCCGATGAGATGCCCACGATGCAGAACGCGCATTTCCTTCTCGGTTACAAATGCAGAATAGAAATCAAAGCTTCTTACTATCCGTTCACCTTTAAGACCAAGGATAATTGTGCCTTCTGAAGTTTGCTCTATCAGGTCGTTGGTCCCCATACACCTAAGAGTACGAATGAAGGTGCTCTTATCGATGTTTTCAAATGATCCTCGCACGATGAGGCGTTCATATATGGTGGATGCAGATGCGCCACCATATTCTGTAATTATGCTCATGATTTGCTGAACCAACGTGGAGAGATGAAAACGCTCAATATCAGGCGGCTCGCACCAGTGTTCCAACATAAGTTCCGTCATGGCGATTGCACGGAGAAGTTGTGGATATAGGCGATAAATGGGGCGAGTGCCTTCAGTTGTTGCATCTTCAACGATGTACAGCAACAAGATGGACGGCTCACCTTCTCCGCGACCGCTGCGCCCTAATCTCTGCTTAAGGGAGGAGACTGACCAGGGTGCACCTATTTGGCCCACTTGACAAACATTGCCGACATCAATGCCCAACTCTAGTGTGCTTGAGCAAAACGTCGCAGTGGGTTTCGATTTTGATCGTAAAGCCTCCTCGGTATCCTCACGTTCAGCTTTTGACAAAGAGCCATGATGAATACGGAACGTGTTTGGCAGTCCGGTCTGTAATAGCAGGCGTCCTGTGATATCAGCATAAAACTCCAGTTGTTGCTTACTGTTGGCAAACACTAGCGCAGTTTTGCCCGCAAAAGCACTTATAATATCTTTTGCTAAGCGGAAATCGTCAGGAGAGGCATCGGATTTGTTCATATATTCATCATCGGCTTCCTCGCCACGCTCTTCACCAGTTTTAAGACGCCGATACCCCTTGATCAGATATTTAACAGGTTTATAGTCATCACTACGAATTAAAGTTACATTTTCGGGATCCTGCCAGTTCACCCAGCGTTTAGCTAATTCTAAATCTCCAAGAGTGGCGGACAATCCGATAAGGCGGATATCACGATTTGCACGTGGGATCAATCGAGCCAGAAGGCTGCGCAAATGTGCTCCACGCTCCGTACTGAGGAACGCATGTAGCTCATCGATCACGATATAGCTGAGATTAGAAAAAAGCTTATCGAGTTTATCAGGATGATTGATAAATAGGGATTCAATCGATTCCGGCGTGATCAGTAATACGCCACCGGGAGACCTTAATAATTTTTGCTTTTTAAATTGCCCGACATCGCCGTGCCATTTATGCACAGGGATTTCGGCATGCTCACAAAGTTCCTCCAGACGGCGGAATTGATCGTTGATAAGCGCCTTTAGTGGTCCGACGTACAAGGCACGGACACTGCCTGCGTGATCTTCAACGATATCAGAGAGGATGGGAAGAAATGCTGCTTCTGTCTTTCCCCCTGCCGTATTCGCTGAAATGATGAGATGCGCGTCGCTTCCAAGTATTGTATGAATAGCATCGACCTGGATGGGACGTAAGTTCCTCCACTCCATGCGGTATAATTCTTCTTGGATGATCGGGGTCAATCGCTGGAATGCGCTCGGCTCATTCATGCGCGTTCACTCGTTAAAGACGGAAATTCGCCAATTCATCCGTTTCCTCGTTGGGTTCCAACGGGACGTCATTTGCGGTCAGAAGATTTTCAGGATCTTCTGAGTGCTGTAGATTGACGCCATTTAGCAGAGTCTGCCAATCGGTACCGGGGTTTTGCTCCAGTACAGATAACAAGCCAACGAAACCTTTAACCGCATCACGTGGTGTTTGATAAAATTCGGAACCCAGTGTGCGAGCACAGTGCTGAATATATTCGTTGAGCGCCTCATCGGGTACGAGGTAGCATGATGCATCTCCGGCGGCATAGACATGGCGGATATTAAACAACAAGACGTAGAGGTCCTCTGGAGTTAAGTTCTGCAGTCGGATGACAGGACCGGAATAATCTTTAAGGCCGCCTACAGCAAACGTATTATCAGCCAATCGCATTCTTAAAGCTTCATAGCTCGCGATTCCTCGTCGTCGGTCATCCATAAATTCATTAATGCCTGCGAAGATGACTCCCAATCCCATCACGCTGCCCTGGAGGCAGTCGTTGACTATATGGAGGACCATCTCGTAATTCGCGTTACGAGCAGGTGTATTGTTGAGCCGATGAGATAACACCCCCATTTCATCCAGGTTGACCACTAGGCCGTTATATCCGGCAAGACGGACAAAGGCTGACATGAGCTTCAAATACTTGTATATGTCTTGATCACCAATTATTGACCTAACCCCCAGATCCTGGCGTGCCTCCGTCTTCGTGCCATATTCCGCCCGGAGCCAGCGCAATGATGATGTCATCAAGGCGTCATCGCCTCTCTCGAAGCCCTCTACATATTTGCTAATGACTGTAGCGAAATCATATCCTCCAACAAAATCTTGCAGTGGTTTAAGATGTATGTAAATCGCATGATGGAGGTCGTCGCCCGTTTGCCTCACACTAAAATCAACGTCAGAAACCCACCGTTCAACCAAACCTGGCAGCGCGCCGCCATCGCGTTTGGCACCTGCGGACATATTTTTCATCAACTCGGAGTAGAGTGAACGTGCCTGTCCACCTGAAGCATACAGGCGGCGCTCAGGAGATATATCGGCTTGAACTACTACGAACTTCTTTTCCAATGCTAACATGCGGGCCAGATTTAGAAAAAAGCTTTTTCCAGATCCATAACGACCGATGATGAAGCGAACCGTAGCACTGCCTTGCGTTATGCGGTCGAGATCACCTAATATCGCCGCAACCTCATCTTTTCTGCCGACTTGAATATGCTGAAGACCTATACGCGGTACGACGCCTGCCTTGAGAGACTGGAGAATCGCATCTCTCTCGCGGGATTTTATTGTGATCGTCATGCTCGTCCCTCCAACAAGGATAAATCGACTCTGTATTCATTTCCGTCTTCAATAAGGATATCGTCGAGGGTCTCATCAGCCCAGGTGTTAATAGAATAAAGCATACCAGAAGGCATGATTTGATACCGTTTTGCTATTTCGTCGAGTTCGTCCTTTGACCAAACTTCCTGTTCCAGTAATTCTGCTAGTGGTGCATGATAGCGTATATCTAGCGCATCAAGTTGTTCTTTAGAAAATGGCAAGTTGACCTGTTTCGGGGGGGTGATGAGGTCCGATCTAGCAGAGGAGTTCGCTGTAACTAATGTCTCAGATTCTCCCGGTTCACCGTCAGTTTCGCACAACACCTTTCCGAGAATGCGAGAAACTTCTGCTGTTTCCGCCATAATACGTGTCAAGGCTTCAGAATCTATGGAAATACCTTCTGGAGGTTGCTTCGGAGGAATTGTTTCGCCATCAAGGGTCCCAGACTGTCCGGCTTGTACTTCAACTGGCCCACGACAGATTTGGCGCGACTGTGCCAGTAGCGTATCCAATGCGGAAACATCGATTTCCAGTGCTTTATAAACTCTCTTCAGCGCTGCGTTTTCTTTTCGGTCAATGATGCCATTTGCTGCCGCTACTCCTACCAGGAATTTACCGATCAGAGCGCGTTGATCCATAGATAATGCTGCCCGCAATGGCTTACTGAGCGACGAGACTAAAGGCGGATTTTTGCTCAACAACAACCCATATGCTTTCAAATGTCGAGATTCGTCAGATGAGAGACGGAACTGATCATCTAGAAAATGTTCTATGCGTTCGGTTTCTTCGGGATCAATTGTCTCATCTGCCCCAGCTATAACCATGCCCAGTTCCAACATACATGCAGCAGCGAGATAGCCGCTATCCCGTTGCATGGAGGCACCTCCGTCTTGTCGGAAGAGAACAACCTCGTCCAACCAGGCATAAACCCGTCCGGTAATCCGCGCATCTGGGACGATGGCAAGCCCGATATCCTCTGCTGTTCGCGCCAATGCCCGACTTTGAGCTGCCGTCAGTCGTTCGCGTGGATCACATCCCTGAATTTCGGCAAGTTTCGCCAATGGAGCGATTGAGAAACCGTCACCATGGACATGTGTTGTTAATACCTCTTCCCACTGTGGAGCATCTGGATGGTCTGCTTCTTTGCGCAGTGCGGGAGGTAATGCTTCCCATGCTTCGCGTGTTGTAACGTCAACGCCTTTTCCTACGGCACGACTGTATGCCCTTAGTTCTTCTATACACAGATTCCAGATCTGTACAAGCTGCGAGAATTGACTTTGGACGCCCAGTACGTTGGGAATTCTGACAGGTGCCCAACCTGAGGACGAGTAGCGCAACTCCAATAAGCTTCGACTCGCGGGATGGTACTCAAGCAATCGCTCGCGATCGGCAACCTTGAGCATCATCCCTTCTCCAAATTGGTCATGGTACTTCTGCGTGAAGAGCGTGATGAATTGCTCTGACACCCGATCGATTACGACGCTACGGGTTGTTCGGACATCCTGACGGGCTACTTCAAAGGCCCAGCGAGCAGGGAGAGGATGATCGTTCTGATAGAACCAGCAGAGTATGACTGCCAATAGACCCTCAGAATAACCAGTCACCTGAGCTTGTTCAAGACAAAGTGTGAAGACGTCCTTCGGAATGGATTTGAGCCCCTTCCTCGCAGCGGCAAAGGCTATAAAACAACTCAAATATCCATTGAACGAGCGTGATTCAGGATAGCAGCGTAGTAATCGAACGACCTCGGGAATGATTAAATCGACATCTTTGCTATCAATCAATACCCGCCTCTCAAGCCCGTAGAAATAAACAAATGCATAACCAATATCATCTAATTGCTCTTGTTTTCCAGTCGCCAGCCAATGGAGATAATTTCCCCTTTGATTTGGAGTCATGTTCTCATATCTAGGCCAGTAGCCAAGCGCTCCAATCTCTTCAATTACCGGGTCGGCCACAGGCAAATTTTTCACAATGCAAGATGATTCTGCAATTTGTGTTTTCCCCGCAGCCCAATAAGTCATCGGATGTTCGATTACGTAGTTGGCGACTTCAAGTAAATCATCATATGATGCCCAATACACGTCATTTGTTCTTGGCATTGCCGATTGATTAACGTGGTGTTCAATTTTAATTTCAGGAGTCGATATAGATGGAGTAACAGTTGGCGATGATATGTGTTTCGTAGGTGGTATAGTTCCTGCAAATTGATATGAAGATGCCCTATCATTTGCCACCCGTTCTTGTGATGATTTTCTCGACCACCAGATAATACCAACGATGACTGTAATCACAAGAGCAGCTGGCCAATAAACGATGAGAATAACTAACAGAATAAATATGGCAATGCAGCCAGTTAGAAATCTTATAGCTCTTTCCATAATGCTTAATGACTTAACGTTTTCCACTAGTTAACCTCCTACATAGCTAGAATCAGTACCATTGATGAGAAAAAGGTTTTGCCTATCTAATTGCCCCTTTGGAAGACTAAATATGAAAAAGCCAAATCAGCACCAATGCAAACGATATCGTTCGTTGGGATGCCTAATGATCCTCTCAGATCACATGTACTAAACTTATTTTACCGATTGCGTTAGTTACTATAAGCCATGTGGTGTGCAATAATATTCAATATAATAAAAAAGTTCAGCTTGGTGAATCATATGAAATCGTTTCAGACAACCTTGGGCCCACGGACGCCCCGAAGTGCGGTATTATGCTGTCATCACTTGTTTTTTGATATACAAAAAATTACCATGTCTCAAAAAACATGGCTCCATTGAAACAATGTTTTCCAATGATTGGATTAAGCAAGCTTCGCTCATGAAATTGTGGGCGAGATGAGCTTCGATGATATTCACCTCTTGCAGATCGCCACTCACCAAATCATATTGTCAAGATCAGGTTTCCACCCTGCATTCGTTTAAGCTCTTTAATTGACGGTGGCCCAGGAAGTCGTTTTTTACTCATCACCAACAAGCCAAAGCCACCGCCAAAACCAGATCGTTGTGTTCACCTTATCACCAAGCAGAATAGCTGTCGTGAGCTGTTTTGAGTTCGATCTTGACCTTGAAGTTCAACAATACCTTGACCAAAACGGGTGCTAGCTCGGGATCCTCTGCAACTTTTAGTAGATCCATCTGAAATAATACCAGAAGGTTGGGTACAAAATCTCGTGGTCTAAAAGCGGTTGATCCTAGCAGATCGATCTCATCCTTCTCCTTCGGGCTTCTTTCCGCGGGGAAAAATAATGTTGAATCTCGGATTCAAGAAGGGTTCGTTTAATCGATCACAGGAGATATGTGTAGTGTTTACACTTTTAAACTGGAGGGGTCCTCACAAAAGACCTCACGCTGCGAGCGAGTTGTCGAACTATTTTCTGGCCCTCCTCAGGCCGTGGCCGGTACTTTGCCCATCAAAGTGCTAGAGCTACTGCCAAAACAAGGTCATCGTGTTCACCTTCTCTCGCACTAAACGATATGCGACCACTGTCCTTAGGCGTTGTCGAAAGTCTTGCAGTATATGTCAGCCAGTGGCAAACCTTCAGCTACCTCCAGATCGGGCTCGCCTCCCTCCGGCACCTGGATGGCTGCATCAAGACAGAATACGAGATTCACCTTAGGCACTTTGGAATAGCTACAAACATTTTGATTATAGTGTTTAACGATACTTTTCGGACAACTCTCGAACTCTTGCGAGTTAGAGATTTGGCCTATTCGTATCGTTAAGCACTATTCTGGCGAAAACCAATTAGTATCATCTAATTGGTTTTCGACTATAATGAAGGTTGTGGGTTACAGAGGGCCCGAGTTCACTGTTTTTGGTTGTCATTGATAACGCAATTGTAGAAGTACATAAGACCGCATTTCTAGAAAATGTGGCTAGTATGATATCATACATTGCCTTTTAAAATAGGGAAAAAAAAATCTCAAAAAAGAGTTTACCATAGTATTCCCGTTTGCAACTATAGTTTCTTTTGGCACAACCACCAGTCGTAGCATTCGTGCTTCTGAAGTCTTTCCTTTATAGTCCTCTCATCGGTTGGAGGCGGTATTATGACTTCATAACCTAGGAAGTCATTGTTTGGCCAGTTAGCAGGTATGGCCACTTTGTTTTCGTCGGCAACCTAATTCCATTTACAATTTTAATTGTATTGTAAATCGTTGAAAGAGTGACCGTCGGATGAGTCTTCTTGACTTCGGGATAAGCTTTTTGTGCGTTGGGATGTTCATGATTGCTAAGGATATACCTAATGATAGCGATTCTCTGTGGTGTAACTCAATATCCACTATTGCGGAAAATCTTGATTATAGGCGACTCCAAATCTTCGGCCATAGTGATTATTAAGTGATAACTAATCTTAAATAAACTTATACTCAATAAAGAATTAAAGAGCTTTCAACCTGAATTATGGCCATGAAGAAGAATACATGTTCATTATAGTGTTTAACGATACTTTTCGGACAACTCTCGAACTCGCAAGAGTTAGAGATTTGATCTATTCGTATCGTTAAACACTATTCTGGCGAAAACCAATTAGTATCATCTAATTGGTTTTCGACTATAATCTCGAACTCGCAAGAGTTAGAGATTTGGCCTATTCGTATCGCTAAATACGATTCTGGCGAAAAATAATTAGTATCATCTAATTGGTTTTCGACTATAAAAGAGAGGTTGAGA
>Ga0272441_10009135_pt1 | contig 15419 bp, 13 predicted proteins | sample SSMProp6N_FD_193582 | JGI IMG/M metagenome (GOLD analysis project Ga0272441, IMG submission 193582) | Marine sediment archaeal communities from Little Sippewissett salt marsh, Falmouth, MA, United States - SSM-Prop-6N | ecosystem: Environmental > Aquatic > Marine > Wetlands > Sediment ... | reverse complement strand
TCTTACCGGCTCTCGCTACCGCTCGCGCCGGATCCTACATTCGCCCTCCGGTCGGCCATCCGCTGTCTCGGCTGTTGTCGTTGCTCCTTTCAGTCGCAACTCCCTCTACTAAAGGCTCAACAGCTCCCTTCAAATCCCTTCTACCCGAACAACATGTCAACGAACCTGGTGCGGATGGAGGGATTTGAACCCACACGGTAATACCACTGGCTCCTAAGGCCAGCGCGTCTGCCAGTTCCGCCACATCCGCGCTATTATCCGCAAAACTTACAATATTTCTTTCCACCTTCGCTTTCTACCTGAGAACTGGCCTGCCGAGCCGAAGCTTTTTTAGCAAAGCTAAAAAAGCGAAGGCTGGTCGGGAAGGTGGGATTCGGCGCCTCCGGGCTCGTACTATTTTACCGGCTCTCGCTACCGCTCGCGCCGGATCCTGCATTCGCCCTCCGGTCGGCCATCCGCTGTTTCGGCTGTTGTCGTTGCTCCTTTCAGTCGCGACTCCCTCTACTAAAGGCTCAACAGCTCCCTTCGAATCCCACAAACCGTACCATACGTAAACAACATGGTCGGGAAGGTGGGATTCGAACCCACGGCCCCCTGCTCCCAAAGCAGGTACGCTAGCCAGACTGCGCCACTTCCCGCACAAATAATCACACCCCCTATCAAGGAGGGTGAGCAGGTCCCGGCAAAGCCGGGACCGTTGAGAGGGAACCATCGGTTCCCTCTCAAAAAAATCCGGCTGCGCTCCCCAGCAGCCTGAAAGGTGCGGAGGGTGCCGCAGTCCACATAAGGCAGCCCGAAGCACCGGATTTTATAAGTGGGGTGAGCGATGGGATTTGAACCCACGACAGCCTGAGCCACAGTCAGGTGCTCTACCAGCTGAGCTACGCCCACCACTAAATAATATTAATATTGATTTCTTATTTTAGGTTCTTATGGTGGTTTAGTCAATAAAAAACCCCCATATTCAATGCCTTTACGCCTACCGTACTTGTCCGCCGAACACCTGTATGATATACTACGCATCATGCGCCTGCTGAAAAACCTCATAAAAATTACCGTCCTGCTCGCCCTGCTGGCCGCGCTGGCGCTGGTCTCAGCGTTCTACCTCTATAAAGACAGGCTCCATGAAGAGGCGCGACTCTATGCCCAAAAGGAATTTTCCCGTCTTCTCAAACGCGAAGTGGATATCGGCTCCGTCGGTTACGTGCCCTTCCAGTCCGTTTCTTTCGAGAACGTGTCCGTCTCCGAAAAAGGCGATGCTTCCGCGGCAGCGGCCGCTGTTAACAGCATAACTATCGAGCTGGACGTCCTATCGATAGTAAGGAACAAACAGCTGAAAACAACGGTCAGGATAGAGGGCCTGAACCTCGGCCGGACGCTTTGCAACGCCACCCTCAGGACCGTTTCCGGGAAGGCGCGGGAATACAGAGAGGTCTTCGACCCCTTCCTGCTTGAGACCGTCACCGTCATAGAAGCCGCCGTCTCGGCGAAGGATTTTATGCTCCGCGATATCTTCGGGATACTGCAGATCGATAACACAGACATCCATTCCGCCAAGGTGCGGTTCTCATACAACGATATAAGATACCTGCTGGATATCGAGGCGCGCGAAGAGAACGTCGGGTCCTATGCCCTGTCACTGCGTTCCGACCACCTCGGCCTGAGCTGCGTGGCCACTAAAGACCAAGCAAGCATTCTGGTGGATGACCTGAGGGGGATGTTCTACACGCTTCGCTTCGACCTTAAGGGCGAAGTCCGCGACTACCTTTCACCGGACATATACGCCTCGCTTAACGGGACCATGAAAACAGACCTTAAGGCGTGTTCGTCCCTTCCCGGCAAAATAGGCGGTTTCGCTCGCACACATCCCATGTCCGGCGCTATAAGATCGAACGTCAATTTCCAGAGGCTCTCGGCCGATCCGGCCCGCTGCGAGGCCGTCGCCACGCTTGTAGCCGCGGACCTGAAGATCGGAAAAGTCAGCTTAAAGGAGCTTACTACCAGGATATCGCTTGAGGACGGACGGCTCAACGCCCCGCTCGTCAACGGGGTATTCTACGGCGGAACGCTCTCCGGGGACCTAAAGATGGACCTTATCGAGGACGGCATGCCCTATATGCTTTCTCTTTTCCTGAACAATATGGACCTCGGCAGGCTTATGAGGGACCTTAAGGGCGACAAGGCGGAAGTATGGGGAGACCTGAACGCGGACCTGACGCTCCAGGGTTACGCCGATGATTCAGCCAGCGCCGAGGGCAACGGCAGCGTCACGGTCACGAAAGCGGACCTTGGGCCCATGCCGATCCTCACCCCTCTCCTGGGCGACATATATTCGCACCTGGAGAAGATGATGAGCTGGTCAGGAAAGATAAACATCACCCAGGCTTACGCCGATTTCGATATAAAAGACCGGCGTGTATCCACCAACGACCTTACGTTCTGGGGAGAGGATATTTACATAATCTCCGAGGGTTACATGGATTTTGACGGCAATCTGGACTTCTCTTTCGAGAACCAGTTCAGGGACCCCGACCCCGATAAAGAGCGGGAATGGACCGTCGCCTTGAGGGACGCGATCGTCAGTTTCGGGAAAAAGATCAGCAGGGCTCACCTCGGCGGGACTATCAGCGAACCGGAATGGGACTTCGAGTATATCAACCCCTTGACCAATTTCCTGCAAAGAAACGTCAGGAACTTTTTAGATACTTCCGAATAGACCTCTTAAGCTTCTTAAGCGCCGCCCCCCTGTGGCTTATACTGTTCTTTTGGGCCGCCGACATCTGCGCGTAGGTCTTCTCGTGCCCTTTGGGGACAAAAAGAGGGTCATACCCGAAGCCGTTCGCGCCCCTGGACCTTAAGAGTATGGTACCTTTGGCCACTCCCTCGAAATTCGCCAGCAGATGGCCCTTTTTAGCCAGGGATATATTGCAGACGAACCTCGCGGTCCTTTTCTTGTCAGGAACGCTCTGCAGGAGCTTTATCAGTTTGGAGTTGTTCTCCTTGTCGGTGGCTTTGGCCCGGGCGAACCTCGAGGAGCGCACGCCGGGTCTGCCGTGGAGAGCGTCCACCTCAAGGCCTGAATCGTCGGCGAGGACAAGCCCGTCGAAGAACCTGGACATCGTGACGGCCTTTTTGACCGAGTTCTGCCTGAAAGTCCTCCCGTCCTCCACTATTATCGGCGGCTGGACGTCAAGGTCGTCCAGGTTCATCACTTTTACGCCCTTGAAATCCTTTAGAAGCGTTTTCAACTCGCGTCTCTTATTAGCGTTGTGCGTGGCCACAAGTATCTTCGTCATGAGAAAACCCCTTTCAGCGCTTCTTTCTGTTCCTTGATAAGGCTTTTAATGCCCTTATGGGCGAGCCCCAGCATCCGTTCCATATCATCTCGGGAGAAGGGCTGCTTTTCCGCCGTCCCCTGGAGCTCGATGTATTCGCCGGAATCGGTCATCACGACGTTCATGTCGACTTCAGCGGCGGAATCCTCCTCGTAATTAAGGTCAAGCAGGCCTTTGCCGCCGACTACTCCCACGCTGACCGCGGCTATGAACTTTTTTACAGGGATTTCAGTGAAGATATCCCGTTCCTTCAGCTTGCGCATAGCCAGGCAAAGGGCCACGAAACTGCCGGTTATGCTCGCGCATCGCGTTCCGCCGTCCGCCTGTATGACGTCGCAGTCTATCCATACGGTCCTTTCGCCCAGGGCCTTCAGGTCGACAATGCCCCGGAGAGCCCTCCCTACCAGCCTCTGTATCTCGTGGGTCCTGCCGCCTTTCCTGCCTATGGAGGATTCCCTTGACACCCTGCTCTTGCATGACCTCGGCAGCATGGCGTATTCGGAGGTTATCCAGCCGGTTCCCTTGCCCTTGAGGAATACCGGGACGCTTTCCTCTACGCTTGCCGTACATATCACCTTTGTGCCGCCTATCTCGAAAAGGCATGACCCCTCGGGGTACTTAATGTAATCGGTCGTTATGTTGACTTTCCTCAGCCCGTTCGCCTGCCTGCCGTCACTTCTCATCGTTTCCCTTTCCAGTGGACCGTGGTCCATCGTCCGTGAACCCAATACTCGATACTCAATACCCGATACCTAGCGTTTCAACCTCTCGTACACATCCCTGCCCGCGGAGTCGATTCCTACCACCAGCGGAAAATCCTCGACTTCCAGCCTGTAGATCGCTTCCGGGCCCAGGTCCTCGAACGCTATGATATCGCATTTTTTCACTTTCCCGCTCAGCAGGGCTCCAGCCCCGCCCGGGGCTAAAAGATAAATCCCCTTGAATTCCCTGAGGGCGTTCGCCACCTCCTCCGATCTCCTGCCCTTTCCAATAAAACCCTTCGCGCCGTGTTCAAGCAGGACAGGGGTGAACGCGTCCATCCGCCCTGATGTCGTGGGCCCGCACGCGCCTATGACCCTCTTGCCCGGGGGCGTGGGCCCGCAATAGTATATCACCTGCCCCTCCAGGTCCAGCGGGAGCCTGTCCCCGTTCTTAATGATCTGGTCAAGGCGAGCGTGCGCCTGGTCGCGGGCGGTATAGATAACGCCGGAAAGCAGCACCTCCTCCCCCGCCTTGAGGGAAGATACCGCTTTAGCGTCCAAAGGAGTCTTTATTTTTTTTAACATATTGATCCCCGCTCTGTCATCCCCATATTGATCCCCGCTCTGTCATCCCCGCGGAAGCGGGGATCTATCTGGATCACTGTTTTCACGGTAATGACGACATATATCTATAAAACCGCCGAGGCGCTGCGGAGCGAGTGGCAGCACATGTTCACCGCGACAGGACAGCCCGCTATATGCGTGGGTATAAATTCTACGTTAACACCCATCACGGTCGAATGTCCGCCGAGCCCCATCACCCCTATATCCAGCGAGTTCGCTTGCTCGAATATCATCTTTTCTAACTCCGCTACGTGCGGCTTCGGGTTCTTTTCCGTTATCGGCCGCAAAAGCGCCTTCTTGGCCGCCAAGGCGCATGATTCCAGCGTTCCGCCCACACCGATCCCCAGGATGTACGGCGGACAGGCGTCCGGCCCGGCCAGTTTTACCGTCTCCACGCAGAAGTCAGCTATCTCCTCCGCCTTGCACGTGGGGTTCAGCATGGCCGTACGGCTTTTGTTCTCGCTGCCGAAACCCTTGGGCATGACCGAGATATCGATATTATCGCCCTCGACAATATCCAGGTGTATTATCGCCGGGGTGTTGGTCCCGGTGTTCTTCCGTATAAGGGGGTCATCGACCACCGACTTCCTGAAAAAGCCCTCCACATAGGCCTTTTCCACCCCTCTGTTCACGGCTTCCAGTAAATTGCCTCCGCTCACTGTCACATTACCGCCCATCTGGATGAATACAGCCACCATGCCCGTGTCCTGGCACAGGGCCAGCTTCTCGCCGGCCGCCACGCTCGCGTTCGCCAGAAGCGCCCCGAGCATCTTTTTTGAGATGCTCCCCTCTTTTTCGCGGTCATAAACGGACCTTAACGCCTCCAGCACGTCGGGGCGCAGTTCGGTGTTGGCCTTCAGGCACAATTCTCTCACCGTATTCTCTATTTCCGAAGATCTTACAACGCGTTCCATCACAGGACCGCCTTTTTGACGTTTATCTTTTCCCTTAAAAAAATACCGGCCGACTTGCGGAAGCCTTCGACGTCATCGCTGACGTAACATGTCAGTTTCCCGCGGCGTTCTCTCGGGCCGGCAAGAAGGCCGTTCTCTTTGAGCATGTATCTGAGTTCCCTGGCGACGGCCCGGGAGGAATCGACAAGGGACACGCCGCCCATGAACCTGCCGATAACCCCCTTGAGCAGGGGATAATGCGTGCAGCCGAGTATCAGCGTATCGACCTTTTTCCCTTTCAGTCCTTTCAAGTACTTCTCGGCCACCTCGCGGGTTATCCTGTCTGAGGTGAACCTGTTCTCCACGAGCGGCACGAACAGCGGGCAAGCTGCCGAGAAGACGCGCGAGGAAGGCATCACCCTGGACATCTCCCTGTCATACGAGCGGCTGGAGACTGTCGAACTCGTCCCTATAACGCCTATCCTGCCGGTGGAGGTAAGCCTGGCGGCTTCCCTCACGCCGGGCGCGATAACGCCTATAACGGGCGTACGGTAGCTTTCCCTGAGGACGTTCAGGCTGAGGCTTGAGGCGGTATTGCAAGCGACTATCACGACCTTGACCTTTTTGTCCTGCAGGAAAGCCATTATCTCCCGCGCGAAACGTATGACGGTCGACCTGGATTTGTTGCCGTATGGGACCCGCGCGGTATCGCCGAAGTAGATGATGTCCTCCTCCGGCAGAAGTTTCCTTACGCTCCTCGCCACGGTAAGGCCGCCGAGCCCCGAATCGAATATCCCTATAGGCCTCTGTCTGGCCGCTTTCGACTTCGCCGTCATGTCACTCACTTATCCTCGAGCATTTTCGTCATCAGCGCCAGGTAATCGCCGATATGTCTTGTTATCAAAAAGTTCCTTCTTGTATAATCCCTGGCGTTATCGCCTATCTTGGCCGCCACGGCCGGATTGTTCAAAAGATACCTTATCCTGTAGGCGCAGCCCTCTACGGAATTGACCGTGTACCCGGTCCTGCCGTAGACGATCTGCACGGTAATGCCCCCCACCGCCCCGCCGATAACGGGTTTTCCTTTCCACATCGCCTCCGCTACCGTCAGCCCGAAGCCTTCCTTTATGGATTTCTGCAGCACCACGGTAGCCGCCCTCTGGAGGGCGTTGATAGCCCTGTTCGCGTCGGGCGGAAGATCGAGTATGTAAATATCCTCGTCCCTCTCCGCTATTTCCTTTATCATGGACAGGACCTGCGCGCCCTCCGGGTCGTCTGTAGCGCCGCCCCCGGCCAAAACCAGCACGCAGTCGTTGTATTTTTTCACCATCTGGTAGGCCTCTATCACGCCGAGCGGGTCCTTGAACTTGTCGAAACGCGACACCTGCAGTATGATCGGCCTGTCGGCCGGCACTTCCAGCCTCACAAGTTCCGCGGCGATCTCCTCCTCGGTAAGTTCCATGTTCTTTTCGCTGAGCGGGTCTATCGACGGGTACATGAGAAACTGCGGGACAGCGAGCCTCTGGGCGAAACTGGGCAATGAAAAGATCGCCCCGTCGTAACGCGTCACGTAATCCCTCATGAAGTTCCAGACGTTCCTGTAAGGCTTCGATATGTCTATGTGGCAGCGCCAGACCCATCTCTTTTTTTTCTTTTTCTTTTCGACCAGGGCCGCGGGCTGCGGGTCGTGGACGACGACAAGGTCGGCGTCGAGGTCTATCCGCGAGGTGTTCTTTTTGTTCACCTTTACGTACTCATCGAACATCTCTCTGGTTATAAGCTGGCGGTCGCCCTGGAGCGCGTTATGGAAGCTTTTCGTTGTCTTATAGAAAAGGTCCGTGCCCTTGAGTATCTCCCAGCCGGTCTTGACGCCGAGCTCGTTGAAGATGGGTATCAGGCGGTGCAGCATCTCGGCCACTCCCCCGCCGTAACGGGTGGAGTTGATATGCCGCATGGACCTTCCCTCCAGGGGCCTGGCCAGGCCGTATATCAGGTCTATCGCGCCGGCCGGCGCCACGTCCCTGTAAGACTCAAGTGATACGCCTTTCAATCCCACCGTCATAACCGCCTCTCGCACAGCCCTGTGATCTTTGACCTCAGGTCCTCAAGGCTGTACATGTAACAGTCTATCTTCTCTATCTGGTCAGCCAGATCGTTCATCCCCAGCACCTCTTCCAGCCATATGGAAAAATCGCTCTTGCCTTTCTTCACGCGCAGGCGAGACTCGAATATGTGGTTGTATATCGAGCTGGCGTGCACGACCCTCATGGCTTCGATGAAAGATCCCAGGTCCGAGGCCGAAAGCCCCATCGGCACCTCTATTATCCTGGACTCCATGAAGTAAAAAGGCTCGCCGTTCACGACGGCCGGTATTATTTTTATGGAGGAAAGGTGGCTGTCTATCACCTCTATCAGCTCCGACCTTATGTCCTCGAGCGTCTTTTTGCCCGACGGCGTCACCATGCCCAGCTTCTCCCCGAGCACCCTGTCCCTTACCTGGAGGACGGCCCAGTTAGCGAAATCGTTCGGGTACTGACCTGCCAGGTAAAAATGCCTGAGAAAGTAACTGTGGGTGTGGTAATATATGCAATCCGCGGGCGCGTCCTCTATGAACTCAAGGAGCTGCAGCTCGTTGTCTGCCTTCTTGCCCAGAAGCTGCCTTATCTCAAGGCAGCCCATGAACTCGAAACTCCGGTTGTCCCTGGGTGTCAGAACCATTTCTTTCTCCTGAAATACAAAAGCATGGCCAGACCCACCGCGGCCATGAGCCCGAGGGCGAAAAAGTATCCGTATCTCCAGTCCAGCTCCGGCATATTGAAAGGAGACGCCTGCGGGTTGAAATTCATGCCGTATATACCGGCTATGAACGTAAGGGGTATAAAGATGGCCGCGAATATGGTCAGGACCTTCATCACCTCGTTCATCTTGTTGCTCACGCTGGAAAGATACACGTCAAGCATGCCCGATACCATGTCCCTTGTGGCCTCTATGGTGTCCACCACCTGTATGGTATGGTCGTATATGTCCCTGAAATAAAGCATGGTCTGCTTCTTGATAAGCCCCGATTCCCCGCGGAGAAGGCCGTTGATTATCTCGCGAAGCGGCCATACGGACCTTCGCAGGAAGATATTGCTTCTTTTAAGGCCGTGTATCACCTGCAGTATTTCCGGCTTAGGGTCGGAAGAAAGCTCTTCCTCGAGTTCCTCGACCTGATCGCCGAAGCCTTCCAGTATGGAAAAATAGCCGTCGATTATCGCGTCCAGGAGCGAGTAGGCCAGGTAGTCGGTGCCGGACTTGCGGACGCGGCCTTTGTTGTTCCTTATCCTGTCCCTTACCGGCTCGAACAGGTCCCCCTCTTCCTCCTGGAATGAGATGACGTAATTGCCGCCGAGTATCAGGCTGACCTGTTCGACGTTTATCTTTTTCGCCGATTTGTCGTCCTGGTACAGCATTTTGAGCACGATGAATATATAGCCGCCCATGTCCTCCATCTTCGGGCGCTGGGCGGTATTCACTATGTCCTCGAGGATAAGTGGATGGATCTTGAACTCGGCGCCCAGGTCCCTGATTATATCGAGGTCGTGGACGCCGTCTATGTTTATCCACGTGACGCTGTCTGTCCCGCTGTAGGGAAAGCACTTACGGACGTCGTCTACAGTATCTTCATGGTACTGGTTTTCGTCGTAATCTATGACGGTGATCCTGACCTTTTCCGTCCTCTTCCTGCCGACGTGCACCAGCGTGCCGGGGACAAGACCGGCCGTCTTCGAGATCCTTTTCATCTCCCTCGCCATAGTGGCCTCCGTATATCGGTAATATTTTTACTTATTTTACCACGCCCGGTTGATTTATTCAAAGTTTCCGGCGCCGGCTCGCGCCCAGGAAAGGGGAAAAGCTAAATAATATCCTTTTCCCTGACAAGTTGGTCCGTGAGGGCAAGCCAGTCTATGATAAGCTTTTTCAGCCTTATGCCGTACTGTATCCTGTTGAACCTGTTGAGGTCCAGCTGGTTCACTTCGTCTATGAAGTTGTTGAGTATCACCTTGCCGTAGGAGTAATTGACAGTGTCATCCTCGACTATTGAAGCGGCGGTCTCCACCTTTTTATCGGCTATTTTTATGAGCTTCCTCGTGTTCTCTATCTCCTGGTAGATGTTCCTGAGCTGGGTGTATATCCTTATATGGGTGTTCACCTTCTCGAGCTCCCGCTTACGTGCCTCCACCCTGGCCGTTTCGTATTCGGCGTGCTCCACCTGCCCCGGAAACGGGTATTCCACCGTAACGCCTGCCATCATCCTCTTATCGTCCCTCTCAAGAAGGCGGTCGTCGGCCTTTATGGCGTATTCAGCGAAAAGGTCGACCGAAGGCAGCAGGTCGTCCGCGTCCTTGTCGACCTGGAGATCGCTCTTCTCCTCAAGCATATCAAGGATGAGGGATGTCCTCCCATACTCCCTGAAGGCGGCGTAATCCCTGTCGAAATCTATGACAACATCGTCGTACTGGTCGCTCGGCGAAGGCAGAAGCGCTTCCTCCATGTCGTAGCCTATGCTTTTTTTCAGGAGGTTCGTGTACTCCCTGAACGTGTTCCTCAGCCTCACCAGGGTCTCCTCCTTGAGGAGGACCTGGAGTTTGACCTTATTGACGTCGACCGGGAGGGCGATGTTGTTCCTGCGCCTTTCCTCCACGTTCTTAAGGAGCTTCATGTTCTCCCTGTAGGAGTTCTCCGCCGTCTTCACGTTCTCATAGGCTTCGTACCAGTCGTAATATATCTGGATTATCGACCGCAGGTACTCCTCATAGGCCTCCGCGATCTGGTACCTGGCGATATCTATCTCCATGCCCACGATCTTATCCAGCAGCCTGTTGGCCCTGCCGAAAGCGTTCCTCGCCACGGGCTGGGACACGAGGCCGTAGAACTCGGCGTCTATATCCCCTATTATCGTGTCCTTCATGGTGGAATTGTATCCGGCCTCGATCTCGGTGCCGGTGAACGGGAAGAGTTTGCTGAGGGCCACCTCATAGACCGGATACCCCTTATCGTAGTTCTTTATGAAGGCGACATATTCGGCCTTGGAGGACAGCACGATGTCGTCGGCGGGAAGCAGCAGTTTTTTCCTGTAGTTCAGCTTGAGGTTGTCTATTAATATCTGCTCGAACACCCTGTCCCTGGCGCACGCCAGCTCGATGAATTCGTCGAGTGAAAGATTATCCGCGCTCTCAGGGGGCGCCTGTTCCTGCGCGCAAAGAGGCGCCGCCGTAATGGAGCATGCCAGAAATATGACTATCAGAGGTATCTTTCTCATCTTACTTTCCGCGGCATCCCGAACTGCAGCCCCTTCAGAAGACTGTACAGGGCGGGCACAAGCACCAGCGTTATCATCGTCCCGAAAAGAAGGCCCCACGCCAGGGCCAGCATCATCTGCGCGAGCATGGGGTCGTAACCCGCCCAGCCGTAGGCAGTCGGTATGATCGCCACCACTGTGGTGAGTGTCGTGAGCGCCACCGCCCTTAAGCGGGTCCGGGCGATGGACGATACCTGGGCGTCCTTTTCGGCCGGGCCTTTTTTGTCGTCAAACGCCCTGTCGAGCTTTGTCATCATTATTATGGAGTCGTTCACCACGACGCCAGCCAGGCCAAGCGCCCCTATGACCGCGAAAAAACCGTACATGCTTATCCCGTGCAGCCGGAACGCCAGTATTATGCCGACGATGCCGAAGGGTATGGCGAGCATTATGACCAGCGGCTTAAAAAGTGAGTCGAAAAGGAGCGCCAGTATGGTATATATGAAGATGACCGCCATTATGACGGCAAACGTGAAGTCTCTGCCAGACTCCCTCGCGTCCTTTACCTCTCCCCTGAACTCCAGTATGGAGGTGGGGTATTCCGCCTTGAAGTTGGGGAATACTTCCCTTTCAAAGCGGTCCGCGACCTCCAGGGGCGTGGCGCCGGAGCGCGGCGCGATGTCCGCGTAGACCGTGGTGCACCTTTTCATGTCCTCCCTGATTATCGAGTCCGGCCCCTCTTTTTTCTCGATAGTGACCAGGTCCTTGAGCGGAACCAGGTACTGCCCCTCGTTCTCCACCGGTATCTCGAATATCTTGGTTATGTCGTCCTTAGCCTCGGGGATGACCGTGAGCCTCACATATACCGGCTCCTCGTCGCCGCCGAACTCGTAAAGTATCGTGCCCTCCAGCGACGCTCTCAGGGTCCTCGCTATGTCAGAGGGGTTTATGGCGAGCCTTCTTACCTTATCCCTGTTAAGGGTCAGGCTGTATTCGGGGTTGTACACGGGCCTGTCTATCTCGACGTTCACCAGCGCCGGGTCTTCGCGCATGGCGGACGCCAGCTCGTCGGCCACGCGGTGCCTTCGCGCGTTGTTGTTCTCTTTTATAAGGATCTCTATCGGACTCGCCGACTCCTGGCCGTGCCAGGTCTTGCTCAGCCTCAACTTATGTATCCCCGGGATCCCTTCAAGCTTTTTAGTCCATTCCTTTATCAGCGTATCGGCCGATTTTACGCGCTTTTCCTTCGGCAGTATCTCTATCCTCATCCTGAACTTGTTCTCCTGCGCTGCTGAGCCTCTCCTGGACCTGGCGATCTCGTTCCTGAAACCTATGACCTCCCTGCCGGTATATTCGTTTATCACGTCCTCCAGGGGCTGGGTGATGCGCGCGGTCTCGTACCTCATCGTCCCCGGCGGCGTCTCGGCGGTAAGCCTTATCTGCCTGGTCTCCTCGTCCGGGAACATGACGAATTTCATGCCCGCGCCGGCGATAAAGCCGGCGAGTGCCAGCAGGCCGAGAAAAACGCCGAATACCGCGATTTTCCTCTTAAGGAGCCTGTTAAGAAGCGCCTCATACCTCGTCTCCGCCCATTCTATCCATCTCTCGCCCTTTGCGGCCGCGCTCCCGTTATCTTTTCCCAGGGGGAGCATCATGTGCCCGGGCAGGATGAAAAGGGCCTCGAAAAGGCTCCCCCCGAGCATCAGGAATATTATCGGCGGGATGAACTTGACCATCACCCCGAACCTCCCGGAAAAGAAAAAGAGCGGGACAAAAGCGACGCATGTTGTCAGGATGCTGGCGATTATGGGGAGAAAAACGAAAGAAGTGCCTTTTACCGTGGCTTCCTCCTTGGGCAGGCCGCCCGCCCTGACCCGGCCGATGTTCTCCACTACCACGATGGCGTCGTCGACCACCATGCCCATCACGATTATGATAGCGGCCAGTGTGATGTTGTTGACAGAGTAACCCAGAAGAAGTCCGCCTATCAGCGTGAAACAGAACGTGAAGGGTATGCCCAGAGCCACCCAGAGCCCGGAGCGCAGGTCGAGGAAAAAGAAAAGTATTATAAGCACGAGGATAAAGCCTATGGCCCCGTTGAACGTTATGAGGCTCAGCCTGTTCCTCACGTCGAAGGACTCGTCGTCCAGGACGACCAGTTCTATGCCGGCGCCCTTGAGAGTGTTCTTCCTGAAGCTGTCCACGACCTTCTCAACGGCTTTCACGGCGTCGACTATGCCGTAGCCGGAGTTCTTCCTGACGTTGAGGAACACCCCTTCGTGGCCGTTTATCTTGAGCACGGTCTTTGTCTTCTCGTAGCCCTTCTCGACGTTCGCCAGGTCAGAGACCCTGATTATCCGCCCCTCGAACCCTCCCTGGACGCTCATGTTATTCAGTTTTTCGACCGTGTCCAGCTCGCCCGAGAGGGTGACCTTGGGCTCGCTTATGTTCTCTATGCTGCCCGCAGGCTGGCGGACGTTGCCGTCCTGGATCTCGCGCATGACGGTATTGAAGGTGATATTGTATTCCCTTAGCTTGTCCGGGTCGATCTCGACGTGTATCTCGTCCTTGAGATACCCTCTCATTGAGACAGAGTTTACCTGGGGCAGGTTGATAAGTTCGTCCTCTAACACGAGTGCGTATGTCTGCAGCTTCTCCCGCGAAGGCACATCCAGGATGCTCTTTCCTTTATATATCAGACCTATATCTATTATCGCCTTGCGGGATGTCTTGAAGATCTTGACATGCGGGTCGTCGATGATATCTTCCGGAAGGTCCACGTCCAGCACCTCGCTGCGGATCTCGGAGACGACCGCTTCCTTATCGGGATGCTCTTTCTCTATTTCGGCCGTAACGGTGCAGGTGCCTATGCTCGTGGCGCTGTAGACGCGGTGGACCCCGTCGATATCACGGATGGCTTCCTCTATGGGCTCGGTCACGTAATACTCGACGTCCTCCGTGGAAGCGCCGGGATAATTCGTGGTTATGCTTACGGTATCGAACGTTATATCGGGAAGTTCCTCCTTGGGAAGGCTGATCCACGCGAAAACGCCGCCGACCAGCACGCCGACGAATACAAGGTTCGCCAGCAGGTGCCGCCTTATGAAGTACTGGATAAGTTTCTCGCGCATTTCGCCCTTATTTTATCATAAAAAAACAGGGACAACTCCCATTTTTTGCTTAAAAACGGGCGAAGTCCCTGTTTTCCCTGGACAGAAATACCCTATTTCTGGTCGGTCAGCACCAGCCACAGAGCGTGGATCATGCCCGGTATGTAGAACAGTATGGTAAGCACCAGGTTGATCCAGAAGTGAAGCGTGAGCTTCACCTGCATGTAGGCCGCCACCGGCGGCAGGATGATAGCGAGAATTATCTTAAGAACCTTCATCTTCCCCCCTTTTCTTTTACGGTCTTATTTAAGCTTTAAAGGCTTAAAGCACATAAACCAGTCAAGGCACTTTATCCCCTCTTTTTCGGCCCCATCGACCCTGTCCTTGGCCGTGCCGCAGCTTCCCGGCGGCGGGACGATGACGTCGTCGCCCGGCTGCCAGTCCGCGGGAGTCGCGATGTTATTGTTGTCCGCCGCCTGCATCGCCACCAGCATGCGCTTGATCTCCTGGAAATTACGCCCGGTCGACGACGGGTAATACATCAGCGCGCGCACTTTTGTCTGGGGATCGATAAAAAACACCGCCCTTACCGCGCTTACATTGCTCGCCTGCGGCTGGACCATGCCGAACTTCTTGGCCACGTCCATGGTGAGGTCCGCGATAACGGGAAAGTTCACCTCGACATCTTTCATCCCCTTGTACTCGATCTTTTCCTTGATGGTCCTGAGCCACGCTATGTGGCTGTAATGGCTGTCGATGGAAAGCCCTATCAGCTTGCAGTTAAGCGCCTCGAACTCTTTCTCCATCGAAGCAAAGGTCATGAACTCCGTGGTGCACACCGGCGTGAAATCGGCCGGATGGCTGAACAGTATCACCCATTTCCCCTTGAAATCCTCCGGATACTTTATGTGTCCCTGCGTCGTGTCGGCCTCGAACTCCGGGGCCTTCTCCCCTATAACGGGCATATGCACCCTGTCACATATTATCTGTTCCATGTATTCTCCTTTTGTTATGATCCATGCCTGTTTTCAGCTGATTTTACCACTTCCCGCCTAATATGACAACACCGTTTATCACCCCGATCCCACAACTGTTATAGATCTGAACCCACACCTGTACCGCTTAATAAGCACAGGTACAGGTGTGGGATCGATTTATCAACAGGTGTAGCTTTAGTTTGATAAACGGTGTTATAGTGCGAATGAGCGAATAGCTGTCCCCCCTTGATTTGTCCCCATTGCCTTGTTGATCTGTTCTATACAGGGGACAAATCATTACAGGGGGGACACATTTATCTAAAAAAAATCCGGGGGAAAACGGACTTTCCCCCGGATTTTTAAGATAAATGTGGTGGAGGTGCCGGGATTCGAACCCGGGTCCATGCATCCGGACCAGGGAGTATCTACATGCTTAGTTCACCTATTGGTCTTATCCAGGGGTGCCCGATGAACGGGGCACTCCCGGGAGCACTCTCC
>Ga0272441_10009134_pt1 | contig 15420 bp, 13 predicted proteins | sample SSMProp6N_FD_193582 | JGI IMG/M metagenome (GOLD analysis project Ga0272441, IMG submission 193582) | Marine sediment archaeal communities from Little Sippewissett salt marsh, Falmouth, MA, United States - SSM-Prop-6N | ecosystem: Environmental > Aquatic > Marine > Wetlands > Sediment ... | reverse complement strand
AAGGGTGTAATGGCGAAGAGCAACGCGGAGCAAGTAGCCAAAATCGTCCGGATTGCCCGGGAGTTGGGCGTCGAACCTGCCACCCCGGACGAGGCACGGCAGATCCTCGGCCTGAAGGGGCTGGATAAAGTGAATTTCTAGCGTGATTGTTACACCGGGAATACATGTCAAAAGGAGGAAATAATGGATTTCACCCTGAGTGATGAACACAGGATGCTACAGGACAGTATCCGGAGCTTTGCCGAAAAAGAAGTATGGCCGATTGCCGAAGAGATCGATGAGAAAGATGCGTGGCCCGAGGGAATGTGGCAAAAACTGGGTTCACTGGGAGTTATGGGGATTACCGCCGATGTCGAGTATGGCGGCGCGGGGGCAGATCTGCTGTCCGCCATCCTCGTGCTTGAGGAGTTGTCGAAGGCAAGTCCATCCGTTGCCCTTTCCTGGGGTGCCCATGCGAATCTCTGTGTCAACAATTTGAACCGTAACGCAAATACGACACAGAAGGAGACGTATCTACCCCCACTATGTTCGGGTGAACATATCGGGGCTCTGGGGCTGACCGAGCCCGATGCGGGGTCAGATGCCGTCAATATCCAGACCGTGGCGGTGCGGGATGGAGATCGATATGTCGTCAATGGGACAAAGATGTTTATCACGAACGGTTCCGTGGCGGACACCATTGTGCTCTATACGAAGACGGACAGAGAAAAAAAGGCCCGTGGCATTACTGCTTTTATCTTGGAGACGGCGTGTCCGGGATTTTCAGTTTCGAAAAAATTAAAAAAGTATGGTCACAGAGGTTCTCCGACGGCTGAACTGATTCTTGAAGACTGTGTCATCCCTGCGGAAAATGTACTCGGGAAAGAAAATAGGGGAATCGACGTGTTGATGTCGGGGTTAGACGTCGAACGTGCCTTTTATGCGGGGGAATCTCTCGGCATCGCAGAGGCCTGCCTCGCATTGTCTCTGAAGTACGCCAGGGAGAGGGTTCAGTTTGGAAAACCGATTGGGGCCTTTCAGTTGGTACAGGCAAAATTGGCCGATATGTACACGCAGATCGAGGCGGGAAGAATGCTCTGTTACCGGGCTGCAATCATGGCCGATGTCGCGGAAAGAGGTGGCAAGGGAGCAGAGATCCACAAACTATCTTCGGCATCGATTCTCTATAATGCCGAAATGGCTGTGAAAGTTGCCGATCAGGCGGTTCAGATCCACGGAGGGTACGGATACATGCTCGAATACCCGGTTCAGCGGTTTTTGCGGGATGCCAAGTTAATTGAGATTGGTGCGGGAACATCGGAAATCAGACGTCTGATTATAGCGAGAGAATTAATGGGTGCATAGGATATTTTCCCCCCATGCAAAGGAAAACACCATAGGGAAGCGAATAAAAAAAGGAGGGATTTTATGGGGAAAGATTACGAATATCTCGATGACTATACGGTTGGCGAAAAAATGCTATCACCCGCACGGACCATTACCGAGGCGGACATCGTCAATTTTGCGGGATTCACCGGAGATTGGCATTCCCTTCATACCGATGTGGTCTATGCGTCCACGACGCCCTTTAAAGAGAGGATTACCCACGGAATGCTTACCCTGAGTATCGGTATGGCGCTGCCATTTCGTTTGGGGCCCTATTCAAGTTACCTGCCGAAGTCCTTTGTCGCCTTTTACGGTATGGACAAGGTCCGTTTTACTGCGCCGACCAGGATCGGAGACACCATACATTGTGAAGTGGAAGTTGTTGAAATTAAAAATAAAGATAAGAAAAGAGGTGTCCTGACGACACAACACACTGTCAAAAACCAGAATGGGGAACTACTGGTCACATACATTATTAAAGTGCTATGCGGGAAAAGACCCGAATAATTATTATACTGAAAAAAAGAAAATGGAGACCTTGTTATGGAAGAACCAAAAATCGAAGCAATTGAAGAGATTGTCATCGCGGTGAACGATGCCGATAAAGCTGCAGAATATTTTAAAGATCTTTTCGGAATGGAATTTTCGTATGGCTGGAAAATTCCGGGGCAGCAAATAAGAGTACGATCTGAAGTTATCGAGGGAACACAGTTGCAATTTATACAGGCGACTGACCCTGAGAGTGTCGTGGCGAAGTTTATTGCGGCAAAAGGCGAAGGGTTAAATCATTTTGCTTTTAAAGTGAAAAACTTGAAAGAAATGGTGAATCGATTGAAAGAAAAAGGGGTGAAATTTATTCCCGATAAGATCGTCGAGGTCGATTTAACGGATAAAAACATCCCTATTGAAGGAGAAAAAGGCTCCTTTATATTCATCCATCCCAGTTCTGCCTATGGGGTATTGATAGAGCTGGTCGAGGGCAGATAGGCGTTCTCTTACAGCCTATTATGCGAGGATGAGAGCCAGACGTTGCAGCGCGGTAGTATAAAATATACGTGTGAACTATTCAGGAGGATGGTTAACGAGTACTCTAAGGAGGTGTCTATATGCGAAGGGTGGCCATAGCGTCGATGGCGCAGAGTGCGGGGGGCGAGTCGAGAGACAGTCTGATGGATTTCACATTCCGGGTGGCGAAGGAAGCGCTCGACAAGGCCGGGATGGCAAGGGAAGAGATCGGCTGTGTTATGATCGGTTCCTCTGACATTTTTCATAGTGGCTTGTCGTGTTCCAATTCGTTTGACTGGGACGGCACGGGGGCCTTTTTGAAGGAGGGTTCGAGGGCAGAAGAGTCGATATTTGCTTTTATATACGCGTGTATGCGTATCATGTCAGGTCAGTTCGACACGGTGTTAGTGACATCACTGGTCAAGGGGTCGGAGAATCCGGACAACGATGCGTGCACCAGTTTTTTTGCAGATCCCTTCTATCTGCGTCCCGTGGGCATGAATGAGACCACGGCGGCGGCCATGCAGATGAGAGAGTATATGCGGCGTTATGGCATTACGGAGGAGCAATGCGCCAAGGTGGTGGAGAAAAATCTCGGTAATGCCCTCTACAATCCGTATGCCCACATCAAGAAAAAGGTGACCGTTGACGACGTTCTCAGTTCAGCGACCATCAGTGATCCCTTGAAGGCCTTGGAATGTGCCCCGAAATCCGACGGTGTCGTATCCGTGCTTCTGGCATCGGAGGAGAAGGTGAGTGCGTTGACGGACCGGCCGATCTGGCTAAAAGGGTATGGATGTTCCATTGATCATTTTTATCCCGGGGACAGAGATCTGCTGGACGGTGAGTTAAAGACAGCGGCAGCGGCGGCATACAAGATGGCAGGTATTGTCGATCCGAAGAAGGAAATCGATGTTGCCGAGATCTGCGAGCCCTATGCATTTCAGGAGCTTCTCTGGTGTGAGCAGTTGGGTTTGTGCGGTGAAGGTGAGGGCGGCACGCTCATCGACAGCGGCGTGACGCGGATGAACGGAAGTCTGCCGGTCAACCCGTCAGGCGGTGTCCTGGCCATGAATCCCTATGTCTCGCGAGGGCTGTACCGCATTGTTGAGGCGGCGCTGCAGATCCGGGGGAGTGCCGGTGAGCACCAGGTAGACAACGAGGTTTCCACGGCATTGGCACATGGGACCCAAGGATTTGCCGGGCAATGCCATTCGGTTGTTATTTTAGAAGGTTAGGAGGGAGTGACGATGGGTAAACCAGTAGCGATAATAGGGACGGGACAGACGAAACATGGGAGGAGACGGGACGTCAGTTATCCGGAGCTTGTGAGAGAGGCCGTAGCGGCCGCATTTGACGATGCGGGAATTACGCCTCAGGATATCGATGGTGTTGTGTCGGGGACCATGCCGTCAATGATGGAAGGGATATCGTTGACCCATTTTTATTTTGCCGATGCCCTGTGTCAGGTGGGGAAACCGATACTGAAGGTGGAAACCTGCGGAAGTACGGGGCAATCGCTGGGTCACTGCGGCTACTATTGGGTTGCTTCGGGGATGGGCGACATCGTGCTCGTTGTGGGCCATGAAAAGATGCATGAAGGCGACAGCCAGGCGACGATGACCACCGTCTTTGATCCCTTCTTTCAGCAGACGTTTGCTGCCGGAGCTCCGGGAATCTTCACGATGCAGTCCATGGAGTGGATGTACCGGTTTAATATTGACGAAGAGAAGGGCCGGGAAGCTGCGGCGCAGGTGTCGGTGAGCAATCATGACAATGCCTTTGATAATCCTTACGCTCATATCAAGATGCGGGTGACGGCCGATGACGTGAAGAGTGCAAAGGTTATCACCTACCCTGTTCGCCTTCTGGACGTATGTCCGAACTCCGATGGAGCCTGTGCCGTGATTTTCGCCTCCGAGGAGAAGGCGAAGAAGCTATGTAAGAAACCGGCCTGGATCAAAGGTCTGGGGTTCCGGGGCGAGGAGTTTTTCTTCGGTGAAAGTGACAAATCGGTCTGGCCGAGTGCAACGCAAGCGGCGAAAGAGGCGTACGATATGGCCGGCATTCATGATCCACTGAAGGAACTGGATGTCGCGGAGGTATATAACCCGTTTACGTATCAGGAGATGATTTTTTATGAGTGTTTCGGATTCTGTCCTCGGGGAGAGGCCCCTGACTATGTGTTGAAGGGCACGTTCAAGAAGGGGGGCGAGCTTCCCTGTGGTCCTTCGGGCGGTACCTTGTGTACCAATCCTATCGGTGCGACGGGTCTCATACGGTTAGCTGAATCGGTGCTCCAGGTGACGGGCAAAGCCGGTGATCGTCAGGTTGCAGGTGCAAAGCTTGCCCTGTCCCATGCAATGGGGGGGACCGATCAGTTCAACGGTATTACGATTGTTGGCTCTGAACTGTAGTCATCATCGGAGAGTAACTGAGTCAGAGCAAAGGAGGATTGAATAATGGCACAAGAAAAACCAAGAGAAATACAAGCTGAAGTGGTCGTTCCCTATGAGTTGGCGGTTGGCCGCACGTGGTCCACGTTCTACGATACCTTGAAAGATGAGAAGATACTGGGGACGAAATGCAGGAAGTGCGGAAGGGTTTTTGTTCCCCCGAGGACATTCTGCCCGCGGTGTTTTGAAGAAATGGATGAATGGGTTGAGGTCGCGCAGGAAGGTGTTGTCGAGACCTGGGCGCTGATCAACATGCCGTTTTACGGGCAGCAGCTCGAGATTCCTTTTGTGTCGGCCCAGATTCGTCTGGACGGTAGTGATACGGGATTCACTCATCGGATAGGGGGCTTTGATCTTTCGGATTTTGATACCGTGAGGGCGAGAGTAAAGCTTGGAAGCCGTGTGCGGGCGGTGTGGAGTCAGGAGAAGAAAGGGGGAATCCTTGATATTGATTACTTTGAGCCCGTGGAATGATCCGTCGAACGGGGCGATTACAGATAAGGGAGGACGATGATATGTCGAAAGAGTATCGAACCATACGGAACGATGTTTCGTTGCCATATAGATGGTCGTTGGGCCCGGTATGGACCCGATTTTTTGATGGGTTGCAGGATGAAAAGATTTACGGCACGAAATGTACACAGTGCAACAAGGTTCTGGTTCCGGCGAGGCCATTTTGCCCCGGCTGCTTCGGGGCGATGACCGAGTGGGTTGAGGTTGGCCAGGAAGGGACGGTGACGTCATGGACGCTCGTAGAAAATAGGTATTACGGACAGATCAAGGAGCCGCCGTATATCATGGCGTTGATCCAGCTCGACGGGACCGATTGCAGCTTCAGTCACTTTATCGGTGGGATCGATGTGACCGATGTCGAAGCGGTCAAAGAGAAGGTCACTGCTGGCACACGGGTAAGGGCGAAATGGAGTCAGGACAAACACGCTGATATGTATGATATCGCCTATTTTGAACCGGTCAGTTAACGTGGCACGAGTCGGATAGTCCTGATATTTTCGTCATACAGGGATGTCGGCACTGTCTCACATGGGACAATCGTATGTCGTGTCTGTCATTCAGTAAAGAAAATCACTTATCGAAACGAAGGCGCGATCGATCGTGTATGGCCTTCATAGGTGAGAATGGTAGCACTGAGCGTAATCGAAAGAAGGGTGCACCGTGGATTCTATGCGGACTTCCTCTTTTTATTTCCTTACTCCCGGGAGAGAATGGAAAATGAAAACTCGCGGCGAGGTGCGATTTTAAGAGACATAAAAACGCGAAAGAGGAAACCGGCTCCGGTGCGTGCAGGGATATCGTATGCAAGGAGGAAAGTTCAAGATGACTGAATTGAAACACTTATTCACGTCGGCCCGCATTGGTGCAATGGAGCTCAAAAATCGAATCGTTATGCTTCCCATGACGACAGGCTATAGCAAGTCTGATGAGACGGTGGGTGATCGTTTTATTGATTTTTTTGCCAAACGGGCGATGGGAGGCGCCGGACTGATTGTTGTGCCGTTTTCTCCCATTGATGCGGGTTCTGCGATGCAGCCCGGTCTCTATGACGATCGGTTTATGGAGGGTGCCCGGAGACTGGTGCGGGCGGTTCACGAAAACGGGGCGAAGATCGCGGTTCAGCTCATCGCCCAGTACCATATGGTGATGGAGAAAGGCATCGTTGAGGTGGTTGGCCCATCGTCCGAGTTCAATGAGATGATGCGAACGACTCCCCGGGGGCTGACGATCGGTGAAATTCACGATGTTATCCGCAACTACGGCGATGCGGCACGTCGCGCACAAGATGCCGGGTTCGATGCAGTCGAGGTGCTCGTTGGTGGTGGGTATCTGCTGAATCGATTCATGTCTCCCGTGAGTAATAAACGAGATGACGAGTATGGCGGGGGCCTTGAACAGCGTATGCAGATTATCCTCGAGGTGATCGCCGTCATAAAGCAACAGGTGGGAGCGGAGTATCCCGTTACCTGCCGTCTCAACGTTGATGAACAGATGGAGGGAGGACATACCATCGACGATTCAAAAAAAGTGGCAGGGATCCTGGAAGGTGCCGGCATCCATGCTATTAATATGTACACGGGCTGGCACGAGTCTCCTGTTCCTACGGTCCAGCAGTTTGTTCCGCGAGGTGCCTTTGTACATCTGGCAGAAGCGATACGGGGTGTGGTTGAGATCCCGGTAATCGCGGCTAATCGGATTAACGACCCGCTCCTGGCTGAGACGATTGTGGCCGAAGGAAAAGCCGATCTTGTCGGGATGGGGCGGGCCTTGCTTGCCGACCCTGAGCTTCCCCGCAAGGCACAGGAAGGTCGAATCGAGGAGATTGTCCCGTGTATCGCATGTTCCCAGTGTCTCTCCGAAGTGTTGACGGCGTACCGGCAATGGGGAATCGCAGCCCCGGCGAGCTGCACCGTCAACCCCTGCGTCGGCAGGGAAAGGGAATGTGCCGTTGTACCGACCGGTCGACCCCGGAAGGTGCTCGTCGTCGGAGGGGGTCCCGGAGGAATGACGGCTGCAACCGTTGCGGCACAGCGGGGACATGAAGTCTCACTTTTTGAAGAGGGGGGTGCACTGGGGGGAAAGCTGCTGGTCGCGTCCATTCCGCCGTACAAAGATGAGATCGGCGTATTGACGGAGCGGCTTATCGCGAGAACGAAAAAAGCGGGGGTAAACATATTCCTCAATACGAAAATTGATGAGGAAACCCTTGCGGACCTGCAACCTGCTGCGGTGATTTTGGCCACAGGGGCGGTGCCGTTGCGTGTGGATCTCCCCGGTATCGACAAAGGTCATGTAACGACTGCAGAGAAAATATTAACGGGTTGCAGCGTTGTCACAGGAAACGTTGTGATTGTCGGCGGCGGTATGGTTGGCTGTGAGACGGCCGAGTTTTTGAGTGCAAAAAGGGGAATTGACGAAGTGATCGTGGTCGAAATGATGGGGCGTATCGCGAATGATGTGCCTGTGACATCGAGGCCGTTCTTTCTCGTCAGGCTGAAGAAGGAAGGCATACAGCTGCGGACGCATACGACCGTGCAGGAAATAACGGATGACGGCGTTGTTGTCGAGCAGAAAGGCGTCGAGCAATTTATACCAGCCGATACGATCGTGCTTGCCGTTGGGTTTTCGTCGAATGACACTCTTGCTCGGGAAGTGGAGGGCAAAGGTATCGCGCTCTATACGGTGGGTGATTGCGCACAGCCGCGAACGATACGAGAGGCGATTGCTGAAGGCTTTGACCGCGGGATGAAGGTTTAGGGGGCACCGGTTGGCCATGATAACGACATGGAGTCGGGAACAGGAGGGAAACGACACACTGACGTTAATGTCGAACGTGTGCAAGGCAGAGGCCCGCTCTTTCATGGTGCAGCAAAACCGGGGGAAGTGTGACAACGGGTGATCACCGCATCACCATTACCTGGCAATAATAAATTACGAGTATTACCATGTAGACCGCAACCGCTGTTGTGGAGTGTGCGCCCGTCTGCAGTGCGGGAAGGGATAGAGCAACGGCGGATGACAACGAATCGGTATGTTTAGATCTTTTGGATCTTTGCAATATTACATTTCAGGAGGGTATCGGAATGACTGATAAAACGGAGCGGAAAAAGACGCGACAGGAGAAGAAAGAAAAAGAGTTGAGGGAAAATCGGGAGCACTGGCTCGCCGAGGAGGAGAAGATTACTGAACTGTGGGAGCGGGCATATAATCCCGGGGGGCAGAAGCAGATTGATCGGCTCACGAAACAGGGGAAAAAACCGGTTCGCCAGCTCATACAGCAGCTGATAGATCCGGGGACGGCGTTCTTTGAGCTGAGCCGAGGGGCCGGGTTCGGCATTGACTATGACGTCGTGGATGAACCGACAATGGATGTGCCCAGCGGAGGTCTCGCGACAGGTCTGGGTAAGGTGCACGGCAACTGGGTTATGGTCATCGCGAATGACAGTCGTGTGAAAGCGGGGGCATATTACCCGATCAGCTGCAAGAAACATCTGCGTGCCCAGGAAATCGCGGAACGGTGCGGTGTTCCCTGTGTATATATCGCCGATTCGGCGGGAGGATTTCTGCCGATGCAGGATAGGATATTTCCGGGCAGAAACCAGTTTGGACATTTTTTCTACAATATGTGCCGGATGTCGGCGAGGGGATTAAAACAGTACACCCTGTCGACGGGGGGTAACACGGCCGGTGGCGCCTATATCGTGTATCTTGCCTGTGAATCGATTATGATTGATCATATGTCGTTTTCGTTTCTGGGCGGTCCTCCCATGGTAAAGTCGGCTATTGGAGAAGAGGTCACGATGGAAGAACTAGGAGGAGCCGCGGTCCATACAAAGATATCGGGAGGTGCTGATCACTTCGTACGGTCGCAGAATGAGGGGATTGAGAAACTGAGAGAGCTCTTATCCTATGATCCAAAACAGAAGTTGTATATTGAGCGGCGAGAGACGAAGGATCCGAAGGTTCCCATCGAACGTCTCTATGAAGTTTTGCCGAAGGACACGTATCGGGGGATCAATATCCGCGAGGTGATTGCGTGCCTGGCGGATGGCAGTGAATTCGTTGAATACAAGCGGAACTATAATCCGGGGCGTGGTGACAATATTGTCTGCGGCAAAATGCATCTCAAGGGTATCCCCGTAGGGATCATTGCAAGCAACGGGAACGGCGTCATTTATGTGGACGCGGCACGCAAGGCAATCGAATGGGGAATACGGTGCTGTAATGAGAAGATTCCCGTTTTATACATACAAAATTCTCCGGGGTATATGGTTGGCAGAAAGGAAGAATATGCGGGTATTGGTAAATACGGGTCCGGCATGGTGCGGGTTGCGGCATGTATGGATGTTCCTAAGATTCAATGGATACTCGGTCCCGATCACGGTGCGGCAAACTTCGGAATGTGCGGCAGAACGTACGATCCCGACTTTATCTTTGGGACGATGCGTGCCAGAACGACGGTGCTGGCCGGTCGAACTGCGGGAAATATTCTGACGACATTGGCCCGTGTCAATGCAAAGAAGGCGGGCAATGAAATGGACGAGGATGCTGCGGCGGCATACAAACAGAAGATGATCGACAAGTATGAGAAGGAGGGACATCCCTTCTACACGGAAGCCAGGCTCTTTCAGGATGGCACCATTCCTCTGAAAGACTCACGCGATGTACTGGCGACCGCCTTTGAGGTGACCCTTTTACAACCCGTGCGAGAGTCAAATTTCGGCAATTTCAAATTTTAGTGGTGCCATACGTTTGGAGACGAGAACGAGCTCCAACAATTATCACAGCGATGTGGCTACCTGAGTGACTGTTGAAAAGGAGGATATGCAATGACCGATGTAATACTTCAGAAGAGGACAGAGGACGGAATTTTACTGCTCACATTGAACCGGCCTGAGGCGATGAACTGCATGAATTTCGATATGATTGAAACGCTGGGAAAGATCGTCACGGAGGCAAATTTTGATATGACTCTCCGAGTTATCGTTATCACCGGAGCCGATCCCCCGGAAGGAAAGAATGCGTCGTTTTCCGCCGGGGCCGACCTGGCAGAAAGGAGAACCCTGTCCGATGACCAAGTGCGGCGATTCATCGCGACGGTGCGCGGCACGATGATAACGGTGGAAAATGCTCGGGTCCCCGTAATCGCGGCTCTGAACGGCTATGCCTTCGGTGGCGGGACGGAACTCGCCCTTGCGTGTGACTTGCGCATTGCATCATCGAACGTGTTGATGGGTCTCACTGAAACCAGTCTGGCGATTATCCCGGGCGGTGGCGGTACGCAGCGTTTGCCGAGAATCGTCGGCATGGCGAAGGCGAAGGAACTGGTGTATACGGCGCGACGAATTGATGCCGAAATGGCCCTTTCAATTGGGTTGGTCAGCAGGGTGGTTTCCCCCGATCAGTTGCTGGATGCGGCCATGGAGCTGGCCGGGGAGATCGCAAAAAACGGTCCCATCGGCGTGGCTCAGGCAAAATTTGCGATAAATTACGGGATGGAGGCGAGTCTCGGGGTGGCGTTGCCCCTCGAGTCGAAGGCCTATGAGATTACCATTCCCACGGAGGATCGCCTCGAGGCTCTTGCCGCATTTGCGGAAAAGAGGTCCCCCGTTTTTAAGGGTAGATGACGACTGTCCCTTGGTGCTCAACGGATCAAAGAAGCTGAGGGGAAACAATAGTGAGTGAGGAGTATGTTATGAATGATAAATATCAATTGCGTTTTCCGAAGAAAGTGCGCCTGGCGGATGTGTCTATACGTGAAGGTCTGCAGCATGAAGAACACTTTATTCCCACGGATGCGAAGGTCTACTACGCGGAAGAATCCATACTGGCAGGGTTCAAGAGGCTGGAAATAACCAATCTCGGCAATCCGGCGTTTATGCCACAATTCAGGGATGCGGAAGAACTTCTCAGGCGCGTTCGCGACAGCAGGCGTCTCTCCCGGGCCGGGATTAATTTCGATGATATTGAAATTACCGCTGTTGCCATTCGCGAGAGTGCGGTTGACAACGCCGTTGCCGCGAGAAAAGAAGGATGGGGCCCTGACCGGATCGGCATGATGGTCTCAACGGACGAAGAACATCATTTCGCGAACTCGGGGACTACCCTGCCGGAGTACTGGGAGGAAGCCGCGCGGAGCATCCAGAAATGTCATGACGTGAATGTGAAGGTGTTCGGGACGGTGAGCACTATCTGGGGGAGCCCCATTTCAGGCCCGACACGCTTTGAAGATGCTCTGGAGTTTACCAAGCGATGGCTTGCCATCGGCGCCGATGATATCGAACATGCCGATCATGACGGATCAGCACCCCCGGATCAGGTATATCGATACTATTCCATGATTCTCGATGCGCTTCCGAATACGGATCTCCATGTAGCGCACTTTCACGTGACCAGGGGCTGGGGATTGGCAAACGTGCTGGCCGCCCTGCATGCCGGTGTTGATATCCACGAGGGAGTGCTTGGCGGTATCGGCGGTCAGCCGACGAACTTTATTGATCGGGTACCCGTACGGGGCACGGGGGAATATTATTACAAGGACCCCAATGTTGTGGGTCTGCCGAGTCTTGAAGATATGCTGGTGATGATGGATGAGATGGGAATCGAAACGGGGATTGACGTGGATCGCATATTGCGGCTCGGCGCAATGTGGGAGAAGACGATTGGCCGTCGTTTGCGTTCCGAAGCAATTCTCAACGGCAGGATTCCCAAAGAACCACGGGAAGAGTTTAAGCGGAAGGGGTTAGCGGGGAAGAAGGCAAAGCGAGGCGAAGAACCGGGGCAAAAATATCCGACCGGCTGGCCCGAAAATGTCGAACTTCCCAAGGAGATGACCGGGTAAACAGCACGAAAGGGAGCAACGCCGCCGGATGAGCGGTATGTCGTCGGCGGTGTTGCTTATTGTATCGCACGACGGAATGCATGATTATTATTCCTTCCGCCGGGAAGGTGTCCGCTCATGTCCATCCCCGGGGGAGTACTTGATATGCTTCATGCAGAGCACGAGGGGCAGCATGAGAATGATCATGACGGCTAGACTGTAGAAAACATCGTTGAATGACATCATCGAGGCCTCTTTGAGGAGTCTTTCATAGAGAACGGCAAGCCCTCCGATGGGGGCCGATGTCGGGTCGAGACCCTGACGCTGTAGAAGTTCTGTTGCCTGATGGGCGTGCCATTGGTATTGCGTATCAAAAGGGGTCAAGTGATCAACGAGACGCGTCTGATGAAATTGTGCCCTCCGGGTCAAGACGGTCGTGGCAATGGCGACTCCGAAACTCCCCCCGAGATTTCTTACAAGATTGAAGATTGACGTGGCATTCCCCATTTCTTCTTTGCGGATATGAGACAGGGTGAGGGTAAAGAGGGGGACCATAGTGAATCCCATGCCAATGCCCATAAAGATCCTCGGCCACAATACGGCGATAAAATCGGCGGAGCGGGTAAACAGTGACATGAGAAACGTCGAGTACGCGATCAAGATCACACCGATCGATATGACAATCTTCGGATTGATTCGTGACATAAGGATGGCGGCTACGGGCATTGCCACAAGAGAAGCAATACCCCCGGGTGCGAGAACAACTCCCGAGAGGGTTGCCGTATAGCCCATAAGGGTCTGAAGATAAATGGGCAGAAGGACAATGCTTCCGAAGAGATTGAAGAGAACGAAGAAGACGACGATGTTTCCCATGGCGAAAGAGTAATTTTTGAATACTGTCAGGTTTACGATGGGATGTTTCGTGAGCGCTTCCACAACGATGAAGAGAAGAAGACAGACTACCGAGATAACGGCCAACCACACAATCACTTCGGAAGAAAACCAATCGTACCGTCGTCCTCTGTCCAGTAGAAGCTGCAGACACCCTACCCCGACGCCAAGAAAGACGATCCCCCAGTAATCGATCTTTGTCCGTGCGTTTCTGATATAGTGGGGGTCTGTAATAAACAGGATAGTCAGTAGAACGGAGACAATACCGACGGGGATGTTGATATAAAATATCCAGTGCCACGTCCAGTTGTCGGTAATCCATCCTCCCATAACGGGACCGATAATCGGTCCGAACATGATACCGATACCAAACACTGCCATTGCCATACCGTGCTGGTGGGGAGGGTATGTTTCCAGGAGGATTGACTGTGAGATCGGTTGCAGCGATCCCCCGGCGAGGCCCTGAAGTATCCTGAAGAAGACAAGACTCTGAATATTCCAGGCAAGGCCGCAGAAAAGAGAGCTGAGCGTAAAGAGACCGATAGAAAAGAGAAGATATCGCTTTCTCCCGAAAAATCGACTGAGCCAGCCAGCCATGGGGATAATGATTGCGTTGGCCGCAAGGTACATAGTGATGGACCACGTGGCCTCATCAATGCTGGCAGAGAGGCTCCCGCGTATATGGTCGAGAGATACGTTGACGACAGACGTATCGACGATGACCATGAGTGTGGGAAACATGACGGTGAAGCCAATGATCCATTTGTTCGCCTGCGATGACATAGTAGCTACGGTGCCGCTAATCCTCTATTATGATGGTGGGTACGACCGACATCCCGATCCTGAATACATGGTCGTTGTGTGTCTTCTTTTCAAGGACAATCTTTACGGGAATTCGCTGAACGATTTTCACAAAGTTTCCTGTAGCGTTTTCAGGGGGAAAGAGAGAAAAAGAGGAACCCGTGCCTGCCATAATGCTGTGTACTCTGCCCCAGAACACCGCTGCCGGATAGGTATCGATGGTGATCTTTACTCTCTGTCCAGGCGATACCCTCCCCAGCTGCGTTTCCTTGTAGTTTGCCGTTATCCAGACATCGTCGAGGGCTACGACCGCCATGAGCGGTTGTCCGGACTGGATTTGATTTCCTGCCTCGACCGTTTTTTTTGTGATATAGCCGTCCGCGGGAGCATACAGTTCCGTATAGCTTCGTTTCAGATCTTCCGCTTTCAATAGCGCTTCTTTTTGTTGTATCGCGGATTTCTGAGACTGAAGAGACGATTGTATCTGTCTGATCAAGGCATTGTGTGTTGTGAGAGAAGCTTCTGATTGTCTTAACTGTTCCCGGGCGGTTTCCACTCGTGCCCGTGCTATATCATAATTGGTTTCTGCCTTTTCATATTGTTCCTCCGGCAGAATTTCTTTGTAGAACAGCCGTTTCGCTCTTTTTAAATCCGACTGTGCCTGTCTGAGCGTTGCCTGCTGAAGAACCAGATTGGCCTTTGCCGATTCTATCACAAAACGCAGTTCCGAAAGCTGTGTGCGGGCGACGTCAATCTTCGTTTCAATTTCCGAAAGCTTCGATGCTTCTGCATGCAGTGCAGAGGTTGACTGTTTCACCCGGACGACATAATCTCGATCATCTATTTTTACGAGGAGTGTTCCTTTCTCCACATGTTCGTTGTCTTGAACACACACGGTCTCCACCGTGCCGGGCACCTTTGGTGCAATCACATGTATCCTTCCGTCAACGAACGCATCATCGGTGGTAATATGTGTTTTTTTATACTGTAAATAGATAAAAACGGCAATGACGCCGATCATGACTACGACGAATAGTCCCGTCAGGATGACTATTTTTCTTCTGCTTTTTTTCTGCACTTCATCTGAAGCGATCATTACTGCTGGTTCCCTCCGGTTTCTCTTGATCTATTTGTGTCGGCTCTCTACGGTGAGGAGAAACAACGTGTGCCAGGATGATATAATGGGGTCGATTCCCGAGGGTATCGAAGCAGGTGGCGGTCGAAGGTTATTGCTTGCCCCGTTGTGCCCCCGTGGCAACACGTCACAAGATAACCGGTTATCGTGAAGGCTGCCGCTATGAAAGGGATTCTATGGAATCCGCAGGGACATTTACAAAATAAGAGACACCATACACAATTATCGTGCATTTTCCAAGGGTAATTTCATGTAATAACTTACCCGCTTGCAATATCAGCTATGCTTGTTTATTATGTATTTAGAATCACTAGTGTCCGGAATAATCTGTAAATAAATTCAGTTGGTTATCGTTAACTGTCGTTTCGATTGTGTAGTCATAAAATGTAAGTAGCTGATTTAACATAGTTCTTTCAAAGATAGACACGCTTAAA
>Ga0272441_10009133_pt1 | contig 15420 bp, 23 predicted proteins | sample SSMProp6N_FD_193582 | JGI IMG/M metagenome (GOLD analysis project Ga0272441, IMG submission 193582) | Marine sediment archaeal communities from Little Sippewissett salt marsh, Falmouth, MA, United States - SSM-Prop-6N | ecosystem: Environmental > Aquatic > Marine > Wetlands > Sediment ... | reverse complement strand
AATGCTGAGTGATTTGAAAACAATCGGGAAGCTGGTCGAAGACATTCTTCGTTCGGATCCGCGTTCCCGCGACGACGATACGTATCTGCTCTTGAGAGTCTGGCAACGACAGGGATTCAAGATACCAGACGAGTTGCTACAAAGCATTGTAAACTATGCGACCAAGCCAGAAGCAGTTTCTCGTGTGCGCCGCAAGATTCAGGAGGATGGCCGCTACCAGGGAACGATGCGTCAGCAACGGCTTTTCGAAGAAGAGAATGTTCGAGAATGGGCGAGATAAACATGAATGTCACGCAAGAAGATCTGGTAAGAGAAATTAACAACGGGAACCGTATGGCCATTCGGTTTCATGTGGCTCGCATCATTGGCGAATATTTTTACAACAAGCTCATGGGGGATATGCGGTGTGTTGATTTTCAGGGCGAAATCAAAAGACAGGCAAATTTTTTGATTGAACGCTACGACAAGGGAGAATCAGTCTCCGACTTGATTCGTGAATTTGAAAGGAAACAAACGTGTTTAAGCTAAATGTTCCGCTTCAAACGCTTTTTCCAAGCGTGAGTTATATGCCATGCTTCGAGTGTGGAAAGGAAACTCTCTACCTGGTCGTCGTCCAAGCCATTGAGGACGGATACGTCATCCACCTGGCGTGTAGTGGATGCCAGCGAACATCAGAAATCCACATGCGAAACGAAGATATGCGCCAGGTGCAAAATCCCCATGTTGCCGTGGGAGAGACGGAAAGTCTGGATCTGTCCAAAATGTCGTTAGCGTGCGACAAGTGCGGACACCTGATGGAGAAACATGAATCTGTTTACACTTGCGGATCCTGCGGGAACACTCGGCTTGAATCTGATTTTTTGTAAAAAGACGGAAATCCAAGAAGTGATTATCGTGGACACCCTCGCTTTCGGTCGGGTGTTGATCATGGGAGGAGAAATGCAATCAGCTCAGAAAGACGAAGCCATCTATCACAACGCGCTTGTGAAACCCCTCACGGAGAAGAAATACAAGTCCGTGTTGATCCTGGGAGGCGGAAGCCTCGCGTGCGCCAGAGATGTCCTTAAGACCAAAACAGAACGCGTGACAATGGTGGACATCGACCGAGAGATCGTGAAGATCGCTCATACGCATTTGAAAGAATGGCACCAAGGCGCCATGAACGACGGACGGCTGACCATCGTCACAGACGACGCGTTTACGTTTATCCGCAAGACCCCAGGGAAATACGACGCCATTATCTCGGATCTCCCCGTTGAACTCGCTGAACCATCCCAGTTTTTTGCCGATTGTTATTTCAAACTCAACCGCGGCGGTGTCTTCTGCTCTCATGCCTCAGAAGAAAAAGCCGATTGGATGTTTCATGAAATCGAATACCACTTTGATCACGTCGAAGAACACGTGGTCTATATCCCCTCGTTTCAAGGCGAGTGGACATTCTTTCAAGCAAGGAGATCAAAATGAGCGAAGTAGAAACACAAAAAGGCCAATCACTCTTGGTAAAGGCCACCAACCTGTCGAGCGTGATGCTCGCGGTGCTGTTCTATATCCTGTCCTTGGCGTATGTGTCAACGACTATCGTTGTGTTCCAGCGATTGAGCAATATCGACGTCACGTTTAACCAAGTGAGCCAGGTCATCAACGCCCAGGCCCAACGGATCCAGGAACTGGAGAGGCAAAAATGAAAAAAACAAAACACGACGCGCTGGAGGAATACGTCACCGTCTCCGAAGCCGCGGCGATGATGGGCATCACGCCGCAAGCCATCAGGCGAGCGCTCAAAGAGCGTCGGATCCAAGGGAAAAAAGTCGGGAAGATGTGGCTCATCAAACGAGACCAGTTTGTTCAGGTGAATCGAAACGGTCATGAGCCAGCCTAAAGTCCGTTGGCTCAAAGACCGCGTTGTTGTGAAACCGATTCCGCTCCAATCCCGCGGCGGAATCGCTATCCCGCAAACAGCCCAAACCCCCGAAGTGGGAATTGTGAAAGACCTGTCGTCCAAGGTGAAAGATCTTCGCCTTGGCGACAGAGTTCTTTATCCGCGATTCATCGGAGAAAAAATTCCCATCCAAGAAGACGACCAACTTCCAGGCATCTTGACTGAGTATCTTGTTTTTTCGGTCTACCAAATCATCGCGGTTTTTAACGAAAATTAAATTTCGTTTGCAAAACGCAAAAAAATCAGGATATACTAATTGGCGAGTTGAATCCTAGCTAGGAGGTTCACACAATGCCAATAGATCCAAACAAAATGTCAGGGGTTTCTCGGTTGCAACGCAACAAGAAATCCGCAATGGCTCCTTCCTCACCAGCGTTCTGTTCTGGCGCTCGTCGTTCCACCCAATCAAGCTCGATCTCTCGCACGGATAAGGGTTTTGGTGGAGGCGGAGGATCCGTTAAATCACTCTCTGGCCCGAAACCAGGGAAAAAGAGCAAATAAATGCCGCGTGGGATGAAATACGGCGGCGCGTCCAAAGCCATGAGAAGTGCGATCAGGGCCGCGGGCGGAGTCAGTAATCTCACCTCGAAAGAACTTCAGGCCATTCAAAGCAAATCCAGAGGCGCGGCTATGACTGGCGCTGTCGCTGGAGCCGCCGCTGGAAAAGCGATTGGAAGGCGGATGGCGCGGATGTCTGGAGAACGAGGACAGCTGACCGACCGAGACATGGGCCGAATGAAACGACCCAGCAATCGCGTCAAACGGATGAAACGCAAATCACTCATGGGGAAATAATCCCATGCGTGACATCGAGGAGTTAAAGAAAAAACTTCGCAAGGAGTACGGATTCTTCGAGTGTCCCAAAAAAGAAGACCGTATTCTTTTGACAGAAGAAGAATGGGCCGCAATCGACTGGACGGAGGAAGAGAAAGAACGAAACATCTGTCTCCCCCACAAGATGTGGAACATGCGCCATGACGACCATCTCTGGCCGTGGTGTCACAATTGGCGCGGCGACGATGCCTATGGCTGGCGAGCGGGAGAAGGCCACAAAAAGTATTTTCCCAGGATTCCTCAGCTTGTCGAAGGACGCGGGATTGCCCGTTGGATGACCACAAACGACAAGTCTATCCTTGAGATTCCCGCCTTTGCCGATTACCAAAAGACATGGACGCCAGATAATCTCCCCGATGAGATCCACGGAATAGAACGGCAAGGAGGCCCCAATTTTGGGAAAGAAATCATCCTACCGAAAGCCGAATTTTTAAAAGTTTACGCCCCCTCGTCCCTTCAGAAGTTTTCCAATAAGTCATGGCTCAAACGATTCCCTTACCACGTCTCCTACCACCGAATGATCAAAAAGCGAGAAATTTTGCACACCGACTCTCCGCCCGATATTGTCTATTTCTGGCGTTATGGTTGGCGCTGGGATTCGTATGACGAATACATGGTGGAGTCTGCAACTTATGTTGGGCTGAGGTGGAATTGAAAAAGAGAAAGACGTTTGATAAATATTTGCACCAGCTCCGCGATCGATACTATTTGATCTACGCGGCTTTTTGTTTGCATTCGGGATCCAAGATGAGCTTTAAAGAGTTCCTGATTCTCTTCGATAAACTTGTGCAAAGGGAACGGAAATGACTTGGATTACAGAAATTTCGAAAAAGCCATCCAGCTCCTGTGGGACTATCTCAGGCTAAAGGAGAACCGCCATGCCACTTACCGCAAAAGGAAAAAAAATCTTAAAAAACATGCGAAAGCAGTACGGCGTAAAAAAAGCCAAGCAGATCTTTTACGCGTCCGAAAACAAAGGAACCATTAAGGGGGTTCACAAAAAGAAAAAATGAAGTTGCCTGTGCGGAAAGAAGAATTTAAGACCCTCCTTCCAAGAGAATCAAAAGTCGTTTTTTCTCCTGACCAGATTCTTGAGAAGCGGGCGACGGGAGAGATCACCTCAAGCGAAGGACTCGACATGCTCCAGAAGTATGTGCGAGCCACTTTCCCGCAAGAACGAATTGTCAAAATGCTTGATGAGATGTGCAAGGCGGAAGATATTCGATCAAGTCAGTTCGGGCCGTATAAAACACCAAACTGGATAGCCCGCGACAAAGGGCTGGAAAGAGTTTTCAGATTACTCTCTCTTGGCGAAACGACAAACGGGGCAAAGCAAGCGCCAACAAAAATGGTTTTCAATATCATCTCCAACTCGCCCGTCAATGTCGAGCAGAAAGAGGAGAAGCGGGGATGATGTGAAATCTTTTACCCTTGTTCCTGATCAATGTTTTGAGTGCAAGGGTAAGATTTTCGTACATGGCGTTTGTCAGAAATGCGGACGAAGTTACAGGCATGAAGACGATAGACACAAGAACACAAAATACAACGTGTTCAAATTGTCAAAAGAGGAAAGGCGAAACCTAAATAATTTTAATGGAACCGATAACCAAAGTCGATAATGAAGTCAAAATCAACATCTTCCAAAAACAGGCGGAGTTCATCGGATCAACATGCGACGACGTTCTTTACGGTGGAGCCGCGGGTGGCGGCAAGTCTCATGCACTACTTCTCTACGCCGCCAGACGGCGGATGGAATTCCCAGGAACCGTCGGTATCATATTTCGTCGCACCTTCCCAGAACTTGAAAAATCTATCATCCGATCCAGCTTCGATCTCTACATTCCCTTGGGAGCGCGTTACAACCAGTCTAAAAGAATTTGGACGTTTCCTAATGGCTCTATCCAGGAGTTCGGATACTGCGAAAGGGATGGCGATGTGTATAAGTATCAATCTGCGGAATACGAGGATATGTGTTTTGACGAACTTACACACTTCACCGAATTCCAATTTTCATATCTTACCAGCCGATGCCGTACAGCCAAGACAGGCGTTAAAACCCAAATCCGTTGCGCTACTAACCCAGGGAACATCGGCCATCAGTGGGTCTATGATCGCTACATAAAGCCGTATTACATCCATCGTCTCTGGAAAGATGAGCTGACCGAAAAGACGATGACGTTTATTCCAGCCAAGATTGAAGACAACCCCGCTTTGAACGAAGCCGATCCGCTCTACATCAAACGGCTTAAAGAACTTCCAGAAAAAAAATACCTCGCACTCGCCGAGGGGCGTTGGGATGTCTTCGAGGGCGCATATTTTCCAGAATGGAATCCCCCGTTAGCGATTCTTAATGCTCCTCGGCGCCCGCCTGATGATCATTTGAAATTCATTTCGCTCGATTGGGGGTACGCTGATCCCGCCGCGGTGTATTGGTTCGAAGTCACTCCTTACGGGCGCGTGTACATGTATCGAGAGCTTTATATGGCGAAGCTGTCACCTAGGAATCTTGCCAAAACCATCCTCGAAATGTCTCCTAAAGAAGAAGTGTATGACAGGATGATGGCTTCGCCTGAAATTTGGGGAAAAAAGACGGAGCTGGAAGCGGGCGGCCAGCCGATCCAAGAAGCCATGCAGGAAGTTTTTGGCGACCGAATCATGATGCACAAAGCCAACAACGCTCGCGTGCCTGGTTGGATGAAAATGCGCGAGTACATGGGACTTGCGCCAGATGGAAGACCGTGGCTTATGGTCTCTCCAGACTGCGTAAACTTTATTCGAACCATTCCTGGATGTATTCATTCCGATAAGAATCCAGAGGACATGGATCAGCGATGCGAAGACCACGCCGCGGAGTCAGCGCGCTATGGTTTGGTGTCGCTTGGAGAGCTTCCCAGAAATTTAATTTCGCCTTATGAATCAAATTACGATAAGATCTTTGGCCGCAGAACGGCGATTCGCCAACCGATGTCGTATCTGCCGTTGCCAGGACGAGGAGGTTACTAATGTCAAGAGCAGGACGAGCCGTATCTGTTGACCTTGGAAGTCCGCTTGATGTCCCTGAACCGAAATCATGGGCTACCATCAACGGACGAAAACATGGAATTTCAACAAAGATCGAACCAGGACAGGAAATAAAAGCCAGCGTCCGAATGATTGTCGATAACGTCAATAAAGACGAGGACAATTTCACGATTCATGTTGAGATTACAGACTTAATCGAACAACCCAAACCCCAACCAGAGGGGAATTCCGATGGCCCTATTCGAACCTGACGAGTTCCGCTTATATGGGGATCACTTCATTTGCAACATTGCACTTGGGGAAAACCTTCCAGGCGGACTCGTCGCGGTTGAACGAGATCCGAGGAAGCTCAGAAAAAAACCCGATGCGTATGTGGCGCGAGTTGAACGATGTGCCGATGGATGCAAGATCGTTAAGCCAGGGCATAAGATCGTCATTGAGCGGTTTGAATGGTTGCAATATGATCTCGACGATGAACGGATCATTGCTCGTGAGACCGATGTTCTGATATTGGGATCCGATGAACCCGCCCCAGGCGTGTTCGTTATCAAGCAACCGAATCGAGCGGAAGAGTATAAGAAGCGGAATAATTTATACATCCCAGATTCGATGCACATAGAGACAGTCGAAAAAGAGATATATCACGGAAAAGTGTTGTTTTCCAACGAAGTAAATCTTAATGGGGAGGAAATTAAGCCAGGACAATTGGTCTGGGTTCGAAAGTCTGAACGTAACCAATTTCGGCTTGGAAAGGATCTGATTGTTGTCAGAGGAACACCAGAAGAAGTGCTGATGATCGGTGAGACATCTGACGAAAAACAAAAAATTCCATTACAAGTGGCTTGACAAAACAAAAATTATGGCAGAAACTATAAATCGTGTCGAAAGCGAAAACAAGACGAACAATGAAACCGTTGCGGATGCAAAAGAGAAAACAACGTCCTCACCGAGCGAAAAGCATGATGCCGCAACGTCTGATGATAAGATCGCCAAGATAGCGCTGTCAGAAGATGAGAGGTTCTTTTTAATTCAGTTTCCAGAAAATATTGGCATCCTTAAGGCCAGCGGGTGGATAACAGAGGTTGTCTTGCCCTATCTGAGAAACCACTACAACAAGAAGGCGGTTGAACAAATGAAGAAGAGCGGTCTTATCAAACCCAACGCAACGCCGCCAGGTTTCCGTGGGTTTAACCCTCTGAAGTGGAGGAAATAAATGATCTCTGGTATCAGTCCAGACATTGAAATAGAAGCAAAAACAGAGTTTGCAAAAGCGAAAGGCGTCCCAGCTCCCCTCAAAGATTCCCAAATTCAAATCCGTGAGTCCGAAAATCGATTCAAGCGAAGAGAAATATCGCTTGATGAAACCGTTCGCGCTGATTTAGAGAACCAATTAAGCCGAATCGTGCGCGGCTGGAGAGAAGATCGATCAAGTCTTTTAACCAAGTTGCGAGAATGGAACGATTTGTACGAAGGTGTTGTTACAGAAACTGATTTCCCCTGGCCTGGTGCCTCCCACGTCCACATTCCTGTCCCAAAAATCAAAGTCCGAGAGATAAAATCCGCCATTGACCGCTCCACCATGCGTCCCGTCCCGTTTTTGCACGCCACTTACGCTGGCCCAGACGAACTTTATACGGAAACATTTGATTTTGTAAACGATATCGAAGATTTTGTTGAAGATAAGATGAAAAATGCCACGAATGTCCACCAGACACTCATGGAATCCATCATTCCCATCATGCGAGACGGTACATGCCCCATTCAGATCACATGGGACACCGAATGGGAAAGAACATTTGATTTCAAGTTGTATAAAACAGTCGAAGAATTCCAGTCAGATTTTCCAACCGCCACCGATGCGGGCCTTTCAGAGAAAGGATACAAGCGTGTCCTCGATGACCTCACCCTTGGAACCCAAGTTGAAATCCAATACGAATACGATGTTGCCAATTACGACGGCCCCCGCGCCTACATTGTCCCTCTCATAGATTTTGTTCACTGGCCTGTTTACGTTTCGACCCTCGAAGACACGGTGGTTCATGGAAAACGAGTTTGGATGACCGAAAGCCGACTTCAATCTTTCAAAATGATGAATAAGTTTACGGATACGAAGCTGGTTGATTCGGTGATTGCTCAAAGCGGAGATGAGCATGAAGACATGGACTTGGCGTATTCTCGTGATAACATAGAGGGGATTTCACGACAAAAAAATAAACAGGACAGCAAAGAATTTGAATTTTTTGAACTTATTTGGAAAGGCGCACTTACGGAAGAAGACAAAGCCAGAGGAATCAAGAGAAAGTATCTTATCTGGTTTCGAGAACGTAATGAAAATAGGATATTTCGCATCGAACCCTATCCCATTCGGAAAGGGCGATCTACGTATTTCATTCTTCGATTCGTCAAGCGGGACAATCGTTTGCTTGGCATGTCTTTCATGGACGATATTGCTGATATGTCAATGGAAATCGACATCATTCACAGGCAACGAATTAACTCGCGCACTATCACTCACGTTCCGTCGTTTAAGGCGAAGGATACTGCGCAAGGCCGATTCAATCCAGCACGTGCAGATTTGCGATTTCGTCCAGGCGTGGTATTTTGGCTCGCCTCAACAGACGACGTTGAACAATTCGACATCCGACCAGTAGATTTGTCGGGATCCATTGATGATGAACTCATTTTGGTTGATTTTATCAATCAGGTTTTGGGAGCAATCGGTCAATCAGGTCAGGCGAATCCAATCGATCCACGGGCGCCAGCGCGGAAAGAACAGCAACAGCTCAGACAATCAACGAACCGCATAGATGACTACGTAGCCGAATTGCTCCCTACTTTCGCGGAAATTGGACAGCATTTCTTGGATCTGTATTATCAATTCGGCCCAAATCGTGTGAAGTTCTACGCTGAAAGCAAAGACGGAAAGTTTATTTCTAAAGCAATTGAACGCACAAAATTGTTTAATCCGAATGTTATGTTCCGCGTGAACGGAACATCCGTGTTCATGAATCCAGAGCTTGAGTTCTCAAGAGATTTTGAGATTTATCAAATCCTTCAGACCAATCCTCTAACGGGTCAGAACCCGCGGATCCAAAGAGACTCCCTTGGGCGGCTCTTGAGATCCAGCCGCGTTCAGGACATGAAGAATCTTCTCCCGACCGATGAAGAGATCGGCCTTCCCCCTGGTGGTAAAATACCGACAGAAGAAGAGCGCAAGTTCGCCGCGAAAGAAAAGATGCAGGAGCGAAAAGAATCGCAACGGATGGCCGAGCAAGAATTTAAGCATCAAAGCGATATTGAAAAAACGCTTGTTGAAACGGAGGCCGAGCGTTCGCTGGCGGCGGCGGCCCCGACAGTCAGTCCACCAGCAGGAATACCAAAAACTCCATAAAAGGGGATAACAAATGGGACACAAACAACTCGACGAAGAGTCGAAAAAAAGGGCGCAAGAGTCCATTCAGTTCTTTGAAGGAATGATTGCTCGTATTCAGTTGCTGAAGTCAGGCGGGCGCGATGCCATTAAAGCTGGCATGGACGCGATAAGAGAGCTTGAGTTTGACGCTGGGTACAAAAAAGATCATCATTTAAAACAAGGGAAACAAGATAGTTTTGTTTTGGCGCACGGCTTTATGAAGATGCAGGAAGCCTATCAAAACATCATTACCTTGTTTGAGGCCCCTGACAATATGTCGAACCTTTACAGGGAAGAAATCAAAAAAGTCAAAGGATGGCTTGGAAAATTTGAACCACCCGAACACAAAGATTAACGGCAAGACGGCAAAATTCTGCGATGGTTGCGGAAAGCCTTTGTTTAAATTCTGGGGGATGAAGATCGAAGGATCCATCCTCACAATCAGAATTGATGTGGGTTGCAAGAGAGAGTCTTGCATCCATGCTGGTACGTCAAACAAAACTGTCGATCTTAAATTGGATTTGAAGTCAGTTGCAAAGTTAGAAGAACAAGTCGCATAAGTTAAAGCGCAACAGAGCGTAAAACTACAAAAGGGCAAATGAAAGCTCGTAGGGATACGATGTGTGTATCTTTACGGGTTTTTTTACGTCCAAGGAGGATGAGATGGAATTACCAGTGAAAAACGAAGATCCGAAACAGCCGCCAGAAGGGGCGCCGCCAACGCCGCCTCCGCCAGCGCCTGAGTCAACGGAAGAGAAATTACGGAAATTGGAGCTTGAGAACGCGGAACTCCGCGGAAAGGCTTCTGTTTTGGAGAAACCAAAAGAAGAGCCGAAGCCGAGCTTTGTCGAATCGAAGTCTCCTCGTGAAGTTCAGTGGGAGCAAACGAAGACAACCGTAACTGGGCATATCTCCAGCATGAGCGATGAAGATTTTGAGGCCGCATATAAGATGTCGAAGGATCAGGCGCGCGCTCAGGTCGCTCAGGGAGATCAACAGCTTTATACAGAGAAGATGAACGAGCGGACGGCCCGCATGGAAGCGGAAAACCGTCTTTATCGAAAATTCCCTGATTACTCAGATTTTGAAGATGAAATCAGGGAAGCGGTTAATGACGCGGCCCCAGAGATCAGGCAGGATCCGACCAGGCTGATGAAGTATCTTGAACGGCATTACAAAGCCGCGAAAGCAGGACGACCAGCACCGAAGCCAAAGGAGGATCCAATGAACCGACGCGTTATTGATGGCGGGTTTGAAAAGCCGAATCCAGCGCCAGACCTAAATAGGCCGCCCGCGCCAAGAACAGAAGAAATGAAAGAAGACCATCGCGCTATTTGTCAAAACTTTGGAATTGAAACCGAAGAAGAAAGAAAGCAGTTCATGGGCAATGAAATACCAATGAACATGGGAGGCGGAATTGTCTTTCGAAACTCGAAGAAGGGGTTTGAGAAGATTAAACCCTAGTTTTGGGCGACCCGAATATCCTTCGCCCACAGCTGGAGATGGAAATTATATTCAGTCCTCCCGTATCAATGACGGGACGGATCCTGGAGAATTCTTCTATCGGTGTAAACAATGCGGATTTCCCCTACTGGCGGAAAGAGTACAATCCCCAGGGGGAACACCAGACGGAAATGGCGGCATTCGTGTCGTCGTCACCGCTGGAGTCGGTGATCCTCAAAATGAGCCAGGTTACTGCCATTTTTGCGGCACCGCGAATAGTAAATCACAAGGAGGAATAACGCGATGAAAGTGGCAAGCGGACGCGATCCCGTTCTCGTCTCGATGCCGATCACTGGCGGCGGTTCAAACATTGCAGATGACGCACTTATCTGCCCAGGTTTGACAACCAATGCTGGACGCGTCACCGTCGCTCCTGCGGACGGTGCCGATGCGATTGGAATCTTGCGAGGACAACATCTAACTGCTCTCGATTCCCTTGCTAACGGAACTGTTTGGACATTCGCTGATGTTGAATTGTCCGATCAGTATCTGTTGGTTATGGCGGAATACGATCAGACTACGTTGATTGATGTTGCTTCAACTTCCACCGTTACTGTTACGATCACGAACCTTGAAGATTCGCTTCTCGGCGGATGGCTTTATGCTGTCGCTGGGACTGGCGCTGGGAAACTGGCGTTCTTGACGGCGACTGCTTCTGGTTCTGCTGACTCGAAAACAGCAACTGGTTGGGACAACACGACTGATGTCATAAAGATTCTCCCCATTGGGAAGGATCTTGCCTATATGAACTCAGCCGCAACAAAACTCGGCTCACAAGCCGCAGTTGGTACCTGGACAGTGTTTGTTCTCGAAAATTATTTTGAGGATGATAACCACGGTCTCCAATTGTTAGATCCGACAAAGCATGACAATCTTACTCTGTCGAATCCGAAGTTCTACTCTAAATTGCTCGTGCGGAACACCGCTGGGCATACCATCGACTAAAGAAGGAGGATAAAACTATGGCTGTCGTTACCGAATCACAGTTCACTGAAGCAATAGAGCCAGGTTTGAAGAAAGTCTTCACAAACTCCTTCAATGAAGAAGCCGAAATGTCATTAGTCGGTGCCATGTACAACATGGTTAATTCAGAGAAGAGCAACGAAGACTACCTGGAAATTGAAGATATCGGGAATATGCCCGAATTCACAGGAGAACTCACCTACACCGAGTTCAAAGAAGGAAACAAAAAGACCGTCACCCCGACGGAATTCGCCTTGGGCCTCAAAATCCAACGCAAATTCTTCGACGACGATCTTTATGGAATCATTGAGCAAATTGTTCGCCAAATGGGAACCGTTGCTCGTTATCGGATGGAGCAAGACGCCGCGGGGCCTTTTACCAACGCGTTCAACTCTTCCTATACCGTGTTTGACGGGCTGTCGCTTTGCAACAGCGCCCATACCTTCGTCAGCACCGCGTCAACGCAGTCGAACTCAGGTTCGTCCGCGTTCTCGTATGCCGCGTTGGATGCGACTCAAACGCTCATGAGGAAATTCAAGAACAGCCGAGATCGGTTCATCTTGACGATCAAACCCGACACTTTGTTCGGGCCTATTGATCTGGAGACCCAGTTCACTGAAGTAATTCAGTCTGAACTTAAGGCCGCCACCCAAGAGAATACGATCAACGTGTTCAACCGTCAGTTCAAGATCATGACTTCTCAGTTCTTGACCGACACGAACAACTGGTTCTTGATTGATTCTCGGCGCATGAAGGAATTCTTGCTGTGGCAACAGCGTATTCCTCTTGAGTTCAAAAACACAGGTGATTTCGACACCTATGTTCGTAAATGGGCCAGCTACATGCGGTATGCGAATACCCCGTTGCATTGGCCGTGGATCTACGGACATAACGTAACTTAATCACAGGAAAACGAATAAACCCAAGGGAGGCAAAAAAATGGGAATTCAACTACCACCACAAAATCAAGGTGCGACCAGGGGACGACCTCTTAGCCACGGCGAAGAGAAGTCCATTGATCGCCAACTTGAGGATCTGGAGAAGCAAATTGAGGAAACAGAAATAGTTCAGGGTCTATCTCACCAAGCTCATGATAAAGGCGCGGTGCAGAGACGGATCAGTGAATTAAGGCGTATCCGAGAAACCCGAAGCGTTAGGCGGGCTGTCGGTCGTGAACGTGAGGCGATTGAACGAGAAGTTCAAAGTCTTACGGCAACTCTTCAAGAAGGGATGCCATCATGGACTGAATATGTCGGCTTGAGGCGGCGAGACGGGATGAGATACATCAAACTGAAGAACTGGATCTTGCAAACAGAGCAAGACCAGAATCGGCAACGAATGATTCTTCGGTGGAAGTATCTCCGACGGCGCCTTGATCCTGACGACCCGCACGCGGCGGATATGATGAATCTGTTTCCTCAGATGTAACGTGTTTTTGACCATGAGGAGGACGTATGAAGAAATTATCATGCCTTCTCATGTTGCTGGGAGGGATTGCAAGTTTAGCGTTTGGCTACGGACGTAGTGGCGACCTCGCTGACCCGACATTTTTAAATGCGGGTGATACGGGGGTCGCTATTTCTATTGCCATAAGCTCCACGTCGGTTGTCCAGGTTTACAGCATCGATACAACGCCCGTTGTGGATCGTGAGATCATGATCCAGAACAACTCGGATAATTACGAAGTCATTTGTGGAACGCATTCCGCTATCTCGGCAACATCGGGAAGTCGTTTTTTTATTCCTGCTAAAAACTCCATGACAACGAATGGGACGTATAACATTTGGTGTGTTATGGAAGACGGCGGAGATGCTTCAGAGATCCTGGGTATCATCGAGTATGATTCCAAGGATTAAGGCGGCGATATTCGTTTTATTCATCGGATCGGCCATCGCTTACGGGTTCAGTCGATCTGGTGATCTAGCGCATCCATCTTTTCGCAATCAAGCGAATAAGGCGGATGCTTTTTCTGTTGAATTGGCTACCTTTGCGGCGACAAATGTTTATGAACCGTATAACACGGGTGTCGATTACGACCGAACAATAAGGATCCAGAACCCTGATCTGGATTTCGATATCATCTGTGGAACTCACCCATTCGTCTCTGCTACATCAGGCCCGCGCTTTTTTATCCCCGCTCAAACAACATTCGTTACGAATGGGTCTTATGACATCTGGTGTGTTGCACCAGAGGGATCTATCGGGAAAACAATCAACGCAATAGGAGTGGTCGAATATGAAACCAATGATTAGACTTTTGCTGGCTGGGCTATTGCTATTCGGCCCTAACTATTCTTTCGGCGCACGCATTGAAGGCGGCGGCGGAGGAGGAGGTGTGGCTGGTTCTGTCCGATGGAATGACATCATTTCACCAGATGGAGATCAGCTTCTTAACCACGGGACAAGAAATTCAACCTGGAACAATGTTATCAACTGGAATTATCAGGGATTTCAGAGCGTCGCGTTCGGAGATGGCGTTGCTGTCTCCATTGATGACGAGCTTAACGTATCCTCAAACGTGATCGCGGTTGGAAACATAGAGGGCGCCTCTGGCGTGTTCTCTGGGAACGTCTCTGGAACCAACGGGCAATTCTCGAATCAGGTTTCTGGAATAACGGGGTCTTTTACGGGCCTTGTGTCGGCCTCTTCCGTTACGGCAACCAACCGAATTACTGGGGACGACGGTGTTTTTAATTCTTTGAATATCAGCGGAAATTCTTCGTTTGGGACAATTTCTGGAACAACGCTCGATTTCTCATCTGGGACGATCACCCAGCTTTACGTTTCAACAATTACAGCGAATTCTCCTCTTTATTTCATAGGAGACCAAATACGCGCGCCGCCTGGATCCAATTCGGCTCCCATGTATTCTTTCTCTGGGGATAACGACACTGGGATATATAGTAGCGCTGTAAATACTTTAGGATTTGCAACGAATGGATCTTTAGCCTGGTACGTGAATCCTTCTGGGACTTTGTTTGCGAATGGAACATCGCGTTTAGCTATTGCTGGTGGAACCGCATCGGCTCCATCATTAACATTTGGCTCCGACACGAATACGGGTATTTATAGAGCTGGAGAAGACGCGTTACGGATATCCGCTGGCGGGAATGATATTGTCGGGCTTACAACTACCCTATTTTTCTCTAATCAGATTATTGGAATTAATCCAGAAGGAACAAATTCTGCTCCAGCACTTTATCTCGGAGCGGATATAGATACGGGGATATATCATCCCGCAAACAATTCCCTTGGCATAACAACAGCTGGAACATTGGCCTTGAATATACAAGGGGGGCAACAAGTTCAATTCACGGATGGCTCTGTGTCTGCTCCATCCATCTCATTTCTAAACGACATTGATACAGGGATTTATTTAATTGGATCGAATGATCTTGGCCTTGCGGTTAGCGGGACGCTGTTCATGGAATTGACAAACATTTCAGCAAACCCAAGCGTTTTGTTCACCAATGGCCTGGTAGGATCCCCGTCAATATCCTTTATTGGGGACACGAACACGGGTATTTATTGGGTCAATACTGACAACATGGGGTTTGTTGCTGGTGGCGTGGATGTTTTCAACATTGGGCCATCAAGACTTCAACTGGCCCTTCCTATATATGCGCCGAATGGAAGCACAGGCGCACCTTCTTATACATTTTCGTCTGACATAGACACTGGTATCTTCACAGGTGGTTCTGGACGAATAGACCTATCCTCAAATGGAACAAATACGGTGACATTTGAC
>Ga0272441_10009132_pt1 | contig 15420 bp, 4 predicted proteins | sample SSMProp6N_FD_193582 | JGI IMG/M metagenome (GOLD analysis project Ga0272441, IMG submission 193582) | Marine sediment archaeal communities from Little Sippewissett salt marsh, Falmouth, MA, United States - SSM-Prop-6N | ecosystem: Environmental > Aquatic > Marine > Wetlands > Sediment ... | reverse complement strand
GATATAAAAGGCGGTATAGTAGAGGGTGAGCATAAAACGATCCTTACTGTGTATCTGTATCCTCTGCAATATCAAGCCGGTAAATTAGTGTTTGTCAATGAGTATGAAATCCAGATAGACCAGACATCACCTATCCAACCGTTATTTACTGGCGATGCCTATGACTTACTTGTAGTAACCCCAGAGGTATGGATTACAGAGTTAGAACCATTCATTCAGCATAAAGAAAGTCATGGCGTTAAGACAAAAGTGGTTTCTCTTAATGAAATCTATACGGGATACTATTTTTCCTCCAGGGGCAGAGATGATGCAGAAAAAATCAAGTATTTTATTAAAGATGCTCTAGAGAACTGGGGGGTTATGTATGTACTTCTTGTGGGAGGCAGGATACCGGGTATACAGGAAAGCTGGTTTACCCCTGTGCGGTATGCCCATATCGCTCGGCCGCTCACTGGCAGTAATGAGGTAGAGCATCAATATGTGAGTGATCTGTACTTTGCCGATATATATGATGGCATGTACAATTTTTCCAGTTGGGATACTGATGGAAATAATGTTTTTAGTGAATGGGAAAACGGGTTTGGCAAAAAACTTCAAGATGAAATGGATTTGTACCCTGATGTGTACCTTGGCAGATGGGCATGCAGAAGCAAACTTGAATTAAAATGGATACTGGAGAAAACCATACAGTATGAAAATTCCCGGGGAAGCAATACTCTTGTGTTAGTTGGCGGAGATAATTTTGAGCCAGATGGTTTTGAGGGGGAAATCGTGGGTGATAAAACAGCAGAATATCTATCAGGGTATGTGACAGAGAAGGTGTATGCTAGCCAGATGGATGTTACTGCATCTGCAATCAAAGAGGCAGTGAATACTAATGCTGCCTTTATTCATCTTCATGGCCATGCAAGCCCCATGTCGTGGAGTACCCATAAACCCGAAAACTTTGATGTATGGGAAAAGGGGATAGATATCTTTGATTTACCCTTCTTTTTCAATACCGAATACCCCATTGCGGTAATAGGTGGATGCCATACCGCCATGTTTAATGTGAGCATGACCATACATCCGTGGGCACCCCCGGTACCTGAAGGACTTGGGTGGTGGCTCGCCCGCAAATACCAGGGTGGCGCAATAGCTACACTTGGTTATTCAGCCTTCCCTGTGGCAACACCCGGTGAAAGCGGTGACTTGGATGGAGATGGTATCAATGACCCGGATTGCGTAGAGTCAGGGTATGGATATATGCAACTTGAGTTTTTCAAAGCCTATGGTGTCCAGTGGTATCACTATTTAGGGGAATGCTGGCAGTATGCTGTGAGCAGCTACATTGACCATTTTAAGATTCCCTATCTGCGATATCATCTAAATACTCTGCAAGGTTTTGTTATATTGGGTGATCCAAGCCTGAAAATTGGTGGATATCCCTAATTTTTTTTCCTGCCAAGTAGCTATTAGTGAAAAAGAAAAAAGAGGGGGGAAATTTTTTAGCAATATTTTACCCTAGCTAGGTTAAAATGGTTTTCCCCTGGTTTTTTTCTCGAATGGATATTTTTTTGCAGTATTTTTTTTCTGTGCTCCGGTCTTCAGGGATAGTGTAGTGTATCAATTTCTGTTTCATCACCAGTATAACCTGGGCAATACTTAGGAATGTTTCTTTTAGCACACCGGTTATCAGCGATATGTACGGTTCACTGCAGCTCTATGGCAATCACAGGGTTATTCCTAAAAAAAGATGGTTTCTTTGATTGATTCTTGTCTTTTTGAGCATTTGGTTTTAAAAACACATGGCTTATAAGGTATACGGAACGGGAGGACGTTAAATGCGGAAAGAGAGAATAGTAAGTCTAGTGATAACTGCTATTCTACTTTTAGGTACAGTATTATTCGTTATAATCAATAAAGCCGAGGGTGTTGATAGGGCAATAGTCTATGTTGGCGGGGGTGGACCCGGTAACTATACAAGTATCCAAGCAGCAATAGATAATGTTAGTGATGATGACACCGTTTTTGTGTATAGTAGGATATATTATGAAAATGTGATTATTAATAAAACGATAGATCTTGCTGGTGAAGACAAAAACACCACGATTATTGATGGAGGGGGAACTAATACTGTGGTGTCTGTATCCTCTCAGGGGGTTAGCATAAGTGGTTTTACTATACGAACTAGTGGACGGGGTTATTCAGGTATAGATGTTTCTTCTTCAGGTAATACCATAATTAGGGGAAACATTATTGCAAACAACTATCGTGGCATATATATCAATAATTCCAGTAGCAACACTATCATGGGTAATATCATCACGTACAACCATTATTTTGGTATAATCATCTCTGATTCAAGTGGCAACAACAAGATCTATCATAATAACTTTATAAAAAATACATGCCAATCCTATGCTGATGAATGCAACTATTGGGATAATGGTTATCCTAGCGGGGGTAACTATTGGAGTGATTTCAATGGTACGGATATGTATCACGGCCCCACTCAAGATATGGTAGGGAGTGATGGAATTGGGGACACACCCTATAATATAACGGATGATGGGTTTAATATGGACAAGTATCCCTTCATACATCCCTTAATATTTATGAAATTGTTTACGGGTTGGAACCTAATTACTGCTCCATCTAATATTTCATGGACCGCGGAGACCCTGGGCCAGAATGTGAGTGGCTGTAGTGCAGTTACCAAGTTTAATGGAATCTCCCAGGCCTTCATGACCCATATTGTTGGGACACCCTATGATGATTTTCCCATCCTGGCAGGCGATGGATATTTCATTTTTGTGGCCATGGACAGTGTTTTTTGCATACGGGATGTACTGATACTGAGTGATAATGTGACCCTCGAGTATAATTGGAATCTGATAGGGTGGTATCAGAACTATTCTACCACGGCTGAATCCGTGGGTCAGGATATTACAGACTGTACAGTTGTCAGTATGTTTGATGCCGTGGAACAGACATTTGTGACCCATATTGTGGGTACCCCCCATGATGATTTTTGTATAGAGAGAGGAAGGGGATTATTCGTATATATTGATAAAAAGCTACCCCGGATTTTTAATGTATGTGATTTTCCTGATCCTCAAGATGAGGGAAGATATGTGAACATAACTTGTGATGCCACGGGCAATACGTATGTGGACATCGTGAAGGTAAACATCACCTATCCTGACCTAACATGGGGGAATTACACCATGAAACAGATAAAACCAACAGACACATACTACTATAACACCACATATGAAAATGTTGGACTTCATTCCTATTTTATTTGGTGTAATGATACGGAAGGCATTGCAAACATGTCAACAGGTCACTCATTCACAATAAATGACATAACCCCTCCAGAGATAACAGATATCATGGACACTCCAGATCCACAAGTCAATGGCAGCTGGGTGAACATTACCTGTATGGTCATTGACAATGCAGAGCTGCAGACAGTAACAATTAACATTTCCTGGGAGGGCTATCCATTTTACGATGTGCCTATGCACCCGGGTTCCGGGAACACCTTTTATTACAATATCTCCTATAGCCTACTTGGGCAATGGACCTATTTCATCTATGCTAATGACACCAGTGGCAATGCCAACACATCAATAGGATATACATTCAATATCATAACAGATACATCACCTCCCATGATAACCATAAATTTTGCGGGGAATACAAGTGACTGGGGAGGACCATACCATATACCTCCTCAAGAAAATGGATCACTATGTCCACATGGGTACTATACAAACGACAGTCTCCAACACGAAGACTGGATATATATAAACTGCACGGTAACAGACCAGAGCACAGTATCAGCAGTAAAACTTCACCTCTGGGATATAACAACAGATACATGGTCAAACAACACAAGCTTGGCACCCGCAGGGGGCCCCTATTATGAAGTGATAACAAACAATCTAAGCAACCACAAATACAGCTTTGACATATATGCAAAAGACCAACACAATAATGAAAAAACTATCTGGTGGAACAAGACAGTTCTAGGGGGAACAATTGGTAGACGGTATGTAACACTTAACGGAAAAACAGATAACATAGATTACAAAATATTTTATTTCAAAAATCTAACATATGGAGCCTTAGATGTTAACAACAAAGATAGATTGCACCATGACCAGGGTACGGATGGAACAGTAAATGATACGGGAAAACTAGAAGGAACCCTTCCGGGTGAAACACTTGAAGCATTATGGTGTGCATACTTTGTAGGCGGAACCATAGACGACACTCTCTGTGCGGAGGATGGCTGGAAACTAGAAAACTATCATTATCATGTATGGTCATCACTCGCGACAGAAGATACACACAAACAATTATATTGGGTAAGAACAAGAGATAAATTTAAATATGGTGATGAATGCTGTGGATATGACAAAACACATTTGTCTAACTCGACTGCAATAACAAACATTACTGTACCAAACAACCCGGCCCAAGACGAGCCGCCATATCTGTATTTTAATAATATCTACCGGCTCAACAGCGGCACTGTACCGGTAACCAATACAACCGTGAATAATTTTACAGACAATAGTATATATGAACTAAGTTTTGCAATTGAAACATATGCATTTGCACTGGAATACCCCTGCCCCAGTCTTGCATTCAATAGGTCAATGCTGTCCTATGTGATACTCAATGTGCCAGATAACAACACATTAAACAATACACATGGGGACACGGACAATGATGGACTCAGTGACTGGACAGAGATCTATGTAATTTTCACAAATCCGTTCGTAGCTGACACGGACAACGATGGATACAACGACTGCTATGAATATAATTTGGGGACTGACCCAAATAACTATACAAATTATCTCCCCCCTGTGTGATTTTGTCCTTTTATGATTTTTTTACAGGTTAGAGAAAAATGTTATGTTTGAAAGTGTTTAAATAGACATTAAGTATCCTTTTTTCTTGGTTAATATGATAAGGAACCTTGCTAAAAAAGGATGGATAATAGGGCTTATTTTTTGTGTTTCTGTAACGTTTCTATCCAGTATGCTTACCTGTGATGCTGGTACACAGGCATATTATACTGTGAATCCCTATTTTTCCAATAATGGCCCTGAACAAAATGTGGATTTGTATATCAATGATGTGTATATGGAAACTGTCTGGTCGTGTGCATATTGTAGTATGCCTTTTAGTAGTGGGGCTGCACCAGAGGGGTATCATACCTTTGAGGCGATTGGACAGGATTTTGGCTATGCTACCCGTACAGAGTATATTTATTATAGCCATCAGTCTGTGAACATAGGGGAATTAAGCCAAAGCCTAACCATGGTCACTGTTCAGCCTTACGCAAACATTGATGGTCCGGCCCAATATGTTGATTTGTATGTGGATGGCCTATTGATATCTACTGATTATGTCATCCCGGGGTTATTGGCTCAATTTGTTGTGGATGTCACAGTTGGGTATCATACTTTTACAATTCAGGGATGGGATTATGGAAGTGCAACTCTTAATACCTACTGTTCAACTAATAACCAATATATTGATGTGGGAAATGTAGGTCAACCTGTGGTATATGTTGATATAAAGGCATATAATGATGGACCGGCACAAGGAGTCTCCCTCTATATTGACTCAGTAACCACGCCCCTAGAAGGATCCGCAAATGCCCATAGCTATGTCTGGTTCAATGACATCCAGGTCACGATAGGAACCCATGATTTCCAAGTAGTCGGATGGGACTTTGGCAATCCCCCCGTGTACTCCATCTACTGTTCTGCTAATAACCAGGTTATTGACACAGGAACCTTGGCTCAGCCCCAAATATATGTTGATATAAAGGCATATAATGACGGTCCTGCACAAGGAGTCTCCCTCTATATTGACACAGTGACCACTCCCCTGCAGACATCCGCAGGAGCTTATAGCTGGGTATGGTTCAATGACATCCAGGTCACGATAGGAACCCATGATTTCCAAGTGGTCGGATGGGACTTTGGCACCCCTCCTATCTATTCAATCTACTGTTCATCCAACAACCAGATCATTGACACAGGAACCCTCACCCAAACTATGGTGTCTGTTGACGTTTATGCCGATAACATTGGTCCTGCCCAATGGGTAGATATGTATGTGGATGCTGAGCAATCACCCAGATTATCTATGTTAGCTGATACCAATAGCACGGTATGGTTTAGAGATATTTCTGTTACTCCAACCTATCATGAATTTACCATAGAGGGGAGAGACTTTGGATCTGTCTGGGATGGAGCAGAATGCCAAGTTAACGGTCAAGATATTTATATTGGACAATTAAATCAGTCCATAATTCTTGTTCATATATATGTCCTTAATTCTGGCCCTGCTCAACAGGTTGACCTTTACGTTGATAATGACTATCCTGCGACATCATCACTTCTAGCAAATGCTAATAGCGAGGTGTGGTTTATGAATATTCCAGTTACGAAAGATTATCATGGGATTGAAATTTATGGAGATGATTTTGGATCTGCCAGTCTATATATGGTTGATTGCCAATTTAGTGGCCAAGAAATTTATGTTGGTGAACTAAAACATCTTCCTCCATACTGTTCTCTAAGTGCAAATACAAATAGGGGTCCTTCGCCATTGAATGTAATCTTTTCATTAGATATACTTGTTTTCGACGGGTTTATTACTTCATGGTCATTAGACATAGATGACGATGGGGTTGCTGAATATTCAGATGCGAGTAGTTATCCTCCTGCTACACTGCAATACACCTATTCAGATCCGGGGATTTATAGGGTAAAACTTGAGGCAATTGATGAGTATGGTAAGATAAACAGAGCTTACACCCTTATTACTGTACTCACGGATGATAACCCTGTGGCATTATGGAATTTTGACCAGGAAGGAGGCAACATTGTATATGATAGTTCGGGTAATAATAATCAGGGGATAATATATGGTGCACAATGGACAAAGGGTATTTCTGGGAATGCGTTATATTTTGATGGAACCAATGATTATGTAGCCGTCAATGATTCTGACAGCCTAGATGTTACAACTGGGATCACTATTGAGGCATGGATAAAACCCTCACTTGTTTCATCTTCATATATCGTTTCAAAGCTTAATCCAACAATTGGGGGAGGTGTTTATACACTTGATATTTATCCTGGAAAAACAAGAGCGATATTACAAAAAGAGGGTGGGGGAAGTACCGATTACGGTGCCAGCGGGACCTCATCTATCAAGGCGGATATCTGGCAGCATCTTGCGGTAACTTGGGATGGAGCCATAGTAAAAATTTATTATAATGGTCGTCTGGATGGAACAAGTTTATTTAGTGGCCAAATAGCCACGAGTACTGGTTCACTTATCATTGGAAAGTATCTAAATCAATATTTTAAGGGCTATATAGATGAAATTCGCATCTATGATTATGCCTTAGATGAGAAACAGATTCGAATCCATGCTCTTCCTGCTACAGTATTTATCGATGACGATTATACTGTTTTGACTCCAGGATGGAATTATACCCATTTTAGCATCATTCAGGATGGGATTCATGGGGTTGCTGTAAATGGAACACTTTATGTCTCACCGGGTCAATATATTGAAAATCTACAGGTTTATAAATCGGTTAGTCTATTAGGTGAGGATAAAAACGTAACCATTATCGATGGCGGGGAGATTTTTAATGTTATCAGTGTTACTGCCGATTGGGTTACTATTAATAATTTTACGATCCGAAATAGTGGCCGAATATTTCCGGGTGTCTGCGGAATCGTAATTGTATCTCATCATAATACCATTACCAACAATAACATATACTCAAATGAGGCTATTGGGATATCGGTAACTTCTTCAAACAAGAATATATTCTCCCGAAATCTCATAACAGATAATGGTTTCGGAGGTATCCAATTACTTGGTTCCCATAACAACGTGATTACAAATAATGTTATTTCAAATGTTACTTATGGTGGCGAAGGGGGAAGCGGCATTTGGCTTTGGGAATGCACAAATAATACCATTGTGGATAATACCATCTTCAATAATCCTAGCTATGGTATTGATATTGGTAATTCTCAGGATAATACAGTCATTAATAATAGTTGCTCTCAAAACGATCTAGGCTCAATATCTCTCTATAATTCAAGTTTCAATATCATAGAATGGAATAATTGTTCACAGAGTAAATATGTATGGTACTGGAACAATAGTGCATATTGGGAAGGGTATGGAATAACCATATATTGGCATTCTGATAATAATAGTATTCAAAATAATACATGTGCAGAGAACTTTTATGCGGGTATTGAGATATATTCCTCCATTGGTAATATTGTTTCCAATAATGAGTGTTCTTTTAATGATTATGATGGGATTGTGTTGAGAAACGCAAGTAATACCTTGGTTTCCAGTAATACTTGTTCAGATAACTATAATTATAGTGGTATAGTACTAATCAAGAATTCTGAAAACAACACAATCACAGCAAACACCATTACAAACAGCAACGATGATGGCATATATCTCGATGATTCCAGCAACAACATGATTACAGCAAACACCATTACAAACACCAATTCTGATGGCATAGACCTTTATAATTATTCTAGCAACAACGAGATTAGTGGGAATACCATTACAAACAGCAACGATGATGGCATAGATCTTGATGATTCCAACAACAACATGATTACAGCAAACACCATTACAAACAGCAACGATAAGGGCATACAAAGCTATTATTCAAGCAACAACATGATTACAGCAAACACCATTACAAACAACACATTGGGCATATACCTTGCTTATTCAAGCAACAATATAATCTATCATAACAATTTCATAAATAACTTAGAACATCATGCTACTACAAATGCTACTGGAGTGAATACTTGGGATGATGACTATCCTAGTGGTGGAAACTACTGGGATGATTATACGGGCATTGATGCTAATGATGACCATATTGGTGATACACCTTACCCCATAACTGGGGGAAACGATCTAGATAGATATCCACTGATGATGACTTATAATTTAATAATAAATCAATTACCCGCCTGCACACTCACCGCAAATCCCACCAGTGGAACACCACCCCTCACCGTCACCTTCACCCTCACCGCCAGTGACCCCGATGGCACCATTGCCACCTGGACACTGGACACCAACAATGACGGCACACCCGAATATTCTAACTCTGGGTCACCTCCATCAACACAGCAACACACCTACACAACCGTGGGCACCTATACCACAAAACTCACCGTCACCGATAACCAAGGATCAACAGCCAGTACCACAAAAACCATCACGGTGAGCCAACAATCACAAAACCAGGTACCCACCTGCACACTCACCGCAAATCCCACCAGTGGAACACCACCCCTCACCGTCACCTTCACCCTCACCGCCAGTGACCCCGATGGCACCATTGCCACCTGGACACTGGACACCAACAATGACGGCACACCCGAATATTCTAACTCTGGGTCACCTCCATCAACACAGCAACACACCTACACAACCGTGGGCACCTATACCACAAAACTCACCGTCACCGATAACAACGGAGCAATCAATATAGATGCAACAGCAATAACTGTTAATCAGGAAGTAACAAATCAGTCACCTGTCGCTAATTTTACCTACTCAAGAGACGGACAGATGGTAACATTCATTGATGATTCAACAGATCCCAAGGGAATTATTACCGGATGGTACTGGGATTTTGGTGACCAGAATTATTCTACCATACCAAACCCGACCCATGAATACCAAAAAGATGGAAACTATACTGTAAAGTTGACAATTATCGATAGTATTGGTGAAACCTATAGTTGCACTCGCACAATCACCGTTGAAAGGGGAACGGGGGATGGAGACGATGGCGGCATACCTGGCTTTGACGTATGTCTGCTGATAATTGGGTTACTAGCGGTATTAATGGCCATAAATAAAAAGAAAAACAGGAATACTTGAGATCACAGCTTTTGATCAATCCAGGAAGGAAAAGCATATTCTCTCTACCCAATTTTTTTTATCTTTTTTTCTGGTTTCCTTATCGTAGTCACTCATTTTTTTCCAGGTGAACCGGTCGCCACAGCCCAGGGAGATAAGGGCAATACATTACACCTGGGTGACACGTCCCTGGGAATCAATCCCGATGAGTTTTCTGTAATGGATGGAATAGAGATGACTTTTTTTTTCTGGTGTTCCATGGATCGCCATGACCGTTCCCACATATAGAGTGTGATCCCCTGCTTTCATACTGTCTGTGACCCGGCATTCATAGGCCACAGTTGAACCTTTGATAAGGGGTGGTTTTACCTTTTGTGAAGGAATGGATATAAAGCCTGTCTTTTGGAATTTATCGATATCTCTCCCTGATTTTTTTCCACACAGCCAGGCACCTTGGGATTGCTCCAGGGAGGGGAAACAAAGAACAAATTCCTTGCAATATTCGATACACTCATGGGAATAACGGTCTTTCCCGATACTGATAGCGATCATGGCGGGCTGCCAGGAAACAAATGTCCACCAGGCCAATCCAATAATATTTGCCTTTCCTTTCTTATCCAGGGTCACCGCCAAGACATAGGGATATGGTGAACCCAGTTCAATGGCCTCATCCCATGACACATCCCTTAATAGGGGGGCGATATCTGTATTCATATGATGAAGATAGTAAGTGGATACAAATAATTTATCCCTACATTTTCTTATCGTAAGAGATAATGCTGTCCCCCCCCTCTCTTTGTCTTTTCTGGAAAATAGTTACAAAGGCCGGGTTTGTTTTTTCTCAAAAAAATTATGGATTTTCTTATAAAAAAAGCTATAGACACATAAAATAGCAATCACCAGGACCACTAGATACAAACCCAGATTGGGGCCCCAGGTTGACGGAAGAAAGACAGATTCTTGAAGACCAGGGATGGTGGTCTCAAGTGAATCACTGCCCATAAAACTACCCACGGTCACGGTTGTTAATTGATCCATGGCGTAATAAAAAATAATTACAGCAAGCAACAGGAAGAAAATACCCAGGAAGCGAAAGATGGTGATCAGTCGTTTATATGTTTTGATAAATACCCCCAGGAAGAGGAGAAGACTGACACCAATGAGTAGATAGGTAAGCATTCCCAATGCCAAAGTGAATGCCTCATCAGGAACCGTGCTGACCTCTCCCCCAGATACGGTGGAGGTGGAGGTATGGGTAATCAGTTTAGGAGGGATAAGATAGGTTTGAGTGGTTGTGGATATATCTCCCTCGTCCCCTTGGAGTGTCCACCAGGGAACCACCAATGATATCAATAGGATACCAATAATAAGAAACCGGAGAGCAAAAGTGAAACGTCGCTTCCAGATCATATACACCAGGGATAAAAGGATAATGATAATCCCCACATACAAAAAGAAGGTATGCAATAGGGACTCTTGAGTGGTGACAATATCAAGATTTTTATCACTCCGAAGGGTGACCAGTTGATTGGCAATCTCCTCATCGCCTCCAGTATTCCCATAGATTACAAGATCATAGTCACCTGGAGGAAGCAGGATTTCCACTTTCCCCGTATCATCCAAGGAAACCTCTTTTTTTTCTCCTTTTCGGTTTACTGTAAGCGTTCCCCCTGAGAGAGGATAGCCATGGGAATCAAGAGTGGAGACCTGTAAGGGAAATTCGGCAGGAAAACATATCTCTCGGGAACCATCACTGGGGATCTCAATGGTTTCTTCAACAACAACTGACTTATATCCCATCCGTAGGGTATAGACCCCGGATAGTAAGCCATGAAACACATATTCCCCAAGCGTTACCTTTTCCCCATAGATGGAATGGGCGGTACTCATGACGGAACTGGTAAGAAAAGGATTCACCTCTATTATGGGAGGAAACCCCCAGGTGTCCACCAGCCGAAGATTAAAAGGATAAACATCAAGGACATACTCCTCCCGAGGGGGTGCCAGATTGTGACGAAGAGAAAGATGAATTTTTTTTTCATCAATGACAAAACCCTGATAGTGCACCTGGAGAGTATACCGTTGAAGTGGATACCGTGGTCCTGCTAGGATGGCAGTGCCATTGCTATCAGAGCATGTGGTGGCAATGGTGACGTTATCAGCGAGAAGGGAAAACATGACATCGGAGAGTCCTTCCCCATATTGATCCAGTGCGGAAAAGGTGATGATGCCCTCAGTGACAGTGGGGATATGTATGGTGGTATCCCGGGTGAAATCAAGGATATAGAAACCGATATAGTGTCGATCGTTCCAGATGAGGGGATTTTCTCGATAGACCTTGATGACGTAGCGTCCGGGTGCAATGGAAGGAAACACGATTTTTTTAAACACTGAGTGATTTTGCCAATCAAAAAAACCCACTGCCATCTGTATTTTTTCCCAGAGTGTAGTGTTCTCAAAATTAAAATCAGTTGTTTCCGCAAGAGGTAAACGGCCCACTGATCCCATGGAGGATAACTCTGTGTCCCTATACAATTCTGCAGAGAGATATGAAAAGTTTTTCCCCAACACTGCGGAAAGAGCAGCCCCCAGGGGAAAGGAACGCCCGCCATGGACAAAAACAGTGAGATTGTACCGGTCTTCTTTTTCCACCTCGGATAGATTTACAGGGAAAACCGGTCGAAGAGGGGAGAGCTTCTGGAAAAAAGATGATTCTTGATCTATTGCTGTATATCCCCCGGTTTCCGTGGTGAAAAAATCGACATGGAAGGATACCTCGGTTCCTGTGGGTAGCTGGGTATTGTGTTCCCCGCCACGTTCATAGGAGTTACGGGTTGCTATCACTTGACCGGCATCTGCCTCTAAGCCTGGAAGTTTGACATATTGTTTGGTGGATGCCTTGACCTGCAACCCATCTAGTTCACCCTCCAGATATCCCAAAGAGGAATCAAAGATAAATCCATGGGCATTCCCGGTAGAAGGATCATCTACAGATATCCAGGCATGGGAACCTAAATCCTGGTCATCAGTGGTGGATAAAAACCAGTCATGAATGGAAGTATCAGGATCCGTGGTCATGGAATATTCTCGAATGATGCCCTCTTCACTATAGAAATGAAGAAGAGGAAGGATTTCCCCCGTGTTCATTTTGTCAATGGTGGCACTCCGAGCCTTAAAGGTCAACAAGCCACTATACATGGGGTCTTCTTCTTGATCACCCTGGATGGTAATGGTTTCCTGGACACGGTGATGCACCGTGACGATGAGACGCTGCAAAGAAAGGGGAGCATAGTAATAGGTATAGATGTTATCGGTCTTCACAGTGCCCTCAGGTGACAGAGCCGATATCCGAACCCGGGTCATCAAATTTCCATCCACCAGTATCTCCTTGGAGATATTTTTTGCCCAGGCCGATCCCGTGTTTTCCTGGGATCCATCATCGATACTATAATAGAGGGAAAACATACCCATTTGGTCACCATTCATGGTCTCAAACTCGGTGGAATTAGGATTCATTTTGATCACAAAATTAGCTACCCCATTTCCCAAAAGGACTCCCTTTTGACAAATGCCATAGGTGACATAGCCATCTTGGGAGATTTTGTAATAGTCAAAATCAATTTTTTGTCCCGGTATGGGTTCAAAAAAATAATGTGTATCCTCAATAGCTATATGGTCAGGATAGGACACACCCACTGTTTCATGATCATCATAAAAGAGATAATATTTTTCTTTCCCTGTTGCAGTACAGGGAACTAAAAAAACTATGTTGCATCCGGAGAGATGGCTGTCATCCATGAACTCTAAGTCATAGACCTGGGAGTCCAGTTCTTCGAGACCTGATCCCCCATCCATGGCCACCCGGATGGAATGCAGGGTTTCATTGTGTGCCCAACAAGGATAGGGAAAGTCAACATGGATATCAATGGGTTGATGGAGCGCGCCAGGTTGGCTGGTATCAATGGGAAGGGAGATCTCTTGTCGATGGGAAAAATCCTGAAAGGAAGACGCATGAACAAGTGAGGGTAAAATAAGGGTGTGTCCCGGAAGAAGAAAGGCAAGAACAATACCTATCATGAGAATTTTTTTGGCTGATACACCGTTCATGCAAACCGTTAATTTTCTCCCTTATATTTATATCTTTTTACGTTCCTTCATGGCATCTTTTCCCTTGCTTTTAAATTTGATAAAGAATATTTATATAGAGATAGAGCATAGTTATAGGTGAGGTGAAAAAGTTAATGAAAGTATCACGAATAATGAAGATAAGTATTTGTATATGTGCCTTGGTGCTTGTGGGAGCAGCCCTGTTAACTCCCTCTTTTACCCTGCTTGATACACAAAAGAGCATACAGAAGGAAACCCTGCCGAATCAGGAAAAGGCATACCAGATGACTATCCGTGATGACAGCAGTATGTTTGATTATCCTGAGGAAACATTTTCCAGTGTGGAAGCACTCTCCTATGACACCTTTTATTCACCTACGGATGAAACAGTGAGTGCTGTTCTACAAGAACAAAATGATGCCGGGTACAGTACCGATACCGGTGACAGCCTCATCCGGGGACTTCCCCTCTATCCCAATGAACATATGGATGGTACCCCGGGAAGATCATTTATGGGTACCCTTGATCCCGCGAACCGGGATGATGAGGACTGGTACCGATTTACTGCCTGTGAGGGACAAACAATCCAGGTTTCCCTAAGCACCCCAGAGGATTATGATATTGAGGTGACCAATACACGGGGTGAACCCGTTGCCACACCCTATACTGTTGAGGCAACTGGCACCCATTTCATGGGGATCACGGCCAGTGAAGAAGCAGGCACGGCTGATTATACTTTTACCCTTACTGTCTCAGGACAAAATGATGCCGGCACCAATACGGATGCAGGAAACACCATTGATGCCGCCATTTCCCTAACCCCAGGGACATATAGCGGCTATCTTGATATGGAGGACCCCATGGACTGGTACAGTTTTAGTGCCAACACAGGCCAGGGAATCTTCATAGACCTTGAAGTCCCCAAAAGATCATCCAGTTTCCCCTCCTCAGATTTTGATGTCTATCTATATAATCCCCAGGATCAACTGGTTCACCAGGGCAACTATTATGGGGATGACACCATTGAATATCCCGCAGATGTCTCAGGAACATGGAAAATTAAGATTGATATTTTCCCGGGATGGGATACCACAAAATGGCCCAGTGATTATTACCTGTACGGATCCGGGGCATATACCCTTGATCTAGACATTGGAGGAACCGCCCCAGCACCACCCAGCATACAGCAACCCGAAATTGTTCCCGTGGCACAAACATTTAGCATCCCTAATGACCCTGACAGCAATCGGGATGAATATACGTATCTTGCCGCTATCCCTGCTGCCAACTATCTCCAGGATGCCACCCGGTATGTTTCCCCCATTATTTACACGGGTGATACAACACCTACCCATT
>Ga0272441_10009130_pt1 | contig 15423 bp, 20 predicted proteins | sample SSMProp6N_FD_193582 | JGI IMG/M metagenome (GOLD analysis project Ga0272441, IMG submission 193582) | Marine sediment archaeal communities from Little Sippewissett salt marsh, Falmouth, MA, United States - SSM-Prop-6N | ecosystem: Environmental > Aquatic > Marine > Wetlands > Sediment ... | reverse complement strand
CCCACTCGGTACGGTATTCTTCGCACATAGTCCGCCTGAATAGATTTGCCAAAAATATTCAAAGCGTGCAGGATAGCGGACGAATAGCTGAAGGGTATCTTCAGGAATCTCTTTCCCTGATGCAGCGGATCCGGGAGATTGCAGTAACAGGCGCCCAGGGTACTTTCACAAATCAGGAAAAGGGCTATATGGCCGAAGAGGTTGATCAGCTTCTTCAGGAATTTATAGAGCTTGCAAATGCCCAGTCAGGAAACGGTACAATGCTGTTTTCAGGCGATAATGTTTTTGCAAAACCTTACAGGATTTCAATGGGCCATGTCACGGGCAGCCCTGGAGAGGTTATTACTTCTGTTGATTATGTGGGAACAGTAAAAAAGAATTTGGTAGAAATATCTGAAGGCAGTTTCATTGAATCAAATTTCCCGGGAAATATGATTTTCTGGGCTGAGCAGCAGCAGTTGATTTCCGATAGGGATGCATCTGCGTACCAGGTCCTCGAGGATTCTTCTATACGGATTGATGGAAAGGAGATTCCTCTTAAAGCAGGTGACACGGTTCATGCTATTATCGCTAAAATAAACGACTCCGGCGCGGCTGTAAAAGCTAAAATGGATCCTGTTCAGAACTCTCTTGTACTTCAGACAACGATTCCGCATCAGTTATGGATTGAGGATGGAGTGAACGGGACTGTTTTTAAAGATCTTGGTGTGCTTTCCTCTGTGGGCTCCCTTGCTCCGAACAATATTTCGCCGGATGCACGGCTTAGCGGCGGTTCTACTTTTGATATGATTATTCACCTCAGGGATGCGCTGTACAGGGGCGATACGATTGATATCGGAGGTTCCGGACTGAGGGGAATTGATTCAGCGATGAATAATCTTCTTACGTCTCTTGCTGAACTTGGTGCGAAGGATAAGAGACTGGAAACTGTCGGTGAACGAGTTGCTTATGAAATTCCGGAGATGATACAGCGGAATTCAAAGGAGGTTGATCTTGATCTCTCTGAGGCAATTACGGAATTGAAGATGCTTGAATATTCCCATAAAGCAGCTCTGCAGACTGCGGGAAGGATTCTTCAGCCGACACTTCTTGATTTTTTGAGGTAATAGATGCTTGTACAGACAAAACCATACGGGAAAATAGAGGTTGATGAACGCCAGAAAATATTTTTCCCTTTCGGTATTCTCGGATTCGAAAATTTAAAAAATTATGTACTGATGGATGCAAAGCAGCAGCCTTTTTACTGGCTGCAGTCCCTTGATGTCCTGGAGATTGCGTTTGTTCTCATTAATCCTTTTGTCTTCCGGCCGGATTATTCCCTGGATATTCCTGATGAAGAACTCATTGAAATAAAGATAGAAGGAAAGGATGATATTTTAGTATTTGCTATAGTTACGATTCCGGAAAATCAGAGTAAAATGACGGCTAATCTACAGGGGCCTATAATTATTAACAGAAGGTTAAAAATCGGCAGGCAGGCAATTTCTACGAATTCAAAGTGGAAAATCCGGCATCAAATACTGGAAGAACTTTCAGCTGTAAAAGGATAGATAATGCTGATTCTTGCCAGAAAAGTGAATGAAAGCATAATAATAGGTGATCAAATCGAAATATCAATAATTGATATTAAAGGTGATCAAGCCAAATTAGGAATAAAAGCCCCGAAAAATGTAAAAGTCTACAGAATGGAAGTATATGAAGCAATTCAGGCTGAAAATAAAGCTGCTGCCATGGCCAATCCCAATAGAATCCCCGATTTGGAAATACCGGGCTCTGTAAAAGACAAAGACAAAATATAAGATTATTTCTCATCTGCAAGGCCGACAATACGGGCGGGAAGGGGAATCATCTCTTCAGAAATAGCTTAGGGATATCCTTTCCAGTTCCGCCGTTCATTATGGAATAAAGCAGTATCTTATGCCATAGGGTTTGGATATGAAGTGTTATCATTAAATTGGCGGTTACGGCAGGCTGTTCCCGTTTGGAAAATTATTTTTCCTGCTGCGGTCTCTGCCTCAGGAGCAGAATTGGTGTTATGTTCTTTCAAATGGTTTTCCCATGCGGTTAATTTCAGCTTCACTTTTACGAAGGTAAATCGGGCTTGCGGATTTGTCAGAAGGACCTGATTCATGAAAAATTGCTTCTCCGCAGGAAATAATACTCCTGCTAATACCCTTGTCAAAGAGAGGGTCAATTTTAATGTTTTTATTTGAATTGATATTTGAAAAGAGTGTTACGGCCCCAGGTCCAGTCAGTAATACGGATGAGAATCGGGAGCATTCGTCAAGGAGTTTATCAGGTTCTATATCAAGATAATTTGATATCTGCTTTCCCTTCTGATAAAAACCGGCATAGAATCGTCCTTTTTTAGCATCAAGTACCGGAACTATAATTTCATCAGTACAGGAGAAACTGAAGGCCATTGCATCAAGGCTTGGGACGAGCACGTAGGGTATGCCCAGGCCATAAGAAAGCCCTTTTGCAGTTGATATACCTATTCGAAGGCCCGTGAAGGATCCGGGACCTCGGGAACATGTAATAAGATCAATTTCCCCGGGGATAATTCCCATATCTTTGAGCATTGTATTGATTAAGGGCATCAAGGTCTGGGCATGCTTAAGTCCATCGAACTTATTTATTTCATGATACCGTATGCCGCTTTTTATACAAATACTGAGAGTTTCTCCGCAGGTGTCAAAACCAAGTATTATTTTCATAGATCAGCACCTTCGATTTGTATTATCCTGCTTCCATCGGTATGGATATGTATCTTTACCTGTATTGTGCCCGGGGGAAGAATCTGTTTGATTTTTTCTCCCCATTCTATCACAGTAATACCTTCAGAGTAGAGATAATCTTCACCGCCGATGAATTCGAATTCTTCAGGGGAATCCAGCCTGTATACATCAATATGAAAAAAAGGTACATCCCCATGATACTCATTAATAAGTGTAAAACTCGGGCTTGTTATACAGTCAGATACTCCAAGTCCAATGGCCATGCCTTTTACAAAGGTTGTTTTTCCAGTACCTAAAAGACCGTTGAGAATAATTACGCTTCCGGGATGAAGCACCTTAGCAAAATGTTTCCCTGCAAGAATTGTTTCTTCTGATGAATGGGTGATGATTTCTTTCAGTTCAGCTCCCCCTGTTTCCCGAGATCTTCTATAAATGCTTTCAGGGATCGTATAACAGGAACGAGGGGGTAATCAAGATCATCTAAAATATTGATTTTTATAGAGGGTGCACCATGGGCTTTTTCTTCATAGATAAATGAGATTTTAATTTCTATAATATTGCCCGGATAAAGTTCAAGTAGAGCCTCTCCTGTATAATTCCGCAGATACACTATTTCTTTATTTTCATGAGATAGATTGTTGATCTTGATTACTTTCATGGTTTTGCTTTGTTAACAGCCTGATCTTCAAGTTCGTATACAAAGGAATTGATTTGATTCAGATATTTTCTTGAAACCCGGGTAAATTGAGTGTGCATAACAGCTCCTACGGGTTTTAGTTTGCGGATACCTTTTACCTTGCCGAAGGCTGTTACCTGGTTTCGTTTCAGTGCCTCGAACTCAACTTTTATAAGGTCCCCCTTTCTTAAAGGAAAATTAGTCCGGATACTGCATCCGCCTGCTGAAACGTCAAGTATTGTACCTAAAGCGCCCCGTTTATCAGAAATAACTGCCTTTTTTTGTGCATCTTTGCCTACACCGACTGTTACCACCTTAACAGGATAAAAATACGCAGGTTTTTCGATCTCTTTTCTCCGGTACCGGCGCTGCTGAATCTGGATAATGGAATTGGAATGCTGAATAAGAAGGCTTGATGTGTTTTTAATTGTGTTATACCCCAAAGCTTTTGATTTGAAAGTGTATCCCTGGCCGTTTTCTTTAAAAAAATAGGCTTGAACAGGCATCCATTTCCGCCACCGCGTAGGGCTCCCCTTTTCATCTGAAGGCACTTTAACGCTGAAAGCGTCTTTAAGGTTTGAGGTTACATATGTTTTATACCGTCCTCCTGTCTCAGGAGATACAACGATACTTTGGTTGTTTTTAAGCTGTTTGGTTGTTGCATAGACAGTTTTCTTTTGAGAATTCCTTTCGATAAGCTGTTTTATATGATAAATGGTTAATTTTTCAGCTTCTTTAACGTCATTTGAAGCAACCTGGTGATCAATTTCCCGTATACCTTTCTTGAGTATTGTGTCCAGGAAAGTAGTGTTTTGCAGTAGAGAAAAGGGATTCTTTATCTCAAACCGGGAGATGAGATGTTCCAGTGTAGAGATATGCGGGCCGGAGAGACCGAGACTGCGGGCTTTTTTCCGGAACATTTTCTGACTGTACCGGGCCGGAGGTTTGCCGCTTTTTATTGCATTGGATCTGGAGCGCATTCGTGAAATGACTATTATTACAATTATTAAACACGCAAAGGCGGCTAGACCGATGTAAATAGCGTTTGGATTGCCGCCTTTCTTAAAACCTTCATAACGCATTTGCAGTAAAATAAAATTCAACACTTTTATAAATCTCCGGAATTATTATCTGACTGGTTTAAGCTCTCCAAAGTTCTGATTAATTCTTCAAGCTGGGGTGCTATTTCATATTCTAATAAATCTCCAATAAGAACACTATCATTCGCCTCGAATGCTTTAAGCAGTTCAGATAGAATACTGTTCAGATTCTGATAGAAATCAGTGAAATTCTTATTTCCTATTGAGAGGTCCTTTTCATTAAGGATTCCGTAGTCTTTCAGAATAGGATAAAGACGGATGATTTTTTGCGAAAGTTCTGAAAATTTTATAATTACATTCATAGCCTGTCTGTCCTTACCGGTCTGAAGAAGGACAGAGACATCACTAATCTCAAAAATAGAACTTTTTAAAAGACGAGCTGTAAGAAGAACTTCTCTAAGGGGGTTTGCAAGCTCACGGATCCTGTTATGAAAAATAGTTTTTATCTGATTTATAACTGTTAAAATCTGACTTCTATTATCTTCTCGATAATCAGTATCGAGAATTCCGCTTTCCTGTATCATGGTATCTAAAAAGGCGGCATCACTCACTGCAAAATTGCCTGATGAGAGAGAACAGAATAGAAAAGCTGGTTTTAATATCCGAATATGAGGTGATAAGATCCTTTATTCTGTTAAGGTCATTTTCAGATACTGCAGTATGCAGATAATTAAAATATTCAAAGAGAGTTTCGAAAAGAGATATTTTTGCCTCAATTGAAGATTGTACAGTGAGATCGATTTGTCCGATATCTTCTATTGGAGTTGTGCCTTTTTCAGAAATATGATTCAAAGGGATAGATGTTTTATCTGCTGAGATGTCTGTAATGATAAATCCGGTACCATCGAGCCAGGATTGTACTCCGAAGATGACATCTTCGAGGGTTTTTTCATTCTCTAGGGTAAAATCAATTTGTTTCTGATTTATTGTAATCTGCACAAAAATCTCCTCTCTATATAATAATGCATATTACTGATTTTTCGAATTACTTGTTTGAAAATTATCCAAAGCCTGGGAAGTTTGTTCAAGATTCTCTAATGCCCCTTCCATAAGACTGTATTTTTCTCGCAATTCCTGCTCCTTCCTCTCAAGCCTGGCAGTATAATTTTCTATATCTCTGTTTGACCGGGCAATTTGGGAGTCAAGATTCTGCACAGTCACGGAAATAATTCCCCCGTTCCGAACATAAGCTGAAACATTTGTATCAGCTGCGTAAGCAACTCCCGTATCAATTATAAGATCTCCATCACTGTCTTTGCCGAAGAGTTCCTGGATGCCTTCATGTTTTGATTCGATTGCGCCATCGAGTTTTTCTTCATCTATCTCGAGGTATCCCCGCAGTCTCGTATTGTCAAATCCGAACCCCCTGACTTTTGTTGAAATCCCGATTTGAGCTAAAAGAGAAAGTTCTCTTCCATAAGAGGTTTCATAGGGGTCCATCATAATTCTCTGCAGCCTGTTTTTCAACTGCATGAGTGTTATGTCGCCCTGAAAGAGGCCAAGACGTTCGTAAGCTTTTTCCTTATCATCTTCAGTAAAATATTCTATTTCCTCAATAACACCATCATCATTTGAGGTCAATATGTGTATTTCAGCTAAAAGTCGGTTGTAATGACCGATAAATGTGATAATTGATTCTTTAATAGATTTTTTATCTGATTCAACAGAGAGGGTGACTGGTTCCACACTGGGTTTATGAAGATTCAGGGTTATCCCGGGGATCAGATCATCAATAGTATTTGAATCCCTCGTAACTTTAATTCCATTCAGTGAGATTTGCGCATCGGAAGCTTGGGAGATCGGATTCAGAGGTAAATAGTCACCTCTGGATTTAGGATTATAAATACGTATATCTGAAAATGAAAGAATCCTGTGCGAATTGGCGTTTCTAAGATCCACGGCTGTAAGACTATCAACATAATCAGATAAACGTATTTCTACTGTCTGCCTCTGCTTATACGCAAAAGGTGGAGTAGGAATTGTACCGCTCCTGCTTTGAAGAAAAACAGCCTGTAAATCTTCCTTAGTTTCCGGGGTCGGCGGAGGGGTCCATTTCGGAAGCTCTATATCTGATCTCTGGTTCTTAATAATTATATTTTCAAAATTGATTTCTCCGCCCTCAGGTATGTCCGGTCCTGGAGGCGGTAAAGCAGGCTCTAATAATTCTTTATCAATTTCCTGGATAGCAACGTCAAACGAGAGCACAAGGTCTTCTGATACCGGAATACTCTCCGTTACAGGAAGAGAGAGTTCTCCTCCGGGGGAAAGAGTTAATACACCGTCAGCAAGAGAGAAATTTTCTTCATTGACGGGTTTGCTCCATGGCCGGATAGAGGAGGGGTCAAGGGAAAAGGAATAACTTTCCCCCCGTGTCTCTTTCAGAATACCTGTATTCAGGGCAAAGGGAAGGGCATCATCATGAAAGGTGAGGGTATTAGCTGCACCGGTTTTCAAGGATTCTATAAGGAGAATCTGGGTTTCTGAAGTATCATTTACTGTTGCAGCGTTTATCCGGCCTTCGCCCCGTTTATTCAGGATTTCCACGAACTGTTTAATGCTCCCGCCCTTAAAGGGTATCCGCAGCATTGTATCGCCTATTGCGAAGGAATAGGTGCCCGAGGGAATCTTATAGTCCCTTTCAAGTGAACGTGATAGAAAACGGTCAGCTTCAGCTATTTTTTCAACAGTAATATCTTTAACTTCCTTTTCAGCTTCTCTGGTAGCAGTCGCAGTAAGAATGTTACTTTCAGATGATTCCACAGTCCTGGCTTGAAAAGGGTTCTCAAATCCATAGAGAGATTTTGCACTTTCCTGAAGATTAGATAATCTCTGCCTGACATCAACCCATACTTTTTTCTGATCCTTGAAGAGTGATACCCTGTCTTCCAAACGGGTAAGGGGTATCCGCTCAACCTCCATGAGTTTATCCACGAGTTCATCTGTATTATATCTGTTAGTAATTCCGGGAATTGATATATCTGACATACCTTACTGACCCCTCCCTGCCAGCATAAGAATCAGATCTTTTCGTCGACAAGCAATCCGATGGCTTCTCTAATACGGATATGTAGCTTCTGCATCTCTTCGGAAGGGATCTCCTTAATTACTTTATCGGTTTCAGGATCAATCACCTTTACGACTACCTGACCAAGCTCTTCATTGACTGAATATTTCAGTTTTTTTACTAAGGAGAGATTATATTTAAAAAGCCGGCGCATATATTTTTCAATTTCTGCTTTTTCCGGAGGATTACTAAACTTTGGTATTTCTTTTTCAGCTTCCTGATTAAGGGTTGTACGAATATTATGTTCCGGTTTTCTGTTTTCCCGTATAGGAGAAGCTGGTACTGGGTTAATTTCCATTTCCATTGCGCCTCCCGCAAAATAAGATGAGAGGAGGGCGCGACTCCCCTCATCGGAATAAATTGAAGAGATGACGTCCAGGAATCTCTTCAAAAAACGGAGTATTAGCCGGTAATTACAGTAACTGCAGTACCGACTGTGTTTTCGTGTTGGCCTGAGCCAACATTGCTGTTCCAGCCTGGTTGAGAATCTGATTTTTCACGTACTCAACCATTTCACTTGCCATGTCAACATCTCTGATTCGAGATTCAGCAGCTTGAAGATTTTCAGCAGCTATGGCAACACCTTGTGAAGCCATTTCAAATCTGTTCTGGTATGCTCCTAAGTCTGCCCGCTGTTTAGATACTGTCCTAAGGGCAACATCCAGCCGGCCGATTGCAAGATTCGCGCTTTCCGGAGTGGATATAGAGATGGTCTCTGTTGTACCTTGTTCACCTTCAAGACCTAAGGCTTGTGCAGTCATAGTACCGATATAAACTCTCTCTGACTGATCCATGTTGGCGCCAACTTGGAATTGCATTACCCGAGGAGAATCTTCGGTTGCAAAAGCACCGGTAAGCATGTTCATTCCGTTAAACTGCGCGTGGGAAGCTATCCTGTTGATTTCGTCAACCAACTGGGAAACTTCTACCTGAATCTGCATTCTGTCCTCGTCTGTATAAACACCGTTTGAGGACTGGACTGATAATTCTCTCAGGCGGTGCAGAATATCCTGGGTTTCCTGTAAATACCCTTCTGCTGTTTGAATGAAAGAAACACCATTTCCGATATTTCTTTCTGCCTGATTCAGCCCTCGAATTTGACTTCGGAGTTTCTCTGAAACCGCTAGTCCTGATGCATCGTCTCCGGCCTTATTAATACGCATACCTGAGCTCAGTTTTTCGAGATTTTTACTAATCTCACTGCCTTTTACTCCAAGCGTCCGGTTCGCATACATGGCACTCATGTTGTGATTAATTATCATAGAACCCTCCTTGATGAACATAAGAAGGCATCCTTTGCCTTCAACTTGTATGCCTCCGGGAAATTTCCGGAAGATGTGCGCGCCTCTTCCGCTCCGTTATTTCCCTAGGTAACAAAGAGATATTTCCGTTCAGTCCTCCGCAGGGAGGTCTGAAACGGAAAATCTCTTTTTTGACATACATGTTAAAGAGGGTAAGTTTTCAAAGATCGATATTTACCTAGAATCAATAATAGAACATTACCCTAGCAGTTGCAATACCGACTGAGTTTTCATATTTGCCTGGGCAAGCATTGCTGTTCCTGACTGAATAAGAATCTGATTCTTCACATACTCAACCATTTCCGCAGCCATATCAACATCACGAATCCGGGATTCTGCTGCCTGCAGATTTTCTGCGCCGATATCTATGCCGACAACTGCCATTTCAAGCCTGTTTTGATATGCCCCGAGATCTGCTCTCTGTTTGCTTACCCTCTGTAAAGCTGCGTCCAGGACTCCGATTGAACGGTTAGCATTAGCGGGAGAAGAAAGGGACAGTACTTCATTTTGTGTTCTGACTTTAAAGGCTTCTGCTGTCATTGTTCCGATAAAAACCCTTTCTCTCTGGTCCATATTAGCGCCGATTTGAAGCCACATGGAGCCTGTAACGGTGTTTTCACCGGTCTCATTGGCAAATCTTCCGGTAAGCATATTCATACCGTTAAACTGGGCATGAGATGCTATTCTATCAATTTCATCAACTAACTGAGAAACTTCCACCTGGATCTGCATTCTGTCTTCTGAAGAATAGATGCCGTTTGCTGACTGAACAGAAAGTTCCCGTATTCTATGAAGTATATCCTGGGTTTCCTGAAGATATCCTTCGGATGTCTGGATAAAGGATATTCCGTTTTCCGCATTCTTCGATGCCTGGCGAAGGCCGCGGATCTGGGCGCGCATCTTTTCACTTACAGCAAGACCGGAAGCATCATCACCAGCCCGATTGATTCTCAATCCTGATGATAATTTCTCCATGTTCTTGCTTACAGCGTTGTTTGATACTTTGAGTTTGTTGTGAGCGAACAAAGCGCTCATGTTGTGATTTATTATCATGAGTTCCTCCATGAATTGGGTTACCGAGCTTCCCTGCCCGGTATTTTTTCCTAAACCCTTTTTTTCTTATTCCGATAAACAGAATAAGGGATAAAAGAGTTATGGGTCTTCCAGTTTGGCCAAAACTTACCCTTATTCATACTATCGACCCACGGAATCTTAATCTTTACCAGCAGTTCTGAAAATTGTTCCTGGAATAGATAAATATCACTATTTTTTGTGAATATTTTTTTAGAGTTGGAACTAAAAAGGCATATTTACAGAAAAGTATCCATTATTGACGGCTGTGAAGATAATCCAGGTACTGAATTGCGATTTTATCTTCCGGTTCGATTTCAAGAACCGTTCGGAAAAAACCCTCTGCTTCTTCATAGTTGTTTTCTTTAATTGCAAGAATGCCCATATTAGATATTATCTTGATGTTCTCAGGTTCCTGTTTTAAGGCATCAGAAAGATACTTTCTGGAGGATTTGTAATCACCGAGTTCCATTGTACAAATGGCCAGTTCATTCAGCATATCTGTTTCTTTCGGGCCGATCTCAATGGCCTTAATGAATGCATCTTTTGCTTCGGAATAATTACCGAGTCTACGCCAGGCCCATCCAAGGAGAAACCACGCATTGCTCACTTCAGGATTCAATTTAAGAAATTCGCGAATTTTATTAATTCCGTCTTCTTCCTGTCCTAGCCGTATATAATCATAGGATTCTTTAAAAAGTGTATCTAATTTTTTCTGGGATTGAATTTTATCTTGAATTGACCGGATTTCTTCTTTTCGTTTTTCATCCTCACCAAATTCCATATAAAAGGAAAAGTGCTCAACTGTTTTTTCATACGCTTCCTGACGAAAATAGAAATTCCCAGCATAATAATGTACATCCGGGGATTTGTTATCAATGCTTAAAGCCTTCAGATAGGCTGAAAAGGCTAAAGAATAATATTTTTCACGAAGTTCTTCTTTGCCTACTTTTTGAAATATTTCCGCGTGCTGTTCATAAACAAGAGCCAGATTGATCCTCGGTGCAGCGTCCTCCTGAAGAAGGCCGCATAACGATAAAAATATCTCTTCAGCAAGAATAAAATCTTTATTCTGAGCCTTATAAATACCCCCCTGGGTTAACTCGTCAACAATATCCGGCCGTGTGCTTAGGATAAATGTACGATAGTAATCCGCATCCTTATGATCAGGATTATATGCAAGAATTTTCAGCATTGCCGCGATGATCATTTCCCACGAAAGATCCTGAATACGCCATTCTTCTTCGCCTGGAGGGAGTTCTACAGGCAGAAGGCGGGAGGGGTCAAAATAGGGCGTTTCTGTATCAGGATGAAAGTCGAGAGGTACTGAAATATAGCTTATATATTGAAGAGGTTCCTGCCGGTTTTCCTGAATATTCATTTATTTCCCTTGAGTATATTAAGATAATCATTAATTTTCACTTTATATTCTATCGGTATTTTATTTGAATCATATTGTATTCCTAAAGCAGTAAGGTCTTTCCGGCCTTCAACCGAATCAACCCGGAGAATCATTCCTTTTAGTTTAATTAATTTTTCATCCATAGTTAATTGAAGGCAGACTTGTTTATTCTGCAGAAATTTTGCCACCCCTAGAACGATAATTTTTGCTCCTGAAAAGGAAAGGTCGCGAAGTATTCCTTTCCTGGGAATATTTTCAATATATAAAACTGTTTCCTTGCCGAAAATGCCGAGTTTTGAAAGGCTCTCCGGTGTTATGGGTATCCGATCCTCAGCCCTTTTCTGGGAATTAAGGGCGGCATCGAGAAGAGTGCCGAGGATTTCTATCAGATCTTCAGGCGGCCGCTGTGTGTAGGAGAGCGTCAGGAACATTAATTCATTTTCATCTTTTTTATAAGGAGTATATCCGGAAACCTTCGCGGAGACAAAAAACGTAACAGGCTCAGTCCTGTCGGGAAGCATGAAACTGAATCGAAGGGAAACCAGGTTGTTCGCTTTCCGGATTTTTTCTAAAGATTCCTTAGTAAGAGAGAGAATAATCTTTGCTGAAACAAAAGATGTGGAATAGATAATACATCTCCACTGTTCCCCCAGACATTTAAGAAAAACTTCATCGGTTTTTAACCCTGTCGCGGAGATAATCTGTTTAGTAAAAGAAACTTCCGTTTCTTTGAATTTTTGATAAAATTTATCTATTTGCTGACTTGTATGCAAGGCCATAGTACCTGCTCCGATATTATGATACATTGATTTCCGATGTCAACGGTCTTAAAATTGGAGGATTATAATGGCTTCTGTTGTTGGAATCGGCAACCCCTTAATGGATTTCATCATGCATTCGAGTTACCAAACCTTAGACCATTTTAATGCCAAACCCGGCACTATGCATCTTGTAGAAAGGCCGGTTGTTGATTCAATCCTGTCCTTCCACAAAGATCCTATGATTCTTGCGGGAGGAAGTGCCGCAAATACCTTGCGAGGATTAGCATGGTTGTGTGAACAATCATGTACTGATGATGAGCTTTTTTATTTTGGAGCTGTAGGGAAAGATGATTTCGGCGATGCGTTTCAGAATATTTTAAAGGATCAGGGTGTCAACTCTTATTTGGGGCGAAAAGAGACCCCTACCGGGGTAAGCGGGATCCTGGTTACACCGGACTTTGAGAGAACTATGTTTACATTTCTCGGAGCATGCAGGGATTTTTCAGAGGCTGATTTAGATCTCGATATTGTTTGTTCTGCCAGGTATATATATATTGCGGGATATATGTGGGATACAGAAAATCAGAAAAAAAGCATAACCATGAGTGTGAAATCAGCCAGGTCCTGCGGCGTTCAGGTAGCTTTTGATCTTGCTGACCCCTTTGTTATCTGCCGGTCCGGAGAAGAATTGAAAAAATGGATTCCTGGAAATGTTGATATACTTTTTGCCAATGTAGAGGAGCTTAGTATGATGGCCGATATGAAAGCTGAGAATAAGGAAGGCTACGATCTGCTGTTGAAAAGTTCTGAATCATTGGCTCCGATTATTGTAATGAAAACCGGTGCAGCGGGCTGTAAAATTCTTTATAAAGATAAAATTATTTCTGTTCCCGGAAACAAGGTAAAACCCCTTGATACAACGGCGGCAGGGGATTCCTTTGCCGGGGGATTTTTATACGGGATGCTGAGAGAATATTCCCCTTCCGAGTGCGGGAGGCTGGCAAACCTGCTGGCATCCCGGATTGTGACTGTGGAAGGATGTAATTACGCGGCCCTTGAAAAGAATACTTTTAATCTATCTTCTTGAGGGAATCCTCTATTTTTTCGATCATTTTTTTTGCCAGAATCTCAGCCTCAGCACCTTCTTCGTTTGTCAAAACACCGGTTGAGGAGGACCGGTTTCTGGTCTTAAAAAGTTCATCTGTTAAGAGAATCCCTGCAAGTATCGATATTTTTAGCGAATCTTTATCCCGTATAAATTTTTCGGCATCAAGTATTTTTTTTTCCAGGTAACGTACGATTTCGGCCATATACGATGGATTTTCATCGGTTTTTATGGTTAAGGAAGTCCCGAGAAGTTTTATTTGAACATTCCCATCGCTCATAGCCTAAAATACTATCAGAAAATATCGAGCTCTGATACAGGAGGTTCCTGATTTTCCTCATCCTCTGAAATATCAGATTCAGCCGCTGCTTCTTCTGTTTTTTCAGATGCTTCAGGGACAGGAGCGTCTCCTTCAAGCTGTTCAAGCTGAGCAAGAGCGTGAAGTATGCCTTTTTCGATTTCACCCTGGTCAGTTTTAAATGCATCAACAAGCTTTTCCAGTTCTTCTATTCTCTTCTCGTAATTCTCAAGCTTGCTTTTCAGTGAATCATTTTCCTGCTTCAAAGTCGAAATCCGATCCACTGCTGTACTGACTTTCTTATCAAGAGTACGGATTTGTTCGAGGGAAATCATACTATACCTCTTTTTTACAATAATCCATTCATAATCCTTTCTTTAGGATTATGAGTTCTGCTCCTTTACTGTTTTTACTAATTCACTGAATGCGGCAGGATCTTCTATCGCCATATTAGAGAGAGCTTTTCGGTTAATTTCAATTCCGGCCTGTTTCAGACCATACATGAATTGTGAATAATTTATTCCCTGATTCCTGGCTGCTGCTGATATTCTTGCAATCCACAAAGACCTGAAATCTCTTTTTTTCCGTTTTCTATCTCTATACGCATAACTGAGGGATTTTGCGACAGCATCTTTTGCGGTTCTAAAAAGCTTACTGCGTTTTCCCCTGTATCCTTTTGCACTTTCGAGTATTTTTTTTCTTCTATCGTGTCTTCTTGTTCCGTCAACTGCTCGTGGCATTCTTGAAAATCTCCTTCCTTATATACTAACCGTAGGGTAAAAGTGTTCTTGCTTTTTTCTGCTCCGGTTTACTCAAAATCCCGGCTTTTCTAAGATTGCGTTTTCTTTTATTGCTTTTCTTAGTGAGTATATGGCGCAAGCCTTGTTTTTTATACTTTACTTTGCCGGAACCGGTCAAAGAGTACCTTTTGGCTGCGCTTTTTCTTGTTTTCATTTTAGGCATATAAGACCCCTTATATATAAATAACAGTAATATTCTTTGATTAGCAATTGGTACACGATAATAACAAAAATATCAAGAGAAATGCAAGACTTTGATTGAGTATTCTTTTTTGATTATTTTTTTGCCTTTGGATTCAGAATCATAGACATAAACCGGCCTTCCATAGTCGGTTTTTTATCCAAAGCGTAATTACCATCGAGAAGCTCAAGCACTCTCTCCAGAACTTCTTTCCCAAGTTCTGTATGAGCTAGTTCCCTTCCGCGGAAACGGATTGTTACTTTTACTTTATTCCCATCTTCAAGGAATTCCCGGATATGTTTTGTTTTAAACTGTAGATCATGAATCTCGATTTTCGGCTGCATCCGGATTTCTTTCATTTTAATGAGTTTTTGTTTCTTTTTTGCTTCCCGGATTCTTTTTTCCTGATCGAATTTGTACTTGCCGTAATCGAGAATTTTACAAACAGGCGGTTGAGCCTTCGGTGCAACTTCAATTAAATCGAGACCGGCTTCCTGGGCGAGTAAAAGAGCTTCTTTTATCGGAACAACACCCCGTTGATTCCCTTCCGCATCAATAAGCCGGACTTCCTTAATTTTAATGTCTTCATTGACTCTTAAATCTTTGACTGCCAATAATCCTCCTTTGTTTCTGATTCGTCTCAGAAACAGCGTGACAGATTATATCACTCGTACTATAAATAGTCAAAAGGATATTTTTTTACTGCGATATTGATAAATTCATGATTTCTTCTATAATATTGTCATGCAAAATACAAAGGCGAGCATAATTCTTGAGAAAATACTCGATTTTGAACAGGAAAATCGGAAAATATATAAAGCGTATGTAACTCAATTAGTGCATCCAGGCCTGCGGCATCTGCTGTCTCTTATTCTCAATGGAGAGGAAGAACACGAGAAGCGGCTTAAGGAACTAATAAATACACC
>Ga0272441_10009129_pt1 | contig 15426 bp, 20 predicted proteins | sample SSMProp6N_FD_193582 | JGI IMG/M metagenome (GOLD analysis project Ga0272441, IMG submission 193582) | Marine sediment archaeal communities from Little Sippewissett salt marsh, Falmouth, MA, United States - SSM-Prop-6N | ecosystem: Environmental > Aquatic > Marine > Wetlands > Sediment ... | reverse complement strand
TGGGACTTCCTCAAATATGTTTGGTGCATTTGGTTTTATAAGGACATCGCTATCAACATACAAGACACGATCATATCTGTACCAAAGTGAATTTATTGCTTGTTTAAGAAAGCAGGGATGTTCATCGTAAGCTCTCCAATTATCATCAATGACTACAAAATCAGCTTCACACTTCTTAGCGTACTCCTTCATGAAAATGTGTGTAATATCAAATAACCACTTCAATTCCTTTCCTATAGACACAGTATAAATACATCTTCTTTCTTTCCTCCTTCTTATACCTTTTACATTATCTACGAACATGAAACCTTCCGGGTATTTCTTAGGAAGTCTTCCTTCCTTAACTCCTTTAATAATACCCACGTCTTTAGAACTATTTTTTAACTTAACCTTAAGTCCCTTATGTTCAATATCAGGTCTTTTCTTCCCCGGATATAATTTCTTACTGCTATTTACTTTCTTTATCCTAACTTGCTTCCCATTATTACTTTTTGTCACGAATCTCTTTTGAAACATTTTACACCTCTCGATAATTAGAGGTGGGGTAGGGAAAAACATGAAAAACCCTACCCCACGGTTTCCGGAAACAAAGGGGGAAATTAGGACAATTGAGAATCCATTTCATCCTGAGCCATAACAATAACTTCATCCATAGAGTCTACTACTTTCATTGCTTCCACCTTCAAAGCAATAATTGACGAAGAAAGATGTCCCAGATCAACTGGGGGGAGTTGATGAATTAAATTTTTTAATTCCTCTATTTCGCTTTTCTTGATAGCAAGATTTGAAATCTCTTCTATTAATTGTTCTACTACTTCTGTACGTCTTTCGATTGTCGGACACATAATACTTTTCTCTCCAGCCATAACTATTCTCCTTATGGGGTTAAAAGGCAGTTACTGAGTTATTTTTACCGATTATTCCTAATTTTTTTATATCAACATTCTTATCTGACACTACTAACACAGATGAATTATGAAACTTTGAATTCTTAAATCCATAATTTTCCTGTATATCTACACAAGAAAATATTGCATTCTCAAACAAAGAAGAAATAACGTGTTTATTAAATTTAGAACTTATGCACTCAGTTTCTGATATTTTTCCCCCGGTAATATGCATATTGTTGAATTTACAGGATATGAAACTAGAATTAGAGATATTAGTTGCATGTATAGAAGCACCTTTTATTCCAATATTTTGGAAGAGAGACTTACCTATCTCTGACTTTTCTATACACACTTCTTCTAAAACACCCCCAAAAAATTTAATTGTAGAACACTCACATGAATCCACGTTCACATTAATTAACCCAATTGTAGATAATATACCAACACCGGATAATTCACAACCAGTTAAGTTTACCTTTTTAAATGTATTTCCTGTAAACTCTGATAAATTTATCCAAACATTATTGAGGTCAACATTAGTGAAGATAGAGTTATTTACTGTAACATCTTCAAAAGAAGAATCTGAAAATCCTACTCCTTGAAAGGTACAATCAATAAATAATGAAGAGTTAAACTCACAAGAAAACTGTGTTGTATGGAAAGAGCACCCTAGAAACAAAGAATCTTCAATTTCACAAAGAATTTCAGAGTCATAGAAGTGGCAATTAAAAAATACTGCCTTATGCAATTTAATGTTCTTAGGTATTTTTAAGTTAGAGGAAGAACAAGATACTGCAACAAACCGTTTTCCTTTATTAAACCCGGATAACCAGAATTCATGTTTTTCAACTATAGAACTAATTGGTATACTTATCAGGTCTTTTTCTTTGTATGCCTGTCCTAAATCTATATCTTTCAGAAACTCATTTACTCTATCAAGCATAAGCATGTCCTTTTATATCTATTATACAACATAACTGGTGAAGTTTGTGTTATTCACTGTTGATTTTTTACTTCTTTTATTGTATAATAAATTTAGAACTAGAAAGGATATTTATGAAATTTCCGGATAACTCCCCAATATTATTGCTTAATTTAGAACCTGATGTTATAAAAGCATTACAGACAGGCAGAAAAACAAAAATCTGTAAATTGTTTCAAGAGGACGATGCTCCAGTAACTACGGATAAAATTTATTGTGTACGAGAGAAGGTATACGTTCCAGAATGGAACTATGATATTACATCTTTTGATAAAGAGGTGTGGTATGAGGCTGATGGAAAGCTCCCGGATGAGTTAAAAGAGCACTATACACATAAGTTCTTTGAGTTTGAAGCACCTATTTGGACAATACGCCTTATATATGAGATAAAACATGTAAAAAAGATTAGATTACACTCCCTTACAGAGGATGACGCAAAATCTTTAGGAGTTGACTATGCCTTAAGCGAAGAGGAGGCTTCTTTCGTTCTTTCTCAGGGGGGATTACCTCGTGAATTCTATGGGTATAAGAATTACTTGAAAGATGGATCCGGAGGAGAACCCGTACCAAGCTGTCGTTCTGCCCTAGAATCCTATAGAACATTATGGGATAAGATATTTTTTAAACATAATGCAGGATGGCAATCAAACCCTGAAGTACTTCTTATTAAGATACAGGAAATAAAAAATAATGGTATAAGAGAATGCATCAAAACTTCTTTACCAATATATGGAGGTTTTTATAAACATGCTTCATAAAACAACACAATTCCTTGCCCATGAAGGTCTAAACAATGGGAATGCAGGGGTGCGTGAAGTAAACGCACGGGAATCTAGGGAGCATAAGTTCCTTAAGAAACTGTATGCCGACGAAGAATTATTAAGTAAGTGTGAAAAAATGACTGACAAAGAGTGGCTTGCATTCTTAGATGAAGAGGTGGGTAAACTATCATGTGCGAAATAATTAGACCACCAATAAAAAGTCAGGGAATAAAGGTAAAACTTATTCCAAATATAAAAAATCTTGCTCATAACGTAATGGACGATGACACTGTTTGGATAGAGCCGTTTCTTGGTACTGGGGTCGTTGCCTTGAACATGGGTGTAAAAGTTTCTATATGCGGGGATGTAAATAAACACATAATAAGACTGTATAACATGATTCAGTCTGGAGAAGTAAATCAATTAAATGTAATTTATAAACTGTTTAATCATAAACATTCATTATCTGAAATGGGGGATTCTTATTACAAGGAAGTGCGATCAAGATTTAATGATACAGGTGACATATTTGACTTCATATTTTTATCAAGGACTTGTTTTAATGGGTTAATGCGATTTAATAGCAAAGGTGGGTTTAACACCCCCTACTGCAAGAACGATGAAAAGTTAACTACAAGCCTTATAAAGAAAGTAGGGGATTCCGTACAGGATGCCTACGAAATAATAAATAAAAACTGGATATTTGAAGAATCTTCATTTGAAGAATTTATTCAAAAACATTGTTTAAGTATAGAAAATTCAATAACTTATTGTGACCCCCCTTATTTAGGAAGAAACAATACTTACTATGAATCTTGGGATGAAGAGAAAGAAGAGACTCTTCGTAACCTATTAGTAGGGATCCCCGGTAAGTTCATATATTCAACTTGGATAAAGGATCAAGTAAAAGATAACCCTGCAATAAGTAAATATTGGGGAGACTTTAATATACAACCGGTTGAGCACTACTACAGAGTTGGCTCCTTTGCTAATCGCAGGGGATCCATTGTAGAAGCATTAATATCAAATTTTTAATTGACTTTTTGCAGTAATAGGTGTATAATATATTAATGGAAGATGAAAAACATAAAAAAGTCCTTGTTGTAGGGGACATCCACTTAAAATTCAATAATCTGGTAAAATTATGTAAAAAACACAAACCAGACATTGTTTTTCAAGTGGGTGATTTCGGGTATTTTCCAGAAGATTATTATTTCAACCCCAAATTTCTTGAAAAATTACCGGACACCTTCTTTTGTGATGGAAATCATGAAAATCATGAAAGATTACGGGATGGAACTGTGCAAGAGGTCTTACCAAGTAATGTAACCTTTATGGAAAGAGGATCAGTAATAAACATAAACGACAAAAACGTGTTGTTCATGGGAGGATCCTCCTCTGTTGATAAGAATACAAGGACTCCGGGTTTCGATTGGTTCCCCGGGGAAACTATAAGGGATACCGACTTAGATAGGATCCCTAAAGGAATTAGAATAGACGTTGTAATATCTCATACATGCCCAGAGGAATTCTTTAATTCCCTAAACTCAAGATATACTAAAGATAATGATCCGAGTAGGAAAGCGTTATCCTATATTTTAAATACGTGTCACCCCTCTGAATGGTTTTTTGGCCATTTTCATAAAAGGATTGAAGGGGTGTATCGAAACGAAACGAAATGGATTTGCTTAAATGCCTTGGATAAATCAACACTTCCAAGTAAACAGGCGATAGCATGGTTAAGATGAAAATGAAAAGATTATCTCCTAGAAAACCTAGAAAAGTCTGGGATATAGATCCAGTAAGTAGGATTCATGGTAAGTCTGGATATGACCGTGCTTCAAGTAAGAAGGAATTAAGAAGTGAGATAGAGGATAATATGCAGGTACGCTAGAGTTGGAGAGCTAGGACGGACTGTAAATCCGTTGCCATTGGCTGAGTAGGTTCAAATCCTTCTACCTGCACCATTTTAAAAAGGAATTTTCTTAAACGCTTCTTCCATATCCTGTATAAGTATAGAAACGTCTGTTTTATTGTATCCAATAAAAAGTGGTTTTCTTTCTCTATCAATTATTCCAACAAACTGTTCCTCTCCAGATAGATCGCTCTTATCATGAAATATTACAATACGTAAATTATCAATATTACTTACAAGTATTGGTTTGCCGTTTTGGTAAGACCACTGTAAATTCAATAAATCACTTATCATGATTCTCTCCTGTTAAACAGTTCTTTCTATTATATAGGACAACATCTCAATTGCTCTATCATACCTGCTAAAATAGACGTTCTCTATTACGGAAGATAGCTCCAAATCCTGTATTTTCCACGCTTCCAATACTTTTGCTATGTCTGGAACGTCTGGAGAAACATTAACCTTAAAAGTCTTGGAGTATTTACATTTGGTTATAAACCTGTCTAGGTACCATCTTGCTTTTTGTAAATCTTCTTTGAAATTTGATTTATAAGGGGCTCTTGAGACATATTTTATTACATTAGCCAGATGGAATGGAAGATCCCAGCCTTCAATAACATCAATTACTTCAATTCCACCAAAAGTATAGTGTTTTGGGTGGTCTACACTTTCCCCATCTCCAAATCTACCACTATTAGGCGATTGCGAACTTTGTTGTGAATTGGACATTAACTGTTACTCCTTCCATTGGTTTATTGTCTGGTATAGAAAAACACATTTCTGGTAAGTAAAAAGATTCAACTGCCCTGTGTACGATATCAACCCACCCACAACAATAAGGTATTGCATCATAAAGTCCTTCATCGGACTGGTCAAAATCTCCAATGGTTTTTACGATATCTATTGAACTGTCTTCCCTGCTTATGGAGGCTATAAATACATTATATTTACCATTTTCCCTTTTTCCACAAAATATAAACCCCATGTAAGAATAGAATGCAAATAAATTATCACCTAATTCAATATTACTGATATTCATCTATTAGGGGTATTCCTTATCAAGATAAATATATTTAATCTATTTACTCACACAGGGACACCACATCCCAACCAGAAATATAAAAGGTCTTATAAGGTCATAGATTTTTCCCATTGACCTTTTTCATTGATAGTCTCAACGAGTATATTATCACTAGACATCTGCTCTTCCACTTTTTTATCAACATTAGTTGTTATTCTGCTTATTTCAATATTTAGCCAGCTTTTGAACTTTTTGGAATCCACAAGCCTTGAGAATGCCTGCCTTTTATTAACTTTTTGCTGACGATTATCCCGGGACTCTCCGATAGCACCACTATCCTTGTGAATTATACGGACTCCGGAAGAGGTCTTATTTTGCTTTTGCCCACCTTTGCCCCCGCAACGAAAAACTTGTATAATGAAATCATTTTTATTCAGGGATAAGACCCGTTGTTTATCTTCATTATTCATTTTTAAACAGAGCATCCCCCCTTATTGCAAAGCATCTTTATGGAATCCTCTACCATATTATCAAATTCTTTATTTTTGAATTTTATCTGAAGTAGGTGTATTGTAACTATAAGCAAGGATATCTCTTTGCATACCCTGTCAAAATTTTCCTGTTTACCAGATCTTAGAGAGAATGCTTCCAAAGCATCAATAAGCTTTGTTATCCTAGAAACAGTGTCTACTATAAATAAGTCGGTATTATTATTCTCTACTATCTTATTTAGTTCGTCCTTATATTTATCAAATATTTTCTGTAGTCCCAATTATAATTATCCTCTTATATCTTTTTTAGCAGGTTTCCTAACGGATCCTTCTCTATTACCCATTCCTTTAGATTTTGGACTAAAATCCCTAGGCTTGGAAGAGTTATTTTTGGTTCTTTCTGCTTCTGCATTTAGAAATTTTTCCTTATCCTCTACATATTTTTTTACACATGCAATGTGTTCAAAAACGTATTTTTTAAGTTCTAAGTAATTTTCATGAAAAAATGTATTATCAGTGGCAAGACATTCCCTAATCTTAGAATTGCCTACTCCCATCATCCAACACATGAATTTTTTCTTTTCTGGATGATACCTGAAAGAAGTGATTCCCCATTCCATCACATAGATAATCGTAGGCTCTTTAATACAAACCCAATGTTCTAAAATTGGAATATCTGAGTTCTCTATTTTCATGATGTAATTATACCATAAAATGTTGTCAAAAGCAAGTAGGCAGGCGAAAATAATATTTCACCTACCTACTGCCTAGCACATGTGTGGTCACCATAAGGCATATCTTAAGAAACTTCTACGTCTCGTTTCTTGGATGATTCTTTTCTTTGAAGAGTAAGGGTGAGAGCCCCTTTACTGCATACGGCATTTAGCGTTGTGAGATCATAATCTCTTATGATTGCGTCACCCAGAGTAAATGAAGACAGGAAATTATGTTTCAAACCTGCTATGCTATTTCCGACTGCCTTGATTGTTACGACAGACCTGTCAATAGATACTTCAATATCTTCTTTTGAACATCCCGGCACATGGTTTACTATTACCAGAGAGTCTCCCACCTCAGCAAACAAAAGCCTATGGGATCTGTTTGAGAATACAGTTTCACCATTTTCACCTTCACCAAAAGGAATGAAACTACTGCCATTACCAACAACACTCATTAACGAATTTCTCATGCCTTAATCTCCTTATTTTTTATGAGAAAACTTTCCTAACTTGCCAAACTAAAGCAAACTCTATGCCAATATTATACCATAAAACATCCCATGTTTCAACTTTTTTATATAAGAAATATTTCATATTGAAAGGCTATGTCCCACATTAAGACGTTCTACCTATTTCCACATTCTTTGGGATGATTATATTTTCTCTTTCATCACAATTATGGAAGAAGATGTTTTTCAAATTACCGAATCCCCCTAATGAGGATAGATCAGCCCCTTCCATTAAGCAATCATTGAAAACAACTGAGTTACCAAATATAATTCTTTGACTCATTTTTATCCCACGTAGATCAAGATGCTTAAATATGAAGCTTTCAGCAAACACTAGATCAAACGGAATTTCCTTGTCTAAAAAATCTACCTTTCTATGGGGCTTCCTACTATATCCCTCAATAATTGAATTAGATATAAATATATTTTTTAAGTTTTTATTGAATTCAAGAATATCAAACAATAAGGAAGACTCATGGCTTATAGAACTTACTAAGGATTTTTTACTAAAATCATTGTTTCGGATAATGGGATTATATATGCCGTCCCCAGTGGTTTCCGTATCCATTGAAATAAGTAAATTTACGTCTGAGTTAATAGTATTATTTATAAATAAGCAGGGTACTGAATGTATATATACATAATTATTTATAGTACAACCAATTACAAAACAATCACGATTGAATGAATAAGGATTCCCGGTAGAAGAACAGTTTATAAATTTACAGTTCTGAAAATGGCTAACTCCTTTAAGACGGTGATTACTTTCTTCTACGTCAAATAAATCACAATTATAAAATATACAGTTTTTTACAAAAGTAACCTTATTTAGGTGAATTACTGAATTGATAATGAGAGCATTCTTCCCTATCGTGGAAAAATCAACTGGTTTTTTTCTGTCCTTTAAAATTAGCATAAATATATTATACAATAATGTTTAATTTTTTTCAAATATTCTTCATAGATTTGGCAATATTTAATGCTTCTTCTTTTGTATTTGTCTTACCATCTAGCTGAGATTTCCACACAGAATCAAATATTCTTGAATAGATCTTCCCGGGTTTTATCCCCAGTTCCTTCAAATCTTTTGAAGTTATAAGTAACTCTTCTTTAGGCATATTCTTTATTTTGAAAGCTTCTTCTCTTAAATAACTAGCATCCCTTCCAGTACTTTCTTGATCTGCTATAGCAAGATCCATAAGTTCATCAAAATACTTTGAAAATGACAGTAATCTTTTCTTGTACAACTTCAACTCATCAAATCTTCCAGCAATCATGTGGTTCTTTACAAGAAAAACCACCTCTTCCCGATCCACATTGGTAAATTTCAACCGTCTCATTGCCTTGTCTACAATTTCTGCACTTTCCTCTTCATGTTTTAAGAACTGTATTTTTCCTTTTTCATGGTTTATAGTCTGTGTGCTTGGTTTCCCTGTATCGTGAAACAGTCCAGCAAGTATTACTTGATATGGTTTATCCTTCACTTTATCCATGAGAAGGACTGTGTGCGTCAATACATCCCCTTCCGGATGATGATCTGGGGATTGCTCAATGCCACGTAATGCACTCACTTCAGGAAGAATATGCTCAAGAAGACCTAATTCCTCTAAAAGGAGAATTGCTTCACCCGGACTACCAGACTTTAACATTTTTAGCAATTCTTCCTTTATTCTCTCTTGAGAAACAGAAGTTATCTTATGTGCATTCTCTCTTATAGATTCTTTGATTTCTTCTGATAGAATAAACCCAAGTGTTAATGAAAACCTGATAGATCTTAGCATACGAAGTTTATCTTCTTCAAACCTAGTGTTGGAATCTCCGACAGTGCGTATTATTTTTTTCTTCAAATCATCCTGTCCACCAAAATAATCTTCTATATCCCCTGTAATCGGATCTAAAAACATTGAATTTATGGTAAAATCTCTACGGGAAGCATCCCCTTTTGGTGTTTTTTCAAATGAAACGGAATCGGGTCTCCTGTTATCACTATAATTTCCGTCAGAACGGAAAGTAGCAACCTCATATTGCTCTCCGTCAGGCATTACAACAATAATAACCCCAAAGCTCTTACCAATAGGCAAAGTTTTGTCAAATAACCCCTCAATTTCGTCCGGTGTCGCATTTGTGGCTATATCAATATCTTTTGGTACCTTGCCAAGAAGTTTATCCCTTACAGAGCCTCCTACGACATAAGCCTGATATCCGGAATTTTTCAATGTTTTAATTATTTCAAAAACATTGGATCCAAAACTATCCTTGCCCTTTATTTCATTGACAACGGAGAGTAATCTATTCGCTATCTTCGTCATTTTTTCCAAACTTAGTAAAAATTTCATCTCTTAAAAAGTAATCAACATATAAATCTATAGCTTCATAATAAGATTTTTCAATGTCAAAAGATTTAGAAGAAGAATCGTTAATGGATAACATACCAATTGCCAAATATTCTCCTTCGGATTTAGCAAGATGCCCATGATCATTATAGCGACCCATACGTCTTACTTCTCTAGCGTGTTTCTCTAAAGGAGTTTCATCGAAATCTTCTGCATAAAACAAACAATCTGAAATGGATCTGTCTGAAAAGTATACTTTAGCCCTATCTTTTCCTAGATCCACAGTGGATCCCCATATATTATTTGACAATGCTTTCAATAAGCAGAAAAACATTGTATCCCTCGAATATGAATGATAAACAGCATCTAGGAAATTAAACATTTCTTCTCGTTTATTATTAAATAGCCACTCACCATCTTCCCTATAAGAGGATTCTAACATATCCTCATCATCTTCAGATAAGTTGAATATTTCAGTAAACGGGACATAACTTTTTATATCAACGATTAAACTCCTTATTATATGCATAAGTAAGTCAGCATTCCTATCAATTATCCTTTCCTCGAAAGCATCAAAATCAATATCTTCCGAAGAATCAATGTCCCTAAACTCGTCAATTGCATCATATAATCCGCTTTCTGAATCAAGATCAATAAACATATATTCACTGATTAAGGATAATACAATCATAAAGGTGTTTGCAACATCGTCAAATGAATCGAAGACATAAACTGGGATATTTCCATTATCAACGTGCCCATCTTCATTCATAATATTGTTTAACTCAGTCTCTTCCACAAACATATTACCGAGTCTATCTGTTAGCCCCTGTGCCTCAAACTCTTCCATAGTGGAGGAATAGAATGTCTTTTCATCCATTATTCTATTTAGGTGGTCTCTCCACTCTTTATTTTCAAGGTCTTCTATAGTGAAATCGTTTTCACTGGCATAGTCCGAATCAGAGGTAAGTCCTTTTATATCCCCATGTTCATGGCCATATACTAACAATTCATAAATATATTTATGTATTTCAGGAATTGGTTTTTGATTACCAATCCTTCTTCGTATTTTACCTGTGACTTTATTTATATCCTCTGTAGTACCCTTCCTTTGAACTAAGTACCCATCAGGGTCTATACTAAATGTTGCCCATATCTTATATTTACCCCCTTCTACGGGTTCACGTAAACTTAATAACTCTTGATCTGACTCCCCGGCAGTACCACAATGCCCCTCTCCACCATACTTCGACTCAAAATCACAGCTACTTGTGTGTTTCCAAACCCATTTCCAACCATCCGGAAATACCAGATAGTCCTTAAAAACATCTTTACCTAAATCAACAAACTCTTCATCTTCATCTACGAAGAATTTATCTTCACGTGCCTGAAATTTCTGCAATATATCCGTTAAATCACCAATAACTTGTTCAGGGTGCTTACCCCCATAAGAGTAACCCTCTATCTCTTCAATACCAAAAGACAGGAAATGCTTTAGATTACGTAAAATATGGGATGGATCAAAATCCACGATTACCTGCTCAATTCCTGATACAGAAGTAAGGTCAACAGTAACTCCCATTCCTTTTATAAGACGGAATACTTTTTTAGACAATTTCTTAAACAGATCTGAACCAGTAAACTCCTCAGAATCCTTTAATTTTTCTTTGATAAATTTTAAAGTGAGCCATATTGTAGAACATTTTAGAAACCAAGCAGAAATTACAGGCTTTTTAAGATCCTCTGATGCATCCTTAAAGCACTCCATAAACCTTGTATAGTAATAGGGTTCCCCAAGTTCTTTCAAAAAACTACCTATTTCCTTATACTGGTTTGATAATGCTTCGTTTATAACATATAATGATTTTGTTGCTAATGACTTTGGCATAATTATTTCATCCTAATATGAAGAAGGGGGGGAATTTATATCTATGTTTGAAGCAATTGAAGAAACCATTGTTTCAATTATTTCTTCATACATCTCTTTATATTCAACATCTGAGAAGAAATTAATAAGCACTTCTATTAAATTAGCAGTTGCCTCCCTTCTCAAGTGAGTTCTTCTTATAAGATATCCCTCATGAAGGTTTACAAGTAATTCAAAACCTCCATAAGTAACACAAATATCTTTTTTATTGTATATGCGCAACCCATGAACAGAATCTAAAAAGAACCTTAACATGTCTACTTCACTCATACCATCAAATAAATTTTCAAGATAATCCAATAACTTGTCCATATTTCCATATAAAATCTTAGTGATACGATCTTCAGGACTTTTTGAAAAAGAATCATCCTGAGTAAGACCTAAATTCTTTACGCCAATACTCCATACCTTAGCTGCATTTTTTAAAAACTCATCTATAAACTTTGCAGATCTTTTCCCATTTTTCCCCATTTTACTATATAGGTGATTATATAAATCGGCAGAAGTTACAAATTTTTTATCCTCTTCCTTAAGTTTCTTTACGACACTTAAAAGAGCCTTCTTTGTTGGGTAATATGGTTCTTGTAGATATTCTTTCTCAATCCCAAGAATAAGATTATTCAACAGGAACATAGCGTACTCTTCGTTAAGTTCCGCAAATTTATACAACTCATATTGACTGTCTTCAATTTCTTCAAATTTCACATTGTAGAAGTCTTCTACAGTTTCAATAATGTGATCAGTAATCCCCTCTTCTTGAAACTCTTCATAAGCATCTTCATAGAAATAAGCATCAGTATTAAGATTACTCTCTAAATAATCTCGATCTTCGCCCTCTGGCAGGTCTGATACTTTGAAATCATGTTCACTATAGTAGTCAGAACTCTCCGATAGTCCGGAGATAGTCCCATCTTCAATTCCTTTTTTTAATAGTCCAACGATGTATGGATATATCTCTGGAGCAGGGGGCTGATTACCAATCCTTTTCTTTATCTTACCCGTTTCCTGATTTAATACTTCAGTAGTTCCTTTCCTTTGTATGAGAATCCCATCGCTAGTACGCAAGCTAAATGTTGCCCATATTTTGTACTTATTACCTTTTACGGGTTCTCTCAAGCTTAGCAGTACCTGCCCGGAATCCCCAGCAGTACCACAGTGCCCTTCTCCCCCATAATCCGACTCAAATTTACAAGAGTGTGTATTTTTACGAATCCACTTCCATCCATTGGGAAATACGAGGTATTCTTTCCATGCACTCCCTAATTTCTGTTTCTCTTTCTCTTCGTCAACATAAAATTTATCTTCATCGGAATTATATTTACCGAGTATCTCCTCCATTTCATCAAACACCTCGTCTGGTGATTTACCTCTATACTGAAACCCCTCTATTTCAGGATATCCAAATGATAAATAATGTTTAAGTTTATTTAGTATATCTGGAGGATCAAACCTAGAGGACAAGTCGTACATTTCCATGCTATTTGAGAAATTGCTACCGGAAATATATATCCCTTTACACAGTTTTTGCATCTTTTTGACGAGTAATTCTCGATTTTTTTCGTCTTTTAAATTGGAGTACTCATTCATCCGGTATATTGCTAGTGCCCCGAGATTTATAGCCACTATCTTTAAAAACCAAGCGGATACTACTGGTTTCTTTAAGTTCTCTTCAGCACGTTCAAAAAAATATAGGAATTTTTCATATAACGGATCTTTATCTCCTAATATTTCAGGCAAAAAAGCACCTATCTGTTTATACTGATCAGATAGGGACTCGTTTACCTGTATAAGCAATTCTTTTGCTAGAGACATAATTTTTCCAGACTACTATATCCATGTCATTTTTACGACATTTTCACCCTCTTTCCCGTCAAGAGGAACCTTGTCCATAGCCATTTTATTTGGTTTGAAACGATTTACAGCTGCAATTAGCTTAGAAATAAACAGATGAGACGCTTCTTCTCTAATGTATAAAGACCTGTGCCTTCCACATAAGACTTCACCTCTGTCTCCGCACACTTCTACATAAACCTGATTTTTACCAAAAACCTTAATAACCTCTTCAAGGTTCATTTTATCCATATCACCGCTTGCAAAGGACTTAGTAAGAAATACGTTTGATCCTTTATCAAGTATTTCCTGACCATTAACAATCTTTGAAGGGGGTTCAGATGCTGGATTACGTTCACCGGTAGCTTCTCCGTACATACTTTCTAACAAATTTCTGTTCATTTCTTCTCCTGTTCTACTAAGTAGATTGCTTTTTCTATTAATTTAAGAGATTTAACCTGTTTATCTCTTATTTCACGTAATTTACTTAATTTTTCTTCTTTAGAAGAAGTCAAATTAACACATTGATTAACTAAATCCTCAGTTTCACTTATTTTTTCACCAGAATCATTAAAATCGTACTCTTCAAACAAAAAACCAGTATCACCAGTAGCCCACCCATCATCTGTATTACTATTTTTTTGCATTAAGAGCCTTTTACACTTAAAATATAGAGGTTTATATAAGAAAAATTAGTTCAATATTTACATTATCATATTTTTTCTGTGAATATTTGAGTTTGCATTAAATAAATTGTATTTTTACCTCTGGAGCTCTTAAAGGCGAATAATCCGTGCATTGAACTCATATACATGTATTCTTCACATATACGATCACTATATCTCGACTGATTTATCCTACCATTCCCGTAGGTTATAACCCTTATAAAATCATGTGATTCTCCAACCTTGTATATACGACAGATTATTTGTTTTGGATAAAACACAAACTCTTTGATGAGCCCATCTTCTCTACCAGTATACCACTTTTCAACACCAATGTAACAATCTTTTTTATGTAAGCAATTTGGATCTCTCAATTTTGCAATGAAAAATGGTTTTTCCCCCTTAACAGGTTTCCCGTTCTCGTAAAATGCCCAGAAATGTATCAAGCAATCTTCACATTCCTGCCTTACTACAGGTAATTTAGGGTCTCCAGAATCAAGGGTTATATCTCCGTACCCTTCATTATTGCATTTATTGAAATCAAAACTCTTAAACCAAAACTCAACCCCATGACTATTATAAAAATAAGTACATTTTTTTGTAGAAAAACCGAACCGGAATACACCGTTTCCTAAAGCGTTATTTGCATTTATCCTATTCTCCTCTCCAATTAAACAACGAATAGAAGGATGCAAATTTACCCTGCAATCATTATGTTCATTCATAGGGAGGAACGGGTCAGGTAGGTAAAAACTATCTGTTTGATCAAATTCATAATATTCAGGTTCTCCATCGGCATTGAACCACACATTGGTGTCCTCATCAATATAAATAAACCCCTCCTTTACGTCCTTTTCTACATAATGCTTTAGAAATACATCATTATTCAATAAGGAGGGGCGATATTTAAGTAATTCTTTAATACATTCTTCTGACATATCAGTAAAGTAAAAATCATTGAAAGGCATATAGGAAGATCCAAGGATAATTCCATCCACTATATTCTCCTTAAACAGTTCTATTATATATTTATGATATTTTTTAGACGGTTTAGAGTTCTTGAAACCTTTGGATTGCACAATCATCTTATCTTCTTTAGATAAGGTAATGGTTACTCTTGGGATATAATGGTCAATGTTGCCCTCTTCATCCCTAACGATCTCTCTAAGGGATAATAAGGTGTCCCCGTTACAGTCAGCACCACAATGTTGCATTGCCCGGGACTCTACATCACTCTCAAAGGTATTTAAGTCCATCCAAGCGAAATTACCGTCACTTGTTATAAACAATATATCACTATCAATCTCTTCATTTACCCCTACTTTACGATCTACTTCCTTCTTTTTACTATAGTATTTATCTACCATTCCATGAAAAACCTGT
>Ga0272441_10009128_pt1 | contig 15426 bp, 10 predicted proteins | sample SSMProp6N_FD_193582 | JGI IMG/M metagenome (GOLD analysis project Ga0272441, IMG submission 193582) | Marine sediment archaeal communities from Little Sippewissett salt marsh, Falmouth, MA, United States - SSM-Prop-6N | ecosystem: Environmental > Aquatic > Marine > Wetlands > Sediment ... | reverse complement strand
CATAAAAAGGAACTCTCCCTGAGAACCAAACAGTACAGCTGGGATGAACTAAAAAAAATATTCTCTCCCTATAAAATTGAAAGAGCGATAGTATCTTCAGTAAGGTATACACCGGAGTTTATTATTGATCTTGCCACACTTGATATACCTTATGTACATACCCTGTCGTATAATTCAAAGCTTCCCTATAAGATCCAATATGAAACACCCGAGACACTTGGTGCCGACAGAATTGCTGCCATCGCAGGAGCCTGCTGTTTATTTCCCGGACAAAAGGTACTGGTAATAGACGCAGGAAGTGCCATTACATATGATTTTATCTCAGGTAAAACCTTTAAAGGAGGAAATATATCTCCGGGTATCAGCATGAGATTCAAGGCACTCAATAAATTCACACATAGGCTGCCGCTGGGTGCGACGACCGAGAAATTCAATTCCCCCGGCAGAAATACCCTTGAAGCAATCACTGCCGGCGTTATTAACGGAGTCATATATGAAATAAATGAGTATATTCGCACGTTTGAAGAAAAACATAAAGGCATAAATCTTGTTCTTACAGGCGGTGATGCCGGATACCTGAAAACCAGAATTACCCAAAAAGTCAATTATATGCCTGATATTGTGATAGAAGGATTAAATTACATTTTAGAACACAATGTATAGATTAAGGGCAGCAATAGTTATAATTAATATATTATTCTTATCATTTTCTGTTTCAGGGCAAAAACTTATTAATTCTCCATATTCTCGTTTTAATTTAGGACTGCTTGAACCGGCAGGTTCATTCAGAAGTATCAGTATGGGAGGCATTGGGACTGCTGTAAGGGATAACAGTTCTATATATTACATGAATCCTGCATCCTATAGCAGTATAGATACAAATTCATTCGTCTTTGACTTCGGCCTTGATTATGGTATGAGTTTCCTTACTGAAAATTCATCAACATATTATTCGGATGATATGAATTTTGATCATCTGTTGATTGGTTTTCCAATTTTAAAGGGATTGGGAGTCAGTGTCGGAATAATACCATTCAGTAATGGTTACTACAAAATAACCAACGAGGTTACAGAACTTGATCCGGAGTATGATGAAGAGACAGGTGAATATACAGATATTCATTCAGGGGAAGGCGGATATTCGAAAGTTTTCTTCGGTGCCGGTCTGGATATTGCCAGATACTTCTCTGTTGGGGCAAATATGACAGTATTATTCGGAGAAATATCCAGAATAAATCAGATCATTTTTGATGACTACTATTATGTTTTCCATAATAGTAATACAGAAAAGTTACACCTCTCAGGTATCAATGTTGAGTATGGAGCCCAGTTAAGTCTCCCTTTTGGTGATGATCTTTTTTTTAATGCGGGTATATCATTAACTCCGGGAACAAATTATAAAACAGATTATGAGAATCTGTTTTCACTGTTTTCGGCCTATGGTTCAGTTGATACATTAACATATAATACAGATGCCTCAAAAGCTTATATGCCGGGGACTCTTCGTACAGGTATTTCCTTTGGGGTAAAAAACAAGCTTACAGTCGGATTCGACTATACTGAAACAAAATGGTCAAAGGCAAATATCATTGGTACAGGTGGGGTATATGCTGATACCCGATCATTTAAATTTGGCCTGGAATATATACCTGAAAAGTATTCCAACTACAGTTATCTGAGACGAGTGGAATATCGTATCGGAGGACACCTGGAAGATAACTATATTAAAATCGATGGAGACCAGTTAAAGGAATATGGAATCAGTATGGGTTTCGGAATACCATTGAGACGCTCCAATTCAAAAATCAATCTCTACATTGACTATACTAATAGATACGGGTTCGACATATCATTTATGCATAGTGAGGAACTCATTACTATTGGATTAAGTCTGAATTTATACGATTTCTGGTTCCTGAAGCCTAAATATGATTAAATACTTTTTATCGGAACATCTTTGAAAAGAATTAATGCCATATACAGATTATTCTCAGTATTGCTGTTCAATGCTTTCCTGATACTTTCGTGTGAAGTTAAGATTGAAAAGACCAAGGGTTTTGATATATTAACCCTTCCTTCACTATCGGGAAAGGATATAAATACTGTTTTCACTGATTCGGGTAAGATACAGCTTATTATGTCATCACCTGTAATGGAAAGATGGGATAATATGGGTAATCCGTATACAGAATTCAGGAATGGTATGATAATCGAGTTTTATGATGGCCAACCGGATCCTGTTGCCAATGTAGCTGCCAGATATGCAAAGTATGTTGACAGTCAAAAGCTATGGGAGCTTTATGATTCCGTTGTGGTTGTTAACAGATCCGGCGACAGGCTGGAAACAGAGCAGTTATTCTGGGATCAGGAAAAAGAAAGTATTTTTACCGATAGATTTGTAAAAATCACAAATGAAGATCAGACAATAATGGGTACCGGTTTTGAATCTGATCCTAAACTCACAAAGAGGAAAATAAAGAATGTAACTGCAACAATTTATCTACACGATGAGTAAAAAATTCCTTCTTGTTTTTGAAATAATATGGATTATCACAGGTATATTATGTGCTATTGCCGGTATAAGGTACATTGCACATGGAGGAGGTAAGCTGGCCTTCGTCTTTCCTGTGTTGGCAATAATATCCTTTATCTTTGCATGGCTTCGGCACAGAGAACGGAAAAAAGATTAATTTTATGGTATGAACTCCGTGATTATCATACTACTTGCAATTCTTTTTTCCGCTTTTTTTTCAGGACTGGAGATAGCATTTGTTTCTTCAAACAAACTCCGTCTGGAACTTGATATAAAACAGGGTACCTTTTCTTCAGGTATACTCAAAATATTTTCCAATAATCCCGGCCAGTATATCGCCACGATGCTTATAGGCAACAATATTGCACTGGTTGTCTATGGTCTCTTTTTCTCAAAGCTGTTAAATCCTGTGTGGTCACCTCTGTTAAGCTCTGATCTGCTGATACTAATTGTCAACACACTGATCTCAACAGCTATAATCCTCCTTGTAGCAGAGTTTTTACCAAAGACAATTTTTATTATTTCACCCAATTTCTTTCTGAGACTATTAAGTTTACCCACACTGTTTTTCTTTTGGGTCTTTTATCCCGTCAGCAAGAGCGTTCTGGCAATCTCTAACTCAGTCATCAGGCTCTTTTCCGGAAATAAACCGGTTAAGGAAACACAGGAAAATGTTGTTTTCAGCAAGGTTGATCTCGATCATTTTGTAAGCCTGAGCAAACAAAAGGAAGAATCAGAGGAACCGGATAACAATAATATCAGGATATTTCAGAATGCCCTTGATTTCTCCAATGTAAAACTCCGGGAATGTATGGTACCGAGGACTGAGATAGAGGCTATGGATTGCACAAGCTCAATTGAAGAGCTTAAAGAGAAATTTATTGAGACCCAGCATTCCAGGATACTTATTTTCCAGGATACCATCGACAACATTGTTGGTTATTTTGAGCTGAAAGACATTTTCAGGAATCCTTCCGACATAAGATCGAGTATCAGGAAACTTGCAATAGTACCCGAGACTATGGCTGCAAACAAGCTTCTGAAAGTATTTGTTGATGAAAAGAAAAATGTGGCACTGGTAGTTGATGAATTCGGAGGCACATCGGGAATGGTCACTATCGAGGATGTTGTTGAGGAGATAGTGGGTGATATAGAGGATGAACATGATGTAAATGAACTAACGGAGAAAGTACTGAGTAATAACGACTATATTTTTTCAGGACGTCTGGAGATAGACTATTTAAATGACAAATACCATCTCAACCTTCCCGAAGAAGATGATTATGAGACACTGGCAGGAATGATACTTTTTTATCACGGCAGTATTCCTGTCAATAATGAAGTCATACGCATAAAGAATATGCTCTTTAAGATCCTTAAAGTCACAACCACCAGGGTAGAGCTTGTAAGTATGAAGGTGGAATAGAAACTCTGTTGTTAAAAAGAAATATTTACCAGCCAGGCTCCCGGTTCATTTATCGTAAGTCGCAGCTCACAAAATATCGATGCAGTATAGAATGCATTGGGTGCACTAAAGGTCATTCTTGCACTGAAAGGGAAGGTGACATTTTCATATCCTGTAAAATCATTTGCTATTTTCTCAGAACCGCTATTTGACTGCATAAGCAGGTTACTTATCAATGAAAAGCTATCACCTCCTCCACGTGAGAACTTATATTTAACATAGGGCCTGTCACCGATTTTCATACAAGACACCCTGCCCACACCTGTACGATATTCAATTACATAAGGCTGCATTTGTTTTGTGCCAATGAATCTATCATTTCTCCATTCTCCTGCCAGGACAGAATCCTGTTCCATGGTTTTGTATTCGTATCTGCCACTTCCGTGTCGTTTCCCTTTCTTCCATTCTCCTGTATAGGTTGCACCGTTTTTCCATAAATAGGTTCCTTCACCTTCAGGTAGTCCCTTGGAAAATTCACCCTTATAGTAGTCTTCGCCTATAGCTTCTCCTTCTCCATCAGCTAATCCTGATTTACAATCGCCGGAATAAGTACCTTCAAGTTCAGGCACCAATACCTTGCAGATGCTCTGGCCAGAGGCAGATTCATAGCAAATGAGTGCGGTACAAATAAATGTTAACAGTATTGTCCTTTTCATAGCAATTAAATTTTTGTCCATAAAGCAATACCTGAACAAAGCTATTATATTTTATATTAACAGCATAAGAATCACTCCAATTATTCAAAAAAAGAAGAGGACCCAGGGGCCCTCTTCTTTTTCTATATACTCAGAATAATATTCTAATATTCTGTTTCAGTAGGAATCGGATTTTTCCTTGTATGCCACCATACCTGGCTTGTAATACCGTTAGTACTGAACATGCCTTCATTACCTGCCTCAACGCTTTGGGCACTTTTAGCAGCAATAAGGTTATCAGTATTATAAGTTTCCTCACTAAGAGCATACTGTAATCTTATAGGAAGTCCGAGGTTCGGATAATATGCTCCGGCAAGTTCATATTCGAAAATCCTTGCAGGGAAACCTGTTCTTCTCACTTCAATGTAAGCCTGTACACCCTGGCCGTAAATTGCTGCCCATCTCTGCTCACATATCATCTGGAATTTTTCGGCATCTGTCTTTCCGGTCCAGGTAACCAGAGGATCATTCAGGTAAGAAGTGTAGTTAACCGGGTATGATGTTGTTCCGGTTGTTATACCGCCGGCATCACCCCAGGTCGGATTTACAGATCCGCCATCGGCAAGACCCCATCTCGACATTGAGGCAGCTATACCGGCCTCATAGGCATTTCTTGCAGGACCATCATTACCTTGACGCATATAATGCTCTGCCTTAATGAATTCGACCTCATCCCATGTAAGGACATAAAGAGGTGCCGTTTCTGTGAATGCGACTTTTGTACCTAGGAGTGATATAGCCGGGAAAGGAGCTGAAGTGATTTCCCGTCCGTTCTGGAAGCCCACATAATCAAGCGGAGGTGTGGCCACTGAGTTAGGTGTAGGCTGAGCATAGACATGAAGTCTCGGGTCAGTCCTTGCCTCCAGCCAATCAACCATAGTTTCCGAAATAGCCTGATCCTTCCTTGAAAGAAGGGCATTATATATCGGGTTTCTGTAAGGTATCCCCGGAAAATCCAGCTTGGCATTATCAGCATTCGATGTAAAGACAGGATACTGTGTCGGGTTTGCAAGTATTGCAGCTATCTGTGCATCAGCATCAGCCATTGCTGCAGCACCTGGTGTTGTTGTTACATCAGGCTGTGTGCCTGCCATGTCGTAGGTGAATGACCATGGTGTTCCGGCAGCACGGTTAAGCAGTCTCAGCTTAAGTGAGTTTGCAAATTTTCTCCATTTTACCGGATCACCGCCATAGATCAGATCACCTGCACCAAAAGATACGGTAGTACCTGTAAGAAGAACATTAGCCTCTTCGAGCTCGGCAAGCAGGGCATTATAGATACTCTCCTGTGTATCATACACCGGATGGATTTCTCCGTCGTCTTCGAAGCCCTGTAATGCTTCGGTATACGGAACATCGCCCCAGTTATCTGTCAGGTACATAAAGATCCATGCTCTCATGATCTTGGCAGCTGCAAGAAGACTTTCTGAATCTTCACCTTCCTCTGTTGTCTTGTTTATCACAACTGTAAGGTCTTTCAACGGCCCGTAATATGGGTAGTTGAAATAGCTCGACACGTCACGGGGCATATATCTGTCTTCGTCAATATACTGCACTTTACACCATTGCTGGCACCATACGCCAAGGTAGGTGTGCTGAATCCAGCCGCCCATTTCAAAACTGATTGAATTCTCGACTGCATTGGTGAAGACATTTATAGCGGGAACGTCAACAGGACTGTTCGGGCTGGTATTCATTTCCTCAAAATCTTTTGTACAGGAACTAACAAGACCCAAAATAATGAACAATCCCAATATAATTCTCATCGATTTTAATATATATTTCATAATTAGATGATTTAAAGGTTAGAAATCGAGTCTTATATTGAACCCGTAAGATCTGGTTGAAGGAATCGCATTTGTTTCCATACCAACAGAAGTATTACCTGCACTTGAACTGGTCTCAGGATCTATATCCTTTGTGTTCTTGAATATAATCCAGAGATTGCGTCCAACCAGTGACAGGTTGAGATTTCTGACTCCTATCGACTTAAGGAATCCAATATTATTGAATGAATAACCCATACCTACTTCACGCAACTTTACAAAGCTTGCATCGAATGTGGAAAGCTCATTTTTGCCATAGTAGTCATAATAGTATCTGTTGGCTGCAACATAAGTCGAATTTTGAACAGGTGATGTAACAACATTTCCGTCTGCATCCAAAAATTCTATTGTTTCTACTCCATCAACTACAACAACCCTTCCGTAGACAGCATCATCAACAAGCACGCCTCCTCCGTCAGCCAGGGCATCCCTTACATTCTTGCCATTTGCATTTATAGCAGCAGTTTCTTCGAGAATACCAGTATAAACACCAAACATATCAGTTACTGAGAAGACTACGCCTCCTTTTCTGAAGTCAACCAGGAAGTTGAAATTGAAATTCTTATAGTTGAAAGAGTTGTTGATGCCACCAAACCAGTCAGGATAAACATTACCCAGGTCTGTTCTGGCATTCGAACGTATGTATCTTCCGTTGGTACCTACAACTGGCCGTCCTGAATATTCATAATGAGAAAGTTGTGTTTTTTCCTCATCGTAGTAAACAGGTGTTACATTTTCACGGACTATTGCATAGCCCCAGAGTGTTCCATATTCTTTACCCGGGAAGGCATAAACATATGTGCCCCAGCTTGCGCTGTAGAGATTCAGATACTTCATGTCTCCGTAAAGTTCGACAACTTTGTTTTTGTTAGTCGACCAGTTAAGGGTAACATCCCATGAGAAGTTAGGTGTCTGAACAGGTGTTGCCAGCAATTGCAATTCAACACCTGCATTCTGGAGGTTACCTGCATTGATTGTCTTGCTGGTAAAACCGGTAGTAGGCGAAATTGCAATATTCATGATCTGGTTAATCGTATTTTCCTGGTAGAAGTTGGCATCGAGGCTTATCCTGTTCTGCAGTAGTTTAAGTTCCATTCCAACCTCTTTTGATTTTTTCCTCTGTGGTTTGAGTCCCAGTGGCGGAATGGTTTCCGTGTAACTGAGTGAAGCATTTCCGTTATACGGATCAGCAGCACCGAAGACTCCGTTGAGCTGATAGGCACCTGCAGTACCACCAACCTCGGCATAACTGGCTCTCAGCTTAAGGAACGAAAAGATATTTGATTCGATACCCAAAGCTTCAGTAAGAATGAATGACAGAGACACTGACGGATAGAAGTATGAGTTATTATCTATCGGCAGTGTTGATGACCAGTCATTTCTTCCTGTGAGATCGAGGAAAACAAAGTTACGGAAGCTCAGGTTTGCTGTTCCGAACAGACTCTGTAATTCAGTATGTGTCTCACTTAAATTTGTTGTTGCTGCTGCTGCTGCATTACTGACAGAGTAGAGATCAGGAACAATTAGCTGTGGAACATAAGTTTGACGATACTGATAATCATAATGGTTATATTCACCTCCAAGGGATGCCAGTACATTGAAATCGCCGAATGTTTTGTTAAACTCAAACCGAGCGTTTGCATTGATCTCCTGCCTGCGACGAGAATAGCTCCAAAATCTACCCAGAGGTCCTATTTGAAATCCAACATCACCCTGAGCAATTCTCTCCACTATGTCTTCAATGGACCAGTCGGTACCTGCTGTAGCTCTGAATGACAACCAGTCGGTAAATCTCCAGTTGAAATTAACGTTACCGATCATCCTGTTGCGGTCTCTTGAATTGGTGTCTTTATAAAGAGTCCAGTAAGGATTATTGTGGTAACTGTGGTTCCAGTTAAATGGAAGACCGGTAACCGGGTCTATTTCATCCCATCTTTCCTTAAGAACCTCCATATCAACCTGGCGGCCGAACCACTGGCTTAGCGACTGCATCGGGTTACCACCATCATATCCGTTTTCTGCGATGTTATCACTTCTATTCTGGATATAATAAGCACTACCCCCGATAGTAATCTTATCAGTGACAGCCAGTTCGCTGTTCAGGTTGATAGTGTTTTTTCTGAGGTCTGTATTGGGTAAGATCCCTTTTACATCCTGATTTGAGAATGACAGTCGGAAGTTTGATCCTCCCTTGGCACCTGAAATGGCAACGTTGGTGGTTCTCTTGACACCTGTCTCAAAGAAATCCTTAATGTTGTCAGGATGTGCTACCCATGGAGTAGGTGTACGGACACCTGTTTCCGGATCGTACGGACTGTCGAACTGAGGGATCAGTCTTCCGTCGAGTGGAGGACCCCAGCTTTCGTCAACGCCGTCATTGACACCGCCATATGCTCCGTCGACATATTCAAATTCATATATTCCGGCATTCCAGTCAGCAGCCGATCCCTGTCCATACAGGTTCTGGTACTTCGGAATGACAAGGGGATTTTCCCACATAACGTTTTCCTCGATAGTCACACCAAGGCCCCTGCCCTGTGATTTACCGCTTTTTGTCGTAATGAGGACAACCCCGTTAACTGCTCTTGACCCGTAAAGGGCGGCTGCACTGGCACCTTTCAGAACACTGATATTCTCAACATCCGAAGGGTTTATATCGGCTGCCATATTTCCATAATCCCTGCCTCCGCCTGAACCAGTACTGGTTGTGGCATTACTTATCGGCACACCGTCAACAACAAATAACGGTTGGTTATCGCCACTGGCTGAGAGTGAGTTAACACCCCGGATAAGAATCCTTACGCCGGCGGAAACACCTCCGTCAGAGTTGTTAATCTGAACTCCTGACAGCTGACCCTGAAAAGCGTTTACAATATTTGTAACTTTAGCCTTTTCAATGCTTTCGCCACCAAGATCCTGAACAGAATAACCAAGTGCTTTCTTCTCTCTTGATATACCAAGAGCAGTGACAACCACTTCTTCAAGGCCCAGGATGTCAGATTCCATAACACCATTAATCACTGTACGTCCTGCAATCTCAACCTCCTGCTTTTTCATTCCTATATAGGAAAACACGAGAGTCTGTGCATTTTCCGGTACAGTTAAGGTGTAGTTTCCATCAGCATCGGTAATGGTACCAATAGTGGTACCTTTTACCTGAACCGTTACTCCCGGAATCGGACCCTCTTCTTCAATAGCAGAGGATATTGTTCCGGTAATGACTACTGTCTGGGCCTGCAAGGCATAAACACCAGCAAACACAAACAAAATAATCAACAGAAAAAGTTTCTTCATACGAAATAGTTTTAGGTTTGTTAAGCCAGTAAATATAATTCTTTTTTTAAAACAGTGTACTCCAAAAAGTATTTTTTTTATCAGGCTTTAAGCTTTGAAAAGTGTTTGAAAAAGAGAGGGATAGTCTCAACACCCTTAATAAAATTATCCAGAGGGAAATTCTCATTGGGTGAATGTATTGCATCAGTATCCAAACCGAATCCCAGCAGAATTGATTTTATTCCTAAAATTTGTTCAAAAACTGTAACAATCGGAATGCTTCCACCGCTTCTTACCGGTATTGGCTTTTTACCGAATGTTTCCTCTATTGCATTTGCAGCAGCCTGAAATTCAGGGATATCCATAGGACTGACATAGGCCTGGCCACCATGAAGATATTCAACTTTTACCTTCACACCTGCAGGTGCTGTCTTTAAAAAATGACTTTCAAAAAGTTTAGCTGTCTTCTCTGCATCCTGATATGGAACAAGCCTCATCGATATTTTAGCAAAGGCTTTTGAAGGAAGTATGGTTTTTGCCCCTTCGCCGGTATACCCTCCCCAGATGCCGTTTACATCAAGAGTTGGCCTTATACCTATTCTTTCAGTATCAAAATATCCCTCTTCACCTGCGAGTTCATCAACACCTATCGACTTCATGAATCTGTCACGGTCGAAAGGCCTTTTCATCATCTCCTCTCGTTCCTCTGTACTGCATTCCATAACATCATCATAGAAACCCGGTATAGTAATACGTCCTTTTTTGTCTTTTAACGATGCAATCATTTCACACAATACATTGCACGGATTAACAACAGCTCCGCCATAAAGGCCCGAATGCAGATCCCGGTCCGGTCCTGTTACCTCAACCTGCATATATGACAATCCTCTCAGACCTGATGTTATTGAAGGTGTCTCCAGAGAGATCATTGTCGTATCAGATATCAGTATCACATCTGATTTGAGCATGTTTTTGTTCTCTGAACAGAATTTCTCAAGATTCACTGAACCGATTTCCTCTTCCCCCTCGATCATAAACTTGACATTACAGGAAAGTGTTCCTGTATTGACCATCAGTTCAAATGCCTTCAGCTGCATGAACAGTTGGCCCTTATCATCATCGGCACCCCTGGCCCATATTTTACCATCCCTTATTACAGGCTCAAACGGAGGAGTCTCCCACAAATCCAATGGTTCTGCAGGTTGTACATCATAATGTCCATATACCAGCACTGTCGGTAATTCATCAGAAATCATTTTCTCTCCATAGACTACCGGATGTCCGCTTGTCTGGATTACTTCAGCCCGGTCAGCTCCCGACTTAAGAAGCTCATTCCTGACGTACTCAGCTGCCCTCAGCATGTCGGGCTTATTCTTTTCACTGGCACTCACAGAAGGTATCCTTATAAATTCAAAAAGCTCCTCAAGGAACCTGTCCTTGTTTTTCTCGATGTAGTTTTTTATTGTTTCCATAATGTAAATATTAGTCGTGCAGTCGTGCTTCCGCTTCGCGGAACTGCGTCACTTCGTTCCTTGAATCGTGCGATCATATTACTTTCAATCTTATCTGCTTCTCAATTCTTTCGCTGCTATACACAGTTCATAGTACATTTCTTTACCGAGTGCTCGAATAAGGGGTTCTTTGAGAAATTCATATACATAGATCCCTTCTTCCCTGCCTTTATCGAGGGCACTGGCACATATTGACAGTTCCTGGTAATTTACTGCCCTGAAATCCTTGTATTGTTTTATCCTTACAGGAAAGAGGTGGCATGAAAGGGGTTTTTGAAAATCTGTTTTACCCTCCTCAAAGGCCTTTTCTATACCACACATGAAGATATTTCCTTCCAGAACCGAATAAGCACATTCTTCATTACCTATCAATGGTGTTACGTTGTCCTTTTCAAAATCAACAACACTGAAGCCTTTTTTCTCTATAGCCCTTATACCCTCTGGCCTTAAATATGGCTTCACAAAAGGGTAGATCTTTTCGAGTATCAGTATTTCAGAATCGGATAAAGGAGCACCCGAATCACCATACCTGCAGCAGTTACCAAGGCAGGATGGCAGGTGGCATCTGAATTGTTTTGTCAGGACATCCAGGCTGAAAATCGTATCGGCAATCCGAATCATAAAATACCTCTACCTTCTCTGTGGCACTCTGTGTCTACTCAGTGTATCTCTGTGGAAGTTCTTGAAAAAACATTATTACACAGAGAGTCACAGAGAAGACACAGAGGTACACTGAGAAATTAAATTAGCACTTTCCCCGTCATTTCCTGCGGTATCGGTATCCCCATTATTGTCAGTAATGTCGGGGCAACATCTGCAAGAATACCCTCTTTTATTTTATCATAATGATCGCTTACCAGCACACATGGTACAGGATTAAGTGAATGTGCGGTATTAGGCGAACCGTCAGGATTAATTGCCATATCCGCATTACCATGGTCAGCAATTATCAAGGTTTCATATCCTTTGCCGCAGGCTGCCTTTATAACTTCTCCGACACATTCGTCGACTGCCGTTATTGCTTTCATGATTGCCTCATAAACACCGGTATGCCCTACCATATCACAATTTGCAAAATTCAGGCAAATAAAATCATACTTCTCTGTATCAATAGCTTTTACTACTGCATCCTTAACCTTGTATGCACTCATTTCAGGTTGCAGATCATAGGTCGCAACTTTTGGAGAAGGTATCAATGTCCTTTCTTCATTGTCAAATACCTCTTCCCTACCTCCCGAGAAGAAGAATGTTACATGTGCATATTTTTCAGTCTCGGCAATCCTCAGTTGTTTTTTCCCGGCAAGGGCAAGTACTTCACCTATTGTATTATCAACATTTTCCTTGGGATAGATAACATGAAGGCCTTTAAATGTCGCATCATACGGAGTCATTGTGCAATAATGTAACGGTATTGTTTTCATTCCCTCGTCCGGCATATCTCTTTGAGTAAGTGCTATAGTGAGTTCCCTTGCCCTGTCGTTGCGAAAATTAAAAAAGACAATCACATCTCCTTCCTTGATTGTCCCAACAGGATCACCGTTATCATCAACCACAACGATCGGTTTCATAAATTCATCGGTTACACCTGCATCGTATGAAAGCTGTATGGCATCGAGTATGTCGGTTGCAGGTGTTCCTTTGCCGTGAACAACAAGGTCGTAGCCCTCCTTTATTCTCTCCCATCTCTTATCCCTGTCCATGGCATAATATCTTCCTATAAAAGAAGCTACTTTTCCGTTAGATTTGCTGAGGTGATCGAGAAGGTTTTTCATATATCCCTTACCGCTTCGCGGATCGGTATCACGTCCGTCACCAAAGCCATGAATAAAGACATTTTTTAATCCGTAATCAGCAGTCATATCACACAGGTAGTAAAGATGTGTATCATGTGAATGAACACCGCCATCTGAAAGCAGACCCATAAAGTGGACCTGTTTATTGTTGTCTCTTGCATAGGAAAATGCTTCCGTAAGTATTTTATTATTCTTTATTTCACCGGTCTTGCATTCCATATTTATCTTTACCAGGTCCTGGTAAATAATTCTTCCGGCACCGATGTTGAGATGTCCGACTTCCGAATTACCCATCTGTCCGTCGGGCAGTCCCACATTTTCTCCCGAAGCCATAAGCCTGGAATTTGGATAGTTTTTTGTCAGAAAGTGCATATTAGGAGTTGGGACAGAGCTTATTACATCGGATTTTGTTCCATCGCCGATACCCCATCCGTCAAGTATCATTAAGAGTGTTTTTTTGTTCATCATATTATTTTATACATATATATAAACATATCAATAGTGATTCTTGTTCAGGATCAATAAGGGGGCAAATTTAAGGAAAAATAGTATTGGTTTTTTAAAAAGACTGGAAGATCCTTCGTACTGCTTCACAATACTCACTAATAACATCCTCAATAATGCACAGTTTGATAATTAAGGGATCCCTCGCTGACCACCTTCGCGTAAAGCTTCGGTGGTCAAAGCGCTCGGGATGACACCACCATTAATGCGGACAGTGTAATGACTGGGAGATCCCTCGCTGCGCTCGGGATGACAGGGCAATTGGGAGGGTAAAGGGAGGGGCGGGATGAGCAAAACCCCATTCCGGCATACACCTAATCTCCCGAAATCACAAGTTTTTTATGGCCTAAGTCTTCAATATCTGAAACAATCCTTACCAGATATATTCCTCCTTTAAGGTTGAGGTTATCGATAATGAATTCTGTTATTCCGGAACCTGCTTTATAGGAAGATATCACCACACCCCTGAAATCGTAAATTCTTATATCAGCCTCATGTTTAAGAGGTTCCATGAAGCTTACGGTTAGTTTATTTACTGCGGGATTGGGATAAAGTGTAAAGCCTCTCTCCGTCGTACCATGGATATCCTCTATACCAACAGTGATATCAGGGTGTATTACGGATGTTGCCTGGCAGATCTCTTTTGTTATTGTATTCTGAATAAATGCAATTACCTCTATATCTGAATTATTTTCCAGCAGGTCAATTTTCCATGATTGTTCTGTTATGTTCAGGCTGTCTCCTTTTTCCCATGTACTTTTTAAAATGATACCACCAGCATCGGGAATGAATTTCCTGAAAACATCATAAAATTCATTCTCACCCAAAGGTCCCGGATAACTGTCACTTACCTTTTCTGTTACAGCAATGAAAAGAGTAAGGTTGGCAGAGCCTATATTTTGACGGGCTTTTATTGTCGCATTTACCTTTAAGACTTCGTTCATGTCGATACTTTCCATATATGTTTTCAATGAAATATCAAAAAGAGAAGGAATAAGACTTCGTTTTGTAACTTCATTGCTGTCGATCACATTTCCTCCGATATATGAATATATATATGCGAAATCATTCTGTGAACCACCGTCTACAAAGGTATAAGGTGCCTGGGTCAGACCATAGAACAATATCCTTGCTCCGATGTCAGCCGGGTTTTCATTATAATACGGATCGCTTCCGGGGAAGTTCGTATGGTACTGGATGTTTATAATATCCTCGCTCCGGTTACTGACTATTGTATTAACCAGCGAATTGGCATCTTTGCTTTTCTGATCTGTGATATTGGTAAAATGTTCCAGCAAAATATTTCTGTCTCTTTCACCTATCCATATATCATCAAAAGCCAGACCTTCGTAATCGGGTGTTGTACCATCTGATCCGTAAGCGATCCTGAATACAACATCCGATTTACCTTTCAGCTCATCGAGTGTATGAATTGATTCAACCCATACTGAATCCGGTTCTCCCCTTGTTGTCCATCCCAGCTGGTTACCCCCTGGTGTTCCCCTTATCACTGCTGAATTATACCATTCGATACCATCATCTATAGCTCCTACATTCTTCCAGTTATCACTATCTCCTATCCTGTACTGCAGGGAGGCTCCATCGCTATCCCTGGTAAACCTTTTCATGAGGTTAAGTTTTATTTCAGGTCGTTCGCTGGCTGTAAAGTCAAAGCACGGAGATACTATTGAGGATGACTCATAGTTGTTAGTATCAATTCTGAAATTAGTATACCATGCATTCTGTCCTGAGGATACGCTGTTCATGTCGCCCCTGTCAGGTAAGCCAAACGACCAGTTGTTTCCGGTGATCTCTCCCTTTATCCA
>Ga0272441_10009127_pt1 | contig 15427 bp, 6 predicted proteins | sample SSMProp6N_FD_193582 | JGI IMG/M metagenome (GOLD analysis project Ga0272441, IMG submission 193582) | Marine sediment archaeal communities from Little Sippewissett salt marsh, Falmouth, MA, United States - SSM-Prop-6N | ecosystem: Environmental > Aquatic > Marine > Wetlands > Sediment ... | reverse complement strand
GGCGGAATATAGGCCATGGATGTATCGCCGGAATTGGCCACAACCATTCCCGAGACACCATCATCCAGTATGTTTTCTATATATAATGGATCGCCATCCGGATCGCTGTCATTGGTCAGTGGAAATACAATGACTGTACTATCCTGCTGGACAATCAGTGTGTCATTCGCCGCAACAGGCGGCTGATTGACTGCCAGAATGTTGAGGTAAACCGAGGCTGTATCCAGACCGCCGTTGCCATCTGTGATAGAATACAAAAACATATCCGGTTCGGCATAATCAGCGGGGGCTGTATAGGTGATGGTTGTATCACCCGGATCAATCACTGCGGTTCCCAGAGTTACGGAAAGATCAAGAGACTGAATAATGAGATCATCTCCATCCGGATCGCTGTCATTGGACAGAACATGGATGGTCTCTGTTGTGCTTTGATTCAAGTTAAGGCTGTCATCTAAAGCTAAAGGTGGCTGATTGGGAGCAGAAGTACGCTCGGTGACAATCAGCATCTGATCTGCGGCCACATTGGTGGTGTCCCAAACAGTACCACTTGGCCATTCAATGACAATTTGATCTGCTTTAGCAAAACTACCAAAACCAAATTCCGCAACCGCATCACTCTGCCCCCCGAATCCTGACTGTGTATTGATTTCTCTATACTGCCAGCCGTCTCCGGTTTTTACTTTAATCTTTGCACCGACTGCATCTCTGTTCGACTCAACACCAATGCATTTAACCTTTAACCAATGATTCAAATCTTCATTATATGCCTGTAAATAATTGGGTGATGCATAATAACAAATAAATAGATCCAGATCACCATCCAGATCATAATCACTCCAGCATCCCCCGTATCCGTCAATAGCAGGATCAATCAAATAACTGGAAAAAGTACCATCCCCGTTGTTCAAATGGATGTGGGAATTTCTATTCCGGTTCACCACAAACAAATCTAAAAAACCATCCAGATTCAAATCCCCCCAGCCACTACTTCTGGAGCGGAGTCCATCATTCACTAAAATCCCATCTGTTATCCTGGTAAATGTACCATCCCCATTGTTGTGGTACAGCAAATTGTCCTGACCACTCTGGGGCACATATAGATCTGGATACCCGTCATTGTTATAATCCCCCCAGCTGCCGCCAAACGCCTCTCCAGGATCTGATACAATATCACCTGTTGTTACTTTGGTAAAGGTACCGTCGCCATTGTTGGTGTAAAGAAAATTAGCGTTCCACCCGGTATTGGGGACAAACAGATCCAGATCACCATCCAGGTCATAATCGCACCAAGCGCCACTTGTTGAGGCACCCCCGTCTGTGACAACCGGTCCGGTTGTCACTTTATTAAATGTGCCGTTCCCGTTGTTGTGATACAGAAAGTTATTCTCACCCCCATTGGCTACAAACAGATCCAGATACCCGTCATTGTTATAATCGCCCCAAGCTGCTCCGTTGGAGTTGCCACCATCAGAAGTGACAGGTGTAATATATATTCTGTTCAGCACACCACTTGTATTCGTATATAAATAATTCATCCCACCGTTGGCATTACTAACAAACAGATCCGGATACCCGTCATTGTTGTAATCACCCCAAGTACCGCCCTGTGAGCCTCCGCCATCTGAAACCACATCCCCCGACGTTAAACTCGTAAATGAACCGTTTCCATTATTGATATACAGATTATTATCCTGACCGCCTGCATTGGCCACAAACAAATCCGGATACCCGTCATTGTTATAATCACTCCATGCACATCCTAAAGACCGGTATTCATCAACCGTCAGATCACCGGCTGAAACATCAACAAAATCCTGAAACATAGGGATGGTATGATACACTGCCACACGAGAACAGGGGATGCCTCCAGCTTCAATAAAATGGCCTCCTACATACATGTCATAGCCGGAAAAAGCAATTGCCGATACACTGCTGCTGGTACCACTTCCCAGTGCTGACCAGTTTGAGCCATTCCATTTAGCGATATTATTTGCCGGCACACCTCCCGCTTGTGAAAATATACCTCCGGCGTATACATCTGTTCCATGACAATCTATCGCATATATCCCCATTGAAACGCCACTCCCTAATGCTGACCATGATGAACCATCCCATTTGGCAATATAATTCACCGGTACACCACCCGCTTGTGTAAAACCACCTCCTACATGCACACCAACTCCTTCGCAGGAAATCGCCAATACAAAGTGGTTGACACCGCTCCCCAATGGCGACCAGCTTGAGCCATTCCATTTGGCAATATAACTTGCCGGGCTACCGCCTGCCTGAGTGAATTCACCTCCCACATAAACATCATTGCCAAAGCATGAAATGGCATATACACCAGCATTTACACCACTTCCAAGAGCAGACCAATTTGTACCATTCCATCTGGCAATTCTGCCAGCAGGAATCCCTCCTGCCTGTGAAAAAAAACCTCCTACATAAACATCATTTCCATGAACCGTAATGGCCGACACGGTACCATTAACACCGCCTCCCAGAGTGGTCCAATTTGTGCCATCCCATTTTGCAATGTAACCTGCCGTTGCACCCCCTGCCTGAGTGAAAACACCTCCTACATATACATCATTCCCGGAACAGGCAACAGCGTTTACAGAATTATTAACACCGCTTCCCAGTGCTGACCAGTTTGAGCCATTCCATTTGGCGATATTGTTTGCCAGCACTCCGCCTGCAAAAGGAAAATTACCTCCTATATATATATTGTTATCGGAACTGGCAATGGCACTTACTGAATAGCTCACACCGGATGATAAAGGTGCCCAGCTCCCTTCATTGCCGGTCATTATGTGCTGAGATGGATCTGAAGAATTATTATCCTGCTCGGGAAAAAACCGGGGTGCACCACCTTCTTCTAATATCATTCGCCACCCCGAAGGATCAAAGCTTCCCTCAAAACCACGCTCAACACTTAATGTGCCATCCGAAGTGAGTGCGTCTGCAAGTAGTTGAATCTGAGGCTGTTGTGCAAATAATAAACCGCATATTAATAACATGACTATTGTGATTGCCGTTTTCATAGCTCTCTCCATGAATTAATAATAATTTCTATTCCTACCTCACCAGCAGCATCTTCCGTATCTCTGAATAATCCCCCGCTTTGAGCTGATAAAAGTAAATCCCGGAGCTGACCGGCTGGCCGAACCGGTCCTGCGCGTTCCAGATGGCTTCGTATTGTCCTGCTGATTTCTCCCCATTGACCAGTGTACAGATTTCACTGCCTATGATACTGAATACCCGTAATGTCACATGGGATTTCTCCGGCAGGGCATATGATATGGTGGTTTCCGGATTGAAGGGATTGGGGAAGTTCTGATGTAAAGCAAAGGATGTTGGTACAATCTGATCCATTACAGCAGAAACCGGTGTGACTGTTATGAAGACAGTGGCTGTATCCAGACCACCGTTGCCGTCTGAAACCACATAATCAAACGTTGTCTCCCCATTCCAACCCGCAGGCGGAATATAGGCCATGGATGTATCGCCGGAATTGGCCACAACCATTCCCGAGACACCATCATCCAGTATGTTTTCTATATATAATGGATCGCCATCCGGATCGCTGTCATTGGAAAGCGGATAAATGGTGACCATACTGTCCTGCTTTATTGATAGCGTATCGTTTAGAGCAACTGGTGGACGATTTCCAATTAACACATAAACAAAAACTGTGGCTGTATCAAGACCATCTCTATGATCTGTGATGATGTAATCAAAACTTGCATTTCCGGAAAAGCCCAATGTGGGCATATAGGTAATGACCGTGTCACCGGAATTAATAATAACCACACCCGGGGCATTGATATTATCTATTTTCTGAATACTGAGGTCATCACCATCCGGATCAGTATCATTATCGAGTACAAATATAGTGGCTAAGGTATTTTGAGGAATGGACAGTGTATCATTGATCGCAATGGGTGGATGATTTGACGACATGACTTCGATAAATACTTTGGCTGTATCCAATCCACCCTGACCATCAGACAGCACATAATTTAAACTGTCGTCTCCGATATATCCCGCAGGTGGTGTGTAAGTGATGGTTGTATCACCGGGATCAATTTGAGCACTTCCAACTGCATCTATGAGATCAACAGACAGAATGGATAGATCATCACCATCAGGATCCGTATCATTGGAAAGGACATGGATCACAACCGTGCTGTCTTGATAAATAATCAGACTGTCATTATGTGCAATGGGTGGTTGATTCGGCGTTGGATCAATTTCTGTAATCACCAGCAATTGATTGACATCCACATTATTCATTTCGCTTACAACACCACTCGGCCAAAGAACCCTGACCTGATCAATACTTGTGGCGCTGCCGATACCGAAAAATGCGATCAGACTGTTCTGGCCTCCAAACCCCGTCTGAGATGATATTTCACGCATTTGCGACACATCATTTACAACGATCCTCACCTTGGCACCGATCCCGCTTGTATTGGATTCTGTGCCAATACACTTCACTTTCAGCCAGTTGTTGTCATCATACGTATTGCCAAGCAAAACATTGGCGGCTCCCCAATGGGTTAAAAACAGATCCAGATTTCCGTCTGAGTTAAAATCACACCATCCGCCGCCATACGCTGTGATTTTCTCACAAACCGAATGACCGGTAAACAGCCCACCCCCAAGGTTGAGATAAATTTTGGATTCTGCATCGCTGTTGGATACAAACAGATCGAGACGACCGTCTTTGTTTACATCCCCCCAGCCGCTGCTTTTGCTCCGGAAATCGTCGTTCACCAGATCTCCGGAAGTGATTCTGACAAAAGAACCGTATCCATTATTTCTGTACAAACAATTGTTCTGGCCGCTGCTTGGAACATACAAATCCGGATATCCGTCATTGTTATAATCCCCCCAGCTGCCGCCATACGATTCAAATCCGTCTTCCACGATAGCGCCTGATGTAATTGAAGCAAATGTACCATCACCATTGTTTTCATACAGAAAATTGCTCTGAAGCGCTGTATTGGCCACAAACAGGTCCAGATCACCATCCAGATCAAAATCACACCAGCTGCCACCGGTGGATGCACCTCCCTGTGTGACCACCAGGCCTGTTTGGATTTTAGTAAAAGTACCGTTTCCATTATTTTTGTAGAGAAAATTGTCTTCACCCTGGTTGGCAACAAACAGATCAATAAAGCCATCATTGTCATAATCACCCCAAGCAGCACCAGTTGAATTCCCGCCATCGGATGTGAGAGGAGGCAGGTCTTCTGGATTCAGTATGCCATCTGTGTTCTTATACAATATATTATTCTCTCCATTGCCATTACTGACAAACAGATCCAGATACCCGTCATTGTTGTAATCACCCCAGGTTCCGCCCTGTGAATTGCTGCCGTCCATGACCACAGGGTCATCCAATAGTTTTTCAAAGGGTGGCTCACCATGATTGATATACAGGGTATTGTTGTCTCCCCCTGCATTGGCAATAAATAAATCATCAAATCCGTCATTGTCGCAGTCGCCCCAGGCGCAGGCAATGGAGCGTTTCTGTTCAGGCGAACTCATAAAATTGGCTTTTGTAAAATATTCATAATAGGGTGACGGCGCAAAATAATAAGCAAGAGCACCCATATCATGCCTTGTCTGATCCAGATCGCGATCATGGCCATCCACTTCCCAGGTCAGGCCGTCACCGTCCGTATCCGGATCCCCGCTATTAATACAGGCTGATCCTGCCAGAAGATGAAAATTGTCAGTGGCAACACTCACAAACTGGGGATCCGTAATTATATCATTGCTACCTCCATTAAAATATGCAGAATGACCGGTATAATACTCTGCGCAGTTATAAAGACAATTATAATCAGAATGCCCGAGATTGATATTATTAAACTCTATACCGGTATCACCTATATTGCTGACAATATTATTTTTCACAATTGCGCCATATACCGGATACACACCAACAAGAATGCCATCCTGAGAAGTATTATAAATGGTGTTGTTGATAATATGTATATTCTGAGGGCTATAGGGCTGATGATAACAGGTCCGTATCCCACACCCCCTCCAGCCGGATCCAATAATATTATAAATCACGTTTCGCCGGATTGTAATATTTTGTGTTGAAAAGCCGGATATTGACTCAATATCGATACCGCTTGTATAATTCGATCCGGTTGCATAGTATATAAAGTTATTTTCTATCAGGACATTTGCTGCCGGATAAACACCGATGATTCTCTGAGCATTGGTAACATAAAATCCTGAAATAACAATATCAGACACTTGATTTAAACGTATGGTAAACATGTTAGCAGGTCCGTTCCCGTTCACTATGGTTCTGTTCGCTTCAATATTTCTTGCCCATGTGCTTTCATTAAACCCACCATACAGACGAAGGTTGTTATCATCTGAATCCAGCATAAGGTTTTCATAATAAACGCCTTCTGCCACATAAATTGAATCACCGCTGTTTGCTGCATTAATGGCCGCCTGAATGGTTGTATAATCACCGGTCCCTGATTGATTGACAAGAATTAAATCAGCATGAAGGCAAGGAACAGCAATAATTGAAAGCATTACAATCAATAACAAACGCTTCATAATTATTCTCCTTATACTGTCAATAAATAATGAATCATTAATACTTTCTACCTCACCAGCAGCATCTTACGTATCTCTGAATAATCCCCCGCTTTGAGCTGATAAAAATAAATCCCGGAACTAACAGTCTGGCCGAACCGGTCCTGTGCGTTCCAGGCTGCTTCGTATTGCCCTGCGGATTTATCCTCACTCACCAGTGTACAGATTTCACTGCCCATGACACTGAATATGCGTAATGTCACATGGGATTTTTCAGGTAAAGCATAGGATATGGTGGTTATCGGATTGAAGGGATTGGGGAAGTTCTGATGTAAACCAAAGGATACCGGGATGGCATGATCGGAAACACCCGAAACCGGTGTGATTTTTATAAAAACAGTCGCTGTAGCCTGGTGCCCGTTGTCATCCGATATCACATAATCCAGGGAATCCTCCCCGCTGAATCCAACAGGCGGCACATAGGTTAAGGAGGTGTCACCCGAATGAATCAGCACTGTTCCGGCCGTATTGTTATCCAGAACGGCTTCAATATACAGCGGATCATCATCCAGGTCGCTGTCATTCACAAGTGGATAAATGATCACCGTGCTGTCCTGTTCTATAACAACGGTATCATTGACGGCAACAGGCGGCTGATTGGCTGCCGGAATTTCAATATGAACAAGAGCCGAGGAGGTGGCATTGTGTCCGTCCGTAATGGTGTACGAAAACACGTCCTGTCCGGAATAATCGGCAGGGGCCGTATAGGTTACGGTCGTGTCTCCTGAACTGATCTGAGCCGTTCCCAGTGTTCCGGAAAGATCCAGGGACTGAATGGTAATCACATCGCCGTCCGGGTCGCTGTCATTGGACAGCACAAAAATTTCAATGGTGCTGTTCTGCGAAACAGCTGCACTGTCATCCGCAGCAAGCGGGGATGAATTGGGAGCGGATTCTATGTTCACCTTGACCATGGCCGTATCCCTTCCGCCATGATTGTCATCCAGAATATAATTGAACATATCAATAGCTGTGAATCCGGCGGGCGCTGAATAAATAACCGATGTATCTCCCGCGTCAACAACCGCTGTTCCCAGTGTCCCCTCGGTAATCAGTGAAAAAATTCTAAGATCATCTCCGTCCGGATCCAGATCATTTTCAAGCACAGCAATCGTCTCTGTGGCGCCTTCCAGAATCGTGACCGAATCCGGCTCAGCCACAGGCGGATTGTTGACGGCCTCTGTTATCATTAAAAATTGATCTGCTGCCACGTTTTTCATGATTTGTTCCACACCCGAGGGCCAGTGGACAACCAGACTGTCAATCATGATTGCATCACCCAAACCAAATGGAGCGCTCTGTTCGTTCTGACTGGTGTTCACCGTGGTGCCGACTTCGCGCATCTGCCAGACCGGAACACCCCTGATATCAGCTTTCACACGCACCATGGCGCCAATTCCTGACCGATTGGACAACGTACCGGTCAGCCGGATATTGATCCGGTGATTGCTGTTGCCCCTGTTGATCAGCAGAAGGTCCTTACTCTCCTCATCATTGGCCACAAACAGGTCCAGATCCCCGTCCGAATCCACATCCCCCCAGCAGCCGCTTCTGGATCTGTCGGACTGTCTGGTAAAATATGAGAAGACATCACGTGTAAAACTGCCGTCTCCATTGTTTTGATACAGAAAATTATCCTGATGCTGATCATTAAACACAAACAGGTCCAGATCCCCGTCATTGTCATAATCGCACCAGCTGCCTGAAACGGAACAGCCGCCGTCAGAGACAATATCGATGCCCTCCATCCTGGTAAACATCCAGTCTCCCTCATTGCGGTACAGGCTGTTATCCCTGCCTGTAGTCGAACCACCGTAATTCGCTACAAACAGATCCAGGTCACCGTCATTGTCATAATCTCCCCACGCGCCGCTTCGGGAACTTTCATCCCGGCTCACATCCGTGTTTTCCATCCTTATAAAAACACCATTACCCTGATTTTGATACAATACATTGACACCCTGAGAATCGGGGACAAACAAATCAGGATCGCCGTCATTATCAATATCACCCCATGCGCATCCGTGCGCATTGTTATGATCCGTCACAATCGGTCCTGACCCGACCTGCGTAAAATAATCATCTCCCAGGTTCCGGTATAAAACATTCCGATCATACAGCGGATTGGTCGTCCGGGTGGTGATATAAAAATCGAGCAGCCCGTCCATGTCATAATCCACCCAGGTGCCGGAACTGGTGTAATCATCGTTCCGGTCTATGACTTTCCCGAAAGCCTGATTCCCCTTGTTTTTAAAAAGCACATTGTTCTTGTGCTCATCCGTAACCACAAACAGATCCGGATCATCATCATTATCATAATCTCCCCACATACCGCATTGGGATGTGGACTGATCCAGAACCACCGGATGATCCAGAATCTTGGTGAATGTCAGATCCCCGTCGTTTCGGTATAACGCATCCCGGGTATCCGCGATAACATAACTATTGCCAATGGCCACAAACAGGTCCAGATCTCCATCATCGTCATAATCACACCAGGACGCGCCCTTTGACCACTGATTTTCTGTTACTGCACCCGTTATCATTTCAAATGCTGCATCCGGAAACGGCGCACGCCATCGGGCAAAATATTTCATTTTCACACCGTCTCCAACCAGCGTAAACGATCCGCCCGCATACACATCATACCCGTAAACAGCCAGCGCGTAACACACATCATTCACGCCGCTGCCCAGTGAGGTCCACTCTGTTCCGTCCCATCTGGCAATATGATTGGCCTGATGATCCAGCCCGGGTACCCATAAAAACTGACCGCCTGCCACCACATCACTTTCCAGTATGGAAATGGCAAATACATCATTGCTCAACCCGTCACCCAGCGGCACCCACGCCGAACCATCCCATTCTGCGATTTTATTCACAGTTTGACCGCCTGATTCTTCAAAACTGCCGCCAGCATATACTTTTCCCTCATGAACAGCAATCGAATAAACGGTGCCGTTGAATCCATCACCCAGAGCGTGCCAGTTTGACCCGTCCCATCTGGCTATATGATTCACTTCAAGATCGCCTGCGTATGAAAAACGTCCTCCCACATATAAGTCTGTCCCATCAGCTGCCATGCAGTACACATTGCCGTCCAGCTCTCCGGGCAGGGCCGACCATTGCGTGCCGTCCCATCTGGCAATATACGAAGCAGCAAGTCCCCCGGCATACAGAAAGGATCCGCCGGCATAGATATCATCACCCAATGCGGACATTGCATAAACCCGGTTATCCATTCCGCTGCCCATTTGGGTCCATGATGTACCGTCCCATTGGGCCACATTGTCCGCGTACACAGCGCCCGCCTGATTAAAGGCGCCGCCGACATACACATGGTTTTGATGAAGTGCAATGGCCCTGACTTCAGGACCCAGTCCTTTGAAATCTCCGGTTATACCATCCCCCAGTGCGTAACGAATGCCGCTTCGCCACATGGCCACACAATTGGGTGATGCATAAGACGTCGAATGAAATTTCCCTCCGATGTAAATATCCGGCCCATCCGGCACAACGGTATACACAGCCTGATTCACACCGCCGAATAGCTGATCCCAGTATGCATCGCCATCAACAGCCATAATACCGGCTGACAATTGTGCCGCAAAAAATAGCAGCATAAAAGGTAATGCGCCGAAAACCATTTGCTTTTTCATGACCCTTCCCTCCTTTAAAGACCTTGTATAAAACCATATTATATTTAAACAGGATATATCATTTATGTTTATACAAAGCCCGTGCCACCCTGTCTTGAATAAAGCATAATATATTGAATTAAAATGAATTGACGCAGGTCATACAGCCTAATGAAATGTCGGAAATATCTAACGAAATGTCGGAATGTCGAAAAAACGGGCAAATAAACCGTATGGCCCTATCGTCCTATTAACAAGACAAAAAGAACGTACCTGTTCAATAAATACAGGAAGCAGGATTGAATGAAACTGCCTTAAAGTTATCTTTGAGGATGAAACCAAAATGGATTAAAATAATATAAACATTTGATTTCTATTTGCCTATTGATAATTTTTACATTAAATTAATATTACATCCATTCGTTCGACATTTCCATTTTATTAAAAACAGGGAGGGTTTATCATGAAAAAATGGCTCATTGCAGGCATCATCATGATAAGTGTATTTTCAAGTGCTCTGGCGGAAGTGGGATTCAAGGGTCGCCCCATCACAAACAATTTATCCATGCCCACAGGGTACACATTAAATCAAGGTGAATTTCTTGTGGGAATCGGCCCGGTTGGTTTCGGTATTACGGACAATTTTCAGGCCAGCACCAATGTGCTGCTCTGGTTGCTGCAGATTTACAACGCGGATCTAAAAATGAGCTTCATGAAAACCAAAAAGTCATGTCTGGGTGTGGGAATCGGTTTTGACAGTTTCAATCTGGAAGTTTTTGATGAGGAAACCGGCTTTACATCCATCTCCCCTTATGTCACCTACAGCACCAAAGTCGGTCCCAAAACCCTGCTTCATATTGGCGCTCAGTATAGTATCATTTCGGGTGATTCAGACATTGAGGATGCGGATGCCGCGTCCACTTCAGAGGGCACATCCATTTCAGCCGGTGTGGAGCATGATATTTCCATTAAAACCAAATTCCTGGCCGAAGCGGGTTATGACATCACGTTTGAAGGCTTCCGCACGGGTCTGGGATTTTTATGGGGCTGGGAAAAATTCCGCCTGAAACTGGGCCTCACCTATTCAAAATACGGTGATTTCTCCTTTACCTGGCCCGTTATCGGTCTGTGGTGGCGCTTTGACGGATAATCAATCAATTCATTGCAATTAAAGCAGTAAACATTGCAACAGTTAGGTTATGTACGGATGCCATCCCTTTAAGGGATGGCATCCGCGTTTAACATCATATCATTTATTAATGAATCATTTTTTTGATTTCCCCGCCACCCGGTATAAATACCATCCCAAAATTGAAAAAACCAAACCGGATACGATCATGCCTATCCATTCATTTTTATAGGAAATTTCCAGAAATTTAGGTTCTTTGGTCATGACCACCGCAACAATGGCAATCACCACCCCCATCAACCCTTCTCCGGCAATCAACCCGGATCCCAGTAAAATTCCCTGATCACGGCCCTTGTCAACCTTGTCGTCCCGGGACTTGTATCGTTTGTCGACCATATGCCTCAGCAAACCGCCGATAAAAACCGGTGTCATGGTGTAAAGCGGCAAATACATGCCCACTGCAAACGGCAGGGGCGGAATTCTAAACAGCATAATGAGAACCGCAAATCCTGCACCGATTCCCACCAGATCCCATCTCAGGTTGCCGTCCAATACACCGTCCAGCACCGTTTTCATCAAAGTGGCCTGCGGAGCGGGCAGTTGTTCTGATCCGAATCCTCCGCCTGGAGATTGACCCAGAAAATAGACGGCCAGACAAATAAATACAGCGGTTCCCACGGCACCAATCATTTCGCTGATCTGCTGTTTTCTAGGTGTAGCGCCCACAAGGAAACCGGCCTTCAGATCCTGACTGATATCCCCGGATATGGAAGCGGCTATACAGACCACGGTGCCGATCACCAGGGCCGTGGCCTTGCCGGTCAAATCCGTCCAACCCAGCAGTTTAAAAACCAGACCGGTTCCCAGCAAAGTGACAATGGCCATACCGGATGTGGGATTGGAGGACACACCGATGAGACCCACAATTCTTGAAGACACGGTTACAAAGCAAAATGCAAACACTGCAATAGCCAATCCGCTCAGAAAACGCATGGTCAAATGGGTATGACTGCCGAGTATGGTGGGAATAAAAGTAATGGCGATGATCACCAGGGATATTCCCATGAGTACATATTTAATGGAAAGATCTCTCTCGGTACGAAGCTTGCCCGCATCCAGCATACTCGCGCTGGAACGGAGCTCACGGATACCGATCTTGAGCGAGCTGATCATGGTCGGGATGGATTTGGCAACCGTGATCAGTCCCGCGCAGGCCACGGCACCGGCACCAATGATACGGATATATCCCTCCCAGATCTCCTTGGGTGTTAGATGACCGATTTTTGTGGCAGACAATGCGAGTTCTTTGGAATGCAGATACTCCAGGGTTGCGGATCCAATTTCCGAATTTCCAAATTTCCAGGCAATCACCGGAATAATCAGAACCCAGGAAACCAGGCCGCCGCCCACCATAATCGCGCCGATGCGCCGGCCCAGAATATAGCCCACCCCCAGAAGCGCGGGTGTTGTGGAAACACCCACCTCCGCCTTGGGAAGAACAGGCAGTTTCAAATTGACCTTGGCAGGCCATAAATACAGCAAAGAAATCAGACCCTTGTATAACGCGCCGATGCCCAGACCCTTGAATACATTTTTGGCCGTGGCCCCGCCTTCGGAAGAAGCAATCAGCACCTCGGCCGCGGCGGTTCCTTCCGGATAGGGCAGGGTTTTATGCTCCTTGACGATAAGAAAATTACGTAATGGAATCATAAACACCACACCCAGAATACCGCCGCACATGGCAAGCAACGTCATCTGCAGCAGAGAGGGTTCAACGCCATTTCCCCAGATAAACAGAGCCGGGATGGTAAAAATAATACCGGAAGCCAGGGAAGAACTGGCCGAACCTGTGGTCTGGGAAATGTTACATTCCAGGATGGTCGATTTTCCCAATATGGGAGACAGCATTCGCAGGATAGCGACTGATACAACCGCCAGAGGAATGGCCGTACTGATGGTCAGACCCACCCTAAGACCCAGATACGCGTTGGCACTGCCGAAAATAGCGCCCAGTATTACACCCAGGATAACAGTTTTCGGATTAAAGTCACGGATGTTGGTATTAGCGGGGATAAATGGCTTAAATTGGCTCATTGCGTTTTCTCCATGATATATGGATTTTTAACAAGATAATGAATAGATAAAGGTTAAGCAAGAGGATGTTTGAAAAGAATAGGTTTCATTGTTCCTTGACATTATCAAAATGTTTTATTAAATTGGTAATACTAAAAAGTAATACATGGAGATATAAAATGTCTGTCATAACCCAAAAGGGACAGGTAACCATTCCCAAAAAGATACGAAACAAACTCAACGTCAAGCACGGAGACGAAGTTGTCTTCAACGTTGAAGATGAAAAAGTAATTGTGAGGAAAAAAGTAAAAAAAACCCGGTTTCATCAATATGTTGGTTATCTCAAGCACAAAACCGATACGAAAGTGGACGATATAATAAGCCAGCTTCGTGAGGATGGAGAATGATTACATCTGTTGATACCAATATACTTCTGGATATTCTGATTCCGAATCAAATTCATATAAAAAATTCTTTATCCAAACTGGAATCATTTTCTAAAAAATCACAGCTCATCATCAGTGAAATTGTGTATGCAGAACTTGGCAGCCAGTTTCGCGCACTGTCAGATCTCAACTACTTTCTGGCTAACACCGGAATAGATATGGTTCCGTGCAACAGGGAGACGTTATATAATGCAAGCCAATTGTGGAGCCAATTTCGGAAATCACTTAAAAAAACAGCATCATGTCCTGAATGCGGAAAACAAATAACAATCAACTGCCCACACTGTAAAAATGCGCTGAATTATCCCAAACGCATTCTCAACGATTTTATCATAGGAGCACATGCAATGGCTTTCTCCAGCGGCCTCCTCACACGCGACCGTGGATTTTACAGAAAATATTTTTCAGAACTTGAAATATACTGAATGGATTGAAATATCGCTATTATTTTAGACTATAATGTTTGTATTACAGGCAATACTTTGGATGTTCCCATCTGTTGGAACGCCAAGTATAAAAATTCATTTCTTGTGATTTATACCATACAAATTACATCTTGACTTTTCCTTTATTTATCGTATTATTAACCTGTAACTTGTTTTCTTTTGTAAGGAGATGCCGTAATGAAACAATTGATTTTAAATATCGCTGTGACAGGACTTCTCATTGTCTCTGTCCTGTTTATGGCCTGTGTTCAAAAAACCGGAGTTATGGGCATGAAAAATATTCAGGAAACCGACATACAGAGCGCCATTAACGCGCTGGTTGAAATGCATGGAGATGCGCAGATGGACCGCATTGAAACCGGGGTCCGTCAGGCGGGCCAGTTCTGGACCAAATCGGACGGTTCTGAAACAGACTTCATCGAATTCTGCAAACAAAATTTCATAACCGATCCGGTTGTTCTGGATCAGACCCTGAATCGTTTTGAAAAGAATACCGAAAGTGTGGGCGGCCATCTGCTGGAAATTGTCCGTGATCTGAGAGAACCCATGGATCTGGATATCGGCCCCATGCTGCCTGTGGACTACGCATTTGCCGAGTATTCTCCATTCGCGCATGTCAATGAGGACCTGTATAAATCAAAAATCGCCTTTCATGCCCTGCTTAATTTTAAGCGCCATACACTGGAGGAGCGTCTTGAAATGGGACCGGACTGGTCACGAAAAGACTGGGCCAAAGCCAGACTGGCTGAACAGTTTCTGGCCCGCGTTCCTTCCGAAGTGGGTCAGGAAATTAATAAAGCCTATGTGTTGGCGGATGATTATATTGCCAATTATAATATCTATATGCATCATGTTCTTGATGAAAACGGGAAACGTCTCTTCCCCCCGGGTCTGCGGCTGCTTGCCCACTGGAACCTCAGGGATGAACTCAAAGCGCAGTACGACAATCCCGAGGGCCTGCCCCGACAGGAACTGATCTACATGGTCATGCAGAACATTATTGATCAAACGATTCCGAAAATGGCCATTAACAATCCCGCTGTGTACTGGCACATCAAG
>Ga0272441_10009126_pt1 | contig 15428 bp, 16 predicted proteins | sample SSMProp6N_FD_193582 | JGI IMG/M metagenome (GOLD analysis project Ga0272441, IMG submission 193582) | Marine sediment archaeal communities from Little Sippewissett salt marsh, Falmouth, MA, United States - SSM-Prop-6N | ecosystem: Environmental > Aquatic > Marine > Wetlands > Sediment ... | reverse complement strand
ACGTATAAGCGCAGGCACAGACTGTTTAACTATTTCAGGAATCTCGGCGCAAGCACTGTTGACTTTGTGGATTACGGCGACAGTTTCGAGGAGATTAACAGAAAAGTTGAGTGTTCTGATTTGATTTACTTGACGGGTGGTCTTACAACCGTTTTGATTGAGCGCTTGAAAAGCAAGAGTGTTGACCCTTTGCTGCGCAAGTATGATAAAGTCATTGTTGGGAGAAGTGCAGGTGCCTTGGCGCTTTGTAAGAAATGTGTGCTTACTGACAGGCGTAAACCTGCAGTCAAGATGATTAAGGGCTTGGGGCTTGTGGATTTCAGCGTCAAAGTTCACTACAAACCTTCAAAAGACGGTGAACTGAAACGGCTTTCGAAAGAGGAGACAATATACGCGATACCTGAACGTTCAGCGCTTGTTTATGACCGCGGGTGCCTCTCGTTCATTGGCGATGTGTACGTTTTTCAAAACGGAGAGAAAACACGCGTTGACTGAGCATCAAGCGTTGGGGGCTTCGGATAGGCTCTCATACACGGCGTAGTTGATAGAGTCTTTCTCAGGCTTAGCAGGTTTTGGCTTAGCGTTCGCGTAGTTCATCATAATCTCTAAGTTTTTAGCTATTTCTTGCAGTGTTTTGGTGAATGGGTGATCTAGTTTTTCGGAGGCGAATATGCATTTTCCTCCAGCGGCTAGTATGTCGCAGGAGCAGGGCACTACTCCGACTATGGGCACTTGGTGAGCTGTGAGCTTTATTGATTCATTCTGGTTTTCTGCAGAAAAATATTCGAAGGGGATTTTGTTGATTATTACGCCGGTTTTCTTCTCGAAAAGCTCATAGAGGTCACGCATCATCAGTTGTGTTCCTTCAAAGTCTGATTTGTCGGGTGACATCACTACCAACACGATGTCTGCGCTAACTATGGCGTTTATAGAGGAGTACTGAAGACCCGGGCTGGTGTCAAAAAACACGTAATCAAGGTTCATATCGTTAAGGAGTGATGTCTTAAGTGCAAAGAGCCGGCCCAATGCTTCCATTTCCCATTTTCGGTCTTTGGATTCCATCTCGCGAATGGCGCCAGTTGAAGGGTTTGCCAAACCAACAAGCAGTTTTCCCTCTGCCATGTCTTTGCTGGTGCAGTCTGATAGAACGTTTTCTATTTTGCAAGCTTTGCTCAGATAGTCGTTCATCCAATATTGTGTTGCGTTTTTGAAAAATGAGTGTATGCTTGGAGCGCGAAGGTCCAAATCTAGTAGACAGACTCTTTTACCAATTTTGGCGAATAGAGTTGCCAGATTTACTGAGAGCAGAGTTTTTCCTGTTCCTCCTTTGTAGGAATGTAAAGCTATGATCACTGTTTTTCCTTCACCTTCCTCGCAGAGCTTTGTAAAGAATTAGCGGTCGAGGTGCATCCACTAGAATTATGTGCTTTGCTAATTTTTTGTGTTATCAAACGTTTTTGCTTAAACTCGTAGCCGCAATCGCATTTGAATCCTACGACGTTTTTGTTGCTTTCAAGTAAGCTGTGGATTCGTGATGATTTGCATCCTGTCTGTTGTTTGTGTAGTCGCCATATTAGGGCAAGCTCGTCCAAGGTTAATGGTTGAACTGTTTTTGCTAAGAAGAAGTACCAGAAGCAATAAACTGCTAAAGCAAGCCAAAACCCCACTAGCAGGAACCCCAGCAACATTTTTGTTCAGCCGTCTCTTGTAGTATTTGCGTTTAGAAACGGTTCTACCATTATCATATTTAACTACTGTGAACAACTAGTAATTACAACTAATCACGCGCATTCAGAATTCGATTCAAAAGCATTATGTTACACGCAGTATCTAAACAATAACGTTTTGTTGGTAGCCCGGGAGAGATTCGAACTCTCGTCGAGGGCTCCAGAGGCCCCTATGCTTGACCGCTACACCACCGGGCTCTAGCTTACTCCATCAAAACACGGCTTCTATGTAATAACTTTAGCGTTGCGTCATACACTGCTCTTTTTCTTGAGGGCGTCTCGGACGCAGTGACAGCCTTGGTTAACTGGACTCCAGTTACCACAGCACCACAACGTGTCTACTATTGGCTCTTTGTTTTGGGCGTAACGCTTTGAACAGAAAATCCTTGCGGGATACTCGTACGGGTTGTGACTGCCGCAGTTGCCGCAGAATCTTTTCTCTTTCTCTGCACTTCTCATTACTTGCTCCTCCGAGGCGTGAGTTTTCCACGTTTAAGATAAGGCGTACGCGTGAACTCGTTGCCCAGCCTCTCAACAACAGAAGCAACAATCAGCGGGAACATAACCAAAGCATCTCCGATGACCATAATTTTGTCAGCTTCACCTTTCACTTTTCCCCAACTCACGCTTTCTCTAAGTGTAGAGCCTGATAAGCCTCCGGTTTCAGGGCGATCCATAGTTATCACCACCGCGTAGTCCATGCCTTTATTAGCTGCAATAGCGGCAGATTGAACCGTGTTTCTGGGCACTCCGCCGCCAATCACCACCATTCCGTTTCTAGGCGATTTCCCACAAATCTCGCATATACGCGGCACACCCTTGAAGGCGTCAACCTCCAGTATGTTTTTTTGTTTTTCCTGTGAAGCGTGAAGCAGATGGATATAGCCGAATTCTGAGTCGCGAACCGCGGGAATGAAAATAGGCACGTCTTCCTCGTAAGCAGCGCGCAGAATAGAGTTTGGATCCTTGAGCCTCTTGCCCAGTTCCCACGCAAACTCGTTTGAAGAGAGGCTTTCTCCTCTTCTCTCAGCAGCAATTTCACGGTACATTTCAGCAAGCTGGTAATCTAGTTTCACGTAGTCTTCTTCCGGAACTAACACATCGTAAATGCGGAAAATGTGGTATCTGAAAAGCTCACGGTCATCCGCCATCCAACTTCCCTTGTAGTGGTGCCCGTTCAAAGCTTCAATGGTGTCGTGAACAATGCTGGCTCCCGTGCTGACTATAACATCAACAAGTCTCGCACGAATAAGGTCGGCGACGAGCGCGCGCATTCCCGCTGGAACCACGGCGCCAGAAAGCGTGAGAAACACGGTGCAGTCTTTGTCTCGTAGCATTTTCTCGTATATGTTGCATGCCCGAGCGAGCCTTCCAGCCCCAAAAGAGCCAGAACCTCGAAACTGCTGCATCAACTGGTCCACTGTCAGTGCTCTGTTTATTTTTATGTGCTTCACTGGATTCTGCAGGTAATCCGTCCGTTTCATCAAATCACCGTCTGGATGATTCTATTCTTTAGAGTGTGAAAAAAGCCCTTTTGTATATTTCGTTTAAAAGGGCGAAAATGGCTGGTCCAGTGGGATTTGAACCCATGACGTTCAGCTTAGAAGGCAAGGGAAATATTGACCTAAGATTACAGAGAACACTTGCAAAAAATTCACAAGACAATATACATTCTTACAATTTGGGTATCTTAGAAAATATTTTAGTTGCCACAGCAACCCTCAGAATCTTGGGCGCATTTCAAGTATGGAGACTTATCCTTAAGCCAAACAAATTTTCTTAAGGCATTATTGGGGACCCTAGAGTATCATAACGTATAGAGCGTTCAAAGCGACAAAATATGAACAATTAGCTATATGAGAAATAGCTTAGTGACTATCGATTAAGCTGTATCAGTTAAAACCATTTCTTTATTTCCTTAACTGCTTTGGCTGAATAAACATTTTTTCTGAGCAGACACTCTATAGTCTTTTCACATTCACTGCATTCAGAGGGCACTCCTTTGCCATCCTCTTTTTGTCCAAGATAACCAAACCAGTGTTGACAAACCGACTTCTTCGCTTCTCGTATCTCAGCATAGCAATAAGGACAAAACTTCATTATTTTGGGTTTATCAAAAGATTTCCCACAATCAGGATTAGAACAGTTAAATTCTTTTTTGTCTGTTGCTTTGTCGCTAGCCATTTTCTGCATCTTCGTGTAATGTCATTTTACTTAGCAAAGCAATTATTTAGACCTTGATAATTCACCATAAATATTGAAAATCAATCACTGTACACGTGTCTAACAAAACTACAGTAAAAACAATTCTGGACAGGACTGGTAAGAGCTGCGACATATTTTCACCTTTTTTCACTTCAAACAGTCCAAGAGGCATGAAGAATTACGATCACTAATATCTAAAAATGGTCAATTGGGTCAAGGTTAAACAGTAAACAATGTTGCTCTAAAACTCAAAGATTCAAAACTTAAGAGTAAAATGGCGGGTCCGCCGGGATTTGAACCCAGGACGTTCAGCTTTAGAAAGACTTCCCAACATTGACCTCAACGCTTACAGATAATATTTAGATGAAAAATACTCCAAGCAATACGCCTGCCTAATGTTTTAGCTACCTCTCTTTTTTCAGTTTGAGAATCACGCTTTGTCTTTCTTTAATAACTTCTCGTATTTCATTATGAATTTCTTCTTCTGTAATTGGAGCTACAATTATTCGTTCGGGACCAGTAGTTTTTCCTATTTCGCGTTTAGCTTTGAGAACATAGCCTTTTTCAGTGAGTTGAAACTCAAATTGTAATCTGAGAATAGTTGGTTTAAGACCACGCTTAGCTATGGGCATTACCAGTGTATAGCCATTTTTGTATTCGTGGATATGTGGTTGCTGTGTTTTTGTTTTCCCTTCGTCTCTAAATACTGCTACAACTGGCTTAAGTTGAGATTTCACCAGTTTCATGAGCTTTCTTAATTCGCTTTTACATGAGTCACCGGTACCACTTTCCTTTTTCTGGATCTTCATTGTTTCTTCAATAGGTTGCCGTTTCAGTTTTTCCAGTTCTGTCTTCCATTCAGCGGACATAATTTGAACCTCTATGGATACTTGACCTTTTCAGTTTAAGTATTTAGCTATTCACTTCAAACATTCCAAGCAAGAGCATGGGTAAAAGTTAGTTTACAGGTACACATGTTTATATGTCAGACAACTCATGCAGTGGAGAAGGAAGAACACTTGTCACATCAACAAACTATAGAAACTCTGCAAATGAGGATAAATACGGAATTCAACAAACTAGGGTTACCTCACTACATTCGCATTGATGATTACAGTACTCTAAGTGGAATTTTTGAGTATACCATCCTGTTAAGATATGGCTTTGTAAATGGAGAAGACACCAAAGGGCAAGCCCATGAAATAGCTGAAAAACTCCTCAAGAATTCGATTTGATATTTTTTGACCGCTATACATCAAGAAATATGGTTTCCTGTCTATTTTCTTTCTCAAGATTTTTTTCTCTTCGCAAGCATTCGAGTTTAGGAAGGCAAAAGTTGGTTCTGATTTTTCATCAACTTTTTTCTAATTAACATAACTCCTGTAAACATGGCTACCAAGATTAATGCTAAAAGAATTCCTTGAGGCAAATCTGGAATAACTGAAGCCCATGATACTGTGAGTTTTGGTATCTTTAGCATAGAACCAAAACAGTAGATAACACAATATTTGACCAACACAAGACGGGTCAACAAGGCAGCATTGACCTAAAACTTAAAGATTCAAGCCTTAAAATTTTGGTGGCGGGTCCGCTGGGATTTGAACCCAGGACGTTCAGCTTAGAAGGCTGACGCGCTATCCGTGCTGCGCCACGGACCCGTAACGGCGACTTCAATAAATAAAACTCGTTAAGATATAATTTTACCTATCGAATTTGACGTTCCCGAATCAAAATAGTCTTCAGATGACCAGAAGAAACGCTAGTTTAAGGGTTTGACCTGAAAGACTAAAATGTTTAGCTGAGGTAAATTCTTATTCAAGCGAAGGATGGCGTAGTAGCTGTATGGCGAAAATTAAGGCGTTAGCTTTGTTTTCAGGCGGTTTAGACAGCATTCTTGCTGTTAAGCTGATTCTTGAGCAGGGTATTGATGTTGTTGCCGTGAATTTTGTGAGCGCCTTTTGTTCGTGTGCGAAAGATGATTTGGGAGTAGCTGAAGCCGCAAAGCAGCTGGGTGTGCCCCTTGAGGTTGTGGAGCTTGGCGACGAGTATTTGAAAATTGTTCGCAAGCCCAAGCATGGGTATGGCAAGAACATGAATCCGTGTATTGACTGCCGAATATTCATATTGAAGAAGGCAAAGAAGTACGCTGAGGAAATAGGCGCAGACTTCATTTTCACAGGCGAAGTTCTCGATGAGAGACCCATGTCCCAGCATTTCAATGCCTTGAAGATAGTTGAAGAAGAATCTGGTTTGAAAGGCAAAATCTTGAGGCCGCTGTCAGCGAAGTTGCTTCCTGAAACGGTCATTGAGAAAAAAGGTTTGGTTGACCGGAATAAGCTGTTGAGTATCCGCGGCAGATCGAGAAAGCCGCAACTTAAACTTGCTGAGGAATTCAACATAAAAGATTACCCTTCTCCAGCGGGCGGCTGCTTGCTCACGTGCAGGGAATACGCGAACAAGCTGCGCGACCTTTTCGAGCACAAGAAGCAATGTTACATGGCAGATGCGGCTTTGCTAAGAGTTGGCAGGCACTTCAGATTGGGGAAAAACAAGATAATTGTAGGAAGAAACGAAGCGGAAAACAATGTTTTAAAGGCGAAGAAGGCTCGGAACGACTATTACTTTGAAGTTCCCGATATTGGCAGTCCGATAACTGTTCTTCAGGGAGCCAAAACCGAAAAAGCTGTTAGAACAGCAGCGGCGGTAACGGCGTTCTATTCGGATGCTGAAAGCTCTGAGGTTACAGTTAACTTTGGCAGAGAAAACCTAAGTAATTCCGTAACCGTGTCTATTCCCACGCGGGCTGAGGTGGAAAGCCTCAGGATTGGTAATCGCTGAAAGGGCAAATGTTTGCATCTCTTTACCTCTATTTCATAGGTGTTTGTTCCGTTTTGAGAAAAACATTTTAATGCACAATGAGACAACATTAGATTGAGGAGTTTGCATGCCAACAGCATTTGTATTGATAAACACCGAAATAGGTTCCGAGTCAGATGTGCTGAAGGAATTGAAAAAAGTCGAGGGCGTCGATGAAGCCTCTGCCGTCTACGGAGTCTATGACATAGTTGCAAGAGTCAAGGCAGACACCATGGACAAACTAAAAGAAATAGTTACGTGGCGAATCCGTCGACTTGACAAAGTGCGATCCACATTAACAATGATTGTAGTAGAAGACAGATGATCTTCTGGCTCAAATTTCCCTTTCTTTTATCGGGTTAGTTGAAATGATTAAGTAGGCAGCGTAGCCGCTTAAAAAAGCTCTTGTTGTAACTTTGGCACAATCACACATGCTTAAAGCGCACCGTTCCCCCACTCATTTATCAGGTGATATGGTTGAAGGAAGAATTAAAGTGCCCATGGTGTGGTACCAATTTTGAAGACGCAAAAGAGTTGGACTCGCATGCCCGTAACCATTATCTCAAAGAGTTGATAGCTTAGCAAGTTTCCGTTTTTTTCGTAAAAACCAGAAGTTGCCTTCGTTGAAACTGAATTAACTGCTAAAATGTGACTACACTTATACAGTCACATAGTTTTAAATTTTTTAGTGCCGAAAAAGAACTGTGCGTCTTGGAGTAGTGGGAAGTTGGGAGAACTCTTCAAAGTCCAGGCGGATGTTTCCTCCAAAATAATGCTAGCTGCAGTAGCAACTCTCACTATGGGGGATGCACATTTTTCGGTTGGATTACGAGGTTTGGAAACCCACCATGTCTTTTTGTATTCCCCTTGAGCGAGATAGAGCACCCGAACCTCCGCGTCCAACCACCGTAAAATAAGACTTTTTACTCTGCACCGCTTTCTCTAACAGTTGGAGTACAGTTGCGGTTGATGAATCAACAGGTAATGCACATAGGATTAGATGACACTGATTCAACGAGAAGGGGCTGCACAACCTATGTTACGGCTCTTCTTGTGGAAAAACTGGAAAAGCTAAACGTCACGTTTCTGGATTATCCGAAACTGGTCAGGCTTAACCCTAACGTGCCGTGGAAGACAAGAGGCAATGGCGCTCTATGCCTCAGAATCAAGCATGATACGGGGCTTGAAGGCAAAATAAAAGAAGTTGCAGTAAGCTTGGTGGAGGAGCACTCTGATCTCGGTTTCAAGGGTACAAACCCGGGGATAGTTTTCTTTCAGAGTGAGAAAATTCCTGAAGAAATCAGGGCATTTGCTGGGAACGCTATAACGGGCATTGTGACTTTGGAGGAAGCCATGGGGCTGGTTCGGAAGTTTGGGGGTGAAGCTTTAGGTTTCAAAAATTGCAGGGGTGTAATTGGTGCGTTGGCGGCGGTTGGCGAAAACTTTGAAGGCGACTACACTTACGAGTTGATTGCGTATCGTGTTCCGGAAAACTGCGGGTTGAGAAGGCGGGTTGATGAGAAATCTATTTTTGAGATGGATGAGTTGACGCGTCCGTACACTTTTAACAATGTGGATTTAGAGAAGGGTAGGGTAATAATTACGCCGCGGGGTCCAGATCCGATTCTTTTTGGCGTCAGGGGCGAGACGCCCGTGGTGGTTAAGAAGGCGTTTGAGTTGGTTAAGCCGTTGGAGCAGGTGGAGAGGTGGCTTGTTTTCCGTAGTAATCAGGGTACAGATGCGCATCTTAAGCGGGCTGCTGCTTTGAATCGGGTGGAGCCGTATCAGTCGGTTGTTGTGAGGGGTGTGGTGTCGCGTGGTCCGCGGCTGGTTCCTTTGCGGCATGTTATTTTTTCAGTAAGCGACGGGACTGGGGAGGTTGACTGTGCAGCTTACGAGCCTACAGGTGCCTTGCGTAAAGTGGCGAGGAAACTCGTTGTGGGTGACAGTGTGGAAGTGTGTGGTGCTGTGCGTGGGCCTTCAGTTGGCAAGGGTTTGACGGTTAATCTTGAGAAAATTGGGGTTTTGGCGCTTGCGGCGAAAATTGTGTTTCAGAATCCTGTGTGTCCAGAGTGTGGTAAGCGGTTGGAGTCTATGGGTAGGGGTAAGGGTTTTCGTTGTAAGAAGTGTGGGGTTCGTTTTGATGGTGCTGGAAAGGTGGAGGTTGCGGTGGAGAGGGATTTGCGGGTGGGGTTGTATGTGACTTCGACGAGGTCGCAGAGGCATTTGACTAAGCCGTTGAGGCGTTATGGGCTGGAGAAGCATGGTGTAGCGGGTGAGGGTGTGATTGACAATTGGCATTCGTCTTAGGGGTTGTTTGTGTGCGGTTGAGTGGTTTTGTGTGTGTTTGTGGGTGATGGTGTTTGGGAAATGCATTTAAAGTGTGTGTGTAATAGCAATCAATGGTGGAGTTGTTGAGTGAGATAGTTGGGCCTGTTGTTTATGAGTTGGGGCTTGGTGCTGTGGGTGGTTTTGTGGTTGGTTTTGCTCTTAAAAAAATTGCTAAGATCTTTCTTATCTTGATAGGTGTCTTCATTGCTGCGTTGCTTTATCTTGGGGCAAGCGATATCATAAGCATTAATTTTGGCGCGTTGTGGAGTGCGGTTGGCGGTTGGCTGGGTGGGGCAGGCGCAGCGGCTTCGTGGCTTGTTGGGTTGATTGCGCTTATTCCGTTCATCGGAAGCTTTGCCGTGGGCTTTTTCTTAGGTTTCAAGCTGGGATAAACGAAGCCACGCAACGGTGTTTTCGCGGGTTTACAGAACCGTTTTTCCATAAACAGTTACCCGGGAAAAGTGCAGCGGATAGACCCCCTATAGGTTTCTGCAATGAACCACTATTAGGATCCAAATATGTTCGTGCTGTTTTCAACATGTTATTGGTTGTGAAAAACGTCAATACGGACCCTACCCCCTCGTTTTTGCAGGTAGACCCCCCTCCCCCTTTTCTGCAATGAATTTCTATTAGGATACAAATAGGCTTCAAATATGATGGGTTGCCGATGACTTGGGTTCAAAAGAATGACCCACGCAAAAAAGGAACCCTCTTTGGCTCTCACCTCCGCAACAGACACTAACAAGGTACGCTCCCTGCAAAAACCCACAGAACAAAACGCCCCCTTAAGAACCCTAACGAAATTCACCAATTCACAAATTTACAAATTTAGAAGTTTTCGGCTGTTTTGGCTGGATTGGGGAATCGTAAATCTTATATGTTGGCGGTCTTCTCTTTTGGTTTGTGAGATATAAAATGGGGTATCGTTTTATTTAGCGGATTCCCTGAGAAAATAAGAGTTTTTGACACCACCCTACGTGATGGTGAGCAAACCCCTGGAGTTTCTTTGACGCCTGAAAACAAGTTGAGGATAGCGCAGCGGCTGGACGACCTCGGCGTAGACGTGATTGAGGCGGGTTTTGCAGCGGTTTCTGACGGCGAAATGGAAGCCGTGAAGCTTATCGCTGATGCTGGCTTGCGAGCGGAGATTTGCAGTGCATCCCGCGGCGTTCGCGGCGACATAGACGCTGTGACTAAAGCTGGAGCAGACAGCATCCACCTCATCATCCCGGTTTCCGACTTGCATATTGAGGAGAAGCTGCGGAAGACTCGTAAGCAGGTGCTGGTGATAACGCGTGACATGGTTCGTTATGCCAAGGACTGCGGCTTAGTCGTGGAGTTGTCAGCTGAAGACGCTACACGTGCGGATTTCGAGTTTCTGAAAAAAGTTTTCGCTACAGGCGTAGAGGCAGGCGCTGACCGAGTGGTTGCCTGCGACACCGTAGGCGTATTAACACCCGAGCGCAGCTACCAGTTCTACGGAGACCTGCGGAAGGCGCTGACTGTGCCCGTGGTAAGCGTGCACTGCCATAACGATTTTGGGATGGCGGTGGCGAACACTGTTGCTGGGTTAAGTGCTGGCGCGAACCAGTTCCACGCAACCATAAACGGCTTGGGCGAACGCGCAGGCAACGCTTCACTCGAGGAAACCGTAGTTTCGCTGATGTCACTGTACAAGCTTAAGCTGAACATAAAGACGGAGAAGCTTTACGGAATAAGCCAGTTCGTGCAGCGGTTAACAGGCGTTTACGTGCAGCCCAACAAGGCAATCGTGGGCGAGAACGCGTTCACGCACGAGTCGGGAATTCACACTCAAGGCATGCTGGCGAACCCCGCCACTTACGAGGCTATAGCGCCTGAACTGGTCGGCGGAACACGGCGACTAGCATCTGGAAAACATTCGGGTTCAGCTGGAATCAAAGCAACGTTAGCTGACATGGGCTTAGACCCAAGCGAGGAGCAGCTACAAGACATATTTGAACGCGTCAAAACCGTCGGCGACAAAGGCAAGATTGTTACAGACGCGGATTTACTGGCGATAGCCGAGTCAGTGCTTGGCTTAAGCAAAGTGAAGCCCATCCGGCTGTTGGAGATTACGGTTGTGAGCGGCAACACGGTTACGCCCACAGCGTCGGTCAGGCTAAAACTAAACGGTAACGGCAACGGCAAAGAGGTTCGCGGCGCAGACATGGGCGTGGGTCCAGTAGACGCAGCCATAAACGCTGTTAAGAAGGCGATACAGGAAGTGGAGCCAATTCACCTGGAACAGTACAACGTGAAGGCGATAACTGGCGGAACAGACGCCATGGTCGAAGTCATGGTGCGCATGCGCAAAGGCGGCAGAACAGCCACAGCCATGGGCGTACGAGAAGACATCGTAATGGCAAGCCTCGACGCAGTAATAGGCTGCATGAACGTACTAACCACAGACTACAACAACAAAAAACAATAACGAAAGCTATTGCTCTGAACAGCTACTCTTTCCTCTCAAGCAGTCTGAGAAGCAACAAAAAGTATAATTATTCGAACCAACTAAGAACCGAAATTCAAGGTATTTGTGAAAAGTCTAAAGACTGTGTGTTGGAATCGTAGATTCGCTTAAAACCATTAATATTCTTAACACATTCGTCTCTGAAAAGATTCTCTCTATAAGCAGTACTGTGGTCTAGTGGGTATCTGAATTTGGTGAAACCTTTTGAATGAATTTCTTCCAAGAATTTGTTCCATGGAGCAGAGAAATTTCTTTCAAGCGATAAATAGAAATTTGCCAGAGGGTCAATCCCTATGATTTGAGCTATACTACAGAAAAGTTTTGTTGTTGGTCGATATCCTATTGCGCATTTTCCTTGAGAGCTCAATTTCCACACGTTATAACAAGAAAGGTGTTTCTTAAAAAGAACGTAACCAGTAAGACATTCCGTGATGCCTTCAATTAAAAACTTGTGTCTTGCGATTATACCTTGAGGATTATCCCATATTCTGCTATAAAGCGATACGCTATGAAAAGTCTCATGAATGAGAACATTCCTGCACCACGAATTAGGCGCGTTACCATTTGAATGGAGCAATATAGTAGCTGGGGGATAGGAGTAAGCACCTGCCCATCGGGGGTCAGTCGTCAAGTGTCTGTTAGCCATCCATTCATCGTTTGTAAGAACGTACACTCTTCTGGTTCCTTCGATAAATCGCCCTATTCCAGTTCTAGGGTTTCTTATTAAAAGACGTGTTTGGTCTGGATTTGAGAATCTGTAACGAACAGCGGTTAGTTCGGTTGATGGAAGCCCATAATCCACCGGGCATTGAAACGAGCTTTGAATATCTTGGAAAGCTTCTTCGGCAACATTCTCTAAGCCACCAGTTGTCCGTAGTAGGTTTAGGTATTGTTCACTTTGAGGGCAATCCAACTACTTCGACTCTTCTTGACCACGTTGCAACGTGTCAACATAGTCAAGAAAAGAACAAGTATAAAAACCTGGTCCAGTTACCCTATAAGTGACTTCCATGATTTTTTCTACAGCCGGATACAACGTTTTATTCTCATTAACTGCTTGCCTTAATTCCATGACACCAGCGATGAGTTGGGTGATTAAGGTGTCTGAAATAGGAACAACAACATCCCCCATTCGCAGATGATTGATTCTGTCGTTTATTGCGGCGTGTGACAAATTTAGAATTGCATGAGCGACTAGTAGTTCCCGGTCGAAGTAAAAACGTGATGCTCGCTCGAGCGCAGCATTGACTGCACTGTAGAAGTAAATCTTTTTTTCGAATTTAGGTTCTTCTGTCATTTTTTTAATTACAAAATCAAGCTCATTCAACACGTTCTGCTTAAGTTGCCGTGGTAATTGCATGTTGTAGTACCTCCTTTTGTTTTATTTCTGTTGGTTGAAACAATTCAACCTAACAGAGAGAGAAAAAGTTTTCTTGCTCACCCACTCCAAAAGACCCAATTGCTGTAGCAAGAGTGGGTCCTTGGACTTTGAGCGCTTCGGTCATTACTGAAGTTTGTGTTCGATTTACTGCACAAAGTTTCCTAAACGTTTGCATTAACGGTTTCAAGAACTCTTCAGGAAGAGTTAGATCTCTTTCAGCGAACAGTTCTGCTTCTGAAGGATTTTCTACGTACAGTTGACCAACGGTTTGGATTACATTTACAATTTCTTCAGGAAGCATTTCGTGAATTGTTTTTGCTCTGAACGGTACTGTTAATTCGGAGGCTTTATCCCTCATAAGGGAGCCCATGTCAATAACTTCGTCTCTAATGCCATCATTGATAATTCCTTGATTGTTCATTTGGAGTAGCTTGAATTTGTTGACCGCAACTTCAAACTCTTCCTTGGAAACAGCCTCAATCGCATCGGCATAAAGTGTTGACAAAATCGTATGCAACAGGTCCTCACTTCTTTCCGCACTTCGTTTAAACAAATACTCCAATGTTGGCAGGAAATTCTTCTTAAGCGAAGCTTGGAGTACTTTTTTCTTGGTTCCAAGTTTAACGTATGTCGCTTCTCCCCAATCATAGGTAGCTTTACCAGTTAAACCGCATTGTCTTGCCGCTTCAGAACGATTCTCTCCGAGTTCTCGCGTCAACAGATTGAAAAGGATTCCCACATCCGCTTCATTCAACATTCCAGCGTATTTCTCAGTTATGTAATCATACAAATCCCTTTTTCCTCCTTTTTATTCACGCCTCGGTTAGCAAAGTCTATTATATAGTATACTATATAAACAATTTTGTTAGTTATTAAATTCTTTATGAATTAACATTCTATACAAAGAATTCAGTTTCAGAGTTTGGTGACAAGGATTAGTAGGATTTTCACCTCGTGTGACAACTTGGCAGTGAGTTATACACCGTAAACTTTTTATGTGTACGCTACCGTAGTTTTAAGGTACGTGAGGTTTCACGGAGGAAATGTAAAATGAGGGATCGTTACCTCAATAGCTGGGATCGTTGGGTACTTATTCTCTAATTATCCTAGGAAACCCTCTGGAAACGCCTCAATTTTGCAGTCAGCCAAAATCTTTGGCAATCATCTTTTAAACAACTTTTCAAGTAATGAGGTAGAAGAAAAATGACTAAAATGTCAGGTGCGAAAGCTCTATTAAAATCCCTTGAACAGCAAAACACAGAAGTGATGTTCGGCATACTAGGAGGAGCACTACTTCCAATATACGACCACTTCTACAATTCAAAGGTAAGGCACATACTCTGCAGGCACGAGCAAGGCGCAGCCCACGCAGCCGAAGGCTACGCCCGAGCCAGCGGAAAAGCAGGAGTATGCATGGCAACCAGTGGTCCAGGTGCCACGAACTTGGTCACAGGCATCGCCAACGCCTACATGGACTCTTCGCCAGTAATCGCCTTAACAGGACAAGTTCCCTCGACAGGCACAAACACATCCTACATGATAGGCAGAGACGCATTCCAAGAAGCAGACATAATCGGCATAACCACGCCCATAACCAAACACAACTTCCAAGTACGCTCAGCCGCGGAAATCCCAAGAACCATCAAAACAGCGTTTCACATAGCAACCACCGGCAGGCCAGGCCCAGTCGTCATAGACATGCCCAAAAACACGCAAACAGAAGTCGCAGACATAGACTTCTCAAACGGAATCCAAATCCGCGGATACAAACCCGCAACCAACCCGCACCCCCTGCAAATCCGAAAAGCCGCAGAACTACTAGCAGAAGCAGAAAAACCCGTCATACTAGCAGGAGGCGGAGTAATAACATCCAACGCTTCCGCAGAACTACAACAACTCGCAGAGCTGCTGCTGGCACCAGTAGCCACATCATTCATGGGCAAAGGCTCAATCCCCGAAACCCACCCCCTGTCCCTTGGAAGCATCGGAATGCACGGAAACCCAGTCGCAAACAAGCTACTATGCGAAGCAGACGTGCTCTTAGCAGTGGGCACAAGATTCTCAGACAGGTCCACAGGCAAACTGGACAGGTTCTGTGCGCCCTCAAAGAAAATCCACATAGACATCGACACGGCAGAAATCGGAAAGAACGTAGACGTAGACATACCAATTGTGGCTGACGCCCAGAAAGCATTGAAAGACCTGTACGAAAGGCTGGCGAAAATGTTGAAAAAGAAAAAGAACAGCCCTTGGGCAAAGCGCGTCAAAGAAACCAAAGAACAGCTTAACCCGCCCGCTAAGGCTGGGTCGAAAGACCTGAAACCCAAAGCGCTACTGCAAGAGCTGAGGAAACTGTTGCCGGAAAACGCTATAGTCACAACTGAAGTCGGCCAGAACCAGATGTGGGCAGCACTGTACTTCAACGCTTTGAAACCGA
>Ga0272441_10009125_pt1 | contig 15430 bp, 14 predicted proteins | sample SSMProp6N_FD_193582 | JGI IMG/M metagenome (GOLD analysis project Ga0272441, IMG submission 193582) | Marine sediment archaeal communities from Little Sippewissett salt marsh, Falmouth, MA, United States - SSM-Prop-6N | ecosystem: Environmental > Aquatic > Marine > Wetlands > Sediment ... | reverse complement strand
ACTCGTTGCCGTCATATGCGCCGTAGAAAGTGACCTGATCAGGGATGGCCAGGTGAGCATTGAAGCGGTTCTCAAACGACGGCGTCCAATCGGCTTCGGGAATCAGACTCTCAAAGGCGGCTGCGTCCGCGCAGTGCACGTCAATCCCCTCGCTGGTGGGAAGGTCTCGCAGAATGGCCGTATCTGCGACGTAAGAGCGAAACGTACGCTCGATCTCAAATCCGCTCTTCCGATAGGCCTTGATGGCGGGTTCGTTCCCATGTAGCACCTCAAGAAGGAAACGGTTGACATCGCTTGCTCGCAACTGGGGCAACGCGTGATCGAACATCTTCTTTGCCAGTCCTTGCTTGCGAAAGTCAGGAATAATGCCGGTTCCCGCATCAAACGCTGTTTGGATGCCCTGGATCTCATCAATGCCGATCAGCGTGAATCCAACGAGACGATCCCCATCGTATGCTCCGACGGACGCGTCGAAGTCTACGTTGTTTTTGGCCATGCGAAGCAACATGGCATCTTCTCTTATGCCACTGGCGTCCATTGCGTAGTCAGCGAACGCCGCCATGAAAGCTTGATAGACCAGTGATCGGTCGACGGACGCGAGTTTGACCATGATGGGAAGATTGTTCCACGTCTTGAATCCACACTCAAGCGAGTCAACGGATGGGGGCGATCATGGGGTGCGCTGGCGAGACGTTTGCACGACTATGTAGTCGCCTGAGGGGGATCGCTGCCATGCCGATTCATCAAGAGTCTGAGTCTGTGATCTGGGATTTCAATGGCACGCTGGTTGATGATCTGGATCTTGTCGTTCGTTCGGTGAACGCACAGCTGACGAAGCGCCAGCTGCCTGTGTTGACGATGGAATCTTATCGAGCTGTCTTCGGATTTCCTGTCCAGGATTACTATCGCCGCATCGGCGTCACTTTCGAAGACGAGACGATGGCCGACTTATCTGCCGATTTCCTCGCGGAATACGCGTCAGAACTGACAAACTGCCGGCTTCACCCGGGAGTGATCGAGATCTTGGAGCACTTCCAGGCAGAGAAGCGACGACAGTTCGTTCTCTCGGCCATGGAACAAGGGATGCTCCGATCCATGGTCACCCATTTTGGGATCGCACGTTTCTTCGAAGGGATTTTCGGGCTTGCGCACCAGGACGCGGACTCCAAGGTGTCTCGTGGACGCGACTTGATGTGCGGTTTTGACATCGATCCGAGCACCGCTCTCCTCATTGGCGACACCGACCATGACGCCGAGGTTGGCGAAGCGCTCGGTGTAGACATCGCGTTGGTTGCTTGCGGACACCAATCCGAACAGCGTCTCCGCACTACGAGGCACCCAGTTTATGCTTCGTATCGTGAATTGGGCGAGGCGTTCTTGGCGACGGAGCATCATATCTGAAAGATGCCCCCATCTGGACAGCCCACGAGGAGAGTGGCTGAAGGGGGAGATGCTGCATATCGACGCAGCGGACATCGGCGATGCCTCCTTCTAGTGCGTCGATGATCACAGATCTTACCGAGGCCGTAATCCCGCGATGGAATGCACGCTCATTGACAACGTCCTTGTCACCGATCACTTGTGAAGTGGTTCCTACGGATGGAAACCTGCAACGATCACGGTATTGCCATCAAGATCTGTCTGTCATGACCGCTGGACATCGTCAGTGGAAGTCCCAGGTTTCAGACCACGGCGCGTCAGTCGTCGAGTTCTCGCGGATGTTGGGAACATAGATTGCTCCTGCCGTATGAATGACTGAGGCACAGCCTTGGGCTTGAGATGGGCCGTCGATTGGTCGTGCATCCATCTGATCTGGTAGGTTCGTTGCGCGGATGAAGAGAGCGGGCAGTATCAGAATGGCAAGGCAGAAGAAAGATGATATGCTGTAGACGGCGCAGTTGAAGGGGGAAATACATGATCGATCCGTAATCGTTTCACTGCACAAAGGGAGGCGGCATGAGGCTGGCGGTGATATCGGACATTCATCTAGGAGATCCTTCGTCATCCATGGCGCGGATAGAGCAGCCGGAAGACGAGAAGTTGGCTGGCAGAGGGCATCGACGAGGACAGGTCGTTCCTCATGAGAAGGACAGGAAGTGGCGAGATAGGATCGCGCCTGGCTACGGCTATGAGCTCTTCCGAGACGCAGTTCGGGATCGATTCGATGGCCAATCACTCGACTATCTGGTGTTGCTGGGAGACGTTCTCGACTTCTCGATTCAGCACTACAGCAGGGCGTACTCGATTGCAGGCAAGCTGTTTGGCAAGATGATCGACGACGATCTACTCCAGCAGCGTGACAGGGGCGATGAGAAGCGATTTGGGCCGGTCATCTACGTTCCCGGGAATCACGACTTGGATATGTGGAACACCGTAGAGTATCAGGTCAACATCTCTCAGCGTCTGAACCTCGGCAAAGAGGCGAGGCGATTCCGGATGTCCGTTCCCGCCATCATCCATGATCAGGCAGACGGCAGCGAACCAGACGTGTTCCTTCATGGCGTTAGCAACAGGAGGCCTCAGAAGTACGGTGGCCTGTTCCTCGATCATCTCACAGAGCCCCCCATCAGTTTTTACTTCGGATTCCCAAACCTGTACTTCGTTTCTGAAGGCGAGACGATCTTGATGACGCATGGGCAGTATTTCAACTTCTTCTGGTCCTTCCTTGGCCAGTGGGCAGTGAAGATATTTGGCGATGCGCTCAAATTGCGGAGTGAGGACAGCATCTCGTTGGCAGAGATGGTTGGCCTGAACTACCCGACCGGGCAGCTGAGCTGCTCGGCCATTGGGCAGGCCGGCAAGTTGACGAAGATCATTCGCACCCTCGAGCATGACATCAAGGCACACGACCGAAAAAACGTGAAGCGCTACTTGAATCGGTTGCTGGATGAACTGCTCAAGCGCATGGACGCAGGTCTATTCAAGATTCCGGGCGCAAAGAGGATCGCCCGCTGTGTGAGCCGGAAGATCGTGACAGGGTTGTTGGACAAGTCGAAGCCAGCTCGTGACTACGAGCAGTATCTCCGAGACCCTGACATCAAGGCGAATTTCGAGCAGTTCTACCAAGCATCAATCGTCGAAATCGAGAAGCTACAAGCACACTATCCATTCGACATTCCTTACCCCAGCCGAATGATTTTTGGACACACGCACCAACCGGTGTCTTGGGAGGCTCCAGAAGCGGTGGAGATTCCTCAGAGCGGAGACTCCGTAGCCGGGGAAATCCGTGCCTGCAATACCGGCGGATGGCTCTACCACGCGAACGACCACGGCCCGGGTGCCGAGGTCTTTTTCTACGAGACAGGGAAGGGCTTCTCTTCAAAACGGATTCGCTATGAATCCAGCGTCGAAGTATGACATGGAGGAGGTTGCGGACATGATTCTTCTCTCCGATAAATCGGCTCTGAGGAGCCTCTCGGAACGAACGTTGGAACACCTACCTCGTTTGCGTCGGCTCAAAGCCGAATACATGGATATCATCAACGGCACGAATGGGAAGGGGGTCGAAGTTTGTATCGAACGAGCCCGTCTCATTACCGAATCCATGAAAGCGTCTGAGAAATCGGACGAGCCGATGGTGATTCGCCGTGCCAAAGCGATCAGCCATTACCTATCGAATCGGGCGGTGCAATTCCTCGATGACAATCTGTTGGCGGGATCGACCACGTCCAAGGCAATGGGAGCTCCCGTCTATCCGGAGCTGCTGGGCATGAGCATCTGGCCAGAGCTGGACACGATCAGCACTCGAGATGCCAATCCGCAGAAGCTCTCCGAAGAAGACGCTCAGACGCTGAACTTGGACGTCTTCCCATATTGGATTGAGAAGACGGCGCTGGAACGAACGAGAACGAGGCTGGCAGAGAAGGAACCCGAGAAGCTGGTGGCGCTGGAGTTGATGGAGCGCGTGTCGTTCTTCATGAATGGCGGTGGGGCCACGGTTTCGCACATGGTTCCCAACTACCAAGACGTGCTGAAGAAGGGCTTGCTGAAGATGATCGAAGAGGCACATCAGCGAGAGGTCGCGTGTGCAGAAGAGGACTCAGCTGCTGCGAAGGCAAGAGCTGAGTTTTACCAGGCCACGAAGATCGCCATGCACGGCATTCTCGCTTACGCCAAGCGACTGAGCGCAGAAGCGGACCGATTGGGGCTGGAAACGATCAAGGAAGTGTTGGAGAAAGTGCCAGCACATCCGGCAGAGAGTTTTCATCAAGCGATCAACTCACTCTGGCTGTGTCACGTGGCCATTCTTGCTGAGAATGTAAACATGGCTGTCAGTCCAGGGCGGCTGGATCAGATTCTCTACCCCTACTTCGAAGCAGACGTCAGCGCAGGAAAGCTGGACATCGATCGGGCACTAGAGTTGATAGGCTGTCTCTGGTTGAAGATTTCTGACAATACGAACCTTGTTCCCGAAAGCGCCGAGAAGATGTTTGGAGGTGCTGGGTCAGTGCCCGCTGTCACGCTAGGCGGTATCGATGACCAAGGCCACGATGCGGTGAACGACCTTACCTATCTGATGCTCAGCGTGACCGATCTGCTGTGCATTCGCGATCCCAATGTGAATGCGCGCTACTGCGACGGAGTGAACGAGACTGGCTATCTCGATTGGATCTCCAAGACGATCCTTCACACCCGGGCCATTCCCGCCATTTACAACGATACTGTGGTCGTTGAGTCGCTGGTGAACCAAGGCGTCGAGCTGGCAGATGCAAGGGACTACGCCATTGTCGGCTGCGTTGAACCAACCACATCGGGATGTAGTTACGCGGAGACGTCGGCCATCTTGCTCAACCTGACTGCGGTGATGGATCTGACCCTCAACGAGGGGCGGCGCCCTCCTTTCAAATTGGGGAATCGAGATCGCATTAATCCTGACTTCGTGAGCTTGGAAAGCATCGATACGTTTGAGCAATTCCTTGAAGCGTTTGACATGCAGCTGGGGTTTCTTGTCGATCAAGCCGTGGATCTTGCCAATGCCTTGGGGCAAGCACATTGCGAATGGCTACCCACGCCGCTTTTGTCGTGTTTCTACGTTGGCCCACTCCAATCGGGCCGTGACCTGTCCGCAGGAGGAGCGAAGTACAACTCATCAGGAGCGACGCACGTAGGATTCGCGGACGTGTGTGACTCGCTCAACGCTGTTGAAGCGTTTGCCTCCAGTTACACCGGGGACGAGAGCCCATTTGAGCTGATGCGCGATGCCGTGGCCGCGGATTTCGTCGGCTATGACGAGGTTCTAGACTTCGTCCTCCATCGAGCGCCCAAGTTCGGATCGTCGGGCAGCAAAGCAGACTGCGCCATAGCGACTCGAAACGCTCAGTGGTTGGTGAATCGGCTTTACGAGCGATACCAGATGAAGCGCAATTGTCGTGGCGGTGCCTATCGGCCAGCGTTTTGGACGATGACCAATCACGCTGGGCTTGGGCAAATCGGACGCGCTCTTCCCAGTGGCAGGAGGGCCAAAGAGCCGTTTTCCAGTGGGATCACACCGGTGTCACAGACGGCCAAGGATCTGCTGGTTGCCTACGAGTCGATCGGTGCCCTATGTTGGCAACGGCGTGACTTGGGGGACCCTCTGTATCCCATTCCCGGCGGCATTGCTCTCAACATGAAGTACACGCCGGTCTACCACAGCCTGGATGATGTCGACTATACCCATCAGTTCGGGAGCATCGTCAGGGGCTACTTTGCAGAGGGCGGCATGCAGGTGCAGTACACCATCCAGGACTACGGCACCTTGCTGGAGGCCAAACAGCACCCCGAGAAATTCCCAGACCTAATCGTTCGTGTGTCCGGGTACTCGGCGTTCTTCAAGGATCTCAACGAAGCGATGCAGGACGAACTGATTGCGAGGAGCCAGTACAACCTGCTTGCATCAAGAGCTGTCTTGCTCAATCAGTACAAGGGGGAGGCGTCATGATTGGACCGACCACCGCTTATCGGAAGGTTTCGCTTAATCGATGCTTGAAGAAGCTTGTCTCGTGTGTGGAGAACGATCTGACGGATGACTTCCTCATCCTGCTGCTGAATGCGATGCGGCTCGTGCTGGCTGTTGATTCCGCGTACCACCGCAATATAGAGAACGGCGATGAGGTTTTCAATGCGGCGCTCGTATTCGCGAACAGCGAAGGCAGCAATGCCATCACTGCGCGGTTCGAGCCGGTTCGCATTCTGTTCATCAAGCGGCAACGATTGCGCGTAGTGCGCGGTGCTGCCAAGCGTCCGGATGTGGAAGTGACGTTTGTGGATACCAAGGCGCTGTGGGAGTTCCTGCTGTCTGATGACCCCGATGTGTTCGCCTTCATCTTCAACAACAAGCTACAGACGCGAGGCAACCTCAACTATCTGATGAAATTCGGGTACATGGCCAACCACCTCAAATCCTTCGCCATGATTGGGTAGCGCTGGTACACAAGAAACGGAGGAAAGACATGCCCTACGGGTACATGGGAAAGGTCCTGCGAGTGGATCTGTCTGCCTATGCAGATGGAGTTGACTCAGAGGTATGTTTCAGAGACGTCTCGATCCCCGATCAGACCTATCAGAAATTTCTGACCGGGTACGGGTTGGCCGCGAAGTACATTTTCGATCATCAGCGTCCCGGTGTTGATCCGCTTGGGCCGGAGAACCACCTCGCGTTTATGAGTGGCCTGCTCACGGGGACTGGTGCCTTCTATAGCGGGCGTTGGATGGTTGCGGGGAAGAGCCCGCTCACAGGAACGTGGGGGGATGCCAACTGCGGCGGCTACTTTGCTCCAGCGCTAAAGAAGACGGGATATGACGGGATTTTCGTAGTCGGCAAGGCGGCGACACCCGTGTACTTGTTGCTCGACGGTGAGCGTCGTACGTTGGTCGATGCGTCCGGACTATGGGGCCAGGATGCTGTAGAGACCGACGAGTGGCTCAAGCGGCGGCACGGGGACAACGTCCAGATCGCCTGCATCGGCCCTGCGGGTGAGTGGCTGTCGCCAATCGCTGGAATCGTGACGGACAAAGGTAGACTGGCGGCACGGAGTGGTCTTGGGGCCGTGATGGGTTCAAAGAACCTAAAGGCCGTGTGTGCACGAGGGACAAAGTCTGCTGAGATCCATGATGTGGAAGCGCAGTCACGTCTCAGCCTGGAATTTATGAGATTGTTCGATCACTACGAACATCCGCGCATGGACCGCTTCCTGGGCAAACTGATGAACTCGCCCCTGTTTGCCGGGCCCCTGCGCTTTCTATCCAAACATCCCAAGCTGTTCCAGCCGCCCAAGGAAATGGATCGCTACGTCATGACAACGTGGGGCACGCCGGGAGTGACGGCGAACTCCGCGAACATCGGCGACTCGCCGGTCAAGAACTGGGCGGGGACAGGAGCCGACGACTTCCCGGCAAGACGAGCTCAGCACATCTCCAATGACTACGTGACTAGCTACCAAACGCGGCGTTATGGCTGCCATCATTGCCCAATGGCGTGCGGGGGGATTGTCAGATTGGTGGACGATGACTTCGATATTCCCGAGACGCACAAGCCGGAATACGAGACCTTGTCGGGATTTGGAACGCTTCTTCTCAACGACAACGTGCGCAGTATTATCAAGATTAACGATCTCTGCAACCGCGCGGGACTGGACACAATTAGCACGGCGGCGGTGGTGGCGTGGGCGTTCGAAGCGTTCGAGAAAGGGCATCTGACGACGCTGGAAACGGAAGGCTTGACGCTAGAGTGGGAAGACAGCAGAGCCGTGATCAGTGTGGTCGAGAAGATGTCAACCGAAGAAGCGGGCTTTGGCGCTATCTTGCGCGGAGGAGTCAAGGCTGCCTCCGAGCACTTTGGCGAGAAGACACACTCCTACGCGATGCATGTAGCAGGGCAAGAGCTGCCGATGCACGATTGCCGGAGCCCCCTCGCAGGAATTGGTTTGGGCGCTGCCTACGAACTGGAGCCGACGCCGGGGAGGCATACGGCGAGCATGTATCCGTGCGAATCCTACATGAAGGATCTGGATTTCGCGTCATCCAAGACTCCCTGTCTCGGATTGCATCTACACGCCATGAAGCGCAAACCTACGGAACCGAGCGAGGGTGAGGGCCTCATGTTATCGAGTTGCTTCATGGATCTGGTCAACGGATTGGGAATGTGCGCGATGGCGTTTGACAACAGCGCGCCACCCCCCATTGTTGAGTGGGCGAATGGCGCTACCGGCTGGGACAAGAATTTCGAGGAGTACATGTGGATTGCGCGGCGAATCAAGACCGTGCGGCATGCGTTCAATGTGCGAGAAGGGATTTCCGTTGGCTCGATCGTACTCCCCGAGCGTGCCCAAGGAATCCCGCCAATGAAGAAGGGACCCAACAAGGGGAGTGCGCCGGATTTCAAGACCGCCCGTAAGGAGTACTACCAGGCGATGGGCTACGACGTGGATACGGGGTGGCCGCTTCGTGAGACACTTGAGGCGCTCGAACTGGAGGACGTAAAGGATGCCCTCTACCCGCCTGAATTCTCCTAGCAGAGACTCGGACGAATACGCAGAAGCGTCGCAGATCTTCGATCTTGTGCACGGATCGACGGAGGACGGGCCAGGGCTTCGAACGGTGGTCTTCCTCAAGGGCTGTCCGCTGCGTTGTGTGTGGTGCCACAATCCGGAATCACAAGATCCCCGCCAGCAGGAATTCACAACGTCTGGCGATGGAGTCACTCCGAGCTTCGAGACGATCGGCCGTGTTCTGACCCCAGATGAAGTTGCTGATGAAATCCTGCGTGACGCGTCCTTCTATCGAGTCTCAGGCGGCGGCGTGACGTTCAGCGGCGGCGAGCCGATGATGCACATGCGTTTGCTGGAAGACGTCTGTGCCGCCATCAAGGATGCGGGTGTGCATGTTGCCGTTGATACGTGTGGCCAATTCGACTATGCAGAATACGAACGCCGTTTGGCAGGAACGATCGACCTGTTTCTTTATGACCTGAAGCTGATGGATGACGAGCAGCACCGCATGGCTACGGGTGCATCCAATGCTGTCATCCACGCCAATCTGATTCGGCTGGCCGCATCCGACGTTGCCATTCACGTTCGCGTTCCCCTCATCCCCGGCTACACGGCCACAAGGACTAACTTGTCACAGATTGCCGAATTCGCGACCGAGCATCATCTCAGCAAGGTGTCCCTGCTCCCCTACAATCCCTCCGGCATTGAGAAGTGGCGGAAGCTAGGAATCGCGCCCCCTGTCCTCATGCCGACCGAGCCGATGCACATGGACGAGTACTCGAATTGGGTGCGCTTCTTTCGCGAGCGCATGAGCGATCTAGCGGCGCGAATTGAGACGGATTGGTGACGGACGCGGCATACTACTTCAAAAGGCGGCCAGTCACGGACGCCAGCTGATCTGGAGGTGCAGCATGCTATTGAGCAACGTTCTTCTAGGAATTGCGCTGGTCAGTGTCGGTTGGGGCGTCGTGTCGTCCCTGATGATCACGGATGCTCTGCAGAAACGCGGTGTCAAGATCAATTGGATCTTCCTGCGTATCCTGATCATCAAGTATGTCGGACAATACAGAGATGTCACTCGCAAGGAAACTGGACGGACAGGGTCATGGTTCTACTCCTATATCATCGCGATGAATGTGGCCCTGGCGACGGTTATTGTCGGACTCATTCTCAGGGGCACCTGAGTTGCAAGTATCTTTGAGTACTCCTTCAAGAAGTGACTGGAAGTCGGCGATGACTCCTATGGTCTTCTCTTGCTAATCGTTGACAGTATGATCACACGATGACACCCGAAGATAGATCCCGAGCGCTGAAACAAGAAGCAGATGAGGTTCTTGACCTGATTGGTCTGAGCAGGCTTGCTGCACCCATTGGACCTCTGATGCCTACGGGCAGCTATTTCATGGATCTGATGATGTATCCCGATATCGATATCAATCTCCCGCTCATTGCGCCTGAGAAACTCATGAGCATTGGTGTGGACCTGTCCAAGCTGAAGTGTATCAAGAAGCTCAGATTCCTCCGCGGCAAGGATGGTCCGCTGAAGGATGGTTTCTACTTGAAGCCTGAAATCGAGTATGGGGATTGGGGGCGTCTGTGGAAGATCGATATCTGGTCGCTTCCTGCTTCGATTCTGGAGAAGGTTCGGGCGGAGATGATTGATCTCAAGCGCCGATTGACATTAGCTCATCGTGCCATCATTCTCGACACCAAGTATCGGCTACTCAACGAAGAAGGGCGCACGCCAATGTTCAGCGGTATCTTCATCTATAGAGCCGTTATCGATCATGGGATGACGGAGCAAGATGAGATTGACGAGTACTTGATAGAAAGCGGAATCGCACTCTAGATTGAGGTGGCTGAGATGAGAAGCCTAACATGAAGAACCGATGCGAATGGGCAGGAAACGACCCCTTGTGTGGAGCCTATCATGATGAACAGTGGGGCGTGCCTGTCCAGGACGATCAGCATCTGTTCGAGATGCTCATCCTCGAAGGCGCGCAAGCGGGCCTGAGCTGGCGGACCATCCTCAACAAGCGCCCAGCCTATCGTGAAGCCTTTGACCAATTTGACATAGCGACTGTCGCTGCCTATGGGCAACGCGATGTTGACCGATTGATGAGCAATCCCGGCATCGTACGCAATCGCCTCAAGATCCAATCTGCGATCAAGAACGCACGTGGAACGCTGGCTATACAAGACGAACTCGGTTCGTTGGACGCCTACCTGTGGCAATTTGTTGAGGGTTCTCCCGTGCAGAATGCGTGGGCTTCCATGGCCGACATTCCTACACAGACGGCGCAGTCCGAAGCCATGAGCAAGGACCTGAAGAAGCGAGGATTTAGCTTTGTTGGACCGACCATCTGCTATGCCTTTATGCAGGCGGTGGGCATGGTCAATGACCACACGACCGACTGTCTCAGATACACCGAGCTTCTTGAGAAGGCGCAAGCGAAGGGAGGCTCATGAAGGAGATCTATATTGTGACGCATACGCAAGCGACCCATCATATCGATCACCTTGTTGGTGGTTGGTACGACTCAGAACTGACTGAGAAGGGGAAGGCAGATGCAATTGCCTGTGGAAAGAGGCTCCATGATTTCGGTGCCGACGGTTTCTCCATCTTCTCATCGGATCTGGTACGAGCGCGACAGACTGCAGATGCCATTTCCGCCTGCCTTGGCAGCTCAATCAGAACTGACGGCCGATTGCGAGAGATGTCATTTGGAAGTGCTGAAGGTCGGCCGACAAGAGAAGTCGGCGGCGCGATCCCATCGCATGACGGAGATAATCGATTGGATTTTCGCAATGCCTATGGTGGCGAAACCAAGCGGGAGCTTGCCGCGCGTCTTTACGAAGTGATGGAAGAGATCATCTTGGGGGAAAGAGCGATTATTTGTACGCATGGCTATGCCGCCACATTCCTCATTGCCTGCTGGATTGGCATGCCGATCGAATCCGTGGGCTACGTTACCTTCCGCGTCCGCCCGGGCAGCATCACCCGTCTCGTGGAAGACGATGTCTATCTCAATCGAGCTGTCCGCTACCTGAGTGATGTTAGGCATTTGGCTCCCTAGGAATCAGTTGGACAGTCTCGCGTATGTGGATCCCTTCAGAACGGTTCACGAGTTCGCCGAACCCCTCGAATAGGCGTGTCAAGACAGCGGGGTTTGACGCAGCGCGCCAACTGGTGTTCGATGATAGGCAGAAGCGTAATCATGACAGAAAGTGAGGCCAGACGTCCTGAGTCATTGACGGCCACCCTCATTGCGCCTTGTGGGATGAACTGCGGGCTCTGCATCGAGATCATCGCTGATCATCATGACCCAATCGTCGAGCCCGATGGACATGAGTGATTGTGGATTGGCTACTACAGCCAACGATTGAGGGACAATGAACGCATGGACAGAGTGTCCGGTGTAGAGGCGGGCGATCGCAAGCCGATTGAAAAGGAGTCGTTGCCATGACATTTGCCGCCATTTTTGCCCTCGTGGTCGGGGTTGGGATGCTGACGCAGTGGACGCTCTCGTTCGTGACCAAGCAGATTCCGGAACTGCGAACCGAGCCAATTCGCATTGCCTTTCATCTTGCCGGAGAAGCAATCACTGCACTCCTTCTGGTTGTAGGTGGCCTTGGCTTGCTGGCCGCGGTCCCATGGGCGCGTACAGTGTTCTTGATTTCCGTTGGCATGCTGCTGTACACGGCCATCGTTAGTCCTGGCTATTTTGCCCAACGCGGAAAGTGGGGGTGGCTCATCATGTTCACGGCTCTCATCGTTCTTGCCCTGGCAACCGTGATTGCCCTATCAACGAGCGCAACGGTGTAGAGTGCCGTGGCTTGTTGACGAGCATCGCGCTGGCGCACCTCGACGCAAACAAGAGAGGGGGCATGCAGGAAATCTGTCTACGCACGAGCTCGGATGTATCGTTATCCTCACTTCTGGAGCTCTATACAGCCGTAGGACGGACCGCATACACGAATGAGAAACCGTGAGAGGATCTGCGTGAAGGCATGGCCAACTCGAGCTTCATTGTTTCGGTGGGGGCGGATGACAACCTTGCTGGCTCGGCGCGTGTGCTGTCTGACGATGCCTCTGTTTGTTGTCTGCAGGACATTCTTGTACATCCTGACTACCAGGGTTGCGGTTGTCGGCTAACAGCTCATGCAATCGTGCCTGGATCGCTACGCTCGTGTTCGAGCCAAGGTGCTGATGACTGACGACGAAGAGGGGCGCGCGACTTCTACGAAAAGGCAGGGTTTCGAGACACGAGGGACCGCACCAGCGCAAATCTGAATACCTTTGTTCAGATAGACGGTGTAGAGTAGCGTGGATGCACAAGCTGCAAACGAGATACGAGGGAGGTTGAACATGGCCATCAACGACGAGCTGCTGGGTTTTGTTAAAGAAGCGCTGGCGCGTGGCACTCCGCGCAGTGAGATCAAGAACACACTTCAAGAAGCGGGGTGGCGTCCAGACCAAGTCGGGAGTGCGTTGGCGGCCTTTGCTCGGTCTGACTTTCCGATACCTGTGCCCGTCCCCAAGCCCTATTTATCGGCGCGTGATGCCTTTGTCTATCTGGTGTTATTCACGACACTCTACCTGACGACGTTCCATTTTGGGCGACTCATCTTCCAGTTCATCAACCTTGGATTGCCCGATCTGGCCGAATTTTATGACTACGTCGATTCAGCACACCAGGCGATTCGCTTCTCGATTTCCTCGTTGATCATTGCCTTCCCCATCTTCCTGTACTTGTCCTGGCAGATTCGGCGTTCGATCAAACGTGACCCCAGCAAGCGGGCATCCAAGGTGCGCAAATGGCTGACTTACATGACTCTGTTTGTTGCGGCAGCCGTCATCATCGGTGACCTGACGTGGCTGGTGTACAGCTTCCTTGGTGGCGAGATGAGTCTACGATTCGCGTTGAAGGCGATCACGGTCGCAAGCATCGCTGGCGGCATCTTCGGCTACTACCTGTGGGATCTGCGACAGGATGAGCGGGGGACGACAGCATGAAGACATCACCGGCGAGAGTGATCCATGGAGTTGCCGTTGCCGTCGTGGTCACGGCCGTCGTAGTTGCCGTGGTCATTGGGATTATCCTGCTGGATTCACCGGCCCAGGAACGCGTGGGGCGCTTGGACGAGCGTCGGGTCTCCGACCTGCGCGAGATGTCATTCGCCGTGGACGCGTACTGGACGAGAGAGGGCATCTTGCCCGCATCGCTGGAAGACCTGGCTATCGGGGAACCGATTGTGAGCGAACTTGCTGATCCCACAACGGGCGAGCCCTACGAATACCGCGTACTTGATGTTGGGACCTACGAGCTTTGCGCTGTCTTCGAGAGCGAATCGGGGGTGAGAGAGCGTGACGTTCGCTTCCAGTATCTTTGGTCCCACGACGTTGGCAGGCAGTGCTTTCAGTTCGAAGCGCAGGATATCAATCGGGCTCCAGAGATGCGCTAAGACGTCGCCTTTAGAAATCCGGGCAAGTGCTTGCGGTCGGGCTTGAACGCGTCGTCGGTTTCACTGTTTCGGTTGCCAGACTTTCGTTGACGAATGAGAGAGGGTGCATGGAGTCGCAGATGGGTGTTCATCCTTGGTGGGCCGCACTCACGATTTGGGGTGTGGTGAATGCTGTCAACCTGCTGCAGGCGGCGGGATTCCTTTCACGCGTCAGCACAGGAGCCATGACCATCAATCACGTGCTCGGCCGCGTCATCATCGCGCTGGCCCTTCCGGCGCTGGCGACCATCATCGCATTCGTTCGGGCAGGCGCTGGCTGGAGGCACTGGATCGGCCCCGCCGTCTTTCTGGCATTTGTGACACTGATGATTGCCGTGGACTACGCTTGGCCCGTCGAGTTTCGTTCGCCCAGACTCTACGGCGTTCTCGTGCCCTATCTCGTGCTTTTCTTTGGTGCGATCTTCCTGATGGGCGTTCCCATGTTTCGTCTGAACCGGCCGTTGTGGTTGGTCACCGTGGCGACCACGGTTCTGTTGTTGGCCTCGATGGTGTTCGCCATGAACAGGGGTGTCGGGTGAAGAGAAGATGTAAATGGACAGGAACATGACAACTGCTGCTTCAGGACCTCCTTGGACGAAACCCGGTTGGCTGGAACGTGTCAGCGCGTGGATCCATGCTGAATTGGAGAATCTGGACACTCTCGTCACCGACCCAATCGAGCAGCCACATGTTCGTCCCTGGTCCACCGTGTTGCGCATTCCAACTTCGAACGGTGACGTCTTCTTCAAGGCCTGTGCTCAGGTCCTCACGCACGAAGTCGTCGTGACGCAAGCACTGGCGCACTGGTATCCTGATTGCACCCCCAAAGTTCTTGCGTCCGATCCAGAGCAAGGATGGATGCTGATGGCCGACGGGGGAATGACGGCTCGTGAAGCCATCAAGACCGAAGGCACGCTTCGGCATTGGGAAAAACTGTTGCCACGCTATGCCGAGCTGCAAATTGAACTGGTCGGCCATGCAGAGGAGCTGTTGGTGTTGGGCATTCCTGATCGGCGGATGGCTGCCCTGCCCGGCAAGATCGAAAGGCTGCTTGACGATGAAGACATGCTGCGTATCGACCAACCTGACGGGCTCACGGCTGCCGAGTATCACCGTCTGCGAGGGATGGTGCCGCACCTGATCGCACGATGTGAACGCCTGGCTGCGTACGGCATTCCCGAGTCGATACATCACGGCGATTTCCACGATGCCAACATCTTTCTCGACGGCGACAGCTACGTCTTCTTCGATTGGGGCGACAGTTCGATTGCGCACCCCTTCTTCTCCTTGCGCACAGCGTTTGTCATCATCGAGCACTTCCAGGGACTCAAGCAGGGGGCACCCGAATACGACAGGCTGCGTGACGCCTATCTGGAACCGTGGAGACACGCTGGAACACGCGAAGACTTGTTGGCGGCTTTTGCCCTCTCTGCTCGCCTGTCCCCGCTCAGCTCCGC
>Ga0272441_10009124_pt1 | contig 15434 bp, 15 predicted proteins | sample SSMProp6N_FD_193582 | JGI IMG/M metagenome (GOLD analysis project Ga0272441, IMG submission 193582) | Marine sediment archaeal communities from Little Sippewissett salt marsh, Falmouth, MA, United States - SSM-Prop-6N | ecosystem: Environmental > Aquatic > Marine > Wetlands > Sediment ... | reverse complement strand
GTGGCGTATGCATGGTCTGCGCAGCAAGCGCCGGCCGGTGTGATCCAGGACAATGTGGAGCGCCTGGCACATGAGTACGGTGTGCGTCCGTGGTTGGACCGGACGGGGATCGGGTGGGGGGTCATCGAGAACTTGAGCTGCCCCTCGACGGGCGTGCTGTTCACGAAGGGAAACGCGGTGTCCGGCAATTCATCCTCACCGAACGTGCCCGTCTCACAGCTCATCAACAACCTTGTGCTTGGGCTTGAGCACGGGCAGATCGCGATTCCCGCGCAGTATGCGGAACTGTTGCTGGGCCTTCGGGCATACCGCTGGAAGCAGGCGTATGGGCGCAAGGGCCGAGGAGCCGACTGGGTGGATGCTCTTGCACTGGCATGGTGGAGCTTCACCAGAGCGCAGTCGGCCAGCATGATCGCGAAACCGAAACCGAGAGGCATGTAGCCGATGAGCGTGTGGGAGAGTGTCAGGCAGTGGCCGCGACGGATAGCCGGCCTGTTGAGTGGGTTGGAACGTGGCGCATTGTCGGGCGGGGCGTTCGAGAGTCCGAAGCGGCAATGGCCCCCGGCGAGAGACGTGTCACGCATCGGGAAGTACAGCAGGAACGCCAAGCTCTACCTTGGGCAGCATGAGCAGGTGTTCGTCACCAGCGGGGAGTTTCGGTTCGAGTACGACGAGAGCAGGGAGTATGTACATATCAACCTGCTGAAGGCGCTGTCTGATGTGGTTACATGGCGGCTGTTCGGGGAAGGCATTGATGTGCTCGCCCCGGAGGGCATGGGGGCGACGGGGGAGTTTTTCGAGCACCTGTATACCCGCAATGGTATGAGGACGCTGAATCTGCGGGCCGGTTTAGGGGCCAGCTACCGCGGTGATGCCGTGTACAAGGTGCGCTACGACCCCAATGGCGGGCGTGTGGTGGTTGAGACAGTCAACCCTGCGCAGTACTTCCCCGAGGTGGATTGTCTGAACGGTGAGCGAGTAACGGCGGCGACCGTCGCCCAGGTGCTATGGGATGATGATCAGCAGCCATACCTATGGCAGGAGCGGCATGAACTGCGGGGCGGGGCGGGATGGGTGACCAATCGTCTCTTCACGCTGCACGGGGACGTGGCCAACGGGGAGATGTATGTAGACCTGGCCGAGGACGAAGTGGGGCTGGGGGCCCTTCCACAGACGAGCCAGCTCCCGGCAGAGATCGCGAGCGGTGTGGACCGCCTGCTGCTCGTGCACGTCCCGAACAAGACCTCAGACGAGACGGGCATCTGGGGGATCAGTGACTACGATGGTTTGGTCGCGATTCAAGGGGAGTATAACAACCGTCTGACGCAGAGAGCGGAAGTGCTTGATAAGTTCGTGGACCCGTTCATGTACGGGCCCGACATTAGCGATGAGAAAGGCCAGGTGAACCTACGAGAGAACAAGTGGTTCACGCTGCCCGAAGGGGCGTTGGGCACGGGTAACCCGGTGGGAATGCTCACCTGGGACGCTCAACTGGGCGCCGTAGTGGCTGAGCTGGATGAGCTGCGCCAGCAGTTTGCGGTGACGGCTGGTGTGGACCTGACAGCTCTGGCGGATCTGACGGGAGGCCCGGTCTCGGGCAGGGCGCTGCGTCTGTCGCAGATGAAGACGCAGGCCACCGTTCAGGCGAAGCAGATGCACTTCGGCCCCGGGCTGCAGGAGGTCTTCAGCATCGCGTCAAAGCTCGCGGCTGTGCAGGGGCGGATGCTGGGGTGGCAGCCCAGTCGAGGGTGCGTGCGGGCCGTGGAGCCAGAGGCCGTGGGCATCGTCTTCGGCGACGCGCTGCCGGCGGACCGAGCGGAGGACATCGAGGAGCAGGTGGCGATGCTGGATGCAGGGGTGCAGGACGCGTTGGACGCAATCAAGCTCCTGCACGGTCTCGGTGATGAGGACGCGAGGGCGAAGCTGGCACGCATCCGGCAGGACCAGGCGGAGATGTCGTCGGTGGGTCTTCCCGCGGAGCTTTTGTCAACCAATCCGCTGGGCGGCGGTGAGGGTTAGGTGGGCGAGGCCTTGAGGGAGCACGGCGGAATCCGGCGATCGAGGGAGTACCGGGAAGCAGTGGAGCTGATGTCCCGGTACGAGGCGGCTGAGCGGGCGCTGCTTTGGCAGATCAGCATCGTGTGCCTGTATGGGCAGGACCCGAGTATCCGTCGAGAGCAGGTGAGGCAAGCGCGACGGGTGCTGAAGGGCTTGGCCGAGTACAGCATGCGCTGGGCATCGGTGTGCCTACCGGCGCTGTACGGGCAAGGGATGTGGCGGGCCGACGTGCACCCCGCGGCGGGCATCCCCGATCGCGAGGACTGGAAGAAGGACGCCGCGTCTGGGATGGCAGGATGGCCCAAGAGCCACGACGAGGCGTTGCGGGCGATAGTGGGGCACGCAAAAGGCAAGCTTGCGGCTGCGAACCGCACTCTGACGGAGGATGTCTCGAAGGCTCTGCGTCGCGCGCAACAGGCAGCGCGCCAGGACCAAGCCAAGCCGACGAGCGGACGCGGAGGCCCCGAGGCGCGGACACCCGGCGGCAGTCTCGTCCAGCAGGTCGCGGAATGGGTGAAACGGGGCTGGACGGCCACAGGCCGGTTCTTGAGGGGACTATGGGAGAAGGGCCTGTCGTGCCTGACAGATAGGGCGGGACGACGCTGGCGCGTGACGCGATACATCAAGATGGTGGGGCGGACGGTGTGCGAGTGGGCCCGGCGCATTGCGCTCTGGTTGCAGTGGTTGCTAGGCGGTCACGACCTGGTGCAGGTGTCGGACCACTGCTGCTGGTACTCGGAGTGTATCCCCTGGGAGGGCGCGGTCTTGTCCCTGACAGGGCGGACGCGGGGGTACCGGACGAAGCGTGAGGCTATCATCGCTGGCCTGTTCCATCTGTATTGTCGGCACTGGACCATACCGTATGTTCCAGGGGTGACGGATCCTCTGGATCATATGGACCCCTACACGATCTGCTGCGGGGGCCACACCGCAGTGTGGTGGCGGCGGTACCGGCGATATGTGCGGGTGTCAGGTCGACCACTGGACGAGAAGGTGATGTTGCTTCGGTGGAGTCGCGGGAGGCCTGTTAGACCCCCATGCCCGTGGCTCGGGGAGGGGCGCTAGGTTGAGCTGCCTCGACGGGGAGCTGTAGTTGGGCTTGGGCCGCCGGTTGGGGTAGTGGGGATCTCTGGATGTAGATCGCGTCTGGGTATGGCGATGATCGGGACTGAGAAGCCGCCGCATAGGCCTCTTGAGGGCCTTTCGTGCGCGGCTTCTGTGCTTTGTGCGCAAATACGCTGTGTGGGAACGGGGGTCAGTGATGACGGGTGAAGAGCGGGCCGGGCGGCCTGAGGCCATAGAGAGCCATCGGGCAGAGCAGACGGAAGGAGGGCGCGACGGTGACCCGCCCGTCGGGAGCCAGATGGATGGCGGTGAGACCGAGCAGGCTGCGTCGGGCGGGTCGCCGGCGGCGGGTGAGACGGACGCGGAACGCGGGGGGGCGCTGGCCCTGGCAAGACAGGAGGCGGCGCAGGCCAAGGCGGAAGCGACCGAAGCACGGGAGCAGCTCGCGCAGTCCCGTGCACGCGCGCTAAGGGCGGACCTGATCGCGGCGAACGCCCCGGGACTACCGGCCGCGTACCGATGGCAGATCAACGGTGACGACGAGGGGGCAATCAGAGAAAGCATCGACAAGGCGCGGAACCAACACCGGGCGGACGTGGTGAGTGAGCTCAGGTCAGTGGCGGGGATGGCTCCGGAGCAGATTGTGGAGGCTTTCGGTGAGGAAGCCTTGCCTCTTGCGGAGCGCCTGGCCGCAGGAGCACCGTCGGTGGGCGCTCCCGCGAGGGCGCCGGGGCAACCGGCGGTGGCACTTACGGAGGCCCCTATCGACCGGATGAACGGCCAGCAGTTGAGGGAGACCCTCGCCCGGCAGGGAGTACGTGTGCGACTGTAAAGGCGAGTAGACCAAAGGAGCGAGAGATCAATGGCTCAAACGACGAGTGGGAATGTCCCCAGCGAGTGGGTGGCGTACACGCTGCAGGCGGCGAAGCTTGGGCTCCGCAGCAGGACGATTTTCGCGCCGGGCGATCCGGGACATGACAGGGACGTGCTGGACATTGCGGATCTGAGGGGCGCAGGCAATGGCCTTAGCGGCGTGTTCACGCGGTATGGGACGGTGAGCGCCTCGACGGGGGCTGAGGGGACTGAATACGCGGCATGGCAGTCGTTCAACCCCAGCACGACGACGGTGACAGTGAGCAAGCAGCAGGCGGGGATCGTGCTGACGAAAGAGCGCCTGATGAAGGCGCACAACGAGTTGGCGGAGTGGGTGCGGTGCGGAGAGGAACTTGCACGGGCGCTGGCCCAGAAGGTGAACGTGGATGTGTGCTCAGTGTTTCCGTCCTTTGGCACCAGTGTCGGCAGCAGTGGTACGGACATCACGCACACGGACATCCTGACGGGGATCGACACGTTGCAGAGCGCGAAGGCGGAGGGGCAGTTGTTCTGCGTCCTGCACACGCACCAGTGGTTTGACCTGATGACCGAGGCAGATTCACCGCTGGCCGACGCCAGCAAGACGCAACTGGCTGAGGGCCTGTACATGAAGTACTTCTACGATAGCATCTACGGGCTCAGGTGGTTCACGACTCAGGACGTGCAGTCCGCCAACGCCGGGGCCGACTGGTGTGGCGCGATGTTCAATGCCGAGGCCATCGGCCTGGCGTGGGGGCAGGATTTCGAGTTGGAGGTCGAGTGGGACAAGAACGCGCAGGTGTGGGAGCTGCTGATCACGGCGTATTGGGGCGTTGGGATCGCCGACGACGATTGCGGCGTGAAGGTTGTGACGGACTACTAACGGCACCTCACCATCGATGGCGAGAGGGGAACGGCCGAAGCAGATTCCGCAGGCGGGCTCTGCCGATGATCGCGAGTCAATGGCTCGCGATCGAAGAGCCGGTGGGTGAGGTTGGCAGGGAGAATTGCACACGCGAGTGTAGCTCGCGCAATGAGCACGATCCCGCATGGGCGGGACCGTGCTCGCGGAGGATGATGACAAATGGCTCGAGCGACGGCGGTTCAGACAGCAACGATCGCGGCAGGCGCGGTGGACGCGTCTGCGACACCGGTGTTCTACTGGCGGGCGCCTTGCCAGTGTGTCGTGGAGAGCATTTATCTGGTCAACACGAGCGCAGTAGCGGCGCATGCGACGGACATCGCCACTGTAACGGTGACGAACATCGGCACCGATGGTACAGGGACGACGAGCGTGGCGTCACAGACCACCGACAGCGATGTGTCGGGTAGCGCCGCGATCGCAGCCGGGATCCCGTGGCAGATCACTAATAGCAGCACAGTGGCAGACCTGGAAGTAGCGGGCGGGGAAGTCCTGAAGATTGCCCCGACTGAGGGTGGCACGGCCGGCAGCGGGGACCTCGCGGATGCGACCTTCCAGATCAACTACCTGGTGGGTACGGGCGTCGGCTACAGCTAAGCGCGCCGGCAGCGCAACTGGGGAAAGGATGATCATATGCCGTGGGTCTACTACCCATTCCCCGATGACCACGAGCATGCGGGGAAGTTCTACAGGGGATGGATGCCCGCAGGCGACGTGGAGGGGATGCTGGAGCGATCGGGAGCGAGGCTGGCCGAGGATGTTCCAGACCTTGGTCTGAGCGGCAGGCCGCCGAAGTCGGGGCTGGTGGTGGACGAGTCCGGCGTGATCCGTCGCGACCAGAAGAGCGCTTTGGCCGACTGGGAATGCGTGGAGCAAGACCTCAAATCGACGGGCAGAGCATCCCTGTCGGTCGGCTACTCTCGGACGATTCGTGCAGCGGAGCGGAAGTTGGCGGAAGCGTTGGACGGGGATGACCTTGTGCGGGCGCGCGCGGAGCTTCGCCGGATCGAGAAGGCGTGCGATGAGGGGCGGAAGCGGTTGGCTCAGTCCGCCCGGACAACGCTCGGTGCTGCCGGGCAGGAGAAGGGGACCTAGGTGATGGGCGCCATCACATGCACGCCCGGGGGGTCTGATGACAACTGCTACGTGACGGAAGCCCAGGCAGACGGGTACTTCGCTGAGGGGCTTCGGACGGGGGTATGGGAGGGCTGGAGTGGGAGCGATCGGCAGGGCGCACTGATCCAGGCGACGGCGCAAATCGAGTCTACGGGTGGCGCCAGGGCATCGGAGCACTCGCCAGCCCGCGTGTTGTTCCACGGCAGCCCCTACGCCACTCATGAGTATGACGCTGAGACGCAGAAATACGTGCCGGCGCAAGCGCTGCACTTCCCGCGGAAGCAGGATGTGGACCCGAACGGCGAACCTGTCATCCCCCAGTCGATCCGGGAGGCCGTGTGCGAGCAAGCCTACTGGCTCATGGAGCGGAGAGACAATCCTGGTCTGGTAGACCGAGAGAGGCTGCAGGCGGAGGGCGTGCGCAGGGTGTCCGCGGACGGCCTGAGCGAGGAGTACGGGGGGCGATGGCGTCCGGACGGCATTGCACCGGAGGCGTGGCGGCGGGTGAGGCCATACCTGAGGAGCGCGTTTCGGACCGTCGAGTGAACTGAAGCGGGGAAGATACGGCCACGGCCGGGCGTTCTTGGCACGGGTAACCTGCGATGGGTTCGGGCATTGCCGCGTCCGGGAGGGCATGGTATGCGCAGGGGATGTGGCACCGTGCCTTGCACGTCTTCCAGCGTCAGTTTCTGCGGGCGCAACGGTGCAGCACCTCGCGCAGAGAAAGGGCCAAGGGGCAAGGACAGATGTATAACGCGGATTGCATACTTGTCGAGCCCGTCAGCGCCAGAAGCAGCGAGGACAGTCTTGAGCTCGAGGATCGTGATCGAGACCACCCGCAACAGCGGTGCAGTCTGCGGCAGATGGTCCTCACTGGGGAGACGACGACACTTGGGCGACTGGCGTGTGGCACATGGGTTTGTCGCCTGCAAAGTCGTGTTGGGATTCAGCCCGGGTGGCGGCTACGAGCGCGGCTGGACGCGGAGGGCACCTGGCACACCTACGAGGTGCGACGAGCATCGAGAGCCCTGCACTGGAGCCTGATGGTGGAGAGAGTCTGAGGCCAGAGGGACTGCTGTGGGTCGCAGGGGCTGCCGTACGGAGGGCCGGGGCGGATGGGGGGCGTGCTTTGGCCGTTGTGCGGCGGTGGCCATCCATTCGGCGCTCCCCGACGGCCGATCTTGGCGGCCATGTCGTCCTGGGGAGAGGACTGCCGCGAATGTCGAGGATAGCTGGGCCGGCTACGGGCCGGGTCGTGAAGCAGGCCCAGTCTATTCGGCCACCGCGACGGCAACGGCGACGGCGGATGGCTCGGAATGGCACGGAAGCCGTCAAGACAGGCCCGGCAGGGCGGCGTTAGAGAAAGGGCGGAAGGCCCGCATGGCTATTGATTTCGTTCACACGGGCGAGTTGGTAGATGCGGTCATCAGTGTGCTGAAGGGCAGTGGTAGTGGGCACATCGGTGGGTTGCCGCCGGCATGGTTTACGCGGGGCGCCAGTGAGTACCTAGAGACGCTTGATCATGGAGATCTATCGGACATCGCCGTCACTGCGGACGCCCTGTCGAGGATGCTGCCCGCGATTCTTGTGCGAGGCCTTGGCCCGCAGGGCGCGGTGGAGCACATATCCGGCGTGACCAAGACCCGCGAGCGCCTCCGTGTCATCCATGCGCGACGCTATGACCAGTGCTTTGCTGGGGATGGCATCCGTGAGCCCAACATGACGCGGGCTCGGGAGCGCTATGCGAAGATCATCGGGGAAGCACTCTTCAACGACCCTCAGGGAAAGCTGGCGGTCATCGACGGGGAAAGCGCCCGTACGGAAGTAAGCCTTACCTGTACTGATGACAACGGCGCGCAGGTGGTTCAGGCCGTCTGGCGCGGATGGGACCTGGGCTACGACATCGGGAACCCCAGCAGCACCGAGGACGTGCGGCTGATTCGGCGACTGCCGGCTCAGATCTGGGCGATCGCCTGTGACATAGACGTGATGGTAAGGAGTGGCTAGAGATGGACGGCAACAGCACCTCACCCCCGAGCACGAGCAGGGCTCGTGCTCTTCCCCCTCTCCACGCGGTGGAGAGGGGAGGGACGACAGAGAGCAGGGCAGGGCAAATCATGGCGGTCGCGGGGCCGTTTTGCAGTTCTGGCCTGCAGATCACGAAGCTGCCCGATGGGTGCAGGTCGGTGGTGGAGCTGATTGAGCGGGGCGAGGACGAGACGGGGGACGGCACCTGCCCCCGCAGCGCGCTCTGCTTCGCGAATGGGATTAAGGCTGATGGGGAGAACGGCGAGAACGACGGTGGGCCGGATAGGGTCCCACCGGCGCCATAGAGCGGGGAAGCTGATCTGGGACAGCCGGAACATTCCGACGAGCTGGAGGATCACGCGATGCCTAACATCTTCAACGGACAGGTCATTGGTCTGAGCAAGACCTCGGGCGGCACGCCCTCGGCCTTCTGCCGGGCCGTCAGTGGTGGCACGTTCTCGCGCAACCCCAACAACGTTGTGAAAGGGGGCATCGGCGGTCAGCGCCATGTGCGGAAGGGGGCGGATGAGGTAAGCCTTGATTGGACATGCGTGGGCCCCGCGAAGACGGACCTGGCGCTATGGTTCCCTACCACCGTTGGCGTGCAGGTAGCAAGCTTTCCGGACTTCTTGGTTGAGGTGGACGACGGCAGCAATGGCTGCGAGCTCGTGGTGTCGGGCGGACAGCCTGCCTCGTGCACGATCAGCGTGGGTGAGGGACCCGATGCCGAAGTTGAGTACAGCTTCAGCGCCAAGTTCACCACGGCTACGGAGCAGGCTGTGGGCACGGACGTGGCTGTGTACAACTCGGTCCTTGGCCACACCATAAACGACATAACCGTTCAGCAGGCGGCTGCGGACTACGGCATATTGAGCTTCGAACTGAGGGGGGACCTGGGCATCGCCATGGTGAACGCGATGGACACAAAGGCCAGCGATAGCCAGACGATCCCGACGGCCTATGCGATCACCAAGCAGGATGTGACCTTCACCTGCTCGAGCACGGATGAATGGCAGCTCGACAGCATGGACGGGGACACGTGGACGGCCGGGGACATCGTGATCACCATGGCCAATGGGACGGGCGCCGAGGACATCATGATCACCCTGGATGACTTCGTGCCCGACGAGTTCAACATGCCCCTGGAGGCCGAGGACATCGAGAAGTTCGGGCATAGCTTCATCCCCGGTGCGGGGACGGCCTACAACCGGGTGCAGATCAGCTAGCGGCCGACGAGGCACCTTTGGGGGCCGGCAAGGATACCCCACCCCCCGGCCCCCTCTGCTTCCCCGCTCACGTGGGATCAGGCGAGGGGGAGCACGACGGAACGACGCACGCCAAAGCGAGCCCCTCCGGCCGCACCGCGATTGAAACTCGAGCAAGCCTCGCGACAGAAGCGCAAAGGCACGAGGAACGGGGAACGAGGGAACGACGAAGGACGCACACCAAAGCACGATCCCACAGCCGCGACTGGGGCGAATGCGAAATGGCATACGAGGTAGCGTTGAGCGTGAAGATCGAGGCGCTGGGCGCGGAGTTTTTCTTCGGCCCTCCGGACCAGGCGTTAGGGGAGCTTTTCCGCGTCGCACAACACAGGAATGTGGATCATCTGGATCCGGCGTGCCCGCCCCCTGAACTGATCGCGCCCCTGGCAGAGATCTTTGTCAGCGGAGTGAAGGGCTGGGAAGGTGTGGTGCAGGCCGATGGTTTGGCGCTGCCCTGCAGTCTCGAGAACAGGCAGTCGGTACCGACGCTGGACAAGGTAGCCGTTGCGGCCGCGTACGTCGAGAAAGCTCTGGCGGTCGAGGAAAAAAAAGTCGAGCCCGACGCGCCGCCTACAAGCTCTACGCCGACGGAGAGCAACATGGGCAAAGCCGATGGGTAGAGGCGTATACGAGCGTTTTGAGGCGCTACACGAGCGATGCCGAGGGGATGCAGGTAGTGCCCGACATCATCCTCGGGCCCTTTGTGTGCGATCAACTGGGGATCAGCCCTGCGGAGCTTGGGCAGTTGGGGTATGAGACGGTTTCGGTACACATGGGATACCTAGAGGGACAAGCGCTGGCGCGATGGGCATCTGAGAATCCGAGGCCAAAGCATGGAGTGCGTGAATCCTGAAGAACGGCGGGACGCGTCTGAGCGGTTTATGCGCGGGCGTTCCGGGCCATCTGCCATGCGAAATAGCGCTGATCCAGGCATGCTAAGGGCAATGGCCGGACGATTGAGCGGGCTGTGGCGACGCCTGGTGTCAAGGAGGCAGCGGTCTAGTCAGGGCACTAATGGGGGTGCGGGCATTGGGCTTCGCGCGGTTGAGGGTTCGGTAAAGCTCGGGGCAGACACACTGCTGTTTGGGCCCGACACCATGGACGGGGCTGTGGAGAAGGCTTCGTCCCGGGAGTCGCCTTCACAGGAGGCGTGTGTGCCGAAGGATGGGTTACGGCCGGCGGCCGAGGCGAAGCGGGGGTGGGGAGTCGGCGGAAGTGAGGAGGCGGGAGACCTCAGTGGCGTGCTGGATGGCGGCAGTGTAGGTCGCCGGGCGAGTGTAGCCGGCAGTACGGCCTTTCAATTGGGTGTTCGACAGCCATTGGTAGATGCGTTGGGCCCAGGGCCCTTCGTTTGGGATACCAGAAACGCCTGGGTTGGCGAGCCGTCGTCAACGAGCGACGGGTTTGCGTCCGGACCTGTGGCCTCGCCCGCTATGAATTTGGGGGCCGGGATTGGGATGAGGCTCAATCGGGGGCAGGCCAGGAAGGGAGCACGAGCTTGTCCGGTGCGCCTGGATAATGTGTCCCGGCTCGCGCGGACGGGGCTCGGGCAGACGCCCAAAGCGGGCAGCAGCGGGGACTGGGTAGAGGGGGTAGGGGGCGCGAGGCCGGCCGGCACGGCACTGCCGGCCGGCCAACGCGTCGTCCCCGGACCATCTGGCGGCGGCAGCTTGAATCTTCGAGATGTGTGGGAGTGTTGCGCAAGTAGATGGGTGCGCCCTTCGAGGAGAGTGGGGCCCGGAAGTAGCGTGGCCGGGGGCTCTGGTGACCGCGGAAGGCTTCCGTGGACGCGTGAGGCAAGCGGGCCCGGCAGCATGGCTGTGAGGAACGAGGGCAAGGGCGCAAGCCTACGGCGGGCGCCCACGGCCCCGGAGATACTGATGGTGGCGCGTATTTTTGCGATGATGTCCAAGCGGCTTCTTGGGAATCAGGGGACGGATTCGGCGCGGTGGCCCGACCGGACCCTATGGCAAGAAAAGGTGCGGCATCTGGAGCCGTGGGCGGTGCCGAGAGGCTTCGTGGCTCCCAGGACTCCCCCGGCGTACACAAGGAGGCGTTCGGCGCCGGAAGCCCGACTGACCATCGCGCTGCAGGACGGCCTGGTGGCTCGGGAGACCGCGAGAATGCTCGAGTCGCCAGAGGGGCGGCAAGTGATCGTGAATTTGGTGCGTCAAAAGCTGGGGCAGGTGAGGCCGGGGACGGCGTATTGAGCCCTTCCGGGCCTTATCTGACGGCAATGGCGCCTCACCCCCGATCACGACGCACACGGCGTGTCGTGATCCTGCGGGGAGCTGTGCTCCGCTCGGCCCCCTCTCCGATGACGAGCGGGGCTCGCGATCCCTGGGCGAGGGGGAGAACGGCAAGCCGATCCCGAGGGGCGGGCCCATGAGCACGAAAGATATTTCGTGCTCGTGGCGCCTCACCCCGGACCCCTCTCCAATCGGTTGAGAAAAAGTAACTAAAATGTCGGAAAGGCTTATAAAATGATATAATAAGTCTTGTATGAGTTTGATGAGGCAATGGGCTCGCTTTGGACTGCTTATGGCTGCGTGTGTCATTCCAATTTGGGTGATAGTCCATAGGTCGCCTGAATTGACGCGACAGGTTTGCGCGGATTGTAGGGCATTTCTCGGGATCGTGCCCGACGGTCTGGTGAGCCTGGATCGCCGGGCGGAGATTAGCCGAGAGGTGGCTAAGACGAAACGGAACGCGGTTTCGCCGTATGTGAAGCACACAGTAACCATCTACCCCCCGAGGGGATCACATCCCCTGAAGGAAGCCATGGCAAAGGCGAAGTACGACAGCATCAGCCTGGGTGCGGCGTGGAGCGGGACGTTGGAGGTGCTCAATCTCGGCACTGCCCTCAATTATCTAAGCTCACCTGTTGACACGGTCGCATTCAGCGCATTGGGCGGGACTCTATCGTTGGTGTCCAGCGGGGCAGGTGCGCTGACTAGCGACCCGCTGTCCGCGGATCCGGGCGGCGGGCCGCCTGGGGCCGAATGGGTCGCGATGTACTTCCCATATGTGTTGACGTGTGGTGGTGATACGGAGACCGTATATGTGTTTAGTCAAGACGACTGGTACCCCACCATGCCGCACACGGTGCCTGAGGAGGGCATCAAGGTCAACACGGACCTCGCGATGGCGTTTGAGTACACGGTCTCGGACCTGTACCCCAAGGCCCTGCGGACCGATGGTTCGCCCGCCACGCGCCAGGCCATGGATTGGAGCGACTTCAGCCACTCGGCGAGTTGGTACGCGGACGAGGGGTCAACGGTCACGTTTACATTGAGCGGGCACGGCGTAACCTTGAGCGACACCGCTTCCCTCGCGAACACCGGGGAGATTGACCTCGGGGGTAATCCGTGGATTGGCACATACAGCGTCAACATCCATCGCTATGATGTGGATGATACCGTCTACGCGCGGATCAGTGACCTCGAGTTCAACGGCAAAGCCGTGGACCTGAGCAACCTCGAGCTGAGCAACCCCGGCACCGGGGATGCGCCTGACGCCGGTCAGTCAAGCTGGAAGCGGAGCGCCGACAGCAACTGCGCGCGGATCGGCGACGATGGCGGCATCGCCACCTGGTGGACCGGGACCGGCAACGCCACGAAGACTTGGTCGGGCACCATCTACGCGCCGTACTTCGGCAGCTTCATCCCCATCGAGGGGGGCCACAATGACGCCTTAGCCTACAGCGGCACCACGCCACAATATGTGGGCCCCATCATCGAGTATGAAGATGACCACGAAACCACCACTCCGGTGGAGTGGGAGGGCACGAAGACATACTACGAGCAGCGGAAGAGCTGGGAGTTCGAGTGGGAGTACAAGACCCTGAGCACGAAGACCGCGGTGGCGGTCTATCACACCCTCGCCTGGCGCATTGCCAACGGCGAAGACCTCGTGGGGACCGACCCGGATGAGAACGACCGACAGCTCGCGCTGCTTGTCCATTGGCTGGATGCCACGGGCTTCGACGGGGATCCGATTGACGGGCCGATGGTGACCCTTGCCCACAGCACGAGCCTCAACATCAACGACCCACCCGGTGTAGCCCGCCCGTCCTCATGGACGGGCTCCGGCGGGGTGACGGTCAACCCGGGTGATAACGACGAATGGGCCGTAGCCGACGCATCGAGCGCTCCGAAGGTGGAGCGCTCTTTCGCTTCCCGGTATTTTCTGCGTTTGGACAGGCTTGCCGCGGGGAGCTATGTGCCCGGGCAGGAGTACCTTGCCGACTGGGCCATCATGCACGAGGCCAACCTGGCCATCGGCACGACATTGGATGACCCGGACTGGTGGGACAGCGAAGCCGGTGGCGTGGACGCGGAGGACATCCGCTCGTGGGCGGACTGGGCGTACGTACGCTGCCAGCTTACCGCGCCGGCGGCGGGCACGATCAAGCTGATCGTGGACTACTCGGTGGCGGAGATCTCGGACCCCTGCTACACCTGCGCGGAGCACCGATGGGCCGAGTACAGCTACACCCGCAACCGCAAGCAGCTCTCATACAGCTTTGACGTGACGATCGGCGCCAATGACGTCCTCATCGACTTATGCGCCTCGGATCAGGGCGTGGTGCCGGCGGGTGACGACCGGCTCCAGCACGTTGATAAAATCAGCATGGAATTGCCGGCGAACGACAGCGGAGACACGGAAACTTGGACCCTTACGGGGCTTGACTTACGGCTTGATCCTGGAGAAGGGGAGCGGGCCGAGCCGAGCACTCACCTCAACCTGCGGTACAAGCGCGCCTGGGACTGGATCGGCGCGGACTGGCTGGGCTTTGCAGCCATCGTGGACGGCAAGGACGCCCTCGAACTTGACTACGGGTACGGCTATACGCGGGCGGAAGAGAAGCTCTTATACATCCAGCGGAGCGAGCACTGCCCGGGCAGCCACTCGACGGTGCGCCTGGACAGCCTGAAGAGCATCGCGCGGCTGAAGCAGGAGCTCGACTATCAAGAGGGCTGGACGCCCACAGACCACGAGCTCGTGAGCGGCGCGAAGAACAAAGACGGCGACGAAAACACCCTCTGCGGGGCGCTGTATTGGTTTGATTTGCGCCAGGCGCACGAATGGACGGCCAGCACCTCGCAGGGGATGAATGGGGCCCCGTGTGTGGGCACCGTGCAGCTCCTGGCGGGCATTGAGCAGCACTGGTACTACTACGCGGTGCCACGAGGTAGGGGACACGGCATCGCGATCAGCGGCGGCAGCCGGCAGCGGAGCACCGGCGGCATCGTCATCCTCGGCAAGCCCAGTGGTGGCAGCTACAGCACCATCGACACGGTGAGCACCGATGAGCACGGCCGGTGGGCAAGCCCCGACCTGAGGGAGAAGGACTACACGTACCGCGTCCAAGGCAAGGAGCTCGAGTGGCAGGCGGTGACGCGGGAGTACACGGCGGCGCCGGCGGGGCGGAACCTCTGGGACCCGTACCAGGTGAAAGACTTCAATGGGGGCTTCTGGCTCGTCGCCACCGACATCGATGGCGTGGTCTATTGCTACTGGATCAACGCCGACTACCCGCGAGCCCGGGAAGAGACCGCCGCAAAGCCCTTCGCCGGGGCCCAGGACTACTCGAGGCCCAGCATCGCCGTCGACGAGTGCGGCGCTTTGCTCGTGTGCGCCACCTACAACAGCAACATGGTCATCACCCGCTCTCGCGACCGCGGGCACACCTGGAGCGAAGCCATGTCGACATTGGGCAACGGCCTGCAGGCCGGGACGATCAAGTATCACATGGCCGGCGGGGTCTTTACTTGCGGCTGGAAAAGCTCCGATGAGAAGATCTACTTCCGGGCCAGCAGCGCCAACGACCTCACCGCGGATGCCCTTAACACCGACAGCGACACCGAGCTCGAGGTCTGCTCGGCGGACATCGACCCGGGCGAAGACCCTCCTCGCAGCGACCTGATCATCGGCGAAGACCGCTCGATCATCGTGATCGTGGATCAGGACGGCAGCATGACGCCGTATCGGTGCCGGAATTTCGGGGCGGGGACGGCTTTTACGGAAGTGACTTAGCGGCAGACGACTGACACCGCGGGGCGCTGCCCCGCTGCCCGCTGGGGGAACACTGTCCCCCCAGACCCCGTGTGCCAGGCATGCTCGAC
>Ga0272441_10009123_pt1 | contig 15434 bp, 12 predicted proteins | sample SSMProp6N_FD_193582 | JGI IMG/M metagenome (GOLD analysis project Ga0272441, IMG submission 193582) | Marine sediment archaeal communities from Little Sippewissett salt marsh, Falmouth, MA, United States - SSM-Prop-6N | ecosystem: Environmental > Aquatic > Marine > Wetlands > Sediment ... | reverse complement strand
GACGCTGACGAATTCACTCAAAGGCTGGGGATTAACGGGAACTGGAGCGAAAGGGATTTTGCTGATGCGTGCAGTTTCCTGAAAACTCACCAGTACCGGCTGGAATGCCCCGTGAATATGCTTTCGGAAATGCGGGAGTATCTCCTGGAAAGGCGGAAGTATCTCTCCCTCCTGCTCCAGAACCCGAATCTTCTTGAACATGATACATTTACGGACCTTTTATGGGCAGTTTTCCATCTCGCGGATGAACTGTATCACAGGCGCTTACCGGCTGACCTTCCGGCAACAGACCTGGAGCATCTTTACGGTGATATAGGGCGCGCGTGCGGACTTGTCATGACAGAGTGGCTGGAATACATGAAACACCTGAAGGAGCATTACCCCTATCTCTACTCAATACAGGTCAGGACAAATCCATTTAATCCGCAGGCCGGGGTGATGATCACGGATTAAGGCGGATAGCTGTATGAATAACTGCTAAAAATCATGTGCCGGTAAGTCGATAAGAAAATATGGGGCATTGATACTGCATGACCGGCGGATTCAGGTTATGCGGGCGAAGTCCTGAAAATCAGCAGGGGTGGTAACAGTTAAATGATTAAACGCGGAACCAGATCAGGAAAATCGGCTCTCCTGCTGTTATGCGCGCTTGTATTCATCTTCAGCATGGTGCCGGTAACCGGCAGGGCGCAGGATGCAGAAAAAGAACTGAACCTGGAAAAGATCGCGGATGACTGGAAATTCAGAAACGGTATACAGTTTATTCAGCTGAAAAAATATGACCTTGCCATGCAGGAACTGCAGGAATACCTGGAAATATATACAGACGGCATCCACCGGAACGAGGCCTATACGCACATGGCAGGGATATATTTCCAGGGGTATAACTACCAGAAGGCAATTGAAGTCTACAAAAGTCTCTATGAGGAATTCGGGAATACAGAAGAGGGGATCGGGGCCTATTATAAGACCGGGATCTGTTATCAGAAAATGGGATACGACAGCATGGCTGTCATGGTCTTCCGCGAGATAATTAATGAACATCCGGATTCACGCTATGCTTACAAGTCACAGATACAGATGGACCTGCTCTCAATACTGAAGGACGGGCAGGGCTGAATCACCTCTTTCCACTGCCACTGGCAGGATATCGCCACAAAAAATCCATGATCCCATAATTTATTATAAATATGGTTGACACTATTCTGCTGTGACATAAAGATGCCCATCTGTTGCCCCGGGCAATAACACGCTGAATTATCCATCATTTTTTTCCGGAAAATGGACCCTTTCTGAAATTTGCGCGTGGTTTTACGTGTTTTTCTGGAATTCGTAATGACAGGGATATATATATGTAGAAGGGAAAAACAGAGTTTCCCGCAATATTTCAGTAATCTTAAAAAGTATAAAAAGAGGAACACAGTATGCCACTTCAGAGAGTAAGGAATATCGGTATTGCAGCGCATATTGACGCTGGCAAGACAACCGTTACCGAGCGTATTCTATATTTCACAGGTATGACCCGAAAACTGGGAGAGGTCCATAACGGAGAGGCCACCACTGATTTCATGAAGCAGGAACAGGAACGTGGCATCACAATTGCTTCAGCAGCCATATCGTGCAGCTGGGAAGATCACATGATAAACCTGATTGACACCCCCGGTCACGTTGATTTTACGGTTGAGGTCGAGCGTTCTCTCAGGGTCATTGACGGAATGGTCGCGATATTCTGTGCTGTTGGCGGTGTAGAGCCGCAGAGTGAAACAGTATGGAACCAGGCCGATCGCTACAAGGTGCCCAGGATCGCGTTTGTTAACAAGATGGACAGGACAGGCGCGGATTTCAGCGAGGCTGTACACCAGATGGATACCTACCTTGACGCGAACCCTGTGCCTTTCCATGTTCCAATAGGAATTGAAGAGAACTTTGAAGGGGCCATAGACATTATCGAACGAAAAGCATACGTGTTCAGGGAATTTGAGCGTAATGTTGTTGATGTACCTGAAAAGTATATTGATTCATGTGAAAGCGCCCGTTCATTCCTTGTGGAAAAGCTTGCGGATTTCGATGAAGAGATCATGGACCTGTATTTGAATGAAAAAGAAGTTCCGGCAGATGTACTGAAGAGGGCGGCACGTGACGCCACACTTAAGATGCTCATTACCCCGGTTTTCTGCGGTTCCGCATACAAGAACAAGGGTGTCCAGCTCCTGCTTGACGCGGTTGTTGACTACCTTCCGTCTCCCATTGATGCGGGTGCGGTAATATGCACGGACGTGGATGATCCGGAAAAGACACACAAGCGGCATCCATCGCCAAAGGAGCCTTTTGCTGCTCTGGCATTCAAGCTTATACATGACCCGTATGTGGGCCAGCAGACCTTCATAAGGATATATTCAGGTGAGCTCAAGAGCGGTATGCAGGTACAGAATGTTTCAAGGAACAAGTCGGAACGAATCGGAAGGATTCTCAGGATCCACGCAAAGGAGAGAGAGGAGATAACCTCTGCGGGCCCCGGCGATATTGTGGCCCTGATCGGAATGAAGAGTACGCGTACAGGTGATTCCCTGTGTGATAGCGCTAACCCTGTTTTTCTTGAGTCAATATTTATTCCTCCGACTGTAATTGAACTCAAGGTTTCCCCTCCAACTAAAAAGGAGGAGGAAAAACTGGGCGCGGCCTTAAGGAAGCTCTCCATGGAAGACCCTTCTTTTAACGTGCGTTATGATGATGAAACACAGGAGACCATTATTTCAGGGATGGGCGAACTCCACCTTGAGATAATTATTGACCGGCTTAAGCATGAATTCAATGTTGAAGCCGTGATAGGTGAGCCTTCGGTCGCATTCAGGGAGACCCTGACAACAGAAAGGGAACAGGAATACAAACATGTGAAGCAGACCGGTGGTAAGGGACAGTACGCGCACGCTGTCATCAGGGTTGAACCCAATCCTGGCAAGGGCTTTGAGTTTATTGATTATATCAAGGGCGGCGCGATACCGGCCGAATACATACCTTCCATCAGGAAAGGTATCGAGGACGCCATGTCCGATGGGATACTCGCAGGGTTCCCTGTTGTTGACGTCAGGGTAGCGCTTCTGGACGGTAGTTTTCACGCTGTTGATTCATCAGATATGGCCTTCAGGACATGCGGGTCTATCTGTTTTAAGGACGCCTTTATGAATGCAATGCCAAAGCTCCTTGAACCGATGATGAAGATAGAGGTAAACACACCTGATGATTATATCGGTGATGTTGTTGGGGACCTGAACAGGAGGCGCGGAAAGATTGAATCAATGAGGCGTTTCAGAAAGGGATCGCAAAAGGTTAACGGTTTTGTGCCCCTCATGGAAATGTTCGGATACGCGACCCAGCTCAGGAGTATTTCCAGCGGAAGGGCAAACTATTCCATGGAATTTCAAAAGTATGTTCCAGTGGGCAAAGAGATTCAGGAAAAGGTCCTCAAAGACCTGGAGCAGAAGAAGAAAGAAGGCCGATAAAAGTTGCCTGAAATGGCCCGGGCAGCCGTTTACGGCGCCGGGTCAGGAGAGGGTCTTTTTAAGGGATTTTGTCCATTCACTTCCTTTTTCCTGTTCGGAAATATAGAAATCAATAAGTTTATGCAGTTTTACGCATGATTCAGCTGTCAGGTGATGCTCTATCCTGCATGCCTGGCTTTCCGCTTTTTTGGGCTCCATACCCAGAATCTCATTGAATAAAATAGTGAGGCGGCGGTGCTTGTTATAGACATTATCCGCGATCTCTTTACCTTTTTCAGTGAGTTCGATATATCCGTACTTTTCATAAAAAATCAGTTCCATCTTACTCAGTTTGTCCAGGGCTGCTGTAACGCTGGGCATTTTTATCCCGAGTTTAGAGGCAATGTCCTTGACCCTGACAACCCTGTTCTCCTCGGAAAGCATCTGTATGGTCTCAATATAGTCTTCCATGTGGGGAGTGAGGCCGGTTTCACTGTAGGTCTGTTCCAGGCTTGCTTTTTTCATTAAGGGATCCCTCTGTTGTAATATCTTTAACAATATTAGTGTAATCTAATTTTGTCAAATATTTTAACCGGGCTGAAGTTAAAATTACACAAAAATACATTGACTGGCCGTATCAGAAAGGATAAACAGGGGCAAACACGCAAGGAGATATGACAATGAAAATCAGGACTCTTTTCCTGGCAGCGGTACTTTTATGCGCGCCCGCTCTCTCTGCTGAGGATAATCCTGCACCGGTAAAAAAAACAATCGCGATTCTCCCCTTTTACAATTATGCGGGATCTGACCTGGAATACCTCTCGGAATTTATACCCGAACTCATGAAAGAGCGTATCAGCATTAAGGGGTACGGGTTCACCAGTCCTGAAGAGATCGCAAAACAGGTCCCTAAAACATCTCCCCGTGAACTCTACAGGCAGGGCAGTGCACGCCTTGTCCTTAAAGACCTCGGGGCGCATATCGGCATAACAGGGCGCTATATTGTACAGTCAAAATATATCCGAATAGACTATACCGTGTTTGATCTTACCGGTGTAAAACCGTCCTTTCACACGACATATGAAGATACTCTTGAGGATGATATTATCCCCGGCCTGAAGAAATTCGCCCAGAAAAGCGCTTCAATGGTGAATGAATACGTGATTGAAGGTGTTCCGGGCGACGCCAGGCAGGAGGTATCTGAAATCATGTCAGGCATTGTGAGCAGCCTGAAAACTTCCGCTATAGGGTCGCTTCTCCGTGATCGCTGGCTGATGTTTATCTTTATCCTCCTGCTGTTTTACATTATTTCAAGGTTATTCATGATATTTTTTGACAGGATCCTTGCGCGCATAACCGCCCGGACTGAATCGAATCTGGACAATATGCTGATTTCAGTACTCAGGAAGCCTGTTAAGTGGCTGATTATATTCACAGGCATTAAACTTGCTTTTCTCTCTCTTGACCTCAGGAACGGAAACGGGCGTTTCATTGATGATATTTCCTCCGCGGTACTGATTCTTATAATTACTTATATAGTTTCCGCAATTGTAAATCTTGTAATACGCACATGGGGAAAGGACGTGACAGGACGTATTGACTCGCGCATCAATGATGACCTGGTGCCGCTTTTTTCAAATGTGGCGCGTGTCATAATTATCTCCATCGGTATTCTTATGGTCCTGTCCATATTCGAGATAAACATCGCGCCCCTTCTTGCTTCACTTGGTATTGCAGGTTTTGCCATCGGCTTTGCCATAAAGGACAGCCTTTCCAATATTATTGCCGGGGTCATTCTGATCCTGGACCAGTCCTTCGCAGTTGGAGACAAGGTCGTGATAGAGGGTGATATGGGGATAATAAAGGAGGTGGGCCTCAGGAACACGAAGCTCATGACATTTGATAATGAAGTAATCGTAATTCCGAATGGGGACCTTATGAACAAGAAGTTCAAGAACTTTGTGCTGCCTGATCCCACGATACGTGTTGTGGTAAATTTCGGGGTAGCGTACGGCAGCGATGTGGACAGGGTCGAAGAGGTGGTATTAAATGAGATCAGGGGTATACAGGGGATCGCGGAAGAACCGGAGCCGGCAGTGATATTCACTGAAATGGCTGATTTTTCCCTGAACATGCAGGCCAAGTTCTGGGTGCCGGACTATGTTGACCAGTACGCTAAATGGCTCGAGGCAACAAAGCTCATATACAAGGCGCTGGTCAGGGAGGGAATTGATATACCATTTCCCACGCATACCGTGTATGTGGAGAGCGGCCAGAAATGAGGGGCTGTTTCAGTTTTCAAGCATGAAGTGATTTTTCTCAATATGTTTAAGGTCTTTTCGTACCCTGTCCCTGAGCGGGGACCTGGCAAACCATATTTCTCCTGATGAGGCCTTTTTCAGGAATAGCTTATATACCCGTCTCGCTGTTTCCATGTCCTTGAGGGTGCTGTCCATCTCAAAAATTCTTCCGAGCAGATAATATGCGTCATCAATGGTTTCACGGTCAGGGTAGAGTTTAATAAGACGTATTGTACTTTCAAGTGACTGGCTTCCGCTTCCCCTGTTAAGATATAAGCGGGCTGTCCGGAGCAGGGCATTGTCAGCCAGGTCATGGCCGGGAAACTGTGTTGATACCTTCTGGTAGAATTCAATGGCCATCAGGTGATCGCCCATGAGGCTGTGACTTTCTGCGGTATAGTATTGTGACGCGGGATATTCACCCGAATCTGAGGGCACAGCGGAAAAATCATCAATTGCCATTTTATAGTTATAGAGCTTGATCCGGGCGCGGCCCTTCCATACAAGGGCTGTGTGAATGAACGGACTTGACGGATAATTATTATTCAGTTCCGAGAACTTGTTGATCGAACGCTGGAACAGCCCGTTATTGAAGAACTGTATGCCGGTCTTAAGCAGGACCTCGTCCGGGCTGGGGATTCCGGGAGATGACTTGTCTTTTCCCGCAACCAGGGGCGGATCCTCAACTTTTTTTTCCTTTTCAGGTTTTTCTGATTTATCAGATACTCCCTGTTTTACCTCGAGTATGCTGTTTATTATCTCTTCAGTCTTTGTGAAATCACGGGAGAGCAGGGGAGATGCGGCTGCAACAAGACTTATAATGATTATAATTCTTTTCACTGTTCAACCACTCCACTGTCCCTGATTATCAGTTCAGGCTTTTCCGGCTTTGTCCTGATAATGGGATCCTTTTCAGTATTCTTTTCCCTGAATTCACTCCTTTTCTTCAGTTCCGGAAGGGCTTCTTTTTCTTTTTTTGAGGGCTCTGACCCCTCAAAGGGCTGTATGTCCCTTTTCAGGGGCCTGACCTGGCCCTGATCTGTTTTTTCAGGCCTGTAATTTCCTTCAACCGGTCTGTCATCAGAATATGTACCCGGTGTTTCCCTGAATTTACGGTCACCTGTGATTATCCCCCTGTCCACATCCGGTTCAAGGCGTTCAAGCTGACGGAAGCGTATTTTTTCAGGATCAGGCAGGCGGCTGTCATGAATTTTTTCTGAATCGATCATGCTCCTGAATTCACCGTTCTTTTTTTCCCTGTTCATGTCAATCTCAAATGACTGGTTCGTGTATTCCGTAAGGGGCGGACTCTTAATGCGCGCAGAATCACGACCCATCCTGCTCCCGATAACTATACCAGTAAGGATAAGCAGTGTTATCAGGCCGTAGAATGAGTTCCTGATAATATCAGAGGTCCGGTGATCAATGCTGTCAATGATCCTGTTGATCAGCATTATAAACTTCGTGATAAATGATACAATGGGGCTCATTGACTTTCCCTGTTTCTGTCGATAATAAATATAATCCTGCACTGCTTCAATGCATTCCGTGTCTCACTGCTGCTCAGGATTTTCCTCACGTCCGTTTCTGAAAGTACGGGACACCCCTTCAGGCCTCTCAGGGACACAGTGAAATAGGGATGTTTGCCGGCGCGTCCGATTTTATCTGCCTGCTTTTCATTATACGCATAGGATACAGTGCCATTGCGCATTGCTTTCCTGATATCAATATGGTGCCTGCTGAATATCTCAAGGCCGTTTTCGCTGAAAATCGACGGGAATATCATGGGTTCAATCCCCTGTCCCCGTGTGTCAATAATCAGCCCGGAATACCCGGTTTTAATCGGATTATCAGTCCTTAAAGGGAACTCGTTGGAATCATATGTAAACGGGAGTGCAGGGATAAGGTCCTTGATTTTCAACTCGGTCCTGCATCCGGTTGAACTGAAGCTTACAGGGTATTCACTGAACAGTACTGATTCACTGATAAGCTTCATGAACCTGTATCCTGTATCCTCCCTGGATTCCAGCAGGTCCCTTATGGTAATGTCGCTGTCGACCCGGATATCTTTAACATGCCGTACAAGCCTTTCAAAGGCGTGTTCACGGGCACGTTCACAGGCCTCAATTCTTGCGTTGTTAAGGGATATCTCCCTGCCGCTTTCCGCGTCAACCGGGCTCCCTTCTGAATTGATAGTGACCATTGCAGAGCTGTAACCCGTTACTGAGCCCCTGGTCCAGTCAACAGTGCCGGGAAGGGTGGCGGGTGCTGCGGTTACACTGAAGGCGGCAGTAATTATCATGAAGGTGTATAGTATTATATAACAGTATCTCATATGCTGTAATTCCGGGATCAATCCTGTGATTATTTCTCCAGATTTATTATCGGTACATTTACGCTTATAATATACCCACTTATCAATCAGAGTGGTAATAATTTGTCCTGTCAGCGCTGCAAAGGGGTTTTACTGCCTTTTTCAAGCGTATCCAGGCTGCGGGTCAGAGCCGGGATGAGGCGTTCAGCTGCTTCTTCAATCCCGGCAATCATCATTTCACGTGATTTTTCCGGTGGTACCTGGTTTCTTGCAATATAGGTCCTGGTCTTCCTCAGCGAGGGATTAAGTATTTTCTCGATATCTTCATCCAGAAGTTCTTCCAGGCCTTCAATATCCCCTTTCCCCCGTTCCTGCTTTTTAACCTCCTTCCTGATACGCGCCAGGCTCGAAATTGCGCTGTCAAGGGCCTGCCGCAGCTTCCCGGTATCCGGGGACCCGGAGGAGGTGAATGCCTTTTCAAGTATCTGGTCAGGAGTGGCTTTCCTCATTTTCATGGAAAGAGAAAGGTCTTCAAGGGACTGTTCTTTTGTGTTGGCGATACGGGCACCTCCGCCTGTCGCGTTAATAACGGTTGCGGCCACCCGCTGCGCAGAGTCCTCGAACCAGCCCCTGTAGAGGTCAAACACAAAGTCTGATACAACTGTACCCTCTCCGCCGTATGCCTGCACATGTTTGATCTTGCGTTTCCGTACAACTCCCTGGTTTATACTGTCAAGGTTGCGTAAACGGGAAGTCCCGGGAAGCCATTCGTCATTATGGTAGGTGCCGCTGCAGTGGATCTCCCTGCCGGTGTAGGCAAGGTCCTGCCCTACAAGTATTATCGGGTCGCATCCCAGGTTAAGCAGCATGTCAAATGCGCTTGTCGCAACGGACCCGCCGGACTGGATGTCACCTGTACCGGGATAATACTTCTCGATCCAGTCCACCAGTGGAGTGGTCTCCCTCTGGAGGGAACCGTCAGCCTCTGTGAAATACTTTGATGTGGTGCTGAGGATTTTTCTGCCTCTATAGTCACGGAGAATGCCATGGTAGCTTACAAGGTCAGCGAGCAGGTACTGCCCCTGCTGCGGCATGCCCAGGAAGTGTTTCATGCTGTAGTTCTGGGCGTCCAGTGTCATTACAATGTGAGGACGCACCTTTCGTTTGTTTAACACCCTGACCGCGGTATCAACAGAGAGTATCAGGGCTCTGTCCCTCACCTCTTTCAGAATATCAACATTGTAGCGCAACGAGGGGCCGGCGGAAACAATAATGCCCGGGTAACCCCTGAACCTGCCGAAAAGGTTCCTGACCGGACATGATGATTCCAGGTGCTTCAGGTTTTCAAGTATGTTGAGCACCCACTTTTCCTCAAATTCGAACCTGGTGAGGAGGTCGCTTATCTTTGATGAAATGTATTGCCGGATGTCCGCCGCAATACTGTCGTAGAATTCCCTGTAGAGCATGTATGAGGGCCTGTGCACGTATGTGGCCGCGCCCCTGAAATTTTCCATGTTAAGCTTTTCAAAAATGCCTGGTAGGTCCGCAGGCGAGTGTACGATCCGTATCCCGCTTATCATACCGGGATTGGCCTCTGCAGCTATTACTGCAACCTCCGGGTCGTGTTCGAGCACGATGATTTCCATGCTGCTGAACCTGCTTTTAAGTGCGGCAACATGGTAGCCCAGGCCAAGACCGCATACTATGATGACAGAGGCCCTGCCCGGTGTGAAGTTGTCTGCGGAGCGTTCAGACTCGCGTTCAGGATCATAGGCTGAATGTATTCTTATCTCCCTGTCTTTATGGAAGATCAGGGTTTTTCTTCCGGATGGCGTATCTTTCAGTATATAGTTTCCGGTCATGTTATTATAAAGAAGTCTCCTTTATTTCACTGTATCTGTTCTTAAGGACACTGTGCAGGGCAATAATATCCTTATCGTTTTTGAGCCCGAGTGCGCCTGCGGCCTCAATTTCGATGAAGCCATAGGTGTATCTCTGGAGCTCAATGTTGCATAGCATGTTCGCGAGGTATACAACAGTAACCGTGTCCCTGTTTTTCAGTGATGAGAGGGGTGCATGGTGGTGTTTTATTGCCCCGGATATGATCTCCGGGAAATTCCATTTTTGCGCGATCAGGTAACCGATCTCTGAATGGCTTATGCCAATGTAGATTTCTTCCAGTATGGCTGATGAACGAATTCCCCTGTTCATGATAAGATCGGAGATCCGGTCAATCAGCGGCTGTTCAAGTGAGAGAAGTACGATTTTACCGATATCATGCAGTAGCCCTGCCAGGAAAGCGCTGTCAGCTATTCTGGGTAAGCCCGTCTCTATTGCAACCTGCTTAGCGTAAAAGGCGGTTTTATTGCAGTGTTCCCATACCATTGAGAATTTTTTGTAACGCTTGTCCATGATTTTTCTGGACGCGCCAACAGCCAGAAGGAGCTTCAGGTTTTTCAAACCGATGGTCATAATTGCTTCATTTATATTGGTAATCCTTCTGCTCGTGAAAAATCCTGCAGAGTTGGACAGCCTGAGCAGGTCAGCGGTTATGGCAGGATCACTGGAAATTTTTTCCGCGATAGTACTGATTGTCACATGAGAGTCTTCACACAGGGCCTGCAGTTCAATAATGTTTTCCGGAAAAGTAGGGAGTGAATCAATCTCATCAATGATCCTCTCCTTTATTTCCGTTGTAATTTCACTGCTCCTCAGTTCGAGAGGAAGGATAAATGTTGTTTTTACGTCATTGTCAGAAAAGTCAAATAAAAGGCGATCTGAAGGGATCCCCGCGTTTTTCATCAGCAGGACAATCAGTATTATTCCCAGACCCGCGCCTTCACTGGGGTCATAAGCGGTTTCGTAAGCGCTGGCAAAGTCTGTGCATTCCCGTGCCTGGCTGACTCTGAAGTTTATCCGTTCCAGTTCGTCTTTGGATATTCCGGCGTTATTGCTCACCTCGATCCTTATGCCCTCTTCAGAATTGACAAACGATACGGTTATACGGTATTTGCTGTTGATAATATCATCTTCAAGTGTCTCAATATTGCTGATGATTTCCCTGAACTGCTCCATGCCTTTCCCATAGTCTTCGGGATCGTGCAATTGCAGTCCTGATTTTTCATAAAAGACCCTCTTCGCGTTAGCCTTAAAAGAATTGAGAATTATTTCCCTGAGCACGGTAATTACTGTATCAAGGAGAAATATCCTGTCATTTCTTGACAGGAGATGGGCAAGTAAAGAATTCAGATAGGCAAGTGCTTTCTCAGTTGGTGATATGAGCGTAAGTATGACCTTTTCACCTGAAAATATTTTCTGTACTGATTCAGAGATATTGAACATGATAATTATTTTATTCAGTAAAAATATCCGGAGACGGGAATTGCACCTGCCTGTAAACCGGTTGCAATTGGGTCCTTTAATATCAGTATCGGTTAACCCTGCTGAAATCTTACCGGCAATTTTCACTGTCAGAGATATTCAAGGGGGATGCTCGTGAAATTTTCTGCTTTTTCCCCTGATTTCAGGCGTGAATAGATATACTTTATTGCATCAGGTGAGTCAATCTCAATTATTGTCTTTTTAGCATAATTAAGGTGTACTGAAGACCGATTGAATGTCTCAAGCCTGAGAGGTACACGGTCTTTATCAAGCACATTAATGAACGAATTAAGGCTTCTGTTGAAGTAGAGTAACGGAGAAAGGCGGCATTCGGATATTACTGTGTTTTTTGCAATTCGGGTAAAGCCCCTGATGTTACTGTAGTCAGGGAAGGGTATGAGGAGCATGGTCTCGTCAAGTCCCTTTTCCCGTATTATTCTCAGAATATTGTCCGCCATTTCACGTCCGCTGATTTGCCCGATGAGTGTGCCCTGCCTCCCGTTCACGTGCAGCATCGCAATCGCCTGTGCCTGCGTGAAAATCACTGCGCCGCTTTCTGCTGCAGCAGGACCGGGCCGGAGGATGGTCCAGCAGATTATTATTGACCCGAGGATAACGGGCGAGGTTATCCTCCGTTTCCCCCTGGGGCGGGTAAGAGGAAGGAGAAGAATGATAAAGCTGATAATCAGGAATGGATGTATCTTTTCAACAGAAAAGTGTCCGTGAAGGCCCGCCATGAAATCCACCATTATCCTGAGAATGCTGCAGGTCGCGTCAGCAGCAGAACCGAAAAGGCCTGCTGCCTGTATTGAAATCATTGAAACGGTACAGCTGAATATTGATATTCCCAGAAAAAGGGCTGTAACCGGGACAATAAGCAGGTTGGAGATCACGGAAATAAGGTTCAGTTCATGGAAGTGCAGAATGATAACCGGCACTACAATTATCTGGGCAGAGAGCGTGACAGCTGCAGGTCCGGAAATGATTTTCGGCATGAATGACAGGGTGTCAAGATACACGGGATAGAAGAGTATAATCCCCAGGGTGGCTCCGAAGCTGAGCTGAAATCCGGGATTGAAAAGCTCCGCAGGGAAAAGGACAAGTATGAAAAGAGCTGCCAGGAACAACGTGTTCAGAATATTTCTATCCGCGAACAGGAGAGACTGCACCATGAATACCGTGAACATCACAAAGGCGCGCATGAGCGAGACAGGCATGTCCGTGATGTAGAGGTAGCCAGACAGGATCAGGGTGGTGATGCAGAGGATCATGTTTCTGTTCATACTGAAAAATCCCAGGACAAGTAGGGGAATGGAAGCGAGAATCCCCACGTGAAGGCCGCTCGCGGCAAGTACATGCAGGACACCTGCGCGCCTGAAGGACTCAACTGTGCGCTTGTCAATCCAGTTGCGGTTGCCGAAATAGAGGGCCTTGACCAGCGGGGCCGTGTCTTCATTGAAGGTGCTGTTAATAATTCGCGCGAGGCCCTGCCTTAATCTTTCCCTGGTGCCGGGGCTTGCGGGCTGGATTACGCTGCAGTTTTTTTCGTTAAGATAGAGAAAACAGGATATACCTTTTCTCAGCAGGCTCGTCTCATACGCGGTTGCAGGCTCCTTGCCGGAACCGATAATTTTCGGCTTTACATTGAATTCAATGGTGTCTCCACGGTTGAGGCGGAGGTCAGGGCCTGTAAATGAAATACCATGAAAGATGCGTGAGTTTTCCACATCCTTCCGGCAAAAGTCCACCAGTACCTCTCTGCTGTAACGACGCAGACGGACAAGTTCAACAGTGCCGGTAAAGGTCTGTTTTTTATCAGGCAGCAGATTGCCGCGCGTGCTGGCCGGCATATTGTGAAGTATGGCAGCGCACATCGCAACCAGGAGTGCCGCGTAAATTGCTCCTCGCGCAAGGTTGCGCGCGTTTGTGTCGCCATTGAAAATAATTGATCTGCGCACAACAGGGACAAGTAGAGCGACCGTAATAATAGAGAGTGCCACTGTAAAGGGTATGAGATATCTTCCCCCGTGGTAGAGGCTGAATCCGGCAAGAACAGTGTTTATACAGACAAGGAGTGCAGGCAGAGACGGTACGCATGCGAGATGCAGTATTTTCTTAAATTCTTCCAACTTTAAAGAGGAACCCCAGGTTAATTCCGTATGAGAGCTTGCGTGAGTCTTCACCCAGGCCGTAATAGCCGTATTTGCCGATTATATCAAAAATCAGTCTTGTATTGTGAGATGTGGTCACAACAACTCCGACCGGGACCTGTACGCCGGCACTGCCGCTGTAGGCCTTATTTGCAGGGCCGGTTTCGATATACATACCCAGGCCGCCGGCAAGAGAGAAAACTCCGGACAGAGGGTGGAGGTATTTTCCTGAAGCGGCAAATGAAAAGTGCCAGAGAGTATCGTCATCATTAGCATTGTAAAGATAACGCAGGGAAAAGTCCCCGGTGATATTTTTCGCAATTATATAAAACATGCAGCCGCCGCTGAAGTACTGACCGCTGATTGAACGCGTTTCCCGCATGTTTGTGTCGTCAAACCAGTCCCTGTGCTTAATACTGTTAAAGCCAAATCCTGCAACCGGTCCCGCGTAAGTGAAATTAAGCTGCCTTGTTGCTTCACGTTTTCGTTTTTCAAGCAGGTCAAGGGACTGGGCCCTCAGCATTAACGGCACGACACAGGTAATAAGAAGTGCGCAAAAGAAGTATCGGGCTGCCTGTTTCACAGTACCTCCATGTCAGCGTATATTCAGGGGATTTTTTATTGACTGTGCGTTCGATGGAACGCTGAAATCAAAAATACTTTTAACAAAATTAGGCGACATGTCCACGTTTGAGATGGAGAATGTTATACCTTTCCCGTCCTTTGTCCTGAATACCGCCTTGTTGAGAAAAAATGTTGAGTCCACCTTTAAGGTGATCTCAGAATAGTGCCTGTCGCTGTTTCTCAGTTTGATTATGTGATTTTCCGAGCCTTCTGAAACAATGGCATTGTAGCCGTTAACAAGAGAATATATTCCACCGGAGCCATTGCCTGTAAGGTCCTGTATCCCGCAGATATTACTGCCCGGGTCGTATATCCAGAGTTTTTTACCGTTAGAGACAAGTATTTTACCGCGCGGATTGCTGAATTTAACATATATATTTCCCGGTGCAAGATACTTGAAGGCCCCGGTATAGGACATGCCTGAATCAGCTGTCCAGGTAATAATACCTGAAATTTTATCTACTCCAGCCATCCTTCCCCTGAACTTTGCCAGTGCTTCTTCGCCTGTCATTGAGAAGAGTCCAGCCTGAAAAAACAGTACAAAAAGGAGGGCTGATGTTATTCGGAATATCTTCATTGTTTGTGCCTTTATTATTCTATACGATTATTAATGCTAAAAGTGAAAAGATTTTTTTAAAAATGCACTTTATGTTTTGAGTGGATATTTTTCAACTACTTATTTAAGGGTATCCGGCCAATACCGGGCTCTGTCCCCGAAATCAGGTGTCATTCAGGGCTCTGTCCCCATGGATAGATTCTGGTAAATATTCCGGATTTGCTGGTATACTGGTATCAGGAACCGGAATACTCCCTGACCCGGGCTCTGTCCCTGAATATAAAACATGGCCTGTATTTTTATCAGGGACCTGATTTTGTGTCCTGGAGCTGGTTTTTCCTGATCCGGGCTCTGACCCTACCCCGAAATGAACAGATTCCTCGCACAAATTCATTCATCGCAGACATCGTAATTTCCATTTCCCCCATTACTTCTACTATACAGGTATACATACTAGTGTCCCTGAACCGGAAACAGAGTTTTCCCGGACATGAACTGGGCATAAGACGCGGGATTTAATGAATTTATAGCAGGAGGGAGGCGCACCAGTACTGTAATGAATCCCAGGCCGGAAAACATGATGATGAGAAAAAGATAATATAACCGGGCTGCCTGTGTTATATTATCCTG
>Ga0272441_10009122_pt1 | contig 15436 bp, 11 predicted proteins | sample SSMProp6N_FD_193582 | JGI IMG/M metagenome (GOLD analysis project Ga0272441, IMG submission 193582) | Marine sediment archaeal communities from Little Sippewissett salt marsh, Falmouth, MA, United States - SSM-Prop-6N | ecosystem: Environmental > Aquatic > Marine > Wetlands > Sediment ... | reverse complement strand
ATAAACGGATAAAAAAGTTCATTTTAAACATTGCAGAATAATCATTGTTGTTATATCAACATTATATGTATGTTATAATTTCTTATATTTAAACGATCAATTAAAACATCTCGCAATGAGTTCTCAAAATCAAAATACAAGACGGGAGTTTCTGAAGAAAATGGCTGCAGCTGCTACACTGGCTACCGTTACCAGTCCGCTGGAATTATTATCAAGCTGCAAAACAGCCGAAAAAACAGCGAAAATGCCACACAGAATCCTCGGTAAGACAGGTCATAAGGTTGGGATTTATAGCCTTGGCGGACAGGCATCAATAGAGACTCCTGGGAAAGAGGATCTGGCTGTTGAAATAGTAAACAGGGCTATTGACCTGGGAATTAATTATATAGATACTGCCGCCGCCTATGGCCGATCAACAGAAACCATTCCCAGGCAGGAAGCAATGGGTACCAGTGAGCGTAATATAGGACAGGTGCTGAAAACAAGAAGGAATGAAGTATTTCTTGCCTCCAAAACACATGACCGTACATATGATGGCTCAATGAGACTCCTGGAGAATAGCCTTACTAACCTGCAGACTGATCACCTTGACCTGTGGCAGATACATAACCTCAGGGCCCGTGAAAAAAGTAGCATTGATGCATATTTTTCAGATGATGGCGTAGTAAAAGCAATGGAAAAAGCAAAGGCCGAAGGTATGGTGAAAAATGCAGGTATTACAGGACATGAAGACCCGGAGATTCTGAAAATGATGGCTGAAAGATACGATTTTGACAACGTGCTCGTAGCAATCAATGCGGCTGATAAATACTATAACTCAATGATTGAAAATTTCTTACCGGTTGCGGTGGAAAAGGAAATGGGTATTGTAGGTATGAAAATTCCTGCAAGGGACAGGATATTTGATCATGGTGGTATAATAACAATGAAGGAGGCTATGGATTATGTAATGTCGCTTCCCGTTAGCACTATAATCATCGGTATTGATGAAATAGCCGAACTTGAAGAGAATATCCAGATTGCGCATGAATTCAGACAACTGTCTGCTGATGAGTTGCTGGCTATAGAAAATAAGGCGAAACCCCATTATGAGCATCTTCAGTTCTTTAAGGACGGGATAGGGGAATGGCCGGTGGAATGGTAGATGGGGTTACGAGTTATGAATTATGAGTTATGAATTAAGAGGTTTGAAAGTTTGAATGCCTGCCTGGCGTCAGGGAGGTTTGAACGTTTGATTTACTACTTATCAAACTGTCAAACAATCAAACCAATCAAACAATACTTCTGCAATATCTGAATAATTAAAAATTTAACTTAAATTTGTGCCTTCAATGCGGGAGTAGCTCAGGGGTAGAGCATCAGCTTCCCAAGCTGAGGGTCGCGGGTTCGATCCCCGTTTCCCGCTCTGATTATCGTTTGAATGTTTGAGCGTTTGAATTTAATTAATTATTGATTCATACTTATTGGTTCAATTAATCCTTATTTTATTCTTTAGAAGCAAAACTTAGTCCAGTAAACTTAAACTTGTATGATTTTTGCGGGTAGAAATCTGCATAATTTTCTGCCATGAGAAAAACAGCATTTTTTATAATTATCACTCTAATTGCCTTTTCCTGTGAAAAAGAAAGCCAGCTCATTATCGAGAATTCTGATATGCCCTTGATAAGCCAGGTGATTGTTGACGGAGATTTAGTCTGTGAGTATTCATATAATGAAGCGAACCTGGTGATTGAAGAAAAGCACAAATACCATTTTACCAGACACTTTTATAATAACAGCAACCAGCTACTAAAATCTGATTATTATGTTGATCCGGACATTTTCAGCAGCACTATGCCTGCAATGGATAGGGAGGAATGGGTTAACCCCGGAAACACGGAAAAAAGCCTGTCTACGATATTTGACTATGATAGAAATGGTCATTTAATCAGGAAAACATATGAACGTCCATCTGTAAGTCATTCTGAATTTGCAGAATATACCTGGGAGAACAACAGAATAAGCAGGAAGACGATGTATTGGAAGCATGAACTGTCTGGTTATATTGACTATGAGTATGATAATAAAGGAAATCTGGTCAGGGAAGAGAAATATATTTTCGGACAAGACGGGATTCCCACTTTATGGGCAAGTACAGTATATGAATTTGATAATATGAACAATCCGTATTATGCATTTAAAAAGTTGATGAGCCCGGGGAAATTAACCAATCGCTATAATATACTGAGAGAAACATACACGCTGCATACTGAACTTGATACTGGAGACGATAACATTTCTGTAATTGAATACTCCTACGAATATAATAGGCTTAGATACCCGGTAAAGGTTAACGGTAATATTGCATATATATATAAATAACGTTCGCAAGAGAAAGGCCCTAATCAAAGATCTTGACCAGATGTTAAGGAAATTCCGGTATTCCATTCCATGAAGAACTGCTCCAGGAATACCTCCAAATATTTGTGTCTGTCTTCAGCAAGCTCTTTCGCAGTGTTTGTATTCATTGAATCCTTCAGCTTAAGCAGTTTTTCATAAAAATGATTTATTGTAGATGAATCTGATCCCTTATATTCGCCTGGTGTTTTGTATTCCCTTGGTCCCTGATAAGGATTGTATATTTCGAGACCCCTTGATCCGCCATAATTAAATGCCCTTGCAATGCCTATAGCCCCTATGGCGTCAAGGCGGTCGGCATCCTGTACGATATCAAGCTCAGGCATACGTTCATATTCAGGGCCAAAAGAGTCCCTGAATGATATATGACCGATAATATAGGCAATCTTATCCTTTTGTGCCTCTTCGAGCCTTAAACCGTCCAAAAACACCCTTAAATGATCAGTATCATTGTCAGGTTCAATTTTATAATCCCCTATGTCATGAAGAAGTGAGGACATCTCGATAATAAACGCGTCACCTCTTTCCTCAATTGAAAAAATATGCATCGCAATATTCCTTACCCTGTAGATATGCCACCAGTTATGACCTGATTCAACATCCTCAAGGTAATCTTTCACATATTGTTCAGTGTGTTTAATTGTTTCTCGGTACATAATTAATACAGGTATTTTTGGAAACTGAACTTACAAAAAAATATCTTTACACCTTTATTAATGTTTAATCGTTTAATTGTTTAATTGTTGAATCGGGCTGTTGAATTGTTTTATTTTCGTTTCAACAATTAAACGGTTCAACACTTCAACAATAAAAAAGATGCAGGCAGAAATAATATCAATAGGCGATGAAATACTCATAGGTATGACGGTGGACTCCAACGCAGCCTGGATGGGTAGCGAACTTACCAGCCTTGGAATCGAGGTATACCAGATGACTTCTATATCAGATAAAAGAGAGCATATACTTAAAGTATTAGATGAATCACTTGAGAGATCAGAACTGGTACTTACTACAGGGGGATTGGGACCGACAAGTGATGATATTACCAAAAAGACCTTGACCGAGTATTTCAAGACAAGGCTGGTGCAGGATGATAGCGTACTGGAGAACATAGAAAGGTTCATGAAGAACAGGGGTCTGCATATGAATGAGAATAATATCAGGCAGGCAGAGGTACCTGAGGGCTGCAGGGTGTTATCAAATGAGCTTGGAACAGCACCGGGTATGTGGTTTGAAAAAAACGGAAAAGTACTTGTCTCAATGCCAGGAGTGCCTTACGAAATGAAACATATCATGTCTACGCATGTTATCCCGGGCATAAAGGAGTATTTCAGAAGACCATTTATAAAATACAGGCTGGTGATGACATTTGGAACGTTTGAAGCTCACCTGGCCGAGATCCTGGAGGATTTTGAAAAGGGATTGCCGGATTCTGTACGATTGGCCTATCTGCCAACATCAGGTATTATTAAGCTGCGTCTGACAGGAAGGGGGGAGGATGAAGCCAAAACTGACCAGGTGCTTGGTGAGCAGATAGACAAGCTTTACAATATTATTCCTGAATACATATATGGGCTTGATGGGATAAACCTTGAAGAAGCAATAGGACACATTCTGCGGAATAATAAGCTCACTGTGAGTATTGCGGAAAGCTGCACGGGAGGAAATATTTCGCGCATGATTACTTCTGTTCCGGGAAGCTCCGACTATTTCACCGGATCTGTAATAGCGTATAGTAACAGGCTTAAAATAGATGAACTTGGAGTAAGCAGTGGTGATCTGGAATTACATGGAGCAGTAAGCGAAGAAGTTGCCCTGCAGATGGCAAAAGGTATAAGAAAAAAGTATGATACCGATTATGGTATTTCAATCACAGGTATTGCAGGACCAGGTGGAGGAACTGACGAGAAGCCTGTTGGTACAGTCTGGATAGCAGTCAGCTCCAGGTTTGTATCCCATGCTGAAAAACACAGTTTTGCATTCACTCGCAGTAACAATATAAGAAGGGCTTCACTGGCAGCACTTAATCTGTTACGTAAGACGGTGATTGAAGAAATAATGAACGGCTAAGGCTAAGGATCATCCTTCGTCCCGACTGCTCTGGACCTCAGAGGACAAATATGGATGAGGATAGAGGAAGAGATAAGTTATAAGTTATAAGTTATGAGTTATGAGCTATATTCCGATTCAACAGTTCAACAATTTAACTCTTCAACAGACTCTAAACCCTTCAACCTCTAAGCTTCTAAACAAAATATTAAAAATCCTGCTTCTATTGTTGGATAATTGAATAAAAATCACGTATTTTGCGCTTCGATTTTAGAAATTATATTTTTTGTATAAAGAATAAAACAAACTGAGATGTCAAGGATGTGTCAAGTAACTGGCAGAACGGTGTTATCAGGCAATAATGTCTCACATTCCAAGAGGAGAACGAAAAGGAAATTTTATCCTAATCTCTTTACCAAGAAGTTCTATTACCCCGAGGAAGACAGATGGATAACATTAAAAGTATCGGCTGCCGGAATAAGGCTGATAAACAAGAAAGGTTTACATGCTGTTCTTAAGGATGCCAAGGAAAAAGGATATATTGTTAAGTACTAAAAGATTATTGTTATGGCAAAGAAAGCAAAGGGAAACAGGGTACAGGTAATACTTGAATGTACTGAACACAAGGATAGCGGAATGCCCGGTACATCCAGGTATATAACAACCAAAAACAGGAAAAATACACCTGACAGAATTGAGAGAATGAAGTATAATCCCATACTTAAAAAATATACCCTTCACAGGGAAATAAAATAACTATATTATGGCTAAGAAAGTTGTTGCATCGTTGAAAACAGGTACAGGTAAGGCATTTACCAAGTGCATAAAGATGGTAAAATCAGAAAAAACAGGTGCTTATATATTTAAAGAGCAGGTGGTCCATAATGACCATATAAAAGATTTTTTCAATAAATAGCACACAGATAGCATACTGACATAAGCTTTCTTCATTATGAAGGAAGCTTTTTTTATCTTTAGAACTTTAAAAACAACCTGATAAAGGCAAAGACAAGGCAATGCCTTGTCTCAACGAAAAAAACTGGCACCTACTAGACTTAAGAAAAAGGAAAATGGCATTACTAGGTTTCATCAGTAAGGAAAAAAAAGAGGATCTTGATAAAGGTCTTGAAAAGACCAAAGAATCTGTTTTCAAGAAATTATCAAGGGCAGTGGTGGGCAAATCGAAAGTGGATGATGAGGTGCTCGATGAGCTTGAAGAAATCCTTATCAGCTCTGATGTTGGTGTAGATACCACAATTCGTATTATTGAAAGAATAGAAAAGCGTGCGGCATCTGAAAAGTATCTTAATACAAGTGAACTGAACAGGATATTGAGCGAGGAGATAGTGGGCCTGCTTGAAGAGAACAGGTCAGGTGAGTTCAACGATTTCAATATTAAGCTACCAGCAAGGCCCTATGTGATTATGGTGGTTGGGGTTAACGGTGTTGGCAAAACAACAACCATAGCAAAACTTGCATACCATTTTAAAAAAGCCGGTAAATCTGTTATACTTGGCGCTGCTGACACTTACAGGGCTGCTGCAGTTGATCAGCTTGAGATATGGTCTGAAAGGGTAGGAGTTAGGCTTATCAAACAACCAATGGGATCCGACCCTGCCTCTGTAGCATTTGATACTGTTCAATCTGCAGTTTCAGACGATATAGACGTAGTAATAGTTGATACTGCAGGACGCCTGCATAACAAGGCAAACCTGATGAATGAACTTGCCAAGATTAAAAGGGTTATGGCAAAGGTTACACCTGAAGCACCCCATGAAGTGTTACTTATCCTTGATGGATCGACAGGGCAGAATGCATTTGAACAGGCCAAACAGTTTACCCTGTCTACCGATGTGACAGCACTAGCAATAACAAAGCTTGATGGAACCGCAAAAGGAGGGGTGGTTATAGGTATATCCGACCAGTTCAAAATACCTGTTAAATACATAGGAGTGGGGGAAAAACTCGAACATCTGCAGGTGTTTAACCGTTATGAGTTTGTTGATTCACTATTCTCACAATAGATACCCCTTTGAAGGGAGGGCCGAGCGTTAAAGATTTGCCCTGTGGGCAAATCTAGCGAGGAGCCAGATAGAGCAGAGGAATAGCGAAGCGAATCAATGGGGATGTCCAAATGTCGAAATATGTAAAAATAGTAACCCTGGGCTGTTCAAAGAACACTGTAGACTCTGAAAAACTTCTGAAGCAACTACAGCATTCCGGATACAATATTGATCAGGATCGTACTCATGGGAAACCTGATATTGTAATCATTAATACATGCGGTTTTATTAATGATGCCAAAGAGGAATCAATTGATACCATACTTCAACTTACAGAAGCACGTAAAAGGGGAGATATTGGGAAACTATATGTGATGGGTTGCCTTTCTGAGAGGTACATGGATCAACTAAAGAAAGAAATTCCGGAAGTGGATCAGTACTTTGGCGTAAATAAACCTGAACAAATACTGAAATATCTTGATTCGGTCTACAATAAATCAATTGATCCTGACCGTATACTTACGGGACCATCTCACTATGCTTATCTCAAAGTGAGTGAAGGATGCAATCGGAACTGTTCATTCTGTGCAATACCGGGTATCCGGGGCAGATATGTCAGCAGACCTTTGGAAGAACTTGTCAAAGAAGCCGGGATTTTGACCCGCAAAGGTGTTAAAGAGATAATACTTATAGCACAGGACCTTTCTTATTATGGAGTCGACCGTTACAAAAAACCAATGCTAACCAGCTTAAGCAGAGAAATTCTTGAAAATACCGGTATCGAATGGTTGCGACTGCATTACCTGTACCCTGGAAGTATTTCACACGAGCTCCTGCAATTAATGAAAAACAGCCCGCATATATGCAATTATATTGATGTCCCCATACAACATATATCTGATAATGTATTAACAGCAATGAAGCGTAATCATTCAGAGGAGGAGACCAGAAGTTTACTTTCGTACATAAGGACCTACATCCCTTCAGCTGCCATAAGAACTACCATTATTACCGGATATCCGACCGAGACAAAGAATGATTTCAGGAAATTAATGGATTTCATGGAACAATTCAGGTTCGAAAGGCTTGGTGTTTTTACATATTCACATGAAGAAGATACATATGCCTGTAAAAATCTTACCGATAATATCCCGGAAAAGCTAAAAAGGGAAAGAGCTGATGAATTAATGGCCCTGCAACAGGAAATTTCGTTAAAGAAAAACCTGAGTCTCATCGGAAAGGAAATGAAGGTTATCATAGACCGGAAAGAAAAAGAACATTTCATTGCAAGATCTGAATATGACAGCCCGGAGATTGATCAGGAGATTCACTTAAAACATTCCGGGCATGAACTAAATACCGGAGATTTCTGCAATGTTTTAATCACAGGAGCTACAGAATTTGACCTTGAAGCAAAAGCATTGCCTTAAATTTTGTAACTTGTTAAAACCAATTAAAAACAACAGTTATGAAAAAAGTTTTAAGCTCTATTTCTATTATTGCCTTGATAGTTGTTCTTGCCGGCTGTCTCTTTAAGATTATGCAATGGCCGGCATCTGGAATTCTGCTTGCACTGGGTTCAGCCGTATTCATTATTGTAGGAATTCTTTGGTTGTTCATGAAGAAAAGAGACGCTTTTTTTATTTTGCTTGGCATAACTCTTCTAATACTTATTGCTTCATTTCTCTGGGAGCTGCAACAATGGCCTGGCGGTAATATCCTATCCTGGATTGCTATAATCATTACCTTTATTTTTGCCACGGTGGCTTTCAGCAAAAAAGACTGATAAATAAAAAAGGGCACTAATAGTTTTAGTACCCTTCATATAAGATAATATATCTTATCAATTATTACTGTCTGAAGGCAATGATTTCTTATTATCAGGCTTTGATACACTTTTTGCTTTCTTCAGCCTGATCTTTATTTCTCCGGTTTTTTCATCCTTTATTACCTGTAGTGTATCGCCTGCTTCAACACCTGATTCAATAATTATTTCCGCCATGGGATCTTCAAGATATTTCTGTATAGCCCTCTTTAATGGTCTGGCTCCATACTGGGAATCGAATCCTTTCTCTGCAATAAAGTCCTTGGCTTTGTCAGTAAGCTCGATTTTATATCCCAGGGAAAGTATCCTTTCAAACAGTCCTTTCAGTTCAATATCAATTATTAAATTGATGCTCTCTTTGGATAATGATTCAAACACTATTACATCATCTATTCTGTTAAGGAATTCAGGGGCGAAAGTTTTATGCAGTGCTTTCTGGATTATGGTTTTAGCATATCCATCCCTACCTGCCTTCTTATCCTGGGTATCAAAGCCTATTCCCTGGCCAAAATCCTTCAGCTGGCGTGATCCTATATTACTGGTCATAATTACTATAGTATTCCTGAAGTCAACCCTTCTGCCCAGGCTATCAGTCAGCTGTCCTTCGTCAAGCAGCTGCAACAAAATATGGAATATATCGGGATGTGCTTTTTCTATCTCATCCAGGAGTACTACGGAATAAGGTTTTCGTCTTACCTTCTCGGTAAGCTGTCCACCTTCTTCATATCCCACATATCCGGGAGGGGCACCGACTAGACGTGATACGGCAAATTTTTCCATATACTCACTCATATCCACCCTTATCAGATTATCGGCACTGTCAAACAGGAATTTAGCGAGCACTTTAGCGAGATGTGTTTTACCCACACCAGTAGGACCAAGGAAGATAAATGTGCCAATAGGTTTGTTTGGATCTTTCAATCCGGCCCTGTTACGCTGAATGGCTTTCACAACTTTCTTAATTGCCTCGTCCTGGCCTATCAGGCTCTCTTTCAGCTCATCTGCCATCTTGAGCAGACGTGTACCTTCAGTTTGGGCAATCCGTTGGACAGGTACTCCTGTCATCATGGCTACCACTTCCGCAACTTTTTCATCATCAACAAGCTCCCTGTTCTGTGCCAGATCTGACTCCCATTTCTTTTTTTCCGCCTCGATCATATCCTGCAATTCTTTTTCTTTGTCTCTGAAACTTGCTGCCTTCTCAAAATTTTGATTCTTAACGGCATTCATCTTGTCCTTGCGGGCCTCATCAAGCTCTTCCTCAAGCTTGAGGATTCTTTCAGGTACAACAATATTGGAGATATGGACTCTTGAACCTGATTCATCCAGTGCATCTATAGCCTTATCCGGCAGGTGCCGGTCGGTTATATACCTGTTTGTCAGTTTAACACATGCTTCTATAGCTTCATCAGTATAGTAAACATTATGATGATCTTCATACCTGTCTTTTATATTATTCAGGATATTGATCGTTTCTTCAATTGTAGTAGGTTCCACCATTACTTTCTGGAACCGCCTTTCAAGCGCTCCATCTTTTTCAATATGCTGTCTGAATTCATCAAGGGTAGTGGCACCTATGCATTGAATTTCTCCCCTGGCCAGCGCAGGTTTCAGCATATTGGCAGCATCCAGTGATCCGGCAGCTCCACCGGCACCTACGATTGTATGTATTTCATCAATAAAAAGTATAATATTGTCGTTCTTTGCCAGCTCATTGAGAATGGCTTTCATCCTTTCTTCAAATTGTCCGCGATATTTAGTTCCCGCCACTATTGAAGCCATATCCAGGGTTACAACTCTTTTACTGAACAGCACTCTGGATACGTTTTTCTGTACAATTCTGAGTGCCAGTCCTTCTGCAATGGCTGATTTCCCAACCCCGGGCTCGCCTATGAGAACAGGATTATTCTTTTTGCGTCTCGAAAGAATTTGTGCCAGCCTCTCGATCTCTCTTCCTCTTCCAACTATTGGGTCCAGCCTGTTTTCCTCAGCAGCCTTGGTAAGATCAATTCCAAAATTATCAAGCACAGGTGTGTCTGATGAGGTTTTCGTTGAATGGGGCATGGAACCTTGCTGACCTTTTCCCTGATCACCACGGGCAAAACCTGCTTCTTCATCTTCATCTTCCCTGGGAAAATCGGCACGGGGCAGGGGGTTTTCAGCTTCAGCTACCTGCCTTACAGTCTGATAATCAACGTTTAATTCTGAAAGGAATCTTGTTACGAATGAATTTTCTTCCTTGAGTATGGCAAGCAGAAGATGCTCGGTATCTATAATATCACTCTTAAGAGCCTTTGCCTCCAGATGAACAAGCTTTAATATCCGCTCTGTGCTTTTAAGGAGAGGCAAAATATCATTATCGGAAATCTTTATTGGATTATCAACCCTGATACTTCTTTCAAGTGATCCTTTAAGTATGCTAAGGTCAACACCCTGGTTAACCAGAATATCTACCGCAAGACCTTCTCCTTCCCTTAAAATTCCGAGTAAAATATGCTCGGGACTTATATGACTGTTACCAAGCCTTATTGCTTCTTCCTTGCTGTAAGTAAGGACATCCTTAACTTTTTGTGAAAATCTTGAATCCATATAATTCTTCCCTAATCTGTATTATTAACGACCTTAAGCCTGTTATAATTGTCTAAATATTATCGCCTGGCTCAAGTATCTCATATTCATTAAATCTTGTCATTTAAACACCTGAAATAAGATTTGGTTTAAAGCCATATTGTCATGTGTCATTAACAAAAGTACATAAAAAACCTAAATCTTAATACTTTTCAGGCAATATAGGACGTTGCAAATAGCATGCCCAATTTTAACAACAAATGTTAATAAGTACAGCTCTCATTATACGGTTAAATGGTAATTAATCACTATTTTCGTAACCTGCAAATTTTAATGCAAAACATGAATAAGGGACAAGGATAAATAGATATTTTAAATGCCTGAAAAAGATAAGATTATTAAGATAAATATCGAAGAGGAGATGAAATCTGCCTACATCGATTATTCGATGTCGGTAATTGTTTCAAGAGCGTTGCCGGATGTGCGTGACGGATTGAAACCGGTTCACAGGCGTGTGCTTTTTGGAATGTCAGAACTCGGGCTGTTATCAAGCAAGCCACATAAGAAATCTGCAAGAATAGTAGGGGAGGTACTTGGTAAATATCATCCTCATGGCGACTCCTCAGTATATGAAGCCATGGTTAGAATGGCACAGGACTGGTCGCTCAGGTATCCTCTGATAGACGGTCAGGGTAATTTCGGATCTGTAGATGGTGACAGTCCGGCAGCAATGAGGTATACCGAGGCCCGGCTGAGAAAAATAGCAGAGGAAACACTGGCTGATATAGAAAAAAATACTGTTGACCACCAGCTGAATTTTGACGATTCGCTCAAAGAGCCTGTCGTTCTGCCAACAAAAATACCAAGCCTTCTAATCAATGGTGCTTCAGGAATAGCCGTTGGAATGGCCACAAATATGCCTCCTCATAACCTTTCTGAAATAATTGATGCTACTATCGAATATATAGATAATAACGACATTACGACAGATGAAATGATGCAGTCTGTTAAAGGACCTGACTTTCCGACAGGTGGTATTATCTATGGCGTACAGGGCATAAGAGATGCATTTGAAACAGGCAGGGGCAGAATAGTAGTGAGGGCTAAAACCGATATTGAACTCACTCATTCTGGCCGTGAGAGCATAATAGTATCTGAAATACCCTATCAGATCAACAAAGCCGAAATGATTCGTAAAATTGCGGACTTGATCAATGAAAAAAAGATTGAGGGTATCTCATATATAAATGACGAATCAGACCGTAAAGGAATGAGGATAGTTATTATCCTGAAAAAAGATGCCACTGCAAATGTTGTCTTAAACACGTTATTTAAGTATACCCAGTTACAGACCTCATTTTCAGTTAATAACATTGCACTTGTTAATGGTCGCCCACGCACACTTAACCTTAAAGATCTTATCAGGTATTTTGTTGATCACCGTCTGGATGTTGTGGTACGCCGTACACGCTATGAACTTGACCAGGCAGAGAAAAGGGCACATATCCTGGAAGGATTAATCATTGCAAGTGATAATATAGATGAAGTAATAGCCCTTATAAAATCCTCGAAAACACCGGACGAAGCCCGGGAGAGGCTGATGGAACGTTTTAATCTGACTGACGTTCAGGCGCGTGCCATTGTGGAAATGCGTCTGCGGCAACTCACAGGACTCGAACAGGAAAAATTGAGGTCGGAACATGAGGAATTGCTGAAACAAATTGAATATCTGCGCGGTGTGCTTGAAAGCAGGGATATACAGATGGGTATAATCAAGGATGAGCTTGCCGAGATAAAGGAAAAATACGGTGATGAAAGAAGAACAGAGATAGTACCGAATGCCGAAGAGTTCAATCCGGAAGATTTTTATGCAGATGAAGAAATGGTAATAACCATTTCACATATGGGATATATAAAAAGAACGCCACTGAGCGAATTCAGAAGGCAGAACAGGGGAGGTTTCGGATCAAGGGGAAGCACTACACGGGATGAAGATTTTATTGAGCATCTGTTCATAGCCACAATGCATAATACCATGCTGTTCTTTACCAGGAATGGTAAGTGTTTCTGGCTGAAAGTATACCAGATACCTGAAGGAACAAGAACTTCCAAGGGAAGGGCCATGCAGAACCTGATAAACATTGAACCCGATGATACGGTTATGGCATATATTAATGTCAAAACCCTGGATGATGAAGATTATATCAATAATAATTTTATAATTCTGTGCACAACCAGGGGCGTTATTAAGAAAACATCACTCGAAGCATACAGCAGGCCCCGCCAGAACGGAGTTAATGCAATTACTGTAAGGGAAGGTGATACACTGCTGGAGGCCAGGATGACCAATGGCAATCAGTATATTATGATGGCCGTGGAGTCTGGACGCGCCATACGATTCCATGAAAACGCCGTCAGGCCCATGGGAAGAACTGCATCTGGAGTAAGGGGTATCACACTGGGCAACGTAAATGATACAGTTGTGGGAATGGTTGTGCTGGAACCTGATAATATGGAGCAAAATGTACTTGTTGTATCACAAAAAGGATACGGTAAACGCTCCCAGATTGAAGATTATCGTCTTACAAACAGGGGTGGGAAAGGAGTAAAGACCATAAATATCACTGAAAGGACAGGCTATCTTGTTGCCTTAAAGGCTGTTACAGACAATAATGACCTGATGATCATAACTCAGTCAGGTACAGTGATAAGAGTGCCTGTGGAATCAATAAGGATCATGGGAAGGGCCACCCAGGGTGTAAGGATTATTAACCTCAGGGAGTCAGATTCAATTGGGTCTGTAACTACTGTTGATGTAAATGATGAGAACGATGATGAAGAAATACAGGGCGGGGAAGTTGATTTAACTTGAACTGGCCCTTAATTTGCGGTAAAGTTTTTGAAGATTAATAACTAATATTATAAATTTGAACCAATTTTGAAATAAGTAACTAAACGTATTATCATGAAAAGCAACTTTCTATCGATTTTAATATTAGCTGCCATGGCATTGACAGTTTACAGTTGTGCTGCTCTTGAAGCAGTAGCACAGAAGGGTAAGGTAAACAGTGCCCTGAACTTTGTGGAATCAGGAAACCTTGAGAAAGCGCATGAAGCTGTCAGTGCAGCATTGGAGCACGAAAAGACCAAAGACTGGCCTAAAACATACTATACCATGGGTCGTGTAGCCCAGGCAATGTGGGAAGAAGGCAAAGCGAGTGACAACGAAAAATTAATGACTGAATATGATGATCAATTGATTTATGCATATGATAACTATCTTAAAGGAATAGATCTGGATGATAAGGCCAATATTGAAAAACTTGTCATTGTTCAACTTCCGGGACTGGCTAATGACTTTCTTCTATGGGCTGCTATGGAGTTCGATAATGGAAATTATGATAAGTCAACTATTGCTTTTGAGAAATTACTTGATATCCAGAAAAGTGATATCTACATGGGTAATGTAGATACTGTGGTTATTTTTAACACGGCACTGGCTTCTTATAATGCTCAAGACTACGAAAAAGCACATAAGTACCTGGATCAGGTTATTGAATTACAATATGGAGAAACAACACCTTATCTTCTTAAATATCAGGCATATAACGAAGAAGGAGACCTGGAAAATGCTGAAAAGGCATTAAGAAATGCATTCGAAGCATTTCCTGAAGATGAGCAGGTGCTGCTGACTATGATCCAATTTTTCATTGTCAATGATAAGCGTGATGAAGCAATTGATTACCTTAACCTGGCACTGGAAGATGCTCCCGATAATTACAATCTGCATTATGCCAAAGGAGTAATGTATATGCAGTCTGAAGATTATGAGAGTGCTTTGGAGTCATTGCATAAATCCATTGAGCTCAATCCGGATTACTTCGAAAGCCAGTATAATGCAGGTGTATGCTATTATAATAAAGGTGCTGGCATGCTTGAAATAGCTAATGAAATAATGGATCCAACCGAGTACAACAAAGCCTTCGAAGAAGCTCAAGAAGTATTTGCAAATGCTGTTCCTTTCATGGAGCGGGCCAGAGAGCTTAACCCCGAGGATATAGATACGCTTACCAGCCTTAAAGAACTCTATTATCGTTTGCAGATGACTGATAAATATGAAGAGGTAGTTGCTAAAATCGAAGAACTGGAGGGAGGAGAGTAGAGATTGAAGATTGAAGATTAACGATTTAAGATTTTAGAAGGGGCGCAAGGATATGCGCCTCTTTTTTTGCACTAATTGTCTCGAATTTAAGCTAATTATCGCGAATTGAGGGTTAATAGGAGAGTAAGTTAAAAAAGTATTGTATTTATATCTGTAAAGTCTATTTAACATAATATTAATTATAGGCAAAATACCCAGCAAATTCTGCCCAGCTGCGCTGGTTAACATAAAATCAGATATAGTGGCTGCGAAGCAGCCCTATATCGGCAACGATTTTATGTTAAAAGAATTTGCGGTAATCTCAGGCATTAAAGCAATTTGCGGCCACTAAACGCAATACGCTTCATTTAATCCAGCTAATAATCGATTCCGGTAAAGTTTATCTCCGCAATTTGCTTTCCCTCATCACAATCCTTTATTTGCAGCTATAAT
>Ga0272441_10009121_pt1 | contig 15437 bp, 13 predicted proteins | sample SSMProp6N_FD_193582 | JGI IMG/M metagenome (GOLD analysis project Ga0272441, IMG submission 193582) | Marine sediment archaeal communities from Little Sippewissett salt marsh, Falmouth, MA, United States - SSM-Prop-6N | ecosystem: Environmental > Aquatic > Marine > Wetlands > Sediment ... | reverse complement strand
GGTGGCGCTGTTTAAGGGTGACGGCGAGGTTGTGTGGGAGACAACGGACGTGCGCCTGTACCACTCGTTCTATCGGCGCCCCGAGCAGTACCTGCACAGCCACTGGCACTACCGCTCCCGTCACCGGCACCTGCTGACGCAGATACGTGACGTCGATGGCGACGGGGAACTCGAGGTCATCGTCGGCGACGGCCCTTTGTATGTACTGGACGGACGCGACGGACACATCAAGCGGGTCTTCGACCTCGGGGGCTGTGCCCAGGTGTGGTCCACCGCCAAGCTCGTGCCATCAGGGCCCCCGGGGATCGTCGCATGCGTGAACCGCCACGAACAGGGCGGGCATGTGATTGCCATTGATGGCAACGGGGACACGCTATGGCGCCACGACACGCCCGGCCAATCCTTCGAAGACCGCATCCTGTGCGGCGATCTGACCGGCGACGGGCTGGACGAAACCGCGTTCTCAATGGCCGATGAGAGCCGCTTTGAGGTGCGTGACAGTGCGGGAGAGTTGCTCTGGAGCAAGCATGTGCCCTCACAAGTGGGGGAGGACACCCACGTCGATGACATGGTGATAGCGCCAATTCGGGCCGGGGCCCGGCAACTTGCCACCTCAACCGGAGGCTGTCTGTTCGACGCGGAGGGCGCGCTTATCTGGCGGCTCGGTGACCGCATCGAGCACGGCCAGAAGGTGGCCGTGGCCTTCCCGCCGGGGCGCGAGGGCGCGCGCATCTACATCAACTCCAAGACAGGCGGGAAGGCCTACTGCCTCAACAGCGACGGTGAGCTGCTTTGGGAGTACGACAACTTCTCCCGTGCCCCTGACCAGGCCATACTTCTCACCACTGCCGCCGACTGGGTGGATTGGAGCGCCCCGGGCTCGTGCGAGATGGTGCAGTCGGAGATCTTCTTTGCGCCACGCAGGCTCCCGGCTCCCGAGATGTACCGGGTGCCACTATGGCTCACCGTCTTGTCCGCCGAAGGCGAACAGGTAGCCTGCATCCCGTACACCGATTGCCTCAGGCCCGGGTTCAACGGCGCCATGTGCGCTCTATCCTGCCACGCCGTGTCGCGCGACAGGCACGACGTTCTGGTGATCACCCACAACAGCTCGGAGGCGCTGGTCTTCAGCCCCCTGGTATAGCGAGGCGCGCGCTCCGGGCCGGTCACGGAGCTACAATCGCGAAGTACTGTTTACGAACGATGGACTACTCGCTATAGTAGATACATGAGCGATGCAATGAGCACGATATCGGAGAGTGAAAAGCAGCAGGCTCTGCAGCGCGCGCGGGAGCACATCTTCTCGACGGCGCTTCCCGATGCCGCCGCGGACCTATGTCTGGCCAACATGACCTTCGGTCTGGCCAAGATCCACTACGCCCAGCAGCACTATGGGCTGCCCGCCGACGCTACATTCGTGGGCACCCCCGACATGACCATCACGCGCAACAGCGGCCGCTGGCGCGCGGGCATCGGCTACGGGGGCAGGCTATCGTGGGGCGATGGCGACAGGGACATGTTGGTGCTCGACGTCAAGCCCAACACGTGCGGGATGCTGGTCGGGGGCTTGCGGGATCAGCCCGACCCGCGAGCGCTTACCGAGCGGCTCCACCATCTGCACCGCAGCAACCTGGTGGTGGATGGGGTGCCAATCAAGTGGGACTTCGGCACCGGGAACCACTTCATTGACGTGTTCGAGATGGCGCCGGGGGTGTCGGCGCCGGCCCTGCCGCCGTACGCGTTCGTTCTACATGCTTCGGGGGCGGAGCTTCGCGGCCAGTCCGAGCATGGCCCCGGGCTGTACTGGGACGAAAGTCCTCATTGGCAAGCCAGGTGCGAGCAGCTCGACACGCCGTGGGGGCCGCTGCATGTCCTGCGCGGCAAGGCAATCCAGCAGTACATGGACGTCTACTGGCAAACTGAGGACTTCGCCATCAGACGCCGAGATCTTGCCGGGCGCTCGCTGTTCGGCGACTACGAGCCCATCGCCAACATCAACCACCAGGGGATGACGAATCCCAACGAGGTACTACTTGGCTGCCAGCGAACCGATGGGCCACAGCCGCAGTTGCTGCCCATTCTGGTCCGGGCCGACCGGCCCGCGTACCTGATGCACGGCTTGCCCAACTTGTCACCAGACCAGATCGACCGTCTGGGGTTTCGGTCGGCCGCCGAGAAGTGGGGCGTGCTGGGACGCCTGGACGGGGCCAATGTCATCCCCCACGGAGCGGGGTACTCTCTGCCCCACCTCAGTCGCGTGCGTCGCGTGATGCAGATCGACGGGGCCCGCTACTATGAGCTCGAGCGTGTGGGACGCCAGGATACGCAGATCATCAGCGAGCCCAAGGACCTCACCTGCGGCTACCGCGACGAGGCGGTGGTGCACAGGTCGGTCGAATGTGGTCTGGGTGTCATTGCCGCGCAGCTTGACCCGCTGTTTGTACTCAAGACCTAGCCCGATGGGGCTGGAGCGTCTCCCCCATGAGAATCATTGACGCGCACGTACACCTGGGCGACAAGCCCCACAAGAGCTACACCCTCGAGCGCTTGCGTGGTGATCTGGCCCAGATCGGCGCCGCCGGGGCCGTCATCTTCGCTTTCCCCGAGGACATGTACCGGATCACAGACAGCCCACAAGCGCGCGCCGAAGCCAACGCGTACGTGCTCGCCAGCGCCCGCCACGACCAGGGCATGTACCCGTTCTACTTCATCTGGAACGATTACGTGATCCCGGACGATTTCGATGCCTTTGTCGGGATCAAGTGGCACCGCCACGCGGATGAGCCCCGCTATGACTACACGGCTCCGGCGTGCGAGGAGGCCCTCGAGCGGATCCGCGCCCGCAACCTGCCCGTCGTCATCGAGGAGGAGCTCGACGAGACGGTGGCCTTCATCGGGCGTAGTCCTGATCTGCCCATCATCATCCCGCATTGCGGGCAGCTCAACGGCGGAACGCCGAGCATGGAGCGGTTCTTCGATAACCCCAATGTGCACTTCGACACCTCGATGGCCACCTTTGAGAATCTGGCTTTCGTTGCCGAGCGTGTGCCCGCCGACCGACTGATCTTCGGCTCCGACGTCTCCGGCACTTCACAGCCATTCTTCAACTTCCCTGCCGTGGAGAGGGAGAAGGTCGCGAAGCTGCGCCTGTCGACACAGGAGCAGGCCCTGGTCTACGCAGGAAACATCGACCGCCTGGTTGACCCAGTATTACCGTGAAGGCCCCGCGGACAGCGTAATGCGTCCGCCACAGACCAAAGGAGGGTCAACATTGCGCTACAGCCACATCCTCAGCGTCGTCGTGTTCGCCCTTGCCGGCCTCGCATACGCCGCCGACGCCGAACGCTCACTGGCGGAGCTTCTGGGCTATGAGCCCACTGATCGCGTCTTAATCATCAATGCGGATGACTTCGGCATGAGCCACGCGACGAACCTGGCCATATTCGACGCCTTTGAGCGTGGCGTGCTCACCTCGGCCACGGTAATGATGCCCACCGCCTGGGTGAAGGAGGTCGCACTGTGGGCCAAGGACCATCCAGAGGCAGATATAGGGGTACACCTGACCCATACCAGCGAATGGAAGAACTACCGGTGGGCCCCGATCGCCGGGCGTTCGGCGGTGCCCGGTTTGCTGGCCGCGGACGGGTACATGTGGCCCGATGAGCGGGATGTGTGGCAGAACGCCACTGCACAAGAGGCGCAGATCGAGGCCCGGGCGCAGATCGACTATGCCATCAAGCTGGGGCTGTCCCCCACCCACATAGACTCGCACATGGGCACGCTTCAACTGCAGGATGAATTCTGGAAGGTCTACCTGAATCTCGCCGCGGACTACAGGCTGCCCCAACGTCAGGCCTCGGAGGAAATGTACGCCCTGTTGGGGGCGGGTGGCCGCAAGGCCGCCGAGCGGGCCGCCGGGGTGCTTGGGCCGGACCACCTCATCCACGGGTTACCGACACCCAAGGACCCGGCCCAGATGAGCGAGTTCTACAATGGCATCCTGCGCAGGCTGAAGCCCGGCGTCACCGAGCTGTACCTGCACCCCGCCCTCGACGGGCCGGAGATGAAAGCCATCAGCGGCACCCATGCCCGGCGTGACGCCGACCACAAATGGCTTGTTGACCCCGCGACCAGACGCCTCATCGACGAGTTGGGCATCAAGCTCATCGGCTACCGCCCTGTGCTGCAGGCCATGCGCGAGGCGCCCACCCGAGACTAAGGCATCTGCACAGCCCGGGCCGACGCGACGGCACAGCCCGTCTTGTCCCACAGCGCGCGGCGGTATACCATAGTGCCCTGCGCCGCCCGACCAATCTCCTCATCCGCATGAGGCACGATTAAGAGACACCAATGCGTGATATTGAGCCGGCCGTCATAACCCAGACCGTCGCACGGCTCTGCCAGACGGCCAACTACGAGTTGCCTCACGACGTTCGCCAGGCACTTGAGAGGGCGCGGCATGGCGAGACCGCGGCCGTGGCCTGTGACGTGCTCGATCAATTGCTACAAAACGCCGATATCGCCCGGGAGCAGCGCATCGCCCTGTGCCAGGACTGTGGAGTGGCCGTGCTGTTCGCCGAGATTGGCTCAGACGCCCATATCAACGGTGACCTGTACCAGGCCATCGACGAGGGCGTCCGAATAGGCTATGCGGAAGGCTTTCTGCGCAAGTCCATGGTCCGCGACCCGTTGCTCAGGGACACAAATACCGGGGACAACACGCCGGCGGTAGTCCACATCAAGCTGGTGGCGGGTGATGGGCTGAAGCTCACCCTCGCGCCCAAGGGCGGTGGCAGCGAGAACATGAGCGCGGTGTGGATGATGGTCCCGGCCGAGGGCCGCCAGGGCGTGGTCTCAAGGATCGTGGAGCGCGTCTGCCAGGCCGGGGGGAAGCCCTGTCCCCCGTTGATCCTGGGCGTCGGCCTGGGCGGTACCATGGAAAAGGCTGCGCTCATGGCCAAGGAGGCCCTGCTGCGTAATGTGGGCCGCCCCAGCGACATTCCTGAGGTGGCCGAGCTGGAGGCCGAGCTACTCGAGGCCGTCAACGCAACGGGCGTGGGCCCCATGGGGTTGGGCGGGGCAACAACGGCCCTGGCGGTCCACGTCGAGCGCCATCCTTGCCACATTGCCAGCCTACCGCTGGCTCTGAACGTCCAGTGCCACGCGGCGCGGCATGTGAGCGTCGCGTTGTAGCCCGCACACACAACGTCTCTCGACTGCGAGACACACAATGCCTAGGACCGAGAAGACGCTCCGGACGCCACTGACGACTGAGTCGGTCACTCAGCTCGACGCGGGTGACCATGTGCTGATATCGGGCCCTATGTACACGGGCAGGGATGCGGCCCACGCGCGTCTGATGGGGGTGCTGGAATGCGGCGAGGAGCCGCCCATCCCCATGGACGGCCACGTGATCTACTACTGCGGTCCGGCTCCCACCCCGCCGGGACGAGCCATTGGGTCGGCCGGGCCCACCACCAGCTACCGCATGGACGCCTTTGCGCCGGAGCTGTACGCCCTGGGGATCAAGGGGACGATTGGCAAGGGCGATCGTGGCCTCGAAGTGCGCCAGGCCTGCAAGGACCACTGCGCGGTGTACCTCGTCGCTGTGGGCGGTGCGGGGGCGCTTCTGGCCCAGTGCGTTCGTAGCGCTGAGATCGTCGCCTACGAGGATCTTGGGCCGGAGGCCGTCCGATTGCTCGAGGTCGCCCAATTCCCGGCCATTGTGGCTTACGACTGTCACGGTGAAAGCGTCTTTGCAGGCGACAAGCCCCTATGACAGGACACCATGCCTTCAAGGAGCCGCCGGGCGGTTGCTATTAGAGTGAGCGCCTCTGCTGATGCTCTACACGCTAGTCGCCAAGTGGATGTATTGGACGGCTCAGGCTGCGATGCCCCTGGGGCGCATCGGTGCGCGCCTGGCTCATCGCCTGCTGCTGAACTGCCAATTCCTAGACCCGCGACTGACCGAAGCACTGGCCTGGCAGTACCTCATCGAAGGCTCGATGGCACGGCAACGGGGTGATTCAGAGCAGGCCGTTCACTTGCTTCGCGAGGCCAGCGCCATCCTACCCCAGAACGACGTGATCATCGCCAATCTGGGCATCGCGCTGGCCACCGCCGGTCGCCATGATGAGGCCATTGATGTGATCGAGCGAGCCATCCGGGGCGAGGCGGACCTGACGGGCGAGACGCAGGTGTGGGTGGCGCTGGTGTGGTCTTACTTGCGGTCCGGGCGGGCCCCGAAAGCTCTCGAGGCGTGCAAACGCGCCGAGGAGAGCCAGGCCAGCGGCCCAGACTGCAAGCTGCTCCGAGTGCTGGCCCAGGGCCTGAGCAGAGGCTTTGTGCAGCGCGATCAACTCAGCCAAGCGCTACGCGTGTGCCCCAGGATGCTCCCCATGGTCCTCGAGTTGGCCCAGCACCTTGCGAACTCGAGCTCCCACGACATGGCCCGGCAGATCGTGCGGTGTCTTCGCGAGGAAACTCAGGCCAAGGCCTACCAGCTTATCGCCACATCGGCTCTCAACTCCGGCGAGCTGGCGACCTCCCTGTGGGCGCTCAAACAGCTTGAGGCGATCGCTCCCAATGCGATGACGCCCCCGATGATGCGAGCGGAAGTCTGCCTGCGGCAGGGCGACATACAGGCCGCGCAGAAGCATGCCGGTGTGGCGGTCGCTCGTGCCCCCCACAGTGCCAAAGCGCTTGAGCAACTGGCGCGGACTCATGTGCTGCGCGGCGAGTGGACCCAAGCCGCGGGCGTAGCCCGGGAGGCCGTCGCCCACAAGAGCACTGACGCCCTCATCGGCGGGCTGCACGCCGTTGAGCTCATTGACGAGGGGAACATCGCGGCTGCCAGGAAGGTGTTCCTGGTCGGCCGCTCGGGAGATGCGCTGTCCTGCGCCTATGGGTACGCGGCCCAGGCCCTGGTATTCGCAGGCGCAGAGCGCTTCACCAGGGCCCTCGACGTCGCCGAGGAAGCCATGCAACACGTAACGGAGCTACCTGAATGGGCCGCTCAGAAGCCTGTGGTGGAGAGGGTAACCTGGCTGCTCAGTCGCGTTACCGAAATGGCGCCCGACAGGCTCAATGAGTTGGATCGCGGACGACTCGACGCACTGAGACAGACCCTGGCTCAAGAACGCAGTACCCCTCCTGCACCCACCCACGAGGGGTCATAGGGCCCGGGGCGCGCCGGTTTGCTGAGCCACATCCTCATACAGCGCCTCAGTGAGGGCTATCATCCGCTTGATTGAGTGCTTATCCCGCGTCCGGTGAGCCACGCGAGCGCCCCGTTTCGCACGCTCCTCGGGGGCGGCCAGCGCCGCTTGCAGGGCGCGCGATAGCTCCTCGGCGTCCCCCGGCGGAACCAGCCAACCGCTCCCGGGGGGCCGGACGATCTCTCTGATGCCCGCTATGTCGGTACCCACGATGGCGCAGGCGCCGACCGCCGCCTCGACCACCGCGTACGGACACGCTTCCCACAGTGAGGGCTGGCAAAAGACATCGCAGCATGCCAGAAGTTCAGGCACATCTCTCCGGGCCCCCAGCAGATGGAGCCGGTCGGGGATTCCCAACTCGCGGGCCAGGCTGTCGAGGCGCCCGGCGAGTTCGCCCTCCCCCGCGATCAGCAAATGCACTGGGGGCTCCTCGTGGGCCAGCAACCCGAGGGCCTTAATGGCGTAGACATGGCCCTTCTGCTCGCGCAGATCTCCGACGCAAAGGACGGTGCGGGCGTCGGGGGGCACCCCCACAGCAAGCAGCTTCTGCGAGCGGTCTACCCGGGGCGGCGCCGGTTGATTTACCCCGTTCTGAATCACCACGCACCTGTCGGAGGTGGTGATGTGGCGCTGCAACGCCACTTGGCGCTCTCCTTCGCCGACGGCCACGATGCGGGTGGTGCTTCGGCCCAGCCAGGCCTCAACGGCCCACAGTGCCAGACGCAGAGGCAGCGACACCTGCATGCAGAAGGGGAAACCGTGAGGGGTGTAGACAGTGGCGGCGACGGTCTCTCGGCGAGCGGCAATCCGGCCCACCAGTCCGGCCACCGAGCTGTGGCAGTGGACGATGTCGGGCCGCAGCTTGCGCAGCACGTGACGCAACTCGTTGATGCGGGCCCTCTGCTCCGTCCAGGACAGGCTCCTGCGCATGGGCACGCAAATGCTGTGCACGCCGGCCTGCTGTAGCACAAGCCGGGTCTCGTCGAAGCACGGGTCTCGCAAAGGGGACAGTATGGCGTGGCAGTCGAACCTGGCGGGGTCAAGATGCGTGCACAGGTCGAGCACATGCTTCTTGGTGCCACCCACCGTGGCTTCCAGTACGTGCACCACACGGACGCGGCGATCAGTCACCACTGGGCCTCGATTTGCGTCTTAGCTTCCCGATGGCCTTGACCAGGAACTCAATGACCATCGTGAGCTCTTCGATGCGCATGAGGGCCGCCATGCCCAGGAAGGAGCCGGCCCCGACGGTGAAGCCCGCCCCGAGGCTCGCGAGGGCCTTGAGCTTTCGTCCCGCCTGCCACACCTCGAGCGAGGGTGTCAGATTCTGCTGCAGGAGCCACAGAACGACAGACATCAAGCCTACACACGCGGCGAGTTTGAGCGTGAAGGCACCCAGGTGCGCCCACTCGATGCGCCCGATGCGTTGGCGAAGCAGCCCATAGAGGGCGATGACCTTGGCGCTCTTGCTGATGGTCAAGGCGGCGGCGACCCACGATAGCTTCGACCGGACCGTGCCTCCAAGCCTGTAAACGCCCATGTATCCGATGAACACGTGTAGCACCGCGAACAGCGCGCCCGCGACGTTCGGCGTCATTGTGTCCTTGAAGGCGAAGAACCACTTGTTGATGGACCCCTCGACCGAGAAGAAGAGCATACCCGAGGAGTACCAGTACACCCCAACCGCTGAAAGCTCAGCGTCCTGGGCCGTGAACTCGCCATGGGTGTACAGCAGGTTGATAACCGGCAATCGCAGGATCATCAGGGCGACCGCCGTGGGGACGAAGAGGAACGCCATGGCCCGGGACACGCGAACAAGGGCATCCGCCATCTTGTCCTTCTCGCCCCGGATCGCCCATTCGGACAGATACGGGTAGACGACAAAGCTGACCGCCAACGGGAGGGTCTGCAGGAACAGATCGGGGATTTTCCGGCCTAGGTCCAGCGATGTGTATGCTCCCGGCTCGATCTGGGTGCTGAATCGGCTGTCGGCCCACGTGCGCATGGCCGAGAAGACCACGCCCAACAGCACGGGCGGCATCAGGGCCAGGATCGTGCGGGCTCCCGGGTTGGCCAGGACGTTGGCCGTCAGCCGCACCATCCTGAGCTTGCCCCACAGGGCCGGCAACTGCAGCAGGAACCGCAGGCAGCCGCCGACAAGCACTCCCGTGGCAACGGCGTAGATGGCGTCCTCGGGTCGGTACGGCCACGCGAAGTATATCAGCGCCCCGGCGACCACCACTACCGCAAACCGGAAGGCGGCCTCCGCCACCGCCGGGACGGTGAAACGCTTGTAGGCGTGCAAGGTGAGCTCGGGCATCACGGACAGCGAGAACAGCAGAAGTGCCGGGGCCATGATTCGCAGCATCGCCACGGCCTGATCCAGACCGTTGGGCGACTCGGCGAGGCCTTTGCCCACGAACAGCAAGATCGGCCTGGCGAACACCACGCACACCAGCGCCAGGATGCTCAGCAGGATGAACTGGAAGCCCATCATTACGCTGCCGACCAGCCACGCCTGGGCCTCGCCCTCTTCACGTCTGGTTTTCACGAACTCCGGCAGATACGTGGGGCGCAGCAGCTTCTCGACCTTGGTGTAGATGGTGTAGATGACGCTGTTGTAGGCGACCTTGAAGGCATCAGTACTGGCGCTGGCGCCCAGGTTGGAGATGAGCATCTCCTTGCCCAGCCCCATGAACTTGCCCAGCACCAGGAAGGCCGTAACGATAACGCCGGCAATGCCCATGCGGCGGCCGGCTTGAGCGTCTGATTCCTCGTCCGTGGCCCTCAGCGCATCAAGATCCATCGGTTCGTCGTTCATGGTCACCCCGAAGCAGTTCTGCGCGACGCTGTCACGCCCGGCCATTGGCTGCGCGGGCGTTCGCGTCCTCGTCTGGGCTCACATACTGTGCAAACAACGCCGCCAACTGCTCAACGTTCCGCGAGATGTCGAACTGCGCGAGCACTTTCTCGCGCGCGGCCTGCCGCACCCGGGCTCGCAGATCCTCATCGTAGACGATTCTCTGCAGTTGATCGGCCAGGTCCGCAACATCTCCCGGCTGGGACAGCAGGCCCGTTACCTCGTGCTGCACAAGCTCCGGGATGCCTCCCGCCGTGGTCGCCAACACGGGTACCCCCATGGCCATAGCTTCGAGCAATACGTTGGGGATGCCGTCTCGGTCGCCGTCCCCGGCAACGACGGACGCCAATACGAAGGCGTGGGCCCTTGCGTAGATAGGTAGAAGCTCGTCCTGTGTGAGGCGGCCGTGGAGTATGACGACCTCGCGCAGTCCCAGACCGGCGGCGAGCCTCTCGATGTCTTCCCGCTCGGGGCCATCCCCCACGATCTCAAGCACGAACTGGGCGCCATCGGCCCGCGCTAGAGCCGCGGCACGCAGCAATATACCGAAACCCTTCTTCTCGATCAGACGCCCAACCGACAGCACGCAGGTGGGGCCCGCGGCAGGTTCGGTGGGCGGCGGGAAACGCTCAGGCGCGATCCCGTGGTGTACCAGATGGATGTTGTCGCCCGCCACCAGCGGGTACTGCCGTCGCAGGCGTGCCAGGCCGTGCTCCGTACAGACCGCGGTGAACTCGGCCTCAGTGAGCTTGGTCGCCATCAAGATGGACTCGCGCGTGAACAGGTCGCGTGCGTGGCACGAGATGCTGAAGGTGATCCCCATCATCTCAGCCAGGAGCATCCCCACTGTTGCGGGAATGCTACAGAACTGGGCATGCACATGTCCCAGCCTCTTGCGTCCGGGTGCCCGGGCGGCGAAACTGCCGGCGGCAAGCAAGGAGTTGAGCAACTCTCGCGCATTGCCGGGCGAGGCGAAGGAATGCCTGAGCACGAAGAACAGGGCGCTGGCATAGCCGGCTGGATAACGGCACAGCGCGCCAAGCTGTTGCAGCAAGCTTAGCGCGGACCCCGGGCGTGGGCGATAGACGGTGGCCGGAGCCAGGGCCGTGGCTTCCGAGTGCTCAGATTCCCCGTCCGCCATGGACAGGGACAGGATGGCAAGGTCAAAGCCCCTCTGCTGCAGCTCAAACATCTCGCGCAGGATAAAGGTCTCGGACGTGCACGGGAACTGGCCCACAACAATGCCGAGCCGGTCTGAGCCAACTTTGCGCCTATGTCGCAAGTCCCGCGACCTCCTCGTACACGGCGTTCATCTGCCCGGCGTGTTGAGCCCAGGTGTGGTCCTGAGCCCAAGCCTGAGCGGCATCGCTGCAGCGGGCCGTGGGGCCCGCGTGTCCCAGGGCATCTACCAGTGCCTCCGCCAGATTGGCCGGCGGCCCCAGGGGCACCACCCGCGCGTGCTGCCCGGCGAGCTCGGGCAGCGCCCCACCGTCGGACACCACGGAGCAGGTACCGCAGGCCATGGCCTCGAGGGGCGTCAGGCCGGCGCCCTCATACAATGACCAGTGTACGTGCAGGTCCGCACCCGTGTACAGGGCCGGCAAGACATCCGCGGGCACGTAACCCAACGCCTTAATGCGCGAGGCGAACGGGCTTTGGGCAATCATCTGCAGGTCGCGCCGCGCTCGCCAGGCAGGCCTACCTGCGAGCACCAAAGCATGGGGTATTTTGCTCGCCGCGGCCTCGAAGGCCCTCACCATCGCGCCGACGTTTTTCTTCGGCTCAATGTTGCCCACCCACAGGATATACCGCCGGGGCAGGCCATACGTCTGGCGCGCCCGGGCCACGGCTTCAGCGTCGACCGGACGCATAGCGCCATGGATTCCCAGGGGTACCACCCGGACATTGGCCGCGTCGACGTTGAGTATGTCGGTGACCTGGGCTTTGACTGTGTGAGAGGGCGTCACGACGAGGTCCGCGGCCCGCGCGCTCGCCCAGAGCATACGACGATAGTGCACAACGTTGGTCCATTTGCACCACTGAGGATGGGTGAGAGCCAAGACGTCGTAGATGGTCACCACGGCAGGTCCCTTCCATCGCGCGGGGATGACATATCCCGGGCCGTGAAGTACCCGTGCGCCCCACCGGCGAGCAGCGCCGGGAAGCGCCATATGCTCCCACACGATCCTACCCGGGCGCGAGGAGGCCCATCCAGGAGCGCGCAGGGCATCGACCCGCTCGCCCTCCAGACGCGAAGCGTCATACGCCGCCCGGTGGGCGATGAGGTAGTGCTTCGAGCCCCCCGCCTCGGGCAGAGCCGCGCACAGACCCTCGATGGCGACTTCCACGCCAGAGTGCGTCCCTCCGAGCAGCATGGCATCAATGGCGACCCTCAAGGCCCGGCCCTCGCCAAGACGGAGCGGTACAGGGCCAGCGTCTTCTGGGCCATGCCCGTGGCACTAAACTGCGTCAGGACGCGTTCGCGGGCGCGTCGCCCGCAGTCCCGGGCGAATTCGGGCTCGGCAAGCATCTTCAGCGTGGCGTGCGCCAGGGCCGGGGCGTCTTCCGGCTCTACCGCCAGGCCACTGACACTATCCTCAATCAGCTCTCCCGGGCCGGCGGCGTCGGGCACCACGATGGGCTTACCCAGGACCATGGCTTCCAAGACAACACGGCCCATGGGCTCGGTGCTGGCCGCATGCAGGAATACATCCGAGGCCGCCAGCAGATCGGGCACATCGTCCCGGTGCCCCGTGAAGATAACCGTGTCATCCAGTCCGGACATACCCGCCAGTTCCTGCAGTTGGCCAAGCCGCTCGACGTCGCGCTCGCCATAGCCGCCCACGAGAAGGACGCGTACATCCGTCCGTTGCTTGCGCAGCAGTAGCGCGGTCTCCAGCAGTAACTCGTGTCGCTTCCACGGCGCGGTGCGGGCGACGCAGCAGATTAGCGGGGTATCCGCCCCCAGGCCGAACTCCTGCCTGACCTCATCTCGGCCCCGCATTGGCCGGAACTCATCGGCATCAATCCCGTTGTAGATCAGGTGCACCAGGTCGTCCCGGTAGCCATTGCGCAGCAGGAATTCCCGCACGTTGTGGGCAATGGCGATGTAGGCGGCACAGCCGCTGCGGAGCCACCGGGTCACCACCGCGCGCGTGTGGGTGTCGCGGACATGGCATATGACGGGTGGCGCGTCCCTGCCCATGGCCAAGGCCGCCAGGGCGGCCGGCCAGCAGTTCGCGTGTACCAGGTCGAAGTGCTCGGCCTCGTGCAACTTTCTGAGCACGACTGTCAACCGGAGTAACTGGGCGCGCTGCTGCATGAGCTTGAGCGGGTTTGGGCTCCAGCGCACCTGCGTTCGGTCGATGTGCCGGTGCCTGGCCGGCCCGGCGGCGCCCGCCTGCTGCATGTAACCATCCGAAGGGCTCACCAACACCGCGTCGACCTGCTCCGGCGGCAGGTGACGCAGGAGCACCAGCAGGCTGTTCGCCGCGCCCCCGGCCATCTCGGCATGGTGCACGTACAGAACGCGAAGCGGTCTATCGGCCATGGCCGCCTCCAACCGTAGCTGGTCCGGATACCCACGTCAGAGTGGTGGTGATGACCTCGCGCTCCCACTGCACGGAGTAGAACGCATGGTTGGCGCCGCTGACGAGGTGACTGTGCCACGGCCGCCCCGTCGCACCGGTCATGGCTTTGTAGTGCTCAAGACAGGCCTCTGCCGTGGGATCCCTGTCTCCGTAGATGAATAGCATGTCGCCATCAAATGTGCGAAATCGGCGGCCCCAGTCGATGTCACTGTCCTTCTGGCTGCCCTGTTCCCCGGCGCCCTTTCCCCCACCGGCGACTGCCTTTCGGATCATGCCCACCTGCAGCCTGCCGGTGACCAGCTTCGCCCACGTCTGGGGCCTGAACAGCTTGGACAGGTACTGGCCCACAATGTGCTTTCGCTTGGCCTTGTCAGACTGCTCTCGGCTACCCCCGACAATGGGCGCCGACCACAGGACCATGCTCTGGCAGGCATCAATCATGGCGCCCGCGCCGATCGCGACTTCGCTGCCGGAGCAGTCGCCGACCAGGGCGATGCGCTCCACGCCCGTCTCGTCACATAGGACCCGGGCGGCGGCGCAGGCATCCTGGATCATGCTGCTCAGGGTCGTGGCCATCATGTCGCCTTCGCTGTCGCCGCGTCCCCGGAAGTCGAAGCGCAGGCAGGGCAGGCCCGCGGCCGCGGCGGCCCGCGCCAGTTTCACGAACATGCGGTGGGCCCCGATGCGGTAGCCGGCCCAGCCGTGCAGAAGCAGCAGGCCGGTAGTACCACTGTGTTGCTCCGCGCCCCGGGGGCCCGACTCGGGCGCCACCAGCGGCTCGTGCAATGCCCCCAGCAGGCGCAGTCCATCGACCTCGAACTGCAGGTGTCTATCCATGGCCGGGTGGCTGCGCCTCCGTGTGGCAACCCTCAGTAGAGTCACCGGCGACCGCCTGTGTCAGCCACAGGCCTGTTGCCTCGAGCATCGGGTTGACATCGATGAGTCCGATACGGTTCCAGAAGGGCTCGAGGCGGACGCCGGCGGCCGTCCCCTTGGCATGACGCCGGGCAAGCTCACCGTAGGCCTCCCCCGGCTCCTGGCGGGTCCCGATGTTCAGGACGAAGAGGGGCCCGTCGAAGGCCGACTGCTTGTCGGCCAGCCCTATGTCCCCGAGTTGCCGCATAGCCTCGGGGCTCACCTCGTAGCCGTCCAGGTCGATGATCTCGGCCTCCCGGGCCGACTGTACCTCCTCGGCAGCGAAGTCATCACCCCGGGTGAGCATTGCCTTCACCATCGACCGTTTCAGGTTCTGCTTCACGTAGGCGGCGCCATCGATGATGGGCTCCCACAGCATCAGGAAGCGCACATCTTCGCGCTCGAGGGCAACCGCGTGCGCCATGGAGCAGCCCATGCGCAGTCCGGCGAGGCCCAGCGGGGCCCCGGGCGCCTCTTGCCGTAGTCTCGTGGCAGCGACCCGCAGGTCCTCCACCCAGTCGTGGGGCGTGAACTCGGCAAATCGGCCCTGGCTGTCGCCACAGCCACGGTAGTCAAAGCGCAGCACCGCACAGCCCCGTGCGCAGAGCATACGTGCGGCGTCCGTGAGGGGCCGGTGAGCGCACTTCTTCTCCTCGGCAAAGGGGTCGCAGATCACCCACGCCGCGTCTGGCTCGTTGTCCGCAGGCATGTAGAGCATGCCGTGCAGCTTGGATCCGTGGCTGTCAATGGACAGAACGTGTTGTATCGCGAACACCACTCACTTGTGCCGGCCCTCGCGCCTGGCAGGCCTGGGTGATTACCGCCCGCAGATGGCCCACCGTCAGGCATTACGCT
>Ga0272441_10009120_pt1 | contig 15437 bp, 9 predicted proteins | sample SSMProp6N_FD_193582 | JGI IMG/M metagenome (GOLD analysis project Ga0272441, IMG submission 193582) | Marine sediment archaeal communities from Little Sippewissett salt marsh, Falmouth, MA, United States - SSM-Prop-6N | ecosystem: Environmental > Aquatic > Marine > Wetlands > Sediment ... | reverse complement strand
CGCTCCGCCACCTCCCCCCGCAACACCGGGTACCGGTACTTCGTACACCATCACACGTGGTATTGGATGTCGTACACCGTATGACTGCCCGACTTGTACTCGCGCGCCATGGGATGGGCCTCCTTCGTCGGCCCATCCTACACTCAAAGTTGACCGCCTGAAAGGCGGTGGGGTTAAACCAGGTGCACGGAACCTAAATATGAACAGCGATCAGTCGGTGCGCCAATCCGAAATCCGCATTCCGAAATCCGAAATCAATTACTGCCGCCGGCCGCAGCACTTCTTGTACTTCTTCCCGCTCCCGCACGGGCACGGATCGTTGCGGCCGACCTTCGGGGTGTCGCGGACGATGGTCTTGACGGCGGCCTTGCCCTCGTCGGCCATCTGCGACTCCTGGCTCATCCTCAGGGCGGCCTGCCGCTGGGCCTCGTAGGCGCTCTCGGCGACGGCGTGGCGGCTTTCCTGGCCGGCCCAGATGCGGGCGAGCGCGTCCTGCCGGACCCACCGGGCCTTGAAGAAGAGGTCCGTGAACTTCTCGCGGGCCGACTCGAGCATCCGCTCGAAACTCTCCAGGCCCTCCTTCTTGTACTCGATGAGCGGGTTCTTCTGCGCGAAACTCCTGAGGCCCACGCTCGACTTCAGGTGGTCCATCACCAACAGATGGTCTTTCCACGACGTGTCGTGGACCTGGAGGAGGATGTACCGTTCGAGTTCCGTCATGCGGCGGCGGCGTTCGGACCGGGCCTTGGCGGCCAGCATCGCGGCGACGGCCTCGCGCGGCTCCACCTGCACGGCCTCGCCATCGCCGCCGACGTCGCCGCCGGCGTCGGGCGGGCGCGTGTCGCGGGCTGCCTCCGCCAACTGGCGCGGCGTGACCTCCAGGGCGAGCGCGTCCGCCGTCCACCGGGCCAGGGCCTGCCAGGAGTCGTCTGCGTCCAGGTCGCCGGCGGGCATGTGGGCGGCGACGCCGTCCTCCACGGTGCCGCGGAGGCGGTCGGAGTCCTCGAACGCGCGGGCGAACTCCAGCAGCCGCTGGCGCACGACGAGCGGGTCCCGGTCCCGGAGGTCCTCGGCCGACACCTCCCTCAGGTAGAACCGCGACGCCCACGCCGCCAGGCCCTCGAAGTCCCCGCTCCCCTGGCCGACCTGCGGCGAGAGGTACTCCTCGATGGCAAATTCCACCGGGTACGAGCGTTCCTTGGCAGCGTAGAACTCGCGGAGCCGGGAGAGGATCATCTCCTCGGCAGCGTCGCGGTCGCGGCCCTCCAGGTCCGCCGCCGACAGGCCCAACTCGAACTTCGAGTTGGCCCAGTCGGCAAGGGCCTCACGGCGATAGTCCTCCTGGATGATCCGCTCGACGGGCGAGACGTCGACCTCGTCGATGCGGGCCTCGGCCGCCCGGACGAGCGTCTCGGCCATCTCGTCCGCCGAGGCGCCCCTCAGGTCCGACTCCTTCACGTCGACGCCGAGGTACGACTGGGCCCACTCGGCCAGGCCGCGGTAATCGGGCTCGGGCGGAGGTTCGTCGGCGTCCTCGGGATAATCCATTTCCTCGGGGACGAACTCGCCCAGGGTCTGGCCGATCGTCTCGCGGACCGCCTGCCGGGCCTGGTCGCGGAGGAACTCTTTCAGTTCGCCGGCGGTCTTGCCGGCCAGTTGCCCGGCGTCGACCTGGGCACCGAGGGTGCGGCCGGCCCATTCAGCCAGCGTCTGGAGGCTGTAGTCCTCCGTCAGATAGGAGTCGCAGGCCACCTCGACGCTCTCGGCCAGGAAGTCCCAGACGAAGTCGCGGAGGTCGTGGGCCTCCAGAACGTGCTGCCGCCGCCCGTAGAAGATCTTCCGCTGATGGTCCATGACTTCGTCGTATTCGAGAAGGTGCTTGCGGATATCGAAGTTGCGCTGCTCGACCTTCTTCTGGGCATTCTGGATGCCGCGCGTCAGCCACTTGTGCTCCAGCGCCATCCCCTCTTCCAGGCCGAACTTCTCGAGCGCGCCGCTGACCCAGTCGCGGGCGAAGATGCGCAGCAGGTCGTCCTCGAACGACAGATAGAAACGGCTGGACCCCGGGTCACCCTGGCGTCCCGTCCGGCCGCGCAACTGGTTATCGACGCGGCGGGCCTCGTGCCGCTCCGTCCCGACGACGTGCAGGCCGCACGGCGGATTCGCGACGCACTCCGTCTTGCCGCGCTTCGGGAACGACGGGTCGATCTTCGGCTTGAAGCAGTGCGCACAGTTCGTCTTCGGGTCGTATTCCGGGCACCCGACGCAGCACTTGAAGCCGAAGTCGGAGGGGATCTGCTGCTTCGCCACGTCCCACGGCCCGAAGCACGTGGGGTTGACGACGCCCTCACCGAGTTTGATGTCCGTACCGCGGCCGGCCATCTCCGTGGCGATGGTGACGTTGCCTCTCGGCTTGCCGTCCGGGCCCACGTGCCGGCGTCCGGCCTTGGCGACGATCTGGGATTCCTTCTCGTGGAACTTGGCGTTGAGGACCTCGTGCGGGATGCCGTACGTCCGCTCCAGGAGTTTGCTGAGGTGCTCGCTGCTCTCGACGCTCGTGGTGCCGACGAGCACGGGCCGGCCGGCCTCGTGGTACGCCTTGATCTCCTCGACGATGGCCTTGTACTTCTCCTTGTTCGTGCGGAAGATGACGTCGGTGTGCCCGAGGCGGGAGAGCGGGCGGTTGGTGGGGACGGCCACGGTCTCCAGGCCGTAGATCTTGTCGAACTCGCTCGCCTCGGTCATGGCGGTGCCGGTCATGCCGGCGAGTTTGTCGTACATCCGGAAGTAGTTCTGGAGGGTGATCGTGGCGAGGGTCTGGGTCTCCTCCTTGATCTTGATGCCCTCTTTGGCCTCGACGGCCTGGTGCAGGCCGTCGGACCACTGCCGGCCGGGCATGAGCCGACCCGTGAACTCGTCCACGATGACGACGTTACCGCCGCGCACCACGTAGTTCTTGTCGCGCCTGTACAGGTGATGGGCGCGGAGGGCCTGGTCGATCAGGTGCGGCCAGTCCATGTTCCCGGCCACGTAGAACGAGCCGACGCCGACGAGTTCCTCGGCCCGGCTAACGCCCTCCTCCGAGAGCGGGCACTGGTGCTCCTTCTCCTTGATCTCGAAGTCGCGGTCCGGTCGCAACTGCCTGGCCACCGCGTTGGCCTTTGCGTACTTGTCGGTCGACTCGAACGCGGGCCCCGAGATGATGAGCGGCGTGCGGGCCTCGTCAATCAGGACCGAGTCGCACTCGTCCACGATGGCGTAGGCGAGCGGGCCCTGCACCTGTTCCTCCAGGCGCGTTTTCATGTTGTCGCGAAGATAATCGAATCCGAACTCGTTGTTCGTGCCGTAGGTGATGTCGCAATTGTATTGAATGCGCCGGTCCACGTGGTCCATGTCGGACTGAATCGCGCCGACCGTGAGCCCGAGCCGGCGGAACACCGGCCGCATCCACTCGCAGTCGCGGCGGACGAGGAAGTCGTTCACGCTGACGACGTGCACCGGCCGGCCCGAGAGCGCGTTCAGGTACGCCGCCAGCGTCGCGACCAGCGTTTTGCCCTCGCCGGTGACAAGTTCGGCGATCTTGCCCTCGTGCAGGACCATCGCCGCCACCAACTGGACGTCGTACGGCCGCATGCTGTACAGCCCGTGCAGGTCGATGGGGTCGCCGGTCTCGGGGTCGAGCAGGCTCGACTCGCCGCGCATCGCCTGTCGGATCCGCTCCTGGATCTCCGGATGATAGGCGGCGGGGGCCTCGGCATAGCCGACGCGATCCTCCGGCGTCTTCGGCTCCAGGAGCCGATCGAGCACGGCGTCCGGCACCTTCTCCAACCGCTCCAGGTAGAGGCGCGGCTGGCGTTCGGCCGTCGACTGGACGTACTGCCGCTCATCCTTCCAGTCGTCCAGGGCGCCCGGCCAGTAGGGGAGCCAATCCATGTACAGGCGGTCCGAGAGCGTTTCGCTCAGGACCTGGGCCCAGCGCTCGTGGCCGAGACCGAACGGGTCCGGCCGGTTCGCCTCCTTCAGGAGCCGCTCGAGGTGCTCGGGGTCGGCTCGGCCGGGGGCGGGTCCGCCGTCTTCATCCTTGCGGCGGGCGGCCTTGTCCTTCCGTGGGCCGCCGCCGGCCTTGCGGATCCACTGGGCCTCGGCCAGGATCTGGCTCCACTGTTCGGAGCCGAGCCAGACGGTGCGGGCGGCCGCCTCACGGGCAACGGCGAACGCCTCCGGCAGAAGCGCATCCAGCGTTTCGCCCGCCTCGTGTCGCCGGCGGAACTCGTCCGTCTTGCCGCGAAGCGCCTCGTCCGAGAGGGCCTGCATCTCGGGTTCCAGCGCACCGATCGCCTCCACCCGCTCCAGGTAGGCGCGGACCAGGCGCTCGTTGCGCGACCCGAACACCTTCCGGGCCACCGTGCTGATGAGTTCCGCGACGCTTTCAAGTGCCATGATAGCGCAACCTGCCCCTGCCAACCGTCAAGCGTTCCCAAGTATATCGGCCGGGACCCGGACCGTCAATCGACGCAAACCGGCCGTCCGCCCGGTTGACCCGCCTCGCCGGCCCGTTTATAGTGGCCGTGAGCTCAACCTCGAAGCGGAGCGCGGCGGGTCGGAGCCTGTCCCGAGCGAAGCCGAGGGACACCCGCCGCGGGGGCGCCGCTGGGAACGCGGTGGGTACGGAGACCCACCGCGCCCGAGACGGCCGGCTCGACCATCGCCCACGTACCTCCAGCGAAAGGAACGCATTCCCCATGGCCGACGCACCTTCCGCCGACGTCGTCATCCTGGGCAGCGGCGGCGCCGCCCTCCGGGCCGCCCTCGCCGCCGACGATGCCGGCGCCTCCGTCCTCATCGTGACCAAGGGCGAACTCGGGGCCGCGGGCGTCACCGCCCTGGCCTGCTCCGACCGCATGGCTTTCCACGCCACCCTCGAACACACCGAACCGGGCGGCCCGGACGCCTGGCGGTACCACGCCGAGGACGTCTACCGCATCGGCGGCCGGGTCTCCGACGCCGACCTCGCCCGCACCCTCGCCGAGGGCGCTGCCGACGCCTACCACTATCTGGATGACCTCGGCGTCCCGTTCGCCAAGGACGACGCCGGCCGGGCCGACCAGTTCGTGACCGACGGCTCCAGGTACGCCCGGGCGTGCTACACGGGCCCGTACACGGCCAACCACATCCACGAGGCGCTGCGCGGCGAGGTGCGACGGCGGAACCTGCCGCTCCTCGAGAACGTTATGGCGACGGACCTCGCCCTCGATGCGAGCGGCCGCGCGGCTGGCGTGCGCCTGGCTGACGGACGCCTCGTCCGCGCCGGGGCCGTCGTCCTCGCGACCGGCGGCGCGGGGCTCGCTTACGAGGTCAACGTCTTCCCGGACGGCATGACCGGCGACGGCCACGCCATGGCCTACCGCGCGGGGGCGGACCTGGTGAACCTGGAGTTCATCCAGTTCGGCCTCTCCAGCGTCAAGACGAAACTCGCCTGCTCCGGCAGCCTGATGCGGGCCTGGCCCCGGCTCGTCACGGAGGAGGACCGCGAGTTCCTGGCCGACTACTTCCCCGACGCCGCGCCGCCCGAGGAGATCTACAGCGTCCTCTTCCGCAAGGGCGCCTCCTGGCCCGTCTCCTTCGAGGAACCCAGCCACATCATCGACGTGGCGGTCTTCAGCGAGATGCAGAAGGGCCACACCGTCTGGATGGACTTCTCCCAGAACCCCGCCGGCCTCGACCTCGCGACGATGGACTCGCGGCTGTGGGCCCCGTACCCGAAGATCGCGGCCCTCGCCCTGACGGGGGCGCCGCTCTCGGACTCGCCGCTGGCGCGCCTGGAGGCGATCAACCGGCCGAGCGTCACGTGGCTGGCCCAGCGCGGCATCGACCTGTCGGCCGGCGACCGCATCGAACTCGCCCCGGCGTGCCAGCACTTCCAGGGCGGTGTCAAGATCGACACCCGGGCCGCCACCGCCGTCGCCGGCCTCTTCGCGTGCGGCGAGGTGGCGGGCGGCCAGCACGGGGCGAACCGGCCCGGCGGCAACGCGCTGATGGACAGCCAGGTCATGGGCCGCGTCGCCGGCGAGCAGGCGGCCGCGCGCGCGCGCAAGTCTTCTCCCGGCCAGCCCGTCGAGGCCGCGGCCGACGGCGAGAACGCCGCCGAGGGCGATCCGCTCGCCGTCCGCGAGGTCCGGCGCCGCATCCAGCACCTCATGACCATGCACGCCTCCATCAAACGGACCGAACAGGGCATCCGGGAAGGGCTGGCGGCACTGGCGGACCTCCACCGCCGGCCGTGGGACGCCGCCGAGGCCGGTGAGGGCGTTCTCGCCGAGACGCGGAGCCTCGCCCTCGTGGCGGAGATGGTCCTGACGGCGTGCGGCGCCCGGCCCGAGAGCCGCGGCCCGCACCTGTTCTTCGACGCCCCCGAATCCATCACGCCCCTGCCCCGCACGGACCCCGACTGGCAGCGGTACAACGTGATTCGCCGGGGCGACGACGGGGCCATGCACTTCGAGACCCGCCGGCCCGTCGAGCCGGACTGGGACCTCGTTCAGCAAATCGACGCGTGAGAACCCCATGGCTGCCGAGGACGAACTCGACCGCATGGTCCGCACGCAACTGGCGTCGCGCGACATCCGCGACCCGCGCGTGCTGGAGGCGCTGCGCACCCTCGACCGGGCCCGTTTCGTCCCGCCCGAACGCCGCCGCGAGGCGTACACCGACCACCCGCTCCCCATCGGGCACAATCAGACGATCAGCCAGCCGTACATCGTCGCCCTGATGACGCAGACGCTGGAACTGGCGGGCGCGGAGCGCGTCCTGGAAATCGGCACGGGGTCCGGGTACCAGACGGCGGTGCTGGCGCGCCTCGCCGGCGAGGTGTACACCGTGGAGGTCCACGGAACGCTTCAGGAGCGGGCCCGCCGTGTCCTCGACGACCTCGGCCTGACGAACGTGCACTACCGCACGGGCGACGGGCGTCGCGGCTGGCCCGAGGAAGCCCCGTTCGACCGCATCCTCTGCGCCGCCGCCGCCGAAGCCGTGCCGCCGACCTGGACCGACCAGTTGGCCGACGGCGGCATCCTCGTCACACCCGTCGGCGGGGGTTTTTCGCAGACGCTCACGCGGATCGAGAAGCACGGCGGCGAGGTCCGCCGGCACGACTTCTGCCCCTGCCGCTTTGTCCCGCTGACCGGCAACGAGGAGGAACGATGAGCCCACCGCCCCTCGGGCGCCGCGCGTTCTTGAAGCACGCCCTCGCCTCCGCCGCCGCCATGGCCGGCGGCGCCGGCTGCCTCGCCCGCGCCGCGCCATCCGCAGACGGGGCGGCGACCGGCGCGGCCGACCGCCCCAACGTCATTCTGGCCATGACCGACGACCAGGGCTGGGGCGATACCGGCTACAACGGGCACCCCGTCCTGAAGACGCCGACGCTGGACGCCATGGCCCGGGCCGGCCTCCGGTTCGACCGCTTCTACTCGGGCGCCCCCGTCTGCTCGCCGACGCGCGGCAGCGCGATGACCGGCCGGCACCCGTACCGGTACGGCATCACCTTCGCCAACGTCGGTCACATGCGGCCGGAGGAAATCACCCTCGCCGAGGCGCTCAAGACCCAGGGGTACACGACCGGACACTTCGGCAAGTGGCACCTCGGCACGCTGACGCGGACGGAGAAGGACTCGAACCGCGGCGGGCCGCGCGGCGTCACACATTACGCACCCCCCTGGAAGAACGGCTTCGACGTCTGCTTCTCCACCGAGGCCAAGGTCCCCACCTGGAACCCCATGTGCCAGCCCGGCACCGACAAGCCGTACGGCACAGCGTACTGGACGGGCCCGGAGACGAAGGCCACGGAGAACCTGTCGGGCGACGATTCCCGCATCATCATGGACCGGGCCCTGCCGTTCATCCGCGACGCCGTCGCCCGGAAAACGCCGTTCCTCACGGTCATCTGGTTCCACACGCCGCACGAGCCCGTCCTGGCCGGGGAGAAGTATCTCAAGATGTACGAAGGCGCCGGCAGCGAAAAGGAGCGGCACTTCTGGGGCTGCCTCACCGCGATGGACGAGCAGATGGGCCGCCTCCGCGACGAACTCCGCCGCCTCGGCGTCGCCGAGCACACCATGCTCTGGTTCTGCGCCGACAACGGCCCGGAGCACCGGACGGGCCCGGGCTCGGCGGGCAGCCTCCGCGGACGGAAGCGCGACCTCTTCGAGGGCGGCATCCGCGTGCCCGGCCTGCTCGAGTGGCCTGCCCGCCTGCCCCGGCCGCGCACCACCGCCGTCCCCTGCTCCACGTCCGACTACGTCCCGACGGTGCTGGCGGCCCTCGGCTTCGAGATGGACGGGCAGCCGGAACCGACCGACGGCGTCAACCTCCTGCCGCTCATCGACGGCCGGATGAAGGAGCGGCCGCGGCCGATCGCCTTCGAGTCGCGCGGCCAGATCGCCCTCGTCGACAACCGCTGGAAACTCCTCACGCGGGACAAGGGCAAGACGTGGATGCTCTTCGACCTTGCCGCCGACCCCGCCGAGAAAAACGACCTGGCCGCGGAACACCCGACGGTCGTTGCCGACATGAGGCAAACGCTGGACGCCTGGCGCGCCTCGTGCCAAGCCAGCCGGGCGGGGGAAGACTACGCGTAACGAAGCACGAGCCCGAGGAACCGCCCATGAGCGACGGCATCGTGTATCTCGTCGGCGCCGGGCCGGGCGACCCCGGCCTGCTGACGCTCCGCGGCCGGGAGGTCCTGGCCTCGGCGGACGTGGTCGTCTACGACGCCCTCCTCTCGCCGCGCCTACTCCGGCACGCCCCCGCCGGGGCTGAGCGCATCTACGTCGGCAAACGGGCCGACCGCCACACCCTGCCGCAGGAGGAAATCAACGCCCTGCTCGTCGGCCGCGCCCGGGCCGGCCAGACCGTGGTCCGCCTGAAGGGGGGCGACCCGTTCGTCTTCGGCCGCGGCGGGGAGGAAGCCGTCGCCCTCGCCGAAGCCGGCGTCCGGTTCGAAGTCGTGCCGGGCGTAACGGCGGGCACCGCCGCCCTCGCCTACGCGGGCATCCCCGCCACGCACCGCGACCACGCCAGCGCGCTCGGCCTCATCACCGGCCATGCCGCCGCCGACAAGAAGGAGGACCCGCTGGACTGGCAGGCGCTGGCCCGCTGGCCCGGCACGCTCGTCTTCTACATGGGCGTGGCGAACCTGCCGCGCATCTGCCGGCGTCTCGTCGAGGCCGGCGCCGACGCCGACACCCCCGCCGCCGCCGTCCGCTGGGGCACGACGCCGCGGCAAACGACCATCACCGGCACACTCGATACGCTGCCCGCCCTGGCGACCGAGGCGAGACTGGAGCCGCCCGCCCTCATCGTCGTGGGCGGCGTGGTTGGGCTGCGCGAGCAGTTGGCGTGGTTCGAGGCCCGGCCGCTGCTGGGCCGACGGATTCTCGTAACGCGGGCGCGGGCCCAGGCGTCGCGGCTGGTAGCGGACCTGGAGGCCCGCGGGGCGGAGGCCGTCGAGGCCCCCGCCATCCGCATCGAGCCGCCCGAGGACCGCGGCCCGCTTCTCGCCGCCGCCCGCGACGCCGCCACGCTCGACTGGATCGTCTTCACGAGCGTCAACGGCGTGGACGCGTTCTTCGAGGCGCTTACCGAGACCGGCGGCGACGCCCGCGCCTTGGCCGGCGTCCGCCTTGCGACCATCGGCCCGGCCACAACGGAGCGACTCGCCGGCCGCGGCCTCCGGGCCGACCTCCAGCCCGCCACCTACACGGGGGCGGCCGTGGCCGAGGCGCTCGCCGGCGCGGCCGACCTGGCCGGGGCCCGGGTGCTCCTGCCGCGGGCCGACATCGCCCCGCCGGACCTCGCCGACGCCCTCGCCGGCGCCGGCGCCCGCGTCAGCGAGGTGATCGCATACCGCACGGTGCCCGACCCCGACGGCGTCCAGGCCGCCGCCGAGGACCTCCGCGAGCGCCGGACCGACTGGATCACCTTCACGAGTTCCTCGACGGTGCGAAACCTCGTGGACGCCGTCGGCGCCGACGCCGTCCGGGACGCCGGGGCGCACCTGGCGAGCATCGGCCCGACGACCTCCGCCACGCTGCAGGAGGCGGGCCTGGAGCCCACGGTCGAGGCGGCCGAGCACACGATCCCCGGCCTCGTGGCGGCCATCGTGGCGTACGAGCGGGAGGCGTGAGCCAACGTGTCGCGCGGTGTATCTCCTGATGCAGCGCGCTGAGAGGCCGAGCGCGGCAGCCCAGGAGGGCCGCCGCGCGGGACGTGCGGGGCCGCCGCGCGGGACGTCATCCCCCTCACCCTGACCCTCTCCCGCGAGGGGAGAGGGAAGACATGCGGAAACCGATGGACGCCCTCGACAAACGCATCCTGACCGCCATGCAGGCCGACCTGCCGCTCACGGAGCGGCCGTTTGCGGCGCTCGCCGAGCGCCTGGCCCTCGCGGCCGACGATCTTCTCGCCCGCGTCCGCCGGATGGCGGAGGACGGCCTGATCCGCCGGATCGGCCCCGTCTTCGACTCGCAGCGGCTGGGATACACATCGACACTCGTCGCCTCCCGCGTGCCGCCGGAGCGGCTGGAGGCGGCGGCCGAACGCATCAACCGCCTGCCCGGCGTCACGCACAACTACGAGCGCCAAGGAGCGTACAACCTCTGGTTCACGCTGACGGTGCCGCCTACGGAGGACCTCGACGCCGCGATCCGCCGCCTCCGCGCCGAAAGCGGCGCCGAGGCGATGCACAGCCTGCCGGCGCTGGCGCGGTACAAGATCCGGGCAACGTTCGATCTGGACGGCTCCGGCGAGGGTGCGGCAGAGAGCGCAGATGAATCCGCGCGGCGGGGCTCCCGGCCCGCCGCGCACGAAGAGCCGCACGCGCACGCGCGCGGTGGGTCGGGAGACCCACTGCGCGGAACCCCTGTGCCGCGCGAAGAAACCGCGGTCACCCCGACGGTCCGCCTAACTGAGGCCCAAAAGGCCCTCGTCCGGGCCGTCCAGGACGGTCTACCGATTGAGGCCGAACCGTTCGCCGGCCCGGCTGAGGCGGCGAGATGGACCGTCGAAGCGGTCCTCGACCAGATCCGGACGTGGATGGCGGCAGGAGTGGTTCGCCGGTTCGGGGCGGTCGTCCGGCACCGGGCGGCGGGCATGCGGGCGAACGCGATGGCCGTCTTCCAGATGCCTCCGGACCGCATCGACGCCGCCGGCCGGACGCTGGCGGCCGAGGCGGACGTCACCCACTGCTACCGCCGGCCCGCCCTGCCGGACTTCCCGTATACGCTGTACGCGATGGTGCACGGCCGGTCGGAACGGGCCGTCCGCGAGCGCGTAGCGTCGATGGCCTCACGGCTAAGCGCCGAGGCCTGGGCCGCCCTCTTCTCCATCCGGGAGTTCAAGAAAACGTCGATGCGGTACTTCACAGAAGGGGCATAGCCTCACGGCCTACGCCGTGCGAGACGGATTCGGATGCCCGTTGAGCCGGCAACCGTAGGTCGCCGCGAACGCGCAGAGTACCCCATCCGCCGGTGCCCGGCGACGTGCCGTCGCCGGCTCAACAATCAGCAAAGCCTGCCTGCGTTGCGTTTCAAAATGGAAGCCGCTCAGGCTCAATCACCCGCCGGGTTCGAACACGGGCCGGGCCTCGATCTGCGTCGGCAGCGTGTACTCCCACCCGAAGATCGACGGGGCGGGTTCGGCCACGCCTTTCAGTTCCACCTGCGCGCCGGGCTCCAGCCGGCCGTCGAACGTCACCTCGCCCTGGTACCGGTGCCGATCCTTCTCGCCCACGGCGCACCACGTAACAGCAATGTCGAGATGCGTCAATGTCCATCGGCTCCGGTTCGTTACGGCGAGCGTCATGGCCTGCGGCGACCCGGGCTTGCCGGCGGTCTTGGCGAGTTTGACGGGCAGGAGACGATCCAGGATGCCGCTCTTGACGCCCTCGGGGGTGGCCAGGTTCCGGGCCGCACGCTGGTACTGGGCCCGCTCCTCGACCGAGGCGTCCGCCGGCATCGGCAGAAAGTGCTCCGTCTGAAAGGTGCTGCTCCACTGGTCGACGGTGGGATAGCCGCTGCCGTCCCACCGGCCGAGGCGAAAGCGGATGGTGCCCTTCTGGCGGGTGATCCACTGCCGGGCCTCGCCCTGGTTCTCGCCGACCAACTCGGCCGGGGCGGCCACGGCGTCGACCTCCACCTTACCGCGGTGCTCGACGAACAAGCGGTACCGCGCCGCGCCCGCCCGCGGGGGCGTGCCGGCCGGGTGCGGCTCGGGAGGCACCAGGCCGCCCAGGCACTCACGGGCGTAGGCGCGCATCGACTCCAGGTACGACTGCCGATGATCGGGCGGCGTCAGGAGCCCCGTGTCGACGACGACGTCGACCTCCGCCGCGGGCGCCGCGGGCGCCGCCGATGCCTCGCCAGCAAGCCCCGCCGCTGCCCACAGAACGGCCGCACCGGCACACAGGATGCGGAGAGAGGATGCCATCGTCGCCCCCGTCGTCACGGTTCACCCGCCACTGTAGCCGGGGGACAGGGGGAGGTCAAGCGGTCGAAAACGGTTGCACGACTCTCTTCCCGCGGGAAAAGACTCCCGGAACCTCTTTCACCGCGGCGGGGACAAAAAAGGGGCGCGGCCCGGAAGGACCGCGCCCTTACCCATCCGCCGTTGGCCCGCCGCGCCGGTCCGCTCCGGCGCCGGTTCTTCCGCAACACGGGCGGGCGTCAGGCGGCTTCCCATTGATAGAAGTCTTCGAGGATGTCGAGGGGGCAATCGACGGCCACGCGTGCCGCCCCGGCCTCCATCAGCGCGTGGACCTTCTTGAACCGCGTGACGCCTCCGGCGGCCTCGACCGCCGCCTGGCCAGCCGCGGCGCGCTTCAGCAGACGCACGTCGTGTACCCGGACGCTGCTCTCGCCGAACCCGGTGTGCGTCTTGACGACGTCGGCCCCGGCGTCGATGGCCAGGCGCGCCGCACGCACCTCCTCGGTATCCGTCAGGTAACAGCATTCGAGCGTGACCTTCAGGGTGATGCCCGAGGCGAGACGCCGCACGGCCGCAATCTCCGACTCCACGTCGCCGTAGCGGCTGCTCTTCATGGCCACCAGGTTGATGATCATGTCGACCTCGCCGGCACCGGCCTCGATGGCGGCGCGGGCCTCGTCGCACTTGGCCCGGCAGCCCGAGTGACCGAACGGCATGCCGACGGCCCCGCAGACGGTCACGCCCGTGCCTTTCAGGACGCGCGTCGCCAACGGGACGGCATACGGGGGCAGGCAGACGGCCGCCAGTTCGTAGTCCGCCGCCTCCCGGCAGGTCTGCTCGATGCCCTCGAAGGTCTGGTTCGGCGAGAGGACGAGGTGTTCCAGCGCGCCCGTCACCGTTTCGACCGTCACGTCCGTCGCGCTTCGTGTCTGTGTCATCGTGTTGCCTCCTGTTGTGCTGGTCGCGTCCGGCGTACCCGGCCGGTCGTCGCGTTCCCGCAGATCGCGGTCCGCCGCCGGCAGAATGGTGGTCACCTCTCATTACAAGTAGACACCACGGGCGGATTCCGAGCAATCCGGAGGCACCCGCTTCCGGCATACAGAAAACGCCAGTTCGGAGGTGGGAGAATCCCCTAGGCCAAGGCACACGGCGAGATGGCTGGGAAACTGGATGAAAGAACGGCTAAGAGCCTATCCGGATAACCCCTCGTCGGCCCGAGGCCGAGCGAGGCGGCCGCAGGCAAGGAGGGTGAAGCAGGCAGCCCGTCTCTGGGCTGTCGATGCAGCCCGACGCCGCCTGCGGCCACCGCAGCCGGCCGAAGCCAGAGGGTTATCCGGATAGGCGCTAAGAACCTACTCAAGCAGCGCCGCGTCGGCCACGAGGAGAGGCCAATCGACCAGCGGCAGCGAGGGCAGCCGCCACGTCCCGCCCCCTGCGGCGGCCCCGTCCAGACGGTACACGCGGCCGGTGAGCGGGTCCGCCAGGACCGGCCGCTCCAGGCAAGCGCCCGCGTCTGTGCCGATCTCCGCCCGGACCCTCCGCCGGCCGAAGCCCTCGAACAGGTCCTCCGGGTGCCAGTACGCCATCAGGAGACGGCCGGTGCGGCGGAACACGGCCGCGACGGTCCGGCCGTCGTCGGCGCCCTCGAAGGCGGTCCGGAGGCTGCACCGCTCGGACCGGGCGTCCAGCAGCGCCGCCAGGCGCTGGTACGCGAAATACGACGGCTTCGGCGTGTAGTCGCCCCCCAGGAGGCCCTTGTCGTTCCGCTTGCCGCGGTAGCCCACCAGGTCGACGATGACGAAGTAGGACGTCATCTCCACGTCCAGGAGCAGGTCCGTCAGGATGCGGCGGAGGAGCCACTTGGCCTGGAGCGTTTCGGTCCACGGCAGCCCGGAGAGCGCCCCGCTGCCACCCTGCCGGGACGGGCACCCGTTCTCGCCCTGCCATATCTCGATGCCCTTCTTATGGGCGGCGAGCGCCTCGCGCAGGGCCGTCACCTGGTCGCGGTACCCCGCCTCCGGCCGCCGGCGGTACGGATGGTACGTGACCTTGTCCACGTGCGCCGCGAGGCCGTGCTCCAAGCACCCGCGGACGAATGGGACGTCGATGCCCGCCGTGGCGCCGCCGATGATGACGGCGTCCGGCACGCGGCGGCGGATCTCCGGGGCCGTCAGCGCCACGAGGGCCGCGTAATCGGCCGGGTCGGACTTCTTCGGCTTCCAGAAGTGGGAGATGTTCGGCTCGTTCCAGATTTCCCAGTGCTGCACGCGGCCGGCGAAGTGCTCGGCGATGGCCCGCGTGTACCGGACCCACGCCTGCCGGGCCGATTCGTCGAACACGGGCACCCACCCGACCGCGGCCGCGTCCGCCCCCGGGCTGTACAGCGGGTTCCCGTAGCCCAGGTTGAACCACGGCTGGACGCCGACGGCCAGGAGCCCGTCGACCACGTCGTCGAGCCAGCCGAAATCATACTCGCCTTGGGTGGTCTCGGTGCGGGCCCAGCCGGTCTGGCACCGCGCCCACTTGACGCCCAGTTTGCCGACCCACGGCGTGGCGCGGTGCGGGTCGAAGATCTTGCGGTCGAGCACCTCGAAGCCGACGCCGAGCGGCGAGGCCTCGATCTCGCGCGACGGGCGGACCGGCATCTCGCCGACCGGCGCGAGGCCCAGGTCCCCCGCCTCCTGGCCGCGCGCGCCCGCCCCAGCGCGGGCCCACGGTCCGGCAAGGCCCCACGCCGCCGCCCCGAGTCCGGCCCGCAGCCACCCGCGTCGCGTGATGCCGCCCATGTCCGACCTCCTCGCATCGGTGCCCGCGCATTACAACACGCAGCCCGCCGGGCGTCAAAGGTTTGCGGCCCGTGGCACGAGCCTGCGAGACTCCCCGCGCGGCGGGTTTCCCGGCCCGCCGCGCATCGCGCTTCAGCGCGGTGGCCCGGGAGGGCCGCCGCGCGGGACTCTTCG
>Ga0272441_10009118_pt1 | contig 15439 bp, 23 predicted proteins | sample SSMProp6N_FD_193582 | JGI IMG/M metagenome (GOLD analysis project Ga0272441, IMG submission 193582) | Marine sediment archaeal communities from Little Sippewissett salt marsh, Falmouth, MA, United States - SSM-Prop-6N | ecosystem: Environmental > Aquatic > Marine > Wetlands > Sediment ... | reverse complement strand
GGTTCTAATATGAATGTTAAGCAAATGAAGTGGAGGTGCTCAGACGCTATACTGAGGGGTGTATGTAAGCTGCGAGGATGGACTCTTAAACAACGTAAGTATGCCGATATTGAGCGTAAGCGACATGGTACAGTGTATGGGGTATTGTGGTCAATTAGTAGTCAGGATGAGGCAGCACTTGATTGGTATGAAGGTGTTGAGAACGGTTTCTATAAGAAAGTAATAGTGCAGGTGGAGAAAGCTAGGAAGAAATATAAGGTGATGGCGTATCAGATGACTGATGAGGCTGTTGCGATACGGGAATACGAAGCCTATAGTTACGAGTATGCTATGGTGTGCACAGTTGGGGCACATGAGAATGGTGTGCCGGTCAATAGGGAGTTCATAAACGTAGTATCTAGGTAAGGAGGTAAGGAATGACACGTGAGCAGTGGTCAAAGATGACAGATGAGGAAAAGCGGAGTAAGGTAGCTGAGCTGTGTGGGTTTATCGTTGATCATAAACGGCCTGATACAATATGGAAAACGTATGAAACGCCGGGGAAATTAATGCCCGACTACCTAAATGATCTAAACGCCATGCATGAGGCTGAAAAGTTAATGACGATAGGACAATGGATGGATTACTTGGTGCATTTAGGCGCGGTAGCTGAGCCAAAGATTATGGAAGACTGGAAAGTGATTGCCCATGCAACAGCAGTACAGAGAGCGGAAGCCTTTGTGCTGACAAAGGCTGATATAAAGGGGGGTGATTAAATGGAAGATGTACCAGAATGGTTGGTTTACTTGCATTACGCACTTAGGCCGTTGGTATTGTGGCTGACGTTTTTGTTGACTATGGTAATAGCTAGAAGGGAGACTATAAAGTGGCTAGACTGGTTGCAAGATTGACGGTGAAGGTACCCAGGATTGAGCGTGAAGACTCAATAAGGTACTATAGCGACGGAATGGTTCTTTACAATGACAAAGCGGAAGATATACCGGGGTGTGTTAAGAAGTATGCAAAAGCGACGGCAGAGTATTTAATGACTAAAGAAGGGTATGAGGTAGAACTGGAGGTGTATGAATGAAGGTACTGGTTAACGTTAGATTAAAAGTAGAAGTTAATGATAACTGTAGTCCCGATGAAATGCTACTGGGGTGTGATTTCTTTGACTATCATTCAGAGAAATTTATAAAGCCTGCAATTGAAGCTATGCAGGCCGAGCTTGACAAGGTGTACCAGATGGCTAGGATGGGGGCTTTAGTTAAAGAGGGGGTATGACGTGATTAAGCTTAAAAAGCGGTGTGAAGCAATCCTTAAAGATGGGCAAACCGTTGAAATGGTGGGGTTTGTCAAACCTGATCGCCTAGTGTGCTGGAAGTTACAGGATAGAATGTTTAGTACGGAGCAGTGTTGTTTCGCAACTACTGTGTATGACGTTAAAAATGCATCTAAAGTGTTACAGGAGTTTGGTCTTTGGAGGTTTATGTCGGATAAGTCTAAAAAGAAGGTACTGGCACAGGAGAAGCAGGAGGAGGAGAGAAAACTTATCAATTGGATGATTGGATGTTTGCCTAATCAGGGCTTGCTTCATATAGTGGATGACGAGTGGGCTGAAATAGGCGTAGGTGATCATGTGAGAAAGGTAAGGTTTGAAGACATATATCGGAGATTAGGGCCGATTTTCATACATCACGACGCAACAGTGAGTAAAATTGATGCATAACGGCTTCGCAAATATATGGGGGGAACTTAAGTCTAAATCATGGGCATATGCTCTAAGAAGTGTGTCTTATCATGACGCTGAAGATTTAGTTTCTGCGTTTAGCCTATATGTATGGGGGGTGTTGGGATCAGGTAAATTTGACAACAGACCACGTAGTCATATAGTTGGTTTTATGGTCCGATATTTCAAACATAGGGTCATAGACTTCGTTCGTAAAAGAAACCGAGAAACATTAAAGATCCGTAAGCTGGAGGTAGTACACCCTCAGTATGCGGTTGACTCAAAGCTGCTGTTAAATGAAGTTAGGGGGATAGTTAATGGAATAGACGTTGAAGACGGTATAAAGAGATGCTTACTAGAAGGTTTTAGTGTTAATGAGATAGCGAAAGCTACAGGTATATGTAAAGCTACGGTTAGTAGACGTGTAACTTTCATAAGGGCTGAATTGAAACGTCAACTGTGTGGTTCACGTTTAGTAGCTGAAGTTATACTTAAAGGAGGGTATAAGATGCAGGTGCGGAAAACTGAGGAAGGCAAACTTGAAGTGGTACATGGCGATGAAGTGGTGGCCATGGCCACGGTCGATGGGCTTAATATCAGGTCTATCGTTTTAAACGCTAAGGAAGGGGACAAGGGTAAAATCCTAGAAGCTATCAGGAAGGCAGTGGTAAAAGATCATAAGTCTCCCACTAAGAAGAAGGTGGCAAAAGTAAAAAAAACTGACATTCCTGAGGCAGAGGCTAAGCCTACTAAGAAGAAGGTGGCAAAAGTAAAAAAAACTGACATTCCTGAGGCAGAGGCTAAGCCTACTAAGAAGAAGGTAATTAAAAAGGTGATGGCTAATAAAAAGGAAATTGAAATTGAGGTAGAGGCTAAGACTACTAAGAAGAAGGTAGTAAAGAAAAAGGAACCTGTTGCGGTTGGCCGTTCACTTAAGGCTCATATTAAGAAATGTGGTGGGCCGGGAAAGTGCCTGTGCGGTTGTGGGGCTAATGTTTCTAGGAACTTTGCACCTGGGCATGATATGCGGCTGAAGTCTGCTTTAAAGGCTAAGGGCAATGATGCAGCTAAGAATCTGGCCAAGGACTTTGGCTGGGACAAAATAATCAAGTGGGCCAAGTAACATTCCATGTAAAGTAGTGGTGGTGTCGTCTAAATGCCAAATTAGCCACATTTAGAGTGGTTAAATTATAGATCCTGTGGTAAGCACGCACCACCACTACTCTTACCTTTTACCATGACTGTTAAAATCATTCTAACCAAGTCCATGTTACAGCGGGAACTTACTATTCTATGCGCATATCTAGTGCATTTTAAGGTCAAGTACAGCATAGAACGACGGGAAAAGGGCTTCAAAGAATCAGACAAAAACCTGATAATCATTGGTGGTTACAATTATATCCCATCAGGCAGGCCGATACAGAGAAAAGAAGCACTGGTGGTTCGTATCCCGGTTATAGGTATGGCCCGGGGGGACGACCTGACTAAGGGTATATCTATGACCAAGAAAGCTTCTTACATTGCCGGTAGGGTTTTTTCTGGTATTGGTCTAAACAGAGATATACAATACAAATCTGTATCTTCTTCCGTTTTAGTTTCGGAGTTAAAAGGGCTAAGTAAATTTGAACCGATTACTTTTGACTTTGAGACAACCGGTCTTAATCCTACGCAGGATGAAATTATAATGGTCGCGATTAGGTTTGACGGTCAGACATACGTAACTAAGTATGGTGATGTTGAACCGGTTCTTAAGTGGTTGGTTAACTGTAAAAATCCCCTAATAGTTTGTAATGCTACATTTGAGCAGCAGTGGTTTTTTGCTAAGTATGGTAAGGTTGCTAATGTTCAAGTTGACGTGCAGGTTGATCACTGTTTAACTGATGAAGAAGACTATCACGGTTTAAGTGTGATGGCCGGCTTGGTTGACATGTGGGGCTATGATGAAGAAATGGCCGAGTATATGCGTGTCAACAAGTGCAAGCATCATGAGGTGAAACATTCCATTTTAAGTAAGTATGCTGCGGGAGACGTGCAAGTAACATATATGGTATCTGGGTATTTAGAACAAGCAATTATTGATGAACCGGCTGATGTTACTCAGGTTAGGAGTTGGTTGGTGCGTGGGCAAAATATGCTAGCCAGGGTTATGCATCGGGGTATGTATTTAGACCGAACTTTAGTTTTAAAGACTATTGAAGAAACCAATGAAAAGAAAATTGAACTTGAGGAGAAATTGGGTAAACTTGCTGCTAAACATGGCATGCTTGACTTTAATGCGGGATCTGCCCCACAAAGGGCTGAGTTACTTTATAAAAAGTTAGGTTTACCGGTACTTGGTAAAACTAAACTTGGTAACAAACCGGCCACGGATGCTCCAACATTGGAAAAGCTAAAGGAAAAGGTTGAAGATGAAGTGGTCAACATGCTAATTGATTATGCTTCCTTAAAATCAACTGATGCCGGTCTTTTAACCAGGTGTCTTAATACGGTTAAGGGTGACTGCCTGATGCGCAGTAATTTATCATTAACTAAGCTATTAACCGGTCAAATTTCATCTACTGAACCCCCTATGCAAAACGTTCACAAGACTGAAATCCGTAAGATTTTCACTTCTCGTTTTGATGGTGGGTCTATTCATGAGTATGATTATAACCAGCTACATCTTCGAATTATTGGTAACCTTGCTCAATGTGAAGGTTTTATTGATGCTTATCTAAATGACGTGGATTTACATTCCAGGACCACGGCAAGTGTCATTTTGCAAATTCCGGAGGAGGAGGTTATCCGTAAGGTAGAGCAAGGTGACCAGGATATGAAGGCTAATCGCAAGGATGGCAAGCAGACTAATTTTTCCATCATTTTTGAGGTTGGGTCGGAAGCTTTATCTCAGAGAACTAATAGGTCTAAGACTGAGTGTAAAGAGATAATCCATAGGTTTCTTAACGTGCAATACCAAGAGATCGGTTTGCAAATTAACCGGCAACATAGATTTGCCGAAAAGCATGGATACGTGGTGTCACCTATGGGCCGTATAAGGCATTTGCCAGACGCTCAAAGTAATAACCGTAACCTTAAGTTTAGGGCATTTAGGCAGGCCGGGGATTATTTAATCAGCAATTCTGGTCGCTATATCACACTTTACGGTATGATTATGCTAGACGAGTTCTTAACGTATAGTGGTTTTAAGTCTATGGTAATCATGCAGGTGCACGATTCGGTAGTATTGGACGTGCATCCTGACGAAGAAGATTTGATCCCGGATATCGTGCAAAAGTTCATGGTGGAGGAGGTAATGAAGATAGTAGGTGACTGGATGAGGCCTATCCCATTGACCATGGATGGGTTTATAGGTAAGAACTGGTACGAGGGAGAAGCAGTAAGGGAGGTAATATTAAGATGATTGAAATTACGGAGTATAAAACCGCGTACATAGTACACCCATTAACAACCGGAGGAAGGTCCACTCAGCAAAATGTCAGCATTGTAAACAGTATAAGGGAGTGGTATATAAAAAACGGCAAGTTTGTACCAGTTGCGCCACATGTCGTTTTAAGCGGAATTTGCTCTTTGCAAGGTGATCAATCGGAAGCATATTCCATGGCTATAGCCGTCATGATTCAGTGTCATGAAGTGCACGTGTATGATAAATTGAACTGGTTTCAATCTAAGGGGTGTAGCCTGGAGGTGGCAATTGCCAGGGCCAGAGGTATGCCGGTCAAGGTGTGTGACTACCCGTGGCAGGAAATAAAGTGTGGCAAATGTAAAAAGAAGATTAGCGTGTTTAGGCAGTGTACTAGATGTGGTGAAACTCTGTGTGAAGACTGCGCGTTTCAGTGGGGAACGGACCACTATTGTAAGGAACATATAAACAAAGGACTATCCAATGCCCCTTATAGGCTTGATTGACGAAAATGGTATACCATTTGAATGGTCAGATGTAGAGGCCGGTAAAGGCTCATTTAACGATCCAGGACCAGTTTTGATGATTATGCACAAGGACCGTGAATCTTATTGTGATTTTTCTGTGACTGAACTTTTGGATGATCCTTATCATGTGCAGATGAAGCGTAGATTTGATTACTTTGAACGTCCAGAGAAATTTTATGACCTTATTCAAGGTACTATGATTCATGTTTTCCTTGAGCATTCACTAGGGTTTGAGGGTAGCATAAAAGAAAAAAAGATGACTAAGTTAATGAAAGCTTTCGATAGGAAGAAACACAAGGTAGGAGGAACGTTAGACTTATTAGAAAATGGTACATTGTGGGATTACAAGTCCATATCAATGTCTAAAGTTAAAATGATGATTAGTGGCAAAATCCCAGACGGTGTGACTAAGTATTATGATCAGGCTAACTGCTACTATAACTTGGGGTTGGAAACGGGTTTAATCATTAGGCGTATTAAGATTAGGTTTTTTGTTAAAGACTGGAGGAGGTATGAATTTTTAAAACATGGGCAGGATTATAAGGCGTACCCTAAAGGGTTCACGGTTGACGTGCCTATTTATGATACATTAAGAACTAATAGCTTAATGAGTAAGGCACTAAACAGGCATGTCAAAGCTTCAAAGTTGAGTGATAATCAACTACAAGAGATAGGAGAATGTGACACATGGAATAATAATTTAAGATGTCAAGAATATTGTTCGTTTGGAGATGTTTGTTGGTTTAGAAGGCAAGAGAAAGCTGTTAAGGGCAAGAAAACTAGAAAGCGGAGGAAGGCATAATGGACATTGATATACCGAAACCGAGTGCAGTATCAGGTGGAGCATTCTTTAGGCGGGATAAGCCTAAGCATACACTTAGATTCTTCTGGTTTAACCATGAAGGACGCAAACGTTTAGCTCGTCGTGACGTGGTTCATTTTGGCCCTGCCGGTACTATCCCGTGTCAGGGTTCTGGGTGTCCTATTTGCAAGGAAGCGGCAGACACTAATGATAGGCGTCTTAGGGCCATAGAAAGATTTGGTATCATTGTTATTGATATGGAATCGGATGAACGACAGCCTAAGCGGTATGATGCGCCGTCTAGCGTGTATTCGAAATTGTTAGTGCAAATTGATGAAGCGGGACCGGAAGCTATACTTGGTAATGAGGGTGTTGACTTTACCCTTAAATATGACGAGTCCCAAAATCCGGCTAATAAATACCAGCTCATTCCTAAATTGAAAGGGTCTGAGGTACTTGACATTGATGAAGATGATATTCCCGACATAATGGATGATAATTTCACTGCTGACGAGGACACTGAGTCTGAACTAGAGGAGCAAGTTTGCGTGTTCAAGGACTCCAGGGGCCGTGAAATTACAGGTGTGTTGACACCCAAAAAACGTGGTGAAAAACATGTGGTAGAAGCTGAGGGCAGGCTGTGGACCGTGGCACCGGCTAAGATTATCTCTTGTGAAGCCCTGGGTATCAGCGGTGGCGAGCCGGTTATAGAGGATGCTTCCCCTGATGGCGTTGTCAATAATAAGGAAATAGAGGTAGGGGTTAAGATTGCAGCAACAGTGGAAGGTGAGGAGGTAGAGGGTATAGTTACTAAGGTAACTGATGATGAGATCACGTTTGAAGATGATGAGTATGAATACAACGTTTCCAAGGATGAAGTGGAGGTGGTATTTTGATCAGGCCAGGACTTAATGTTGTCATTGATGCTCAATGGGGCAGCACGGGCAAAGGTAAGCTAGGGGGCTGGATAGGCAATAATTGTGAAGTAGATCTAGCTTGCTCTAGTTTTGGGCCTAATGCCGGTCATACGCACGTCACAGATGATGGTGAAAAGACTGTATTTAAGATTATGCCTATGACCGGCTACACGGCAAAAAGACCAATTGCCATCATGCCAGATTCCGTTATAGACCTGGAACGGTTTTATAAGGAATGTTCAGAATTGGGCGACATACCAGTATATGTACATCCCTTGACGGCGGTACTGCAGGCATCTGACGCTGAAGCCGCTAGGTCTACTGGTAGACACATAGCTGGTACCATGCAGGGAACTGGACATGCGCTGACGCGCAAATTGTTGCGACTAGAAGGTATAAAGCTAGCTAAAGATGTCCTGCCTTCTTGTTATATCGAGGATACTTGTCAGATGGTTAGGGACCACTGCAAGGCTGGAAAGACTGTGGTGTTTGAAATAAGCCAAGGGTGGGATCTTAGTTTAAACCATGGATGGCAGTATCCGTATGTGACGTCTCGTGACGTGTCAGTGGCTACATGTATTAATTCTGCCGGGGTCCCACCTTCATGTATAGCATCAGTTATAGCATCAGTGCGTACTTACCCTATTAGGGTGGGAAACGTTGAGGGTGGCTATTCTGGGCCGCACTATCCTGATCAACAGGAATTAACCTGGAGACAGGTGGCCGAAGAATGCGAAGGGCCAGAAGGACTAGTAGAAAAGACCACGGTTACTGGACGGGTGCGTAGGGTGTTCTCATTCTCGTCTATGCAGCTTACCCGTTTCGTGGAAGCTAACGATCCGGACGCTATCTTTATCAACTTCATGCAATACTTAGACTGGAATATGCATAAAGTTAAAGATGCTGATGGTCTAACTAAGGCAGGTAAGGACTTCATAAGGCATGTGGAGACTCTTAGTTCGTGTCCAGTATGGTTGGTTGGGACAGGGGCCAAGGAAAGTGAAATGGTGGTGTTTTAATGCGAATAGCAGTATTCGTAACGGGGCCAACGGCTAGTGGTAAGACAACATTGGTACGCAAGTTAGGGAGGATGGGGTGGTCTACATTACACACTGGGGAACTTTTCAGAGAAAAGGAAGGAAACACCATACATAAGGATAATCCAGTTGCACCAGATGCTGCGGATAATTATATAAAGAATAAACTGGCAGAGCTATTAGACACGAATAGGGGTATGCCAAATCTTGTAGCGGTTGAAGCCATCCCAAGAAAAGAATCACAAATTAAGTGGGTGGGTTTGGCTGAGAAGTTTGGGTATATCCCTATTGTGTATTTCATGGAAGCTGACGTTCATATTAGAAGAAATAGGGTGATTAGTCGAGACTCCTTTGACACTGAACGTCTAGAGCTTGATATGAAAAAGTTGGAAGCTGAGGAGGAGAAAGTTGACTTTGCACAAATAAAGAGAATGTGCGATTTCAAGCACTATTATGAAACCCAGGTGTTAGATACCTCTGCGGAGACAGATGATAAGGTTATCAACCTGGACCTAACCGCACTTGAAGTTATGTCCAACATTTCCTATAATCTGTTCAAGGAACGTAGGATAGCTATAGGTGACAAGTTAAATATTGATGTGGGGCATATGTTGTCAAGGGCACGGGATGAGCTTGATGAAGCTATTGCATGTCATGACCATAGTTTCTGCTGCCTGGAGGAGATTGTTGACTGCATATGGTTTTTAACCTTGGCCGTTAAGGGTATGAAGTACACCCCACAGGATCTGTTTAACATGTACATCAATAAGTCCCAGGTCAACGGCCATAGGGTTGATACCGGGGCTAAGCCTCACGCAAGTAAAATGGCCACATGAACATATTAATAGCATGTGAATTTAGTGGTATAGCTAAAGCAATGGCTGAACAGTGGGGGGGATTATATCCAGGAATATTAATATAGCTATATTCCCTAGGGAGATACCACGGAGGTCAAAGGAAATACCCTCCTGGGGACACGGAAAGACATGTCTAATCTACACGAAGAATACCGGAAGATATCCCAGAAGGTTATTGTGGCCATTCTGGAGTATGCTGATGTTAAGTGGGACGAACTGGTTGACCTAAGTACTGTACCTAACATGGTAAGTGAAGATCTGCGTCAGATGGCGTCTCAGGCCGTCATTTCCCCTGGGGTTTCAATCCATGGGTTGGATGACGACGAAGGTTTGCTGGCCGGGGTGCCGGTCCCAGATGAGGATGAAGTCCCATCCCTTATTTATAAACTACATAGTCTGGGTGAAAGGGTTAAAGTTATAGGAAACGTGGTAAACTCATTAGATGACATGCAGTCTTGTGACCCTATCAGGGAAAAGATAGGCATGCAGGACATAATGTCAACTTTGTCTACCAGTACCATGTTTAATGTTAAGACCGACAATATAACGTGGCCAGATGGGGTGACGGAAGAATCTTTACAGGAAACGGACAGAAGCGGCAATCAAATAACCGGTACCGTGTTTGACATGTGGTGTGTGCTAGGTAGTGGTGAACTTGGGATTTTAATGGCAGCACCAAATGTGGGTAAAAGTACGGCATTGGTTGATCTTGCGTGTGGGTATCTGGAAAATGCACAGGAAGGCGTGGTTGTGTGGTTTTCAGAAGAAATGTCCAAGCAAGCGGTCATGGCCAAGTGTGCAACTAGGATCTGCAGGAGTGAAATCTATAACCAGCAAATGGTTAAGGATAATTGGCCAGGAAACGTGGAACTAGTTATAGAATCTCATGCTACCGGTACATCTACGGTTGGTTTTCTAAGGGATAGGATAAGGCGGTTAGTTGGTAATAAGAAGGTTGTGGCAATAATTATAGATTATTTAGGCTTGCTTAAGGGGCATGCACGTGAGAGATTTGATAACTTGGCTGAAGTGACTTTGGGATTAAAGGGGTTGTTGGCGTCCAACTTTGAGTGTCCAGTGTGGACCGCAGTTCAACCACAGAGGAACGCTTCCAGGGAAAATAGAAACGCCAAGTATATAGATGGATTTGATCTCCCCGTGTTGACTATGGCAGACATTTCTGAATGCTGGGCCATTCCGCAGATAACCGACTATATCATTAGTATGAATCAAACTGAATCTGAGAGAAACACTAATCCGTCATGCTTGAGGATGTATAGGGCCAAGGTTAGGTGGCCATCTAAAGATGCACCGTCAATGTCAACCCTAATGTGTAACATAGACTATGCGACGTGTCAAGTATTATGATAGGGTGCTAAAGGAAGTTTTAGACACCCAGGATTCATCCCGTGTGACAACTACTGGATGGCATCACTTTAACTGTCCGTTTTGTGATGACAAAAGCGCACATCTTGGAATAAACGTTGAAACCGGGGCCGTCAAGTGTTTACGGTGTGGGTTTAGACACTGCATAGGAAAGCGTGACAAGTCTAAGAAAGACTCTATTGCACCAGTATACCAAGGTACGTTTTCCCTGGCCATGACTAATGAAGAGATTGACAAGGAAGTAGAGCTTTACATGAGTGGTAGGGGGGTACGGTCACAATGTGGGTGGGGGTATGGAAGGGGTGAAAAGATGGGGCATGTGGCCTTTCCTTCATACGGGATAGATGGGGTGGTTAGATATTGCCAGTGGAGAAATATTAAGAACACTAAAAGAGGATACGTTTCCCTAAAGGGTGCTCAACCTAGGCTTGATTGTTGGCCGTTTCAGCACTTTGGTCGTGGGGTTTTGATTTTAACTGAAGGCCCTATTGATGCTATGAAGATTAGAAGCCTGTTTAATATGTGGGCTTCTCCAACTTATGGTGCTCAGTTTAAAAAGTATATAGCGCAAGATGTGGTTAGATTACAGCATGAGGACAAGATCAACGGAGTGATAATTCTTTATGATAATGACGAGGTGGGGCGTATGTCTTGCAGGCAGTTAAAAGAAAAGTTGAAATTTAAATACGGGTTAGATAATGTGGTAAGCACAACCACGTTTAAATCTAAAGATCCAGCAGATGCGCCAAGTGATGAGCTTATCAGCGTAATAACGAAAGCAATGGGAGGATTGAAGTGACAGCTAAGCAGCATAAGGAGGAGTTACAAGGGTGGAAGAAGCATAACCAAAGGACAGCCGATAATTCAGCTATGCAAGTTCATATCGCTATATGGAGTGTTTTAATAGACATACTAGAGGTTTTGCAAAGTGAAAGGATAGAATCAGATGTCGAGGTTAAGCAGACAAAAAGGGGCCAGGGGCGAAAGGGAAGTGGCAAAGCTTCTGCGTGACAGTGGCCTTGATCCTAAGGCTGTCAGGGGGCGTCAACATCACGGTGGGCCAAATTCTCCAGACGTATACACGGAATTGCCGTATCATTTTGAAGTTAAAAGGACGGCTGTACCAAGTTTATATGCAGCATTTAAACAGGCTTGTGATGACTGTCCTAATGACAAGGCACCCATCGTGGTCCACAGGCATGATAAAGAAGAATGGATGGCTTTCTTGCGGTTTGATATGTTATTAGATCTTATGAAAAGTATGGCAGGGAAATTGTGAAAGATTGTGCTACATGTAAACATAGAGTGGAACTTAACCCTAAGTATGCAAAAAAGAAATGGGAGGACACCCCCTGTTCCAGGTGTAGTATGGTTGAGCCTTTTGGTGGAAATAAACGATTTGACGATGCTATATTGTACGAGCTTATTGATGCCAGAAGTAAGAGACAAAAGGATACCGTGTTAACTATGCTGGCTCACGTATTTAAATGTTGGATTCAGCTAGAACATGTAGAACAACAGATTCTTAGTGAACGAATAATCAGGCCGTTTTTAAGCGTGTCCCAGGTGGCTAAGATGTATAGCATGTCACGGGTTACCTTGTACAAGATATACCAAAAGATAGCTATAAAGTTTCCGGCCCTTAAAACATTAACCCCATATTCACATGGAGATATATGAAGACGATTCAAGAATGGTTAGATGATTTAAACATCCCTATAGATGGTTTGGTGTCTGAAGCTAGTGCCACAAACCGTAGTTATTATGAAGCACAGGAGTTATCATTGAAATGGTATCATCCAACTAGGAGAGAAAATGACACTAGACGAATTAATAGAAAAATTAAACGTGCTAAGGACTAATAAAGGTGGTGGAATACATGTTAAAATGATAGTGTGGGATTTCTTCAAGAAAGGATATAGTGGGATAGTAGATGACGTGGTGACAACGGAAGAAGCAGGAGAAACCTGGGTATCTATAGAATCGCAAGGTTATAGAAAGGATACATAAAATGATATATAGTGAAGAATTAGCTTTAATAATGGTTGCTTTGTGAGGAGGAACCAATGAAACGAGACCCGAGAGTTGACCAGGCGTACCGCCAGTACCTTCATGGCGAGGGTAAGCTGCGCGACCTGGTCAAAGACTGGACCAAGCAGGAAGCGCGTGACTATTGGGAGGAGCACCTGCGCGAGTATACCGAGAGACACTACCGTAAGATTTACGGGGATGAGCGGGTCAAATGGAAGGGTGAGCTTGCTCAGTACAAGGCCAAAGGATATGTGACAAGTGCCCGTTGGCGTTTTGAGCAAATGGCAAAGGATGCAACTTGCCGTGAGAAACGAAAGGTGAAAGTTGCGTTGCCCCAGAATTTTGAGCGAATAGGCAACAACCCCGACTCCGCTCGCTGGCTGATCGAGCGCAGCATGGAGGACGACGACATTGTGCTGGCGTTTCGGTCCATGATGACAATTCTCGGACCCCGGTTCGACAGGTTGGTTGAGGCGGCACGGAAGGAGAACGGGAAATGAAAGCTAACAGCAACGGTTATCATTACGCAGGAGGGGCGGGATGAGTAAACCCGAACGGCTATTCAATATTGTTATGGGCGTCTTTCTGGTATTCTTGTTTGCCAGCTTTGTAACGATAGTAGTCTGTATCGCAGTCGACACAGCACGGGACACATGGCTATCGTTTGTAGGTGGATGAACTGCGAGGAGGGACGGGATGACAAATAAGAAGCGACACCCGAACGAATGCCCGATGTGCCATACACCGTACAAGCAACAGGGCCGCACCACTTCCAGTATTGACTGGATCAAGGTTTGGGGACCAATGATCATAGATGACATATGTCCCTCTGTGCCCAATTAGTATCAACGTGAACATATCCAGCAAGCAGTAGAGCGGCAGTTGGCTAACACCCACTCTCACGGGATGGCGGCTCCAGCCGGTACCGTGCAGGGTGATGTTCTGAAGGGAGGTAAAGCGTGACTGTTTGTTTTGAGATAGATCGACGGATTAACTGGAAGCCCGGCAGTGTGAGCAACCCGATAATGTGGCGTTGTTGGTGGCTGTGGTTTTCCGTATGCATCGTGCGGATTTCGTTCGAGCGATTCGCAACCGAGGAGCGCGACTGGCGAATATACGGGCGTATTGTTCATCTTCCGAACGCAGAAAGTGAGGTTCAAGCATGAGTGAGGAACGAGCGAATGGAGATAACCTCCACTGCCTTGTTCGGAAACAGGCACTGGAACGAGCGATTGAACTGGCGAAACATGCAAACATTATGTCGTGTCTCGCTGAGTGCCCGAAAAGCTACGAGAAGGCAATCAGGGATGTTGTCAAATCCATTGAAGCGGAAATAAGGTTTCCGTTTCCGAACAGAAAGGATGACACTCCGAAATGAGCAAGCGAAGCGCGGCGAATGAAGGTAGTTGTCCATCCGCTGGTTCGGCAACTCTCCAATCTGGGCGGGTTGTCTGTCCAGCGTGCGGCAAGAAGGGTGTGGGGTACGCTCCGCACCCTCATGCTTACGGGTGGAAAGATTACAGCAAGGCACGGTGTCGGTACTGCGGTAAGCGGTTCAAGGTGCGCGAAAAGCCGAACAACTTGTTATGATAACACTGTTATTATATCAGCAACTGAACCGCGAGGAGGAACGATGCTCAAAGGCGCACTGATCATAGCCGTACTGACCCTCGCAATCTGCTGCGGGGGCTTGGCAATAGCGTACCTGATTGGAGGTGGAGAATGACAGTCTGGCAGACATTCTTCTTTCGGGTCGGAGTCGTAACCGTGCTAAGTGCGGCTCTGTTGGCTGCGCTGTGGGTGTGGTACTGGATTGAGCGTTGGCTGGATCAGTAGTGGCCACCCAGCCTCATGGCATTACAGAACATCACATCCACTTGCGGTTGTGTTTAGAAAGTAACAACGGAAAGGATGGTTGACATGGGTGAAGACGCGTATTGGAAGGAAAGACTACGTGATGCAAGCAGTGGTGTACCAAACATACCAAAGCTACCGGCCCCACCAGAGAAACCAGGAAAGTTGATGTCAGAGCGGGCGATGGAGTTATATGATCTCGCATTGAAAAAAGGCAGTATCAAAACAGGACGCGATACGCTGGTTTGCAGTATGCTGATTATGATCATTAAACTGCTCGAAAGAAACAACAACTGGCAAAGGAAAATGTATAGAATGGGGGGATAAACGCAATGCTCGGTACGCTGAAGGGTGGTTAGACAAAGGTTAAATTTTGTTGATATGTATAGCGTTTTTATAGCATTTGGCAATACCGTCAGACATTTACAATTTAGGCCCTCTGAAATTTACACCTCTATATTCATCAGAATACCGTCTTTACGTGTTCTTGTTATTCAGATATATTTCGGAAATTTACACCCTTGACCATAGGTGGGGGGGCTTTTGAAATATTTCCTTCCAGCGTCGTCACACGACGCAGACAACCAGACCGCATTCAGACCAACACTGGTCACCAGAATTCACAGCGCATTCACCATTCAAACAACAATCTTTTAAGATTGTGAAATTTAGGTAACAGCGCTTGAATTCAAACAGCGGGTGTTACGTTAAAACAAACGTTCACGTCCTATGGGGAAGTATATTCAACCGATTGTAACCCTAAAGGTTAACATTAATCAACCATAGGATCTACCGTTACTTTAAAACTTTAAGTTTAACCTAATCCATTCAAATTGAAAATTTAAGGTTTAAACGCGCTAACCGACCTAACCCCCTAATGGGTCCTCTTCTCACCCATAAGAACCGCAGTTAAGCGCACC
>Ga0272441_10009117_pt1 | contig 15442 bp, 17 predicted proteins | sample SSMProp6N_FD_193582 | JGI IMG/M metagenome (GOLD analysis project Ga0272441, IMG submission 193582) | Marine sediment archaeal communities from Little Sippewissett salt marsh, Falmouth, MA, United States - SSM-Prop-6N | ecosystem: Environmental > Aquatic > Marine > Wetlands > Sediment ... | reverse complement strand
TGTCCAATCATCGGTAGTAGAAGCCATTATATCAAAGTCTGAACCTGTTAAATCTGCTATGGTTACATAATCCCCTACCCCGTCAAATAAAATGCTTCCATTTTGAAACTTAGCGTCAGAACTTATCTTTGCATTATCATTAAATACTACTGTATGTGGGGGAGATACAGAATCTATCGTAGATGTATTACCCCCGTTCTCGGCACAATGTAAAAGAAGTTTTGTTTTAGGTTCTACTTTATACTCCGATGTTTCAAACGCTACTATTGGGTCTGCTTCTGTTCCCCAGAACAGGGTAGTATTATGCGTTACGCCAGTAGCCAGTTGTGATTCCGAAGAATGGACTAACTGCTCATCTACTACCTCTGCCTGTAACTGCCATAGATACCCAGTAGAATCACTTGTGCCTGCGTATAACTCACCCTTGTCTGTTCCCCCCTCTGCCTTAAAAAACGAGGAGAAGTTTCCAGAAAGCTTATACCATTCCTTTAAAACTGTGTCGTAAACTAATACTTTGGTATTATATGTTTCTTCTTCTGGTGTATATGTTATTAACAACCTGCCACGCTTGTCATATTCACAAGATGTCCTATCTAGGTATGTAGAGGAGATTGTATCTATGGTAGGTATTATTGTTTCTGATATGTTTAGTGATTGTCTGCCGTCAAAGGCAAATACGCCAGCTTTATTTAAGAAGAATATTACATTATTACCCAAAACCACCGACTCTGTTGCGTGGGTTCCGACATTTGATAATGTCCTGACTATCTGGAACTCGTTTGGGGTAGAGCCTAAAAGGGCGTAAATAGATTGTCTGGTAAATATGTACAGCACATCAGAAAGTACCTCTAAGCCCATTATCTTCTCAAATGTAGGCAGGTCTAACGTTCCCCCAGAGGTTGTCCAATCATCTCCGTCGGTTAATGAAGAATAATATACCCTATAAGGATATTCTGAGGAACCACTAGCAAATAGCCTTGATTTGTGTTTTTTAAGTATTCTGCAATTTTCTGCTGGTGAGCTTGCAGAAACAGAGAACCAAGTGTCTGAACCATTCCAAGTCCTAAGTGAATTTGCTTGGTTAGCGGCAAATATCAAGTCAGAAGTGCCGTCTGTAAATGTTTCAAACCCCCATTGTGAGGTAGGTTCTACGGAATCTGAGCTTACTAACACTTGGTTTAATTGTCCCCCAGTGGCGTGGTATATTACGCCATTTCCCACGCATAAGAGATACCCAGCATCAGAGGACTTGTAAAACTTATAAACATCTGTTATCGGAAAGTTTCCAGCGGAAGATGTGTTATATTGAACGAATAGGTCACGCTCTGACAATACCCCAGCCTTATCTAAATCAAAGTTAGTCATGTCTGGGGATTCTTCATTTGCTATTTCATAATCCGAAAGCCTCGTATTTAACCCTTTAAATTTCCGTATTTTAAGTTTCTCCCCAGCAAAGACTGCCGTGGCAAGACTAAGTGTCAATACAAAGGTTAAGAGTTTTTTCATCTAAGTTGTCCCTCTACTGTATAAAGTGTTCTTAGTGATGGGAGTATTCTCTTGGGGGCGATTTTCCTTATCCTGTCGGTGTTTCGCTGTGCCATTTTTGCTATCTCAACCTGTTGTAGATACTCTTGCTTTCTAAAGGCTATCTTCTCTGGTTGGTCTCTATAGATTACATCTCTATACATTATATATGTAGCACCCTCTATGTAAACATCGGGATAATAAGTTGTCAGTATATTGGCACTTCCCCCAGCGGTTAAATCCGATAGTTTCTTTATATAAACAAAGGGAACGAACATATCTAAAGACCACTTTTTATCATTTCCCCCAGCTTCTGCTACATAAGTTGCGTTTATATTAAAACTATCGTCATCTATCTTTATTACCGTATATGAAGCGTCATAGTTAGTGGTTCCAGAAAAAGTTACAGTATCACCCGTAGCAAGCCCGTGGTCGGTATCTGCCACGGTAGTTCCAGAGGCTATCCAAGTGGCACCTGCGGCTTCTGCCGTATAGTTAGCGTATATGTAGAAGGTATCGTCATCTACGACATAAACCTTATGTTCACCGTTATAATTAGTTCCACCCGCAATGGTAATAGTCATTCCAGTAACTAGCCCGTGGGTAGTGTCAGTTACTAATACAGTTCCAGTTACAGTAGTTGAATAATCGGCAAACGCACTTGTTGTCGTTCCAGTAAGTTGTGCAAAACTTTCCACAAATCCGTTTGTCACCGAGGATTGTAAGGGGAATAAGTATATCTGTTTTACATTGCTTGAAGAACCTACTATATCGTAATAAGCTAGGTTACCCGTTGATGTATCTACATCTGATAAGAAGTTTTTATATTCTCTTGGGGTTATTCTTTGAAGTTCCCTAGTATAATCAACATCTTCCCACACTTGAAGCATTCGCAGAAAATCAGTAGGTAAATCATAGTTTGTGGTTTCTGCTGTTAAACGAAGGCTTGTTTTATCATGACCCATAGTTTCTATGAAGTCTATCTCATTGTTGATATTCCTTTGGACTGTATTAAGGGCGTTTAGTATGTCTGTGTCTAAAGTCCCGCTTGAGGCGTCCTGTGCCCTTCCACATCTTCTATATACTTCTGAAATTAAACTAGCTACATTCATAATATCTCCTTATCCATTATCTATCTCTAACACTCGAACATCTGCCGTTCCCGACGCTGTTATGCCGTAGAGCAAGGCCCCACTCGACATATTAAACGGCAGTCCCTCGTATGGTAAGACGGGGTAGCCGTTTGCGGTGGTTACATCGCTACCGCCTACATATATCGTAACCGTTCCAGAATTATTCCTTACTGCTATTGATTTCCTGTTTGCTAATGGGGTTGTTGGTAGGGCTGTTGCGGTATTTCCTACCGTTACTGCTTGGGTTTTGAACCCACTGCCCGTTACATCTAGTGAACCTATTATGTCGTAACGCCTAGCCATCTCTTTCCCTTTCAAATAATACTAATGCTACTATCGGTAATATCCCTAAAGCCGTTCTAAATGGAAACCCCCAGAACATAATCATAGAAGTGATAAAAAGGCTTGTAATAGGGATTAAACCCTTTCTCTTACGCCAAAAGCTGTGAAATGTAATCCACAGGAGACTTAAAAGAATACCAAACCCCACCACTCCAGTCTCAAAGAGTGTTTGTAGGTAATCATTGTGGGTTTGGGCCCAGTGCCCGTCTGTGCGGAACTCAGGGGCTCGTTGCCAGAATAACACTCTATAGCTACCTAACCCCCAGCCCGTTATAGGCATCTCGTGCCATATTTCAACCGACTTTTTCCACACCTCGAACCTGTGAGTAGGATTAAAATAGTATGTAAATTTCCCACTCTTGTAGGCCCAAGCACCACTTAAAAGAACAAGTATTAAAAGTGCTATTGCCAGTTTCTTTTTATTATTAAAGAACTGGAAGAATATAAAGCCTAGTATAAATGCCGCTATTCCTGCTGAACACCTAGTGCAACACACAGCTCCGAAACATAGTACATAAGCCAACTTGTATCTAAGTTCTTTGAATGCGAGTAGGAACGGGCTACATATTGCTATACACCAACTTACCAAGGCTTCGTTCCCCCACATACCCACAGGCCAGCGTTTGGTCTGGTGCATTAAAGAAAACGTGATATTATTAAAGAACTGGTCTATTTGTAGGAACTGTAGTATCACATAAACCGATTGAAATACTGCTATGAATGCGAAAGTCTTGTATAACTTGTCCTTGTCTATTTTAATCTGGTGTAGTACATAATAAAATATCCCGTATAATACGACGTTAGTCATATTAAGAAATGCCAAGGGGTTCATATGGAAACTACCAGAACCTGTTGCGTCTGCTATCATCAAGGACTTAGTATAAAAGAATATGAATAACGACCAAGCTATGAATAGTGCTATTGACTTATTCTTCTTCCAAATAAGTGAACATAGAGTTAAAATTATCATTATTTGTGCCGAACACTCTTTTATCCAACGAAAACTTAGGTTCGGCAAAATCATAAACTGCGATGCTAAAAGTAACGGTATTATAAATCTCATTTTATAAGGTGGGGGATTTTGAAAAGGAATCCCCCTGAAACCTCATTTTACTTAAAGACCCCTGAAAAACGCATTCAGTCTTGTTCCAGTAGGATGTGTAGCTGCTGTCGGAACAGTAATCCCAGTTCTGGTTTCCATTAAGGCAACCGTACTTCCTGAGGTTGACGCTGTTCCTGTGCTCATTACTTTATTTGCATAAAGTCGTGAGTTTGCAACTGACCTTCCCGCCATAACAAGTGTATGCCCAGCTGTTGCCGTTGCCTGCGGTGTATCTAGTGCAGACACAACGTTTACTGGTGCATACCCGTGTGTTAATACCTTAACCCAGCAACCATTTGCTTTGTCGGCAGCACTTTGTGCATCTGTGTCAGCTAAAAGAACACCATAGGGGGCTACCCCAACAGCGTTCGTTCCAGTAACTTCCCTACCTGGATAGGTTGGGCTGGATGTCTGCATAACTACAGCATCTCCAGATGTTAAAGCTGCTCCCATGTCAGTAATATAACACAGGGTTACGTTCTGCGGTCCATAATCACTCTCATTAAGAGCTCCTGCAGTTGTTGCTATTCCAAATATAAACAGAGTAGCAACAAGAACTGAAAATAACTTTCTCATTTTCATTCTCCTTTGACTACGCCGTAATATTTGTTATAACTCCGAGTTTTGAACGATTGTTCGTTGTCAACTGACAATAAACATGCATCGTGCAATAATCGGCCAACTGGCCTTGGACTCTCTCCCAATCACTCGTTACAAATTCTCCACCCCTCATGAGGCGAAGGAACATATAACGAGAATTGATGAAATACGCCGTGTCATCTGGGCAATTCGCATCCCAAGTAACAGGTATTCCCATGAAGTCCAAAGACGGATATCCTAATGACCCTATTCTGGAATCAACCAAACGAGTTACGTTAGTGGTCGAGAGCTGATAGAGACCCCAGATTTTCGACGTTGTGCAAATCAAATCAGGTCTGTCGTTGTCATTCTGGGCACAATCGTTAATCATATTAACGAAAAGCTGAATGCCAGCCTGGTTTGTATTGAACGCTGCCGTTCCTATGGTGTTTCTCTGGTTATCCCACCATGGGTAATCGCCGGAAGAAATCCCTCCAACGCTTTCTCCTGCTGTGGATGAAACTAGGAGCTGAACACCGTGTAGAGCATCTGTGTTTGTGCCATCATTAAATACAGCCGCACCCATGCGGTTAGACATGGTGCTCTTTGCTGCGTCAATAGTGGTTTCAACCAAATCTGCTACTTGTGATTCGCCGCTTGCCCTCATTTTGTCAAAGTGCAATACCTTGAGAGGTCCTGCGAGAATCTTGATGTTGTATTCAGCATCCGTAATCGTGTCGGTTGTTGCTAAGGGGATGTCATCGCCCTTCTTTATCCAGCCAAAACCTCCGGATTCCTGATACATTACCTTTTCGTGGAATGTAAGGCCTCCGTCGATTATCTTTACACGATTACTTGCTTTCAACCAAGCGGATAGAGCGTTGTTATTTATGACGGTGTCCGCAATTTCCTTAGAGTGTTTATCTAAGGCATGGGCCATCATATGAGTAACGCTAAGAGCCATTCTATTCGCCTTTCACTTTCGGGTTTCTTACACCCGCCTTAGCTTGTTCAATAGCCCACCTTATATCGGCTTCCTGTCTTTCTTGTGGCGTCATCTTGCGACGAGCCATTTCGTCAGTCTGGATAACCGAGCTTGGGGCTGCTGTTGAGCTAAGTGTGTTAGCAAGTTTCTTCTTCTCGTTAAGCTCCTCTTTCTGCCTAGAAAGTTCCTCGGCGGTCTTATTCTTGACCGTTCCGAGGATATCGTCCATGTAGAGATTCGCCACTGCTTCCTTGGCTGTAAGTCGACCCTTGTTCTCTGGACGAGAGAGGTAATCGACAATTTCAGGCAACTTCTGGTCAAAATTGATACCGAATTGATTAGCAAACTCCTTTGCTTCAGAGACTTGCTTATTCAGCCTTTCAGTCTTTACTTCGTGTACGAATGGTTCGTAACGTTTCTGGACTTCTGGCAGAACAAACTTGTCTATAAAAGCTCGTGTTTGCTCCTTTTCTTCGGCACTCATGCCTGCGTAGGGGTCGGCTACGGTCTGAGTTGGTTGTGGCTTTTGGGCCAGAGCTTCCTCATAGAGCCGTTTATATTCTTCCGCCTCACGCTTGCTTAGTTTGGCCTTCTGGTTTAACTCCTGAAACCTTGGGTGCTTATCGAGTCGGTCAGTAGCCTCGGATGGTTCTTGTTTAGCGACGGGACCCTTTTCCGTCGTCGGCTGCTGCGTTTCTGCCTGCGGGGTCGGTTCCGCTGGCGGAGTTTGCTCTCCTTGTGGATTAGCGACCTGTTTTTCTTCGTCCATCGTTCCTCCAATTATCGCTTGGTAACGGTGCGAACCGCCTGAGTTAGCGTCTTCAGGTGACGAGAGGCTTTGTTAACCAAAACAAATTGGTTAACATTACCCTAAATTTGTAAGTCTAGGTTGATGGAGAACATTCTTGAACATATCCCCCATTCCATCGAAACCCTTCATCTGTCCCGTATATAAAAGTAGGTATAGTAGACTCTTAAGAAGATACTGCTCCCTTTCGGGGGTAGTTTCTTCAATAAGGTCAGTTTCCTTGCGTTTATTTACGGAATAATCAATAGTTGCCATTACCTTGCCTTTAGTATGGTTCTATCTACGGGTATTGCGGTTTTCTTACCGCCAATCTTTGCACGGGGTTTCATCTTCATGTTCCATTTTTTGGACATACTCAAAAACCCCTTATATTTTTTTGAGTCAAATACTTTTGCCATTTTTCCTCCTTATCTGATTTCACCAATGAATCCCACTAAATCACCAACCGTGTTTCCACTAACATATACATCTGCGAGATTATCTGTTTCTATTCTTATGGCGTTTCCAGTTACTAACATACTCCCAGCACCAGAAGATGTTGTTAGGTATATTTGACCACCATTATAAGTAACATCATTTACAATAGTAACAGCATAGATATTTGTTGATGGGGCGAGAACCCTGTGAGCACCTGCGATGTCTATTCTTACGCTATCAACTGTTATACTTGCCGCTCTAGGTGGTGCTTCATCAATTCTAACGGAATCAACCCTATAAGCAAACGCTGGACTTGCCAATGCCAAACACAGTAATAAAGTTAAAAATATTCTCTTCACATAACCCTCCTTAAAAACTAAAGGTAGAGCCACCCAAGGAACCGTTAGTAGCTTTTCTCATTCTTCTACGTCTTCGTCTTGTAACAGGTTGAAATGGACCACCCACTTGTATTCTTCCACTTCTACTATATGGACTTCTAGTTCCACCTCGACCATATGGTCTACCGCCACCTTTACCTCTGCCTGAACCATCTCTTCTTCCGCCGCCTGGACCCATTCCTCTACCTACCCCGCCTGGGGGGCCGTATCCGTCTCCACCTGGCATAATACTCCTCCTCTGTTAATCGCTGTTATTATATCTTCCGTACATCTATCTATATTCACACAAGTCCACCTTTTTGGAAGAAAGGCTTTCTTGCACTCGCAATGATTACGGGAAAACTCCAACTGGGCTTTTATGACATTCTCTAATGCTTTTTTGTTTAAGTAAGTCATTTTTTCTTTACCTTTTTCCCGTATTTTCTTTTCCACTTCTTAGTGACATTATTGCACCATTATCTTTCCGTTTATTTTACAATATTCTTTAAGTTGGCGTTTAGTCATGCGTTTCCCTGTTGCGAGCACACTCCATTCTGGGTCATAGATTGATACTGTGGGGGCATTAACTTCCCTTAATTCCCTTTGTTTCCTCTGCTCTTCTGCTTGTTTTTTGAACCGTTCTCTCCGCTCGGAGTCTGGCCCGAATATCTCTTCCCAACGCTCTTTCGTAATTCCGTCCATCGGCCTTGAGATAATAGTATTGTGGCGTTTGTAGTCCTTTGTTCTGTAACACTTGTTTTTCCTGTCTATTCCTAGTTTCATATAGTTCCGAGTGTTTGCGAAATCATCTGTCCCATAGTTGTCGGGTCGCCATTTGCGGTTGGTGGTGACTGCATACCCTGGGGAGATGTTGCCATCTGGGATGGTCCTCCACTTTCGAGCATTTGTTGTTGTAAGAGTGCTTGTTTTTCTTCTGGAGATAGAGATACAATTAGGTCTTCCGCTTCACGGAATTGGTCCATGTTTCGTAAGAATTCCTTTATTAGTTTTGCTTTATCAACCTTCATGCCTTCACGAGCTAACGCTTGTTCCACCATGGGGCTAAAAAGAAAATTAGCAGATTCTAAAATTTGTCTCTTTGTTAATTCGGGATTAGGTTGTTGACCAGATATCATATCAACATCCAAATCATACTCACCGACTAAAGCATCTTTCACAGAATTCAAACGAAGCCAACGCTCAGTTACGGGTTCGCCCGTCATCGGGTCTTGCTCTTTAATGCCTGTGATTTTTGTTATAAGGGGCCAGTCACAGGACTGCATAACGAGTTGCTTGAATTTTCTCAGGTCCTCTTTTAAGAACCTACGGACTTTCTCACGTTTAGAGACTATCCTTGAGACCGAACCTCTTTGCCCTATATTAGCCTCTGTTGCAGTTTCCGCACTTGTTCTTCCCGTAAGTTCTGCCTCTGTCACGCCAGATATAAGACGCATTTCGTTTCTTAAGTCTTGTAGAATTGAGAGCTTGTCCCTTAAGTCAAGATTGAAGTTTAGGACTTGGGCGGCTTGTTGTGGCGAGGCTTGACCTTTGTTAATTAAAACAGAACCCAGGTTTCCTTTTTCCACCACATTTAGGGCTTCTTCTTCGCTTTTAAAGAAGTCCATATTAAGCCCTATCTTAGGAAGGAACTTGTAGATAGCCTCTAGATTTCTAGACTGGATATAGTTTATCTCGTCCTGTAGGGGGATAAGTTTTGTAGTGTCTGGAACTGGATAAAAAGTATCTATCGTCTCATTTAGGGTTAGGAAAGTAGTAAGAAATCCCTCAACTACAAAGGGGTATTTCTTATAGTCTAAGGGTTTATCATAATCTCTAGCAAGTGTTAAAAGGTAAAGCCCGTCTTTTTTTGCTATCTGTATCTGGTAGAGGTGGCACATCCCCTCTTGGTATTCTTCCCAGTCGGCTTCCTTTGTCGTGCCTACCGCCCCCGTGGGGGATAGTTCTTTCTTGTTTTTAAAGGCTTCATTCCCTTGAACCTCGTTATAGGGAACTTCATATTCTAGGGCTATCCACTTGCCGTCATAGGGCATAGCGGACTTGCTTCTTGGGTCTACTATCGTTAAAAGTGGTGAGTGTCTTAGCGAGAACGGGAACTCTTTGGTAATCCATTCCCTTCTTCTGGTGAGTTCTTCCTCAACCTCCTCCTCAACAGTTTTTGAGCCCTTGCCACGCCCTTTTCCTTTACGTTTCTTTTTAATTGATTTAACCGTCTCTTTGTATTCATATGAATCGAACTCCGAATTATAGCCGATATTTTTAACTCCGAGGCCCGTTAGATAGGCATCGAACACTACTTGATGGTTGTGCCACTCTTGTTTTAGTTCTTCCGAGAAATATCTAAATACTGATGATGCTATCTCCTTTTGGTAGGGAATGGTTGGTTGACGTTTCATCTTAACTATGATGTCTGGATTAGAGTGTATAATGGCTGAGACAAAGGAATTGGTGATGGGTGCAATCTGGTTGTCTACTATCGGTGTTTCTAAACCCTCGGATAGAATTGCCTGTTCCCCGTCAAAATAATTCATTGCGTTTTTAGCGGGGCCAGAGCCTTTCTCGGAGGTATCGTCAAAGAAATACTTTTTTCTGAAGCTTCTCCCGAGCTTGAGTTCTTTTATCCAATATTCGACCTCGTTGTGGTCTATTGAAACATCACCAAACTTGTAAGTAATCTTGTCTTCTTTCTTAGCCATTATGTCTCCTTATGGGTAACTTAAAACTGTTTCGGCTACCGATAAACTATCTCCGTCTGTATCAGTTCCCGTTCCGTTATAACCTTTTTCTGACAAATCTTTAAATGTTTTTCCGTTAATGCTTATACCTTCGGCTAAATCATCTAAGGGCCAATAACCTACCAAGTATTGTGCCCCAATTTGTAATGGCATTCTCTTAACTTTTGAATTATATAGGTTTTGTCTATCCTGTGCCGTTAAAGCATATCCCTGCCATATAGCTACTTCATTTACTTGTCCAAACCAGGGTTGGTCGTTTGAGTTTGTTCTAATATTTTTTCCTATGGTAAAGGCATGGCTACTTGAACAATCTCCATTATCTGTATCTGTATCTTCTTGTGTAGTATCTACATATAAAACATATCCAGTTCCTTCTGTATGAACTACTACTACATTGTGCCATTCCCCATCATTAAAGGCATTGTCACCATCAAGTGTTTTTTTAACCGCACCATCATCGGCCTCAAATTTAAGTTTGCTGGTAGCATCTACATCAATAGTAAGAACCCACCAATCCACTAATCCGCCTTCGGCAGATTTTCCAAGAGCACACCTTCGGCCAATAGTTGTTGTATTTAACCAACAAGATAAAGACCAGTCCGCATTTACTATATCAAAGTCAGCTTGGTCACCAAAGTCTATATTATCTCCGTCTGCGAAGATAGCAGTTGTATCAAAATCCACACCAGCAAAAACTAACTGGCAACTAAACACCAGAGCTAATAATATAATCCACTTCTTCATCTGTAAAATGTAAATCCTTTAGTTTTGTTCTTATGGAAGCCCTTAATGCATTTATTCTCTCTTGTTCAGCAACTATCGGAGCGTCTAAAGCATCTTTTTCGGCTTGTGTCATTTCTACTATCCGCTCGTCTTTAACTTTGTGATAACGGGTAATAGACTTAAATGTTTCCCTATCTACTTTTAGGATATTACCAGTAAGGTTGCTTCCGTCTACCGAGTAGTATTTGTTTAGTATTAAGCCGTCTTTGTCGTATTTTATATAGTCTGCCATTATTCCCTCATTACTGCTTTTAGTAAAATTCTATCTCCAGTTGCATCATCGTTGGTTCCGTCATCTGCGTCGGTTGAAATACGCAACTGGAACAAGTCGCCTGCTGCAATACTATCTTTATTTGTTAGGGTAATTGTGGCTTTATCTATATATCCAGCAGTTCCAGGGACGGTTACTACGGAAGTGTTTGTCGTGTCGGGTGCGGCATCTTGAAACCTCTCTGAATCGCCATCTGAAATAGCAGTTATAGATGCTTCCCATTCAACCTCGTCAGAAGTTCCAGACGCCATAGCATAGTAAATATCCAAGTATAAAGCACCACCACCATAATCATCGTCTAACACATCTTGCCATAAGGCTGTTTCTTGTGTATCGCCATCATCAAATAATAGTTGCCACATTACAAGACCTGCGTCTATTGCTGCGGGATTACCACCTGGAAGTTTCGCAGATTGCGGGGCAAAAGTTATATTTATTTCGCTTCCACCTGCTCCACCAGTATCATCCTCATAATTCCAAGTGTTGGTAGCGAGGTCATATTTCATTATTTGGTTATCTTCTACCGGTAATCCAGCAGGCAAATCACCACCACTCCACCTTACTGTTCCACCGCTTACGGTAAAGCCTGTTACTAAATTAGCCGAACCTATTGACTTGTCCGCATACCCCCATGAGGTTGTTATGGAATTTCCAGAGACAGTAGGACCTGTGACTTGACCCGTAAAGTAAAGTCCGCCAGCATTCATAATCCTAGTTGAGACATTTCCATTCTCAAGCGTTCCGTCTAAATCTTCATCTGTTCCCGTAGGGGCAACAGCCAAAGAAACATTACACTCATTTCCCACAACCCCCACATTAAAGTCACCACCAGCAAAGTCTATATATAAATCAGCACCTGTTGTGTCGGCTCGTGCGGCATCGCCTTCTTCTACATACACATCATTTCCCCCACCACCTGCGTCAGCCTCAAAACCAAAAGTCATAGTGGCTTCGTCAAACTTGATTATTTGGTTGTCGTCTGGAACGTTTGATGTGGTAGTATCTTTAACGACTAATGGCCAGTTACCGAAGTAAACCGTAGTAAATGTAACAGACCTAGCACTTACATCACCTTGGCTGTTTATAAAACTGTCGTGTATCTCTAACTGGTTTAAATACTGTGAAAACGACATTACCCTCGCCCGTGTGCCATAGTCTTCGATATAATCTAATAGAGTTGATAAGTCAGCCGTAGCCCATGCTGTAGCACCTGCGGCTGCTTCTATATCATGTCCGTAAAAGAGAAGTAGTGACTTATCAGCCACGGCAGTATCCACATAGCTTTTAGCTTGTGCTATGGTCATAGAGTTGCTTAATGGAAATGCTGGGGTTTTAAAGCGTGACGAACCTGGCGGGCTTGGCTGGGTTCTTGAGTAGGTAGTGTTTGTCCCCCTTGCGAACCTGCAATACTTCTTGGCTATCTCTACTGCGTCATCAGACCAATTACCATAAGGCCAGGCAAATATATCCCAAGCGTGGAAACCATTTTCCTTTAGATATGCCACACTTTTTTGGAATTCCTCGTAGACTTTGTAAAGTGGTAATAGGTTCATTCTATAATGCGACCAAGTGTGATTTGCTATATCCCACCCACTGTAGTCCTGTAGGGTTCGTAAATCTACTATGTCCATTTTACCAGCAGAGCCTATCAAGCCTGGAATCACAAACTCCGTAGCCTGCCAGCCCTTAGCGTCAAACAAGGGTTTAGCGTTATCGAATATAGTCTGGTTGCCATCGTCAAAGGAGAACACTATAATCGCCTGAGTTGCTGTATTCTTAATCATCGAAAGTTTGTCGCAATAAAAGTTGACCGTTGTTGCGGCATTAGAATCTACTGTCACCCTTATCTGGTCTATGTTTGACCAATCTGGGTTGTTGGTAGTAGCAGTCATATTAGACTTATGGAATGATATTGAGTTCCAGCCAGACTGAACTGCCCCGCTTGAGGACGTGGTAGAAAGTTCATATTTATAGTGATTAGCCAAGCCCGTATCCCCGAAAAAGACATCAAAGTAATCCAATGACGCCACATCATCTACGTAGAAGTGAAGAACAAACCCGTCATAGTCACGCAGGTCTAAATCAACTGCCTTATCTACCCTCAACACGTCTCCTGCGTCTGGAGTAAACCGAATAGAAGTCCCGCCCAACTTGGTTACAGTGGTTGAGTCGGCTATATTTCCATTACCAGAACCGATAGTCCAATTAACACCAGCCCCCTCGTCAAATAAAGACAAGACATACTCGTCCGCTGATTTTGTGAAGAAATCCCCAGTATCAGTTCTACCTACAACGGCACTTGCTAAAACCGTGTCAGCACTTACGGTTGAGCAAGTCACGCTATCTGCGGTTATACCGCCTTTAACGATAAAGTCCCCCATTACTTTCTTAGGGGCATACAAAAAATCCGCATAGGCTGGGGTAGTTAATAGGAAGAAAGCAAGTATCTTTAATATCCAGCCTTTTTTAAGAATGTTTATAGTCATATTAAAATTCACAGACAGCAACTGATGGCGTTCCTGTTGCCGATATTGCACAGATTTCACCTGTGTACATGGCGTTTGCGTCTAACATAAGCCCACTTCCCGCAGGTATCCATATTCCAGTACCAGTAACACCGTCTGCAGTTGCACATAGGTTTACATATATGTCATATACGGTAGGGTTTGTAACCGATAGAAATATCCTATCCCTGTTTGCTGAAAGAAGCGTGGTAAAGGTAGTGCCGTTTAATGTTACAACTGTATTAGTTGCGGTTGGTTTTTGATTTACTTGCCAGCTCAAAGAAACCTCCTTTTATATTCCGTACATACCTTTCATAAGCTCGCCAGAGGAGAGCCTGTCTATCTCTACAATCGGGTTTGCCTTACGGCGTGACTTCATTTTCGTATATGTTTTAAATTCTTCCTGATAGTCAGCACCTTGAAAAATCCACTTTACCTGTGTATGGGGGATAATAGTCCAGTTATTAAAGTCGTGTATCTTTACCCCGTAGTCTTCCACGGTTACATCGCCTTTAGGTAGTAGCATTTCTCCTGAGGTAAGTCGTATAATCATTTATCCTCCTTTGATACAAAGCCCAGCCATTCTGGCTTTTGTTCTTCTTTTCTTTAATTCCTTTTTGAGTTGCCCGTCAGGGGTGACTCTGAAGCCCTCTAGGTCCTTTTTAGTCGGTGGGGTGCCTAACTGCAGGCGTTCCTCGAACATCTGGCTCTGGCAGTCTAGGCAGTCGTCGTGTGAGGTATGGGGAAACTGTAATAGCTCGGTTATTAAGTCCTGAACAAAGTCGTGTGTCTTTCCATCGAATAAGGAACGGTAACTAAGTGACCTTGGGAACTTAATAATCCCAGAGTGATACGCACCTACAAGCCTTTGCTCAATCCTATCTATCTTAGAGGCATTTGTAGCCTTGGTTTCGTTTACTGTAAAGTGTATCCCCTCTAAACGCTTGCGTTGGTTTATAACGTCTAGGTCACCGTGACGCCCACCTAAGACTTCATACTTTACCCACCTCAAGTTTTTTGAGTTTTTAACAACTTCAAAGAGTTTGTCTATTCTCTGGAAGGAGTTTAGCTTGTCACGGACGCCTTCCAGTAAATAATGATAGCCTTCATAATCTATACCCCAGCGTTCTATCACGGTATAGTCTGACTTCTTTTTCTGGGTTGACGCAGGGTCGACACATATGTATTCGGTTAAGCCCTTGGGTACATCATCATAATAAACAACCCACTCTTTTTTGAACTTTGCGTCTTTAGGGTTCACAGGATTTAACATATACTGTGCGTGGAACTGCCAAGGACCGATAGTGTAATCGTTTAGGATTGCGTTTAACCCCTCGTCTGTAAATCTCTCGTAGAAAACTATCTCCCCGTCCTTCTTTGCGGGAATAATTGACTTATCGAACTCCTCGCTTGCCAGTATGTCCTGATACAAGTCGTTAAAGTGATAGGTTGTTCCTATCACATCTTCCTTGGGGTTTATAGGGTTATCAAAGAGTTGACGCAAAGAGGAGTAATATTCCTTACTTGCCCTAATCTGTTCTTCGTTAGTGACGCTTTTAGCTGTCACCAAGTCATCTATCTTCATGTAGTCAAAGTGAAGCCCTGTTAAGTTGGTCCCGACACCAGCACACATACAGGTAGGTTCTTTTAGCACACGGGTTCTATTACAAGCCGTGAACTGTTCGGTAGTCCCAAACTCTACTTTCCCGTCTTTGGAAGGAGGGCAGTACTCCCTGAATATCTCCCTAAAGGCTTCGTTTGCCATGAACTGGGTCTTTATGTTCCTCAGCATGGACTTGGCGATATCCAAAGTGTTTGAGACAAGCAGTATCCTGATGTAGGGGTTGTTTATAATTAAAAAGAT